>Ga0308168_1003106_pt1 | contig 13053 bp, 7 predicted proteins | sample PhyCR2_FD_202133 | JGI IMG/M metagenome (GOLD analysis project Ga0308168, IMG submission 202133) | Phyllosphere microbial communities from UC Gill Tract Community Farm, Albany, California, United States - DLSLRC.R2 | ecosystem: Host-associated > Plants > Phyllosphere > Unclassified | place: USA... | reverse complement strand
CATTTGCCGAAAGTGGGGGAGGAGCGACGGATATCAACGGCTACGTCAAAGACCTCGCCTTGTACCACGCGAACAAGCTTGCCTTGAGCATGAGGCGCAAGCTGGTAATGCAATCCCCGAAGCACGCCCTTGACCGATTTCGAGTGGTTGTCTTGAACGAAGTCAGGCTGTAGTCCGGTGACTTCCTTGAAGACGTTAGCGTTGAAGCTCTCATAGAAGAAGCCACGCTCGTCGCCGAACACCTTCGGGGTAAACAGAAAGACTTCTGGAATTGCCAAGGATATAGCGTGCATCAGAACACCTTTTCGTTAAGCAGGTTGCGCAAGTATTGGCCGTAACCGTTTTTAAGCAGCGGCTGAGCCAGGCGCTCGAGTTGCTCGGCGTTGATCCAGCCAGCGCGGAAGCAGATTTCTTCTGGGCAGGCAACCTTCAAGCCTTGGCGGCGCTCCATAGTCGCGATGTACTGACTGGCCTCGAGCAGGCTGTCATGGGTGCCCGTGTCTAGCCAAGCGTATCCGCGCCCCATAATTTCCACATGCAGCTGTTCTTGCTGCAAGTACAGGTTGTTGAGGTCGGTAATTTCTAATTCACCGCGAGCAGAAGGCTTGAGGTTACGCGCCAAGTCCACTACCTGGTTGTCATAGAAGTAAAGCCCGGTTACGGCATAGCTGGACTTTGGTGCGGTCGGCTTTTCTTCAAGGGACAGTACACGGCCGCTGCCATCAAATTCAGCCACACCATAACGCTCAGGATCATGCACATGGTAAGCGAAGACAGACGCGCCAGAATCGCGCTTGTCTGCGTTGAGCAATAGCGACTGGAAATCATGACCGTAGAAGATGTTGTCACCTAACACCAGCGCAGATGGATTATTACCGATGAAATCAGCGCCAATGGTAAATGCCTGCGCTAAGCCGTCTGGGCTCGGTTGCACTGCGTAAGTCAGGTTGATGCCCCACTGGCTACCATCGCCAAGAAGTTGCTCGAAGCGCGGGGTGTCCTGAGGTGTGGAAATGATCAGGATGTCGCGAATACCAGCCAGCAGCAGCGTGCCCAGCGGGTAGTAGATCATCGGTTTGTCATAAACCGGTAAGAGCTGCTTCGAAACGGAAAGCGTTGCAGGGTGCAAACGCGTTCCGGAACCACCAGCCAGAATGATCCCTTTACGATTGGTTGCGTTCATTTGTTAAGAGCTTCCATGAGCATACGAGTAACGCCACTTTGCCACTCAGGCAGGTGCAGCTTGAAGGATTCGCGAAGCTTCGTTGTATCCAAGCGGGAATTCAACGGGCGACTGGCCGGGGTAGGATAATCGGTCGTAGCGATTGGATTCACCGCTTGGACCTCAAGATTCTCACCGTGATCCCTAGCGAACTGAATAACACAGCATGCGTATGCGTGCCACGTCGTTTCACCCATAGGCGCCAGGTGGTAGATACCGCCCAACTCAGGTTTAGCCCATGCTTGTTGCAGAGCAGCGACAGCGACATCTGCAAGCAGATCGGCCCCAGTGGGGACGCCTACCTGATCAGCGATGACGTTAAGTACAGGGCGGTCCTTTGCAAGCCTAAGCATGGTCTTCGCGAAATTGTTGCCCCGAGCGGCGTACACCCAGCTAGTGCGGAATATCAGGTGCTTGCAACCCGATGCCTGGATTAGCTGTTCGCCCTCAAGCTTGGTGGCGCCGTAATAGTTCACGGGTGCAACGTTGTCGGTTTCTTTCCAAGCGGTGGAACCTGTCCCGTCAAACACGTAGTCGGTGGAGTAGTGAATCAGCCATGCATCTAAGCGCTTGGCTTCGTCAGCCAATAACTGGCTGGCCAGTGCGTTGACAGCGTGAGCGATATCGCGCTCGGTCTCAGCTTTATCAACTGCTGTATAAGCGGCTGCATTGACGATGACGTGCGGAGCGACTGCACGGATGGTGCTGCGCAAGCCCTCAAGATCTGAGAGATCACCTGCGAGCTCGCCGTACGACGTGTTCGCACGGTGTCGATCAAGAGCTACAACTTCACCTAGGACGCTTAAGGCCCGCTGGAGCTCCCAACCAACCTGGCCATTTTTTCCGAGGAGCAAAATCTTCATGCTTGACCTAAACGCACGGTGTAATTGTTGTTTATCCATTGTTGGTAGCTGCCACTTTTTACGTGCGCAACCCATTCAGGATTGTCCAGATACCATTGAACAGTCTTGCGGATCCCCGACTCGAAGGTTTCCTCTGGGACCCAATGCAGTTCGCGTTGGATCTTGCTGGCGTCTATCGCATAACGCAAATCGTGGCCTGGGCGGTCTTGAACGTAGGTCAGCAGTTCAACGTGAGGACGGAATTTTGATTCAGGACGCAATTCATCGAGCAGCGCACAAACGGTCCTTACAACCTCGATGTTCTGTTTTTCGTTATGGCCGCCGACGTTGTAGGTTTCTCCTACCTTGCCTTCGGTTACCACCTTATAGAGTGCGCGGGCGTGATCTTCGACATAAAGCCAATCACGAATCTGGTCACCTTTTCCGTAAATAGGTAATGGCTTGCCTTCCAACGCGTTGAGAATCACAAGCGGAATCAGCTTTTCAGGGAAGTGGAAAGGGCCATAGTTGTTAGAGCAGTTCGTCACGATGGTCGGCAACCCATATGTCCTTGCCCAGGCCCGTACAAGATGATCGGAGCTGGCTTTGCTGGCCGAGTAAGGTGAGCTAGGTTGATAGGGGGTGGTCTCCGTGAATAAATCCTCAGGACCCTCCAAGTCACCGTAGACCTCATCGGTCGAAATGTGGTGGAAGCGGAACGCTTTTTTACGCTCTCCCTGAAGCGACATCCAGTAACTCCTGGCTGCTTCCAGTAGGGTATAGGTTCCAACGATGTTAGTTTGGATAAACTCTGATGGGCCAGAGATGGAACGGTCAACGTGTGACTCTGCGGCTAAGTGCATAATGGCGTCTGGTTGGTACTCGCTGAATACACGATCCAAAGCATTTCGGTCGCAGATATCGATTTTCTCAAATGTATAGCGCGAGTCTTTTTCAACTAATTGAAGGGACTCCAGATTGCCTGCGTAGGTCAGTTTGTCGATGTTCAGCACGGAGTCGTGCGTACTCGAAATGATATGTCGAATGACTGCTGATCCTATAAAGCCAGCGCCGCCTGTAACAATGATTTTCATAAGATTTAAATCCTAATGTAGGTAGAGTAGATGTACCCTATCAGGGGTCGCGATAGTAAGATTGCTAGTTTGATCGCTTGCCCACTAAGCTTTAAGAGGGAAGCGTCCATGTGCTAAGCTTCATATATCCCCTCTATAGTAGTGAAAGGATTTAGCAAGTAATAGTTAAAATAATTTACTTGCTAAAATGCGATTTATTCACTCTAGTAAATTGTTTTTAAAAAAATCATTGTGTCAATCATTGCCGTATAAGTCACGGCTATAAACCTTATCTGATACGTCGTTAAGGTCGTCCGACCACCTGTTTGCAACGATTATATCACAGCGATCCTTGAATTCGCTGAGACAGTCTAAAACTTCTGAGTTAAAGAAAAGTTTTTCAGAATAAGATGGTTCATAAATAATAACATTAACGCCTTTTGCTTTAAGGCGTTTCATAATGCCTTGAACAGAAGATGCGCGGAAGTTGTCCGAGCCCTGCTTCATGACAAGTCGGTAAATTCCAACGGTTCTCGGGTTGAGCTTCAAAATTGATTCTGCAACAAAATCTTTTCGCACGGTGTTGGAATCGACTATTGCCTTGATTAATGTCTGGGGTACATTTCTAAAGTTGGCAAGAAGCTGTTTCGTATCCTTGGGCAAGCAATAACCACCATATCCAAAAGAAGGATTGTTGTAATGGTTGCCAATTCGTGGGTCTGAGCCTACCCCTTGTATGATTTGGTTAGAGTCCATACCGTGAGCTTCGGCATAGCTGTCAAGTTCGTTGAAGTATGCGATCCTCATAGCTAAGTATGTATTTGAAAATAGTTTAATGGCTTCTGCTTCTGAAGGACTCGTAAACAGTACCGGGATATCAGCAGAATTAGCAGCCTCAAAGAGCAGTTTGGCAAATAACTTGGCTTCTGCGCTGTCATTACCTACAATGATTCTGGATGGATATAAGTTGTCATGTAGGGCTTTCCCCTCTCTTAGAAACTCAGGAGAAAATACTATGTTACTTCCATGGATCTCGCGCTGGCGTTGAGTAAAGCCTACGGGGACCGTTGATTTTATAACAATCGTCGCGTCCGGCTTATGAAGCAATGTGTCTCGGATTGTATTTTCTACGGATTCGGTATTGAAATATCCAGACTCAATATCATAGTCAGTAGGTGTGGCTATAATAACATAAGAGCAATTCTGATAGGCTTCAGCCCTGCTGCAGGTCGCTTTAAAGTTCCTAGTAATTGCGAGGTGTTCTTGGATATCGGTGTCTTGGATTGGCGAAATCCTTCTGTTCAGCAGGTCAACTTTGTTTTCGTCAATGTCTAAGGCAGTGACAATATTATTTTTAGCAAGTAGAAGGGCGAGAGAAAGTCCCACGTAGCCAGTGCCGACTACAGTTATATTAACTGGACCTGAATTATATGAAGGGTTAGAAATCATATGACTTGTTCCGTTAATAATTGTACGACTAGGTCGGGGTCCATGAACCATTGATCGTCATGAAGTGCGGAGCCCAGGACATAAAGCAGTCTAGAACTGCGAAGTTCTGAAATCATCGCGTCGTCTTTGAGAGTGAAGTCGTAAGGTGCATAGATGATATTCTTGCCTCCCAACTTCTGAAACATTGCTAAGTACATATTACTGCCAGTGCAGCCGGCGATCGAGTCAGCGTTTGCAGCAATTCGAATTTGATCGCCAATAGGAAGGTCTTCAGGGCGAATCACCCAATAGCCTGCATCCCGATGAATCTGTTCGATCTCGGCTTCGTTAGTGAGTTTCCGAGCAGCTACACGGCTTCTTGACAAGAAAATCTTAGTGGGAAAATCTACTGTTTTCTCAGCGCGTGCTGACGCTGCGATCCGGTCATAGACATGATTCATGACATCCCTTGCCCAGAAATGTGTTCTATAAGCAATAGATGGTGCAATAACACTGTCAACTGTACAGGGCTCGTTGATAAAGTGAATTTGAGACTTAGCTATGCCAAGGTAGCTGAGAATCTTAGTTGCTGGTGGAATAAGGCCTGGCTCGTAAATAATAATTTTAAGATCAGTGATTTCGCTTTGAGTGAAATATTTAAGAATCCAAAGTCTAGATAACCCTTCCACTAGAAAATGACCGAAGTGGTCGTGCATGCTGCCTAGAAAGAGGTAGTTGCCTCTCAGGTGCAGTCCGGGTCGTGAAGCACTGAGTTCGTAAGTTTGGGTCTCCTTATGCTCGGTGAGGAGGTCTTTAGGAAGAGTTCGACCCCCATCCATGATACCGTAAGACTCAGAGCATAGGGCGTCCGAGGAGGTGAGGATAAGTTGTCCACTCGAGTGCCATGAGCCTTCCCTTGATCGAATTTTTCCTGGATATATACTAGGTTGGTGTAGTTTGTGTACCAACAAGGCGGGTAGGCTCAATTCTTCATTGAGAAACTCACACCCCACTTTCCTCGATGGTGCAATATCCGTAAAACTTTTAGAGAGTTTCACGTGGCTAGTCGAGGTTGAGTAGCTATGGTTGACAGGCTCGGCTACCAGAACTGAGTCTTCAGCCGCGTCCTTCAGTTCATCGTAAGTGATCACGGTTGAAAAGTGAGAGCTGCTATGGATAGTTATCATAGTGCACCAGTCAGGCTGTTATGTTGCTTACCGATCTGAGCTGATTCATTGACTCAGAGCTGAACGCATTTTTAACGTTTTCGGCATAGTTAGGGTATTTTCTAATTACAATATCAACACCAGCTTTGACCAGCTTGTCCTTTTCACCCTTGAAGCTCGCAGTTCTCACATGATATATAAATGCCCAAGGCGTAACTATGTTTTTCCATCCGCCATCGATTGCACGCATGCAGAAGTCATTTTCCTCACCATACCCGCGAGGGAATAAATCATGATCAAATACGCCAATTTGCTTAATCAGGGCTCTACGGATAAACATGCAGAACCCTGAGCCAGTAGGTACCTCTACAAATTCGCAATCATGGGTTTTATCAACTAGGTAGCCTGCGTACTCTTCATTAGATAAGAATGCTGGTTTGGGGTTGTGCACCCCTTGGATAGGAAATGAAAAGGCGCCTGCGTTATCACTCATGGCAGTAACTGTACCAATATCGGGTCTTGCATACGCACTTGCGCGCATTGCTTCAATCCAATTGGGCGTGACAATCGTATCGCTATTTAGCAGTATGACGTCGTTGGTGCCTGCAATCTCTATCCCTAAATTTACCGTCCGCGTATATCCAATGTTAGTTTTATTGCGCAAAACTTTAAGTCTGGAGCCAGCGAAGCTAGTCAAAAGCATCGAGATCTCAGGGTCACTGCTTCCATCGTCAATTACCAAGATTTCCACATCCTCCGGTGTGTGGAGTAGGGCTGAATCAAGGCAGTTTTTAACTTCCATTGGCGCATTGAATACAGGTATAACGACTGTGACGTTATGCAGTTGAGGTTTCGTAAGTCCTTGAGAGGCCAAGTTCTTCCATTGACTGGTTTTTTTAATTGCGTTAAAGGCGCCATGAAGCTTTGTATGTAAAGCTTCAAGTGAAAAATTAGTTGTCACATGTTTGAAGCCAGCGTTGCCTAGTTTCGTGATCAGCTTAGGGTCATGGGCCAGTTTTCGAACGAAATCAGCCACCGCGCTGGTGTCACCAAACGGAGCAAGATAACCATTCTTGCCAGGGATTACCAACTCAGGGAGCGCGCCCCACTCATACGCAATCACAGGCCTTCTAGCTGACATGGCTTCAGCTACAGTTCTGCCAAATGACTCTGCAAATTGAGAAAGGTTGAGCAACACATTAATCTCGCTCATGGCTTCTTTAGGGGTATCACGATATCCCGCAAACTTTAGATTGGATGGTAATAGACCCTTTGCGAGTTGGTCTTTCCAAACTTCTGTATATTGATTGTCTGGGCCGATTACTACGAATTCCACTAGCGTTGAGAAATCTTGGCATTTCTTAACAACTTCGATGAAGTCATTGATCCCTTTTTTTGGAATGTTGCTGCTCACGATCCCGAATTTTATAACCTCACCAAGGTCGTTGGGGCTTTCAACTTCGATATGGTCGACGGCATTTGGAGCGTAGAAAGTCCTTCCTTTGCGGGCAAATACCATCTCCGTGGCAGCAGAATTGGCTATTGAGAAGTCATAGCGGTCGAATACTGTTTTGACTATATCTTGAACAGGAAGCCCTATGCGTTCGCGTAGCGAATCGTCGAATGTGATCAATTCACGGATATGCGTGAGGGAAATCCTGCCCATTCTTCTGGCTGCTTCGGCCGGTTCAAGTAATACAATTGTATTTGAGTAAACAATACTTACATCATACTTGGCTATTAGATTCGCGAACTGTATGACAAGTCTCTTATCGGCCTCGCGATTGGCCATCCATTGCGGGTATGGGAAGGAGTAAATTGCATGGGCATATTCGGAAAGAGTTGCAAGATAAGCTTTGTTATTGTTGCTAGGTGTAGTGACAACTACGTTGAAGCTCAAACGCTTCAACGTTTTGATCATGTCGATAAAGCTGCGCTCCCCGCCAAAGAGCTGATGTCCTGAGATATGCGCGCAGAGTAATACCGTCGGTTTGCTATTCTCAAAAGCCAGTTTGCCTTCTAGGCGATGAACTTTCGGAAGAGGTGTGTAACGCTTGATATACTTCGACTTAGCTTCTTGAGAGGGTATGATTGCTGCGCTAGACTCGGCAGCATTCTTGAACGATACATTATACTTTTGGATAACTGATTTGGTAGCCTCGAGGTAACCACGGCCATATTGTTGATCTGGCTCAAGTGTGGTTCCTTCTGCCCACTCATTCCATGCATTTATGAAAAGCAGCGATTCATTATTGGCATTATGCTTGTCTTCTTGTTCTAATATTTGCTTTACCCAACTACGATAGCGCATAGGTGTACAACCAACAAACACCCTCGCCGAGGTCAATCGCCGTGCAGTATTATCCCATCCTAACATCGCTCCGCGATGCACAGGCCACTCATATCCAGGCTTGAACCGAGCGAGGTCGCCTTCCACAACCTCATCATAGCTATACATGGTCCCGCCAAAGTTCGAGTTTAGATCATTAACTTTGGACTTTACGTCAACAAAACGGGTGTCTTGAGGTGGGAAGAGAACGTAAGAGTCCAAACCATGTTGTTCAGGCATCCCTTCTAATGGCTCAAGGCCAAAGCGTATAGAGCAAAGATGTATCTCACCAAGACCCGCCTTTCTGCACTCTTCACGCCAGATCCTGGCTGTCTCGAGCCAGTTGGGAATTATTTTTATGCGATATACAAGCAGTACGGGCTTGCCGTTATGCCTGATGTAACGAGGATCCTTCATCATTTTGATGAATTCGTGGATTAGTGCTAGATTACTCTCCGCAGAATAGTGTTGCTCCATAAGTACATGCTTATTCTGCCCGTCCCAGTTGCGGGACCAATTTTCGTTTGCCCAGCATACACAGAATGGGAAGTCTGGCTTGCCCGAGTTCAGCATGTTTTCAATTGGTTGATTGAGCAGTTTCTGCCCATTAAACCAATAGTAATAATAGCAAAATCCGTGAATTCCAAACTGATTGGCGAGGTCGGCTTGAGCCTCTTGGACCGTCTGCGCACGGAGGTCATAAAAGCCCAAGTCTGCTGGTAGCTTTGGCTGGTAATGGCTGCGGAATAACGGCTTAGCCCTGACCACATTGCTCCATTCGGTAAAACCTTTTCCCCACCAAGCGTCATTTTCTGGAATAGGATGAAATTGCGGTAGATAAAAGGCGATTGTCTTGACCGTGCGTTTGACCCCATTACGACCAATCGCTGTCGAGTCTAGGGGCACCGACTTCGCATCTCCGGATGTGAAGAGTCCTTCATTTGCCGTGATACCTATCACGGCAGCTATAGTGTTGAAAGCGCTTTGCTCTGCACTATCCGACATAGCGTCAAATTTTGATGGCTTGATGCTCATCGCAAGCACTTGATTAAGTATCAAAGTTTTTATACAGAAAGAGCCTTGAGGCACTGCAATTGTCGAGTCTTTGTTGACTCTATGAATTCGTGCTAACCAACTACCTAAGTAGCGGTCACGAAATTCAGATTTCACTTGGCCGGTGCGAATGAGGCTATCAGCTACAAAGCCGACGTCACCTAATTCATTGCCAACAAATTTCTCAATGGAAGGAATACTAATTTGTAGAGGCTGTGAATTTTCTATCCATAGCAGGTCTGAGTATTTGTTAAATAAACCACTATTTAGAACGCGTATGAATGCCCCTGCTCTGCGTGTTTTTTCCGGGAAATAGATAAAGTGCTGTGCTTTACATGCATCTGGTAATGAGGTCTTAATTAATTGCTCGCTGAGTTTACGCGGTGCAGTAATCATCAGCTCAAAAGGAGTGGTGATTCTTGCGGCAACCTTAGCTGCTTTTATGTAGTCTTCGAAGCATTCGACCCAGGTGCAAATCACAAGATCTGCCACTGAGGTCAGCGATTTAACGGTGAAGAGATCCGGAGCATGTTCAGGGTTTTCAGCGATGCTCGTTGTAATTCTTGCGCATGCAGTATGCTGTACTTCAGAAGATTCGAGAGCCAGTTTTCCACGCGTGAGCTCGATATTCGTCCTAATTAGAGTCTGCAATTCTGGGTTTTCTAGGAGTGCTTGACTGTAAAGATCGAGTGCCAATGCAAAACGTTTTTCTCTAAACGCTTGGTTGCCTTGTTGTAATAGTGTCTTATTGATGCTGTTCATAATGGTCTTCGTTTGATTTTATGAATTTGTGATGCGATTTTTTTTGATATTCATCGCATTCTTCATGATTTTTGTGATTTTTTCGGTCAATGCTGTCCATTCGCCTGTCGCCAGACCGGGATTATGGGTGCTCGCAAGATTCTTAAATGCGTCAGGCAAGATGGATGTATTAGCTAGAATGAACACTTGGTCCCGTATCGATAATTTTTTCCAAGTACTCATATCCATATCTTCCGGATCTGCGAATCGCAACTCCATGCGGCTTCCGCGATCGTCAGAAGTTTCTACGAACCATTTATCGAACTTACTGGCTGAGTTTTGATAGAACTCTAACCGCGGGTATTGTCCAAAATTTTTTCCAGCTTCATTGACGCTAGAAACGCGATATGAAAATTCTGCAATAATTTCAGATTCGATTTCTAAATTTGAGACAGCGACATCAACTGATTGATATTCAGGTGTGTTGGTTTTTTGAGCAAGCCTTATTGAGTCGTAACGTATGACTTTCGGCCATTTCTCAAACACAGCTTTCAGAGCTTGGAGGCCGCGAGCCAATTTTTGAGCAAGCTCCTGCGGAATTTTGGAAAAGTCGTCGTTGAGCAGTCCAAAAATAATTTTTGTAATCAAATCGTTAATTGCTCTCCAGTCTGACGACCCAATGCTGCTTATTATTCGATTGTTTTCAGTTGTATATGACCCATTCACAGGAAGGCAGTTTAATTCTTGAGCAGATGGATCGTTTTTGAAAAAATATAGATCCTTGCTTGTTTTGTTAAATTTAATGCTGGTAAGCCCTTCGTAAATCTCGGTGTCGAAAGAAAGCAAGCTGTAGTTTTTATTTCCTAACTCCGTGTTTGTTACAGTCCAGCTAACAAAGTTGCTGCCAGTTTTATTCTTTTTAACAGAGTAGCTTATCGAAGCGGCTTCCCAATAATTAGGGTACTTTGCGCGCATTTTTTCTAGCTTGTCTTCCAAGCTTTTAATGGCTAAATCTTTTTTACGCAATTCTGCTGTTAGCTGTTCGACTTGCTCTTGCGTATCGTGCAAACTCTTTATGATTAGCTCATTTTCGATCGACGTGTCGCTCGTGTGGAGAATTGTTTGATCTTGCACGCTTCCGTTTCGCGTGCTGATTCCATTCATAAGGGGTTTGGTGCTAGTCATATTAGCAAGTCACTATATAAGTTATTTATGCACATAAAAATCTTAATTTTCATCACTTCCAAGGGCTTGTTTGCTCGCTTAGAAGATCTGTCCCTCTAAGCATCATCGGCTTGTACCTAGGAGGTAAAGCCAGTGCTCCAAATGGGCCGCTAAGATAGTCTGCAGCTAACGATGGATGGAAATATGGGTCCTGCCAACCATCCAAAGTCCAGCTCAACATGAACTGCTCTTGCTCTCGCATGGCGCGGGCTTTTTTCTCAGCGCTTATGTCTTTGCCCCGGCTCGCCGATTCCGCATGGATAAGCTTTGCGAATGGCGTCCAAATGATCTGCAGACCTGATCGTAGTACTCTCATGCAAAAATCTACATCATTGAACGCTACTGGAAATCTGTTAGCGTCCAACCCGCCTAGGCTTTTGTAAACTTCCGCTTTCGTTAGTAAGCATGCAGCTGTAACGGCGCTCGCCTGCCTAGCTAGCTGATTTAAGCCAAGATAACCTGCGTCATCATCACTCCAATTGTTACCAATATGTGCAGCTAAGCCGTTTACTCCCACAGTTACACCTGCGTGTTGAACCATGCCGTTGGGCCACAGGAGTTTTGCTCCAACTACCCCGACGCTGCTGCGGCTCAGTTGGCTTACCATATGTTTCAGCCAACTAGATTCAATAATTTCTATATCGTTGTTCACTAGGCCGATTACTTCGCCTGTCGCCAAGCTCACTGCTCGATTGTTGATCTCTGAATAGTTGAAGGCAGAATTATGTCCGATTACTATTACGCCTCTGTCTTTTATCTTTTCGAGGTAAGTTAGGGTGTCGATGTCGCTCGATTGATTATCGACAACAATGATTTCTAAGTTTGGGTAGTCTGTATTTGTTAGCAAGCCTTCGACGCAGTTGCGTAAAAGCTTATAGTGATTTCTTGTTGGTACGATCAATGATACTCTAGGTAGCTTTTTTGGTAACGGCCATTGCACTTGAAGTAATGCTGGGTACTTAATCATTGGGTTTGCGGTTGCCCCGGGCGCTAGAGCGTTACATAACCACTCGATCGCCATCAATCTTTCGCGCGAAGGCATCGCCTGTTCAGGACTGGCAGGTGTGTGTGCTGCGCGGTGATAAAGTACGAGCGGAAGATGAGCAACGACCAACCTACCGTGCTCGGTGGCCAAGGCTATGCCTGCGACAAAATCATGCCATCCTATGCATAGCTCTTCATTACGGGTAGCCAGCAATAACAACGCCTTATTAACGACCTGTTTACTAAAGATCGCACCCGGCGTGAATAAGTCTGCACCTAAGAATAGATCAATGTTCCATACAGGTTTCAGCCAGGGTGATGTGCGCTCCATGTTAGGCCCGTCTTGGTCACAGTCGGCATAAGCCCACGCGATACCCTCTTCGAGTGTCGCGCTCAGATGCTCAAGCCCGAATGCGGCTAAACGGTCTCCGGCGTGGATTGGCAAAATCCGATCGCATCCGGATGCTAACAATTTTTCGATTGATGGCTTAAGGTGTGAAGGTGAAGCATATACTATCTCGTGGATTGCTTCACGACAGCTAGTCAAGCTAGATAGGCTGTGTTTCTCCCTCTCCTTATTACCTTCGGTGATCAGTAGTACTCCTAGCTTTCCCTGCAACGCAGGAGCATCTTGTCCGTCAAGGCTTTGGAACAACCTAAACCACTGCGGATAACTCTCCCAGCTAGCACCTTTCGGCAGACGTATACTTTGTTCTCTACTTACTGCATTTAGTAATTCAAGAACGGGTGGGTTAGGTGGAGTACCTAACTGTCGGATTAAGCCTTCTATACCCTCCGGCCAGCAGCATATTCGAACCGGGCTCCCCGATAGTACTTGATTCTTATCGTTCACAATCTCTATTAAATGCACGTTCCCATCAGCCAACTCCCAGGGCAAGTCAATCGCGAAACCATGGTCGCTTGTCGCGCGATAAGCCAATGCCTGATTGTGCTCGTTACACAGGGCTTGGCTAATAATAAGGTCGCCTTC
>Ga0308168_1003105_pt1 | contig 13054 bp, 6 predicted proteins | sample PhyCR2_FD_202133 | JGI IMG/M metagenome (GOLD analysis project Ga0308168, IMG submission 202133) | Phyllosphere microbial communities from UC Gill Tract Community Farm, Albany, California, United States - DLSLRC.R2 | ecosystem: Host-associated > Plants > Phyllosphere > Unclassified | place: USA... | reverse complement strand
CCTTCGCGGCCAGCGCGCGCCGGGCGCTCGTCGCGCTCGAACGAACGCTCGCGGCCTTCCGCACGCGGCTCGCGCTCGCGCGGCTCGAAGGCCGGCTTGGCCTCGCGGTCCGGCTTCTCGATCAGCAGCGGCTCATCGCCGCGGTACAGCTTGGCCAGCGCGGCGGCGATGTCGATCGCCGGCACGTTCTGGTCGCGCTCGTATTCCTCGATCAGCGACCGGAACACCTCCAGGCCGCCGGCCGCGATGGTCTCGCCGATCTGGTCCTTGAAGCGGGCGATGCGCACGTCGTTGACCGCCTTGACGGTCGGCAGTTTCAGTTCGGCCACCGGCTGGCGCGTGGCGCGCTCGATCGACTTCAGCATGCCGCGTTCGCGCGGCGTGATGAACAGGATCGCCTGGCCGCTGCGGCCGGCGCGGCCGGTGCGGCCGATGCGGTGGGTATAGCTTTCCGGGTCCGACGGCACGTCGTAGTTGATCACGTGGCTGATGCGCTCCACGTCCAGGCCGCGCGCGGCGACGTCGGTGGCGACCAGGATGTCGATCTTGCCGTTCTTGAGCTGGTCGATGGTGCGCTCGCGCTGCTGCTGGGCCAGGTCGCCGTTGATGGCGGCGGCCAGGAAACCGCGCGCCTGCAGCTTGCTGGCCAGTTCCTCGGTACCGAGCTTGGTACGCGCGAAGATGATCATGCCGTCGAAGGGCTCGGCTTCCAGGATACGCGTGAGTGCCTCGACCTTTTGCAGGCCGGCCACCAGCCAGTAGCGCTGGGTGATGTTGTCGGCGGTGCCGGTCTTGGCGGCGACGGTCACTTCCTGCGGATCGCGCAGGTAAGTCTTGGCGATGCGCTTGATCACCGGCGGCATGGTGGCCGAGAACAGCGTGGTCTGGCGCGTGGCCGGGGTCTGCTTCAGGATCTGCTCGACGTCGTCGATGAAGCCCATGCGCAGCATCTCGTCGGCTTCGTCGAGGATCAGGGTCTTCAGCTGCGACAGGTCGAGCGAACCCTTTTCGATGTGGTCGATCACGCGGCCCGGGGTACCGACCACCACGTGCACGCCGCGGCGCAGCGCCGCCAGTTGCGGGCCATAAGCCTGGCCGCCGTAGATCGGCAGCACGTGGAAGCCCTTGATGTGGGCCGCATAGCTCTGGAAGGCTTCGGCCACCTGGATCGCCAGTTCGCGCGTGGGCGCCAGCACCAGCGCCTGCGGCGCGGTGAGCTTGGTGTCGATCTGGGCCAGCACCGGCAGCGCGAACGCGGCGGTCTTGCCGGTGCCGGTCTGCGCCTGCCCCAGCACGTCGCGGCCTTCCATCAGCAGCGGAATGGTGGCCGCCTGGATCGGCGATGGCGTTTCGTAGCCGACGTCCTTGAGCGCCTTGAGGATGGGCGCGGGAATGTTCAGGTCGGCAAACGTCTGGAGCGGGGTTTCAAGCATGAAAGAAAATCTCGTAAAAAGCAAAAACGTTCGGGGTCAGAGCCCGGTTTTCACGGTTGGGCTCTGACCCCGACTGATTAAAACACTGTAGTTTACTCGTTCAAGGGCTGGACGCTGTGATTATTTGAGATAAATGCCTGTTATTTAACGGCTTGCTGTGGCAATTGCCCTTATGAATTCCTTATGCGAAGGCATCACATCGACGCATTTGCCGACCACGCGTTCGATATTGCCGAGAAAATCGCCCAGTTCCTTGTCGCTCAACAGGTCCACCAGCGGGTTGTAACCTGCGGTTTGGACGCCCTGCCCGTGCAGCACCTGCTGCCAGCCGATCTCCGTGAACAGTTCGTTGTTTTCCCGCACCACCCGGCCGTGCGCCCGATATAAATCCAGCTTGCGCCGCAGCGTATCGGGAATGGCCATCGTGCGCACATGGTCCCAGAACGGCGTGTCGCTGCGCTCGGTCGCGTGGTAGTGCAGGATGATGAAGTCGCGGATGCGCTCGACCTCGAAATCGCACTGGCGGTTGAACTCGTCGATGTCGGCCTGGTGGAAGCCGGCGTCCGGGAAAAAGCTGACCAAACGCGAGATGGTCGACTGGATCAGGAAGATCGAGGTCGATTCCAGCGGCTCCAGGAAGCCCGACGACAGCCCGACCGCGACCACGTTCTTGTGCCAGACCTTCTTGCGCTTGCCGGCCGTAAAGCGCAGCAGCTTCGGTTCGGCCAGCGGCTTGCCGTCCAGGTTCTTCATCAGGATGGCCGCCGCTTCGTCGTCGCTCATGAAGCGGCTCGAAAATACGTGGCCGTTGCCGGTGCGGTGCTGCAGGCCGATACGCCATTGCCAGCCGGCCGGGCGCGCGCTGGCGCGCGTGTACGGCAGCAGGTCGCCGCCCGATTCGCAGGGCACCGCCCAGGCGCGGTCGCAGGGCAGCCAGTGGCGCCAGTCCTCGAAACCGGTATTCAGCGCCCCCTCGATCAGCAGGCCGCGGAAGCCCGAGCAATCGAGGAACAGGTCGCCCTCGACGACGCTGCCGTCTTCCAGCACCACCGACTCGATGAAGCCGTCAGCGGCACGCTGGCGCACCTGCACGATCTTGCCTTCGGTGCGCACCACGGCGTGCTGCTCGGCGTAGGTGCGCAGGTAGCGCGCGTACAGGCCGGCGTCGAGATGGAAAGCGTAGACGATGTCGGCCAGCGGCGAATTGGCCATCTCGGGCGACGGCCGTATGAACTTGCCGGCGTGCGCCGCCATGCGGTTGATCGAATAGCGCTCCAGGTCCGGCGCCTGGCCGGCCCGGTGGGCCTTGAGCCAGTACTGGAAGAAGTCGACCGTTCCCAGGTCCTGGCCGAACTTGCCGAAACCGTGCATGTAGCGCTCGCCCACCCTGCCCCAGTCTTCGAACTCGATGCCGAGCTTGAAGGTGGCCTCGGTTGCGCGCATGAATTCGTCCTCGTTGATGCCGAGGACGCTGTTAAACAGGCGCATCATCGGGATCGTCGATTCGCCGACGCCGACGCTGGAAATGTCGTCCGATTCGACCAGGCGGATTGCAACCTTGTTGCGCAGGATCTTGGCCAGCGCCGCGGCGGCCATCCAGCCGGCGGTGCCGCCACCGACGATGACGATGTTCTTGATGGATGTCTGGTTCATGGCTTCGCAGAATATACGATATCGTCGATACGACGAAGCCCCTCCACCGGGAACCGGGTAAGGGGCTTCGTTCGATCGTCCAAGCGATCGTCTAGCTGGATGTGGCGATTACAGCTTGTAGTTCAGGCCAATCATCACGTTGCGGCCGAAGCGCTTGTCTTCGATGACGTTGTCCTTGGTCTTACGATAGCGCATGTACGGCGCATCGTTGACGTTGGTCATCTGTGCCAGCAAGGACAGACCCTTCAGGCTGCCGGTCTGGAACTCGTAGCTGACTTGCAGGTCGATCACTTTTTCGCCCTGGAAGTAGGTCAGCTCACGTGCACCGGAGTAGTCCGAGACTTCGCCGATGAAGTCCGAACGGTAGCGCTCTGCCACGCGGGCCGAGAAGCCGGCCTTCTCGTAGTACAGCGTCAGGCTGGCGGCGCGCTTCGACAGGCCCGGCAGGGCCATCGAACCCGAACCGCCGTTGGTGGTATCCGGCAGCGTGACGGCGCTGCTGTTCTGGGCGACGTTGGCGACCACGCCGAAACCGTCCAGGTAGCGGGTGACCAGGCTGAACGGCAACGATGCCGCGAATTCCACACCCTTCATGTTGCCGCCCGAGCCGTTGACCGGCGCGGTGTAGATACCGATGTTGCTCGGTGCGCGCACCGTGGTCGGCAGCAGGTAAGGCGTGAAGTCGGTGCTCTGGCCGCCGGTCACGATGTAGGTATCGAGCTTGCGGTAGAACGCGGCCGCGCTGACGTAGGCCTTGTTGTCCCAGTATTTTTCGTACGACAGGTCGACGCCCTTGGCGCGGAACGGCTTCAGTCGGGTGTTACCGCCATCGCCGGCGTACTGGTTCCTGGTCGTGTCGAGGCCGAAGGTCCTCGATGCGCGCATGTCGTTCAGGGTCGGACGGGCCATGATCTTCTCTGCCGAGAAGCGCAGGGTCTGCTGGTTGCCCAGGTCGCCGATCAGGTTCAGGGTCGGCAGCACGTCGTTGTAGCTGGTGCCGTCGGTGTAGGTACCGGTCGGACGGTTGGCGTCGGTGACGCCCGCGGCCACCGATTCATCCACCGAGAACGCGGTCGACTCCTGCTTGGTGTGGATCACTTGCAGGCCCAGCGAGCCGCGCACCGGAATACGGCCGATCTGGGTGTCGATGCCCAGCTTGGCGAACGCGGTCGAGACCTTTTCGCGGACGATCCAGTCCTTGTTGTAGATATCCGGATGCAGCTTCTGGTTGATATCGTAGATGCCCAGGTTTTGCAGCGGGTTGAAGGTGATCATGTTGATCCCGCTGGCGCCGGCCATCGAGCTGCCCGAACCGCTCGGATACGGCGCCGAGGCGAACGGATCGCTGGTGCCGGCGATCGACAGCAGGTTCTCGGTGTAGTCGCGGGTCTTCGAACGGTTGGTCACGTTGACGCCGAAGTTTGCCTTGTTGAATACCCAGGCATTGTCCAGGTCGCGGGTCAGGTCGAAGCGGACCGCGCCCAGCTTGTCGTACACGTGCGGGAACTTGACGTAACCGGCCTGGGTTTGTGCGCCGCCCCAGCCCTGGGCGTCGGTCAGGCGCACGCTGTTCGGATCGGCGTAGTTGACGCCGGTGGTGAAGATCTGGCTGCCGGCGGTGAAGCCGACGGTGTCGAAGGTATTCGAGGTGCCGTAGGTTTCGATATTGGCGCCGGTGCGCTCGGCCGAGTTCCACGACAGGTCGAGGTTGGCGTTCCAGTCGCGGTTCAGCTTCAGCTTGTTGTTCCAGCCGATCGACTTGCTGGTGTCGCTGTACGCCACGTTATCGTTGCGCAGCACGGCGCGCACGTTGTTGAACGAGCCCGCGGTGACGGTGTTGCCCGACAGCGTAGGATTGATCAGCTGGCCCGGACGGTCGTACAGCGTGGTGGCCGGGGTGTCCGACAGCGGCAGCTGGATACCGTGGTTGGCGGTATCGCGGTCATAGCGCGAGTAGAACAGGTCGATGGTGCTCGAGAATTCGCGGCTCGGGCGGAACTGGAGCACGCCCATCAGGCCGTTGCGTTCCTGCGTGTAGACCTCGGTGAACGCTTCCATGCCGGTGTACGGGATGTTGACGGTCTGGCCGTTGTAGGTCGTGGTGCCGTTGCCCCAGGAGCCGAAGCGGGTCTGGTCGCCGGTCTTGCCCTGCAGGCGGGTGAAGCCGAAGGCGATACCGACGGTCCGGTTCTGGAACTGGTCGATATAGGAGAAGGTGGAGCGGTTGCTGTAGCCATGGGTATCCATGCCCAGGCCGGTCTTCTCGCGGCGGTAGTTGACCGCCATCGTGCGTTCCTTGAAGTCCAGCGGACGCACGGTCTGCATGTCGATGGTGCCCGACAGGCCCTGGCCCATCAGGCCGGCGTCCGGGGTCTTGTATACGGTCACGCCGGACAGCATCTCGCCCGGGTACTGGTCGAATTCGACGTTGCGGTTGTCGCCGACCGACACCTGCTCGCGGCCGTTCAGCAGGCCGGTCGAGAAGGCCGGCGACAGGCCGCGGATCGAGATGACCGATGCGTTGCCGTGCTCGTCGCGCTGGGCGGTCAGGCCCGGCAGGCGCGAGATCGATTCGGCGATCGACTGGTCCGGCAGCTTGCCGATGTCCTCGGCCGAAATCGCCTCGACGATGGAATCGTTGTTCTTCTTGACCGAGATCGCCGCTTCGATACCGCGGCGGATACCGGTCACTTTCACGCTCTGGATGCCGACGTTGCCGTTGTTGGCAGCGGCGTCGCCGTTACTTTGCGCAACCGCCTGGCTGGTGGTCTGCTGTTCCTGCGCGAAGGCAGCCTGGGTCGCCAGCGCCATGAAGACGGCGCAGCCTGCTGCGACCGGACGGAGTTGGAATGCAACATTGCCCGGCACGTTGCGCGCCGAGCGCTTGTTTGCGAAAAGGTTCATTTGTCCCCTCGAATTACATTAGAACTACACTTTTTCCCGCAAACACCGGCCGGAAGCCAACAACACGGGATCCTCGAATAAACGTTTCTTAGACGTTCTGTCAACGATTCTGTACTAAAACTAGATGCACTGTCAACGAGACTTGCCTTTGACTACTTGGATGTAAAATTTTTACGTAAATTTCTCGAAAACAGGGGGTTTAACGTTGTATTCGAGCTACAAACATACGTATTTGTTATTGTAGTCGTACTACAACCCTGTTGATTCGCACCAACATAATGCACAAATGCACTGAATTAGTGCAAAAGTACGTAGTAGGTTTACCGAATGATGGGACGATTGATCAGCGTTCGTTGACTTTTCCTCCATCGGTAGTTGTAGCAAAACTAGCCAACAAATTTTGCGTGCGCGTTGTCCCCACCTCTGCCCTGTAGTATTCTCGCGGCAATAATAAGCAAACAGCATCTTTTTCTGAGGAAAACCAGTCCATAGGGCCTGTAGTTTGGCTACTTAGGCTTGGGTCCTCAGTCCTTTCTATCCTGGAGACATCAATGAACAAGACCCTTGCCCGCCTGCTCACCCCATTGCTGGCGAGCGGCGCCTTGCTGGCTGCCGGCGCCGTCCACGCTCAGGCACAGGCGCCGGCCATCGACCACATGGACCCGCCGTTCTGGTGGGCCGGCATGCAGCACAAGGGCTTGCAGCTGATGGTCCACGGTCCCGCCATCGCGGCGCTGGAACCGACCCTGAGCTACCCGGGTGTGCGCATCGCCTCGGTCAGCCGGGTCGCCAGCAAGAACTACCTGTTCATCGACCTGCTGGTGGATGCCGACGCCAGGCCGGGCAGCTTCGACATCGTGTTCAAGGGCGCCGACGGGCGCAGCACCACGTATGCCTACAAGCTGCTGGCACGCGAGCCGGGTTCCAGCCAGCGCAAGGGCTTCGATACCAAGGATGCGATCTACCAGATCATGCCGGACCGCTTCGCCAACGGCGACCCGAAGAACGACAGCGTCGCCGGCCTGCCCGACAAGCTCGACCGCAAGCTGGGCCACGGGCGCCACGGCGGCGACATCCAGGGCATCATCGACCACCTCGACTACATCGAAGGCCTGGGCTTCACCCAGCTGTGGCCGACGCCCCTCGTCGAAAACGACATGAAGGCCGCCTCGTACCACGGCTATGCCGCCACCGACCTGTACAAGATCGACCCGCGCTACGGCAGCAACCAGGACTTCAAGCGCCTGTCCACCGAAGCGCGCAAGCACGGCATCGGCCTGATCCAGGACGTGGTGCTGTCGCACATCGGCCTGAACCACTGGTGGATGAAGGACTTGCCGACCCCGGACTGGATCAACCACCCCGGCACCTTCGTGGCGACCCAGCATGCCCACACCGCGGTGCACGATCCGTATGCGTCGAAGGAAGACGCCGACAACTTCACCACCGGCTGGTTCAGCCCCGGCATGCCGGACATGAACCAGACCAATCCCTACGTCGCCAACTACCTCATCCAGAACAACATCTGGTGGATCGAGTATGCCGGCCTTACCGGCCTGCGCATCGACACCTTCGGCTATTCCGACGGCGGCTTCCTGAGCGAGTACACGCGCCGCCTGATGCAGGAATACCCGAACCTGAACATGGTCGGCGAAGAGTGGAGCAAGCTGCCGTCGCTGGTCTCGCACTGGCAGCGCGGCAAGGTCAACTTCAACGGCTACGTCAGCTCGATGCCGAGCCTGATGGACTTCCCGCTGACCGAAGCGATGCGCGACGCCCTGGCCAAGAAAGACAGCGGCAACATCTTCAACGACGTCTACGAGACCCTGTCGCAGGATTACCTGTACCCGGACCCGAAGCGCCTGGTGCTGTTCGAGGGTAACCACGACACCGCGCGCATCTTCAGCGTGGTGAACGAGGACTATGACCGCTACCGCATGGACATCGCCTTCGTGATGACCATGCCGCGCATCCCGCACTTCTACACCGGCGACGAACTGCTGATGACCAGTACCGTCGGGACACGCGACGACAACAGCTACCGCCACGACTTTCCGGGCGGCTGGGCCGGAGACAAGGTGAATGCCTTCACCGGCGCCGGCCTGACGTCGCGCCAGCGTACGGCGCAGGACTTCGTGCGCAAGCTGGTCACCTGGCGCAAGAACAGCGCGGTCATCCATGACGGCAAGCTGATGCACTATGCGCCGGAAAACAATACCTGGGTCTACTTCCGCTACGACGAACAGGCGCGCGGCGTGAAGAAGGTGATGGTGGCGATGAACGCGAATGCCAGGGAGATGGTGCTGCCGGCGGCGCGCTTCCGCGAGATGCTGGACGGCGTGGCATCCGGACGGGACGTATTGAGCGGCAAGACGTACACTCTCAAGGACGAGATCCGCCTGCCGGCCAAGTCGGTCCTGATCCTGGAACTCTGATCGATGCACGCAGTTGCCCACCCTACCCGAGACGCCGCATGAAAAAGACCGTGATCGCCCTGACCGCCCTGCTCGCCGTGCTGGTCCTGACCGCCCCCACCGCGCCTGCCGCCGAGGCGGTGCCGCTGAAGTACGACATCTACGTGCGCGGCGCCTTCAACGGCTGGGGCACCGACGACCTGCTCGCCTACAAGGGCAAGGGCGTCTATGAAGCGGATGTGCTGGTCAGTCCAGGCAACCATGCCTTCAAGATCGGCAGCAAGGACTGGAGCGCGGAATGGGTCGCCGATCCGGCGGCCAGCGTGCGCGTCGACCTGGAGCGCGCCTATCCGCTGGCGACCCAGGCCGGCCCCGAGGATTACCTGTTCACCCGGCAGACCGCCACCTTCCGCTTCCGCGTCGACGTGAGCAACCGGGCCAGGCCGGTGCTGAGCGTGACGCGGCTGCCGGCGCCGGCGCAGGCCCAGGTGCCCGATCCGCACAAGGATGCCGCCGCCACCCGTACCCTGGACTTTGCGACCTGGGACGGCAAGCAGGAGTACGCACGCTTTTCCAGCCCCGATCCGGCCGCGCCGCTGCGCACCTACGTGCACTCGACCACGATGCAGCTGCGCGACCCCGGTCCGCAATTCGCCTCCTACCAGGAAGACGCCGCCCTGCCCCGGGTCCGCAGCGGCAACCTGGCCTTCGACGCCCTGTTCGCGCTGGCCGTGCACGAGATGCGCCAGGATTCGGTCAAGGAAATCCGCGACGGTAACTACAACGGCAACGCGCCGATCCCCTGCGACTGCTTCGAGACCGGCGAGAAATGGCATTACGTGTGGACGCGCGACCTGTCGTATGCGGCCGAGCTCGGCCTGGCGATGCTGGATCCGCAGCGCGTGCGCAATTCGCTCGAGTTCAAGCTGTCCGGCTGGCGCGACGGCGTCACCAGGGCGGCGCACGTTGCCGGGACGGCCGACGGCCTGCAGATCGTGCAGGACACCGGCAGCGGCGGCAGCTGGCCGGTCAGCACCGACCGCGTCACCTGGGCCTTCGCGGCCGAGGAGACGCTCAACAACCTGGCGCCCGCCGAGCGCCCGGCCTTTGCCGCCAGGGCGCTGCAGGCGCTGTCGAACACGATCGAGAACGACCGCCTCGCCGCCTTCGACCAGGTGGCCGGCCTGTACACCGGCGAGGAGTCCTTCCTCGACTGGCGCGACCAGAGCTACGCGGCCTGGATCCCGGGCGACCTGGCCTCGATGGCCAGCAGCGCCGCGCTGTCGACCAACGTCGCCCACTACAAGGCCTTGACGTTGGCCGCCCAGCTGGCGCGCGAACAGGGCGACCCGGCGCGCGCCGAGCGCTATGGCGACTGGGCGGCCGCGCTCAAGCGCAGCATCAACACGCGCCTGTGGCTGCCCGACGAAGGCATGTACAGCAGCCTCACCGCCGCCCACTTCGACGGCGCGCCGCTGCACAAGTTCGACTGGCTGGGCCAGGCGCTGGCGATCGTGACCGGCGTCGCCGACGGCGAACGCGCGCGCAGCATCCTGGCCCGCTATCCGCACGGCCCGATGGGCGCGCCGGTGATCTGGCCGCAGCAGCAGGGCATGCCGGTCTACCACAACCGCGCCATGTGGCCGTTCGTGACGGCCTATGGCCTGCGCGCCGCGGCGCTGGGCCGCCACGCCGGCGTGGCCGATGCCGCCTACGATGCGCTGATCCGCGGCGCGGCGCTGAACCTGTCGAACATGGAGAACCTGGAGTGGCTGTCCGGCCAGCCGGTGCTGCTGGACGAAGCGCACCCCGAACTGATCGGCCCCGTCATCAACTCGCGCCGCCAGCTGTGGTCCGTCGGCGGCTATATCGGCATGGTGGTGCGCAACGTGTTCGGCGTGTCGGCCACGGCCGGCGGCATCCGGCTGCAGCCTTTCGTCACCACCCGGCTGCGCGCCGGGATGATCGGTGCGGACGGCGTCGCCACGCTGCGCAACCTGCGCCTGCGCGGCCATGCAATCGACGTCACGCTGCATCTGCCGGCGGATACAGGGAACAATCACGCCGCGGGCGCCTACGCAGTCGAACGCATCCTGCTGAACGGCCAGCCGGCCGGAGCGGACATCCGCTGGGACCAGCTGCACGCCGAGAACACGATCGAGATCCGCTTCGGCAAGGCAGCCGCCGACGCGCAGCCGGTGCGGCGCGTGCAGGCCGACCCCTACCGTGAAGATCCGGCCGTGTTCGGCCCGCACGAGCCGGTTGTCAAGAGCGTGACGCGCGACGCCGCCGGCCATCCGGTGCTGACGATCGGCGGCCCGGGCGAAGCGGCCGGCGTCACCTACAACGTCTATCGCGACGGCAAGCCGGTCGCGCACGGGCTGGCGGCCGGCGCCTGGACCGACCGCGCCGCCCCTGCCAACGCCTGCTACGCCGTCGAAGCGCAATTCGGCGCGAGCGCCAACCGCAGTCACCACAGCCAGCCGCGCTGCATCGGCACCGTGGTCGACATCGCCGCCACCGACGCGCGCGTCGCGGCAAGCGTCGCGCTGGCCGGCCCGAATGCCCGTTTCGCCGAAACCCACCTGGCCAACTGGGGCAAGCCGGACGACCATTTCGCGGTGCGCGACGTGCGCGTGCCGCAGGACGGCGAATACGCCGTGCAGGTGCGCTACCACAACGGTGCCAACCAGGTGAACCTGGGCATCAGCGGCGGCGTGAAGTGGCTGACGGTGAAGGACGGGGCCGGCGCCATCGTGGCGCAGGGCGTGGTGCAGCTGCCGCACGCGCGCATCGACAAGGCGAATACGCCGACCGTGTTCTCGACGCCGCTGGCGGCGAAGCTCGATGCGCGCGCCAGCTACCGCATCGAGATGAGCGACTTCTTCAACATGAGCTATTTGCAGAGCAACAGCACCTTCAGCGCCGCCGGCGGCGTCGAGGGGCCGTCGAACCGCTTCGATATCTACGGGGTGCGGCTGCTGCGGGTGCGCTGATTATCGGGACACGGCGCGGACACGGGCGCGGAAACGGCGCGCGGCGTCAGCGCCTCCAGCGCCTGCACGATGCGCGGCAGGCGCCCGTCATCTAGCGGCGGCGCCAGGTCGATGCTGTATAGATTGGTGCCGGCGTCGCCCGGCGCCAGGTGCGTGAAGCGCTCGAAGCGCATCCCCATCTTGCGCAGCAGGTAATTGGAAGCGATGTTGTTCGGCGAGGTGATCGCCAGCACGCGCCGCAGGCCGAGGCTGGGCGCGAACCCGAGCACCGCCACGCCGGCCTCGAAGGCATAGCCCTGGCCGCGCCAGGCCGGCAGGAAGGCGTAGCCGATGTCGACGCCATCCAGGCTGTCGCGCTTGATCAAGCCGCACATCCCGATCGGCACATGCCCGTCCGGCACACCACTATCGCGCAACTCCACCACGTACAGCGAGTGGCCGCGCGCTTCCTGCATCGCGATCGGGCCGTCCAGCAGGGCTTGCTGCGCATCGTCCAGCGTGCGCAGGCCGCGGTCGCCGATCTGCTCGACGAAGGCCGGGTCGTTCAGCAGCGCCAGGTAAAAGGCGGCGTCGCCGGGTTCGACGGTGCGCAGGTTCAGGCGCGCGGTGGCGAGGATATGCAAGGGGCCCTCAGTCTTCCTCGGGAAGCGCCCAGCGGGCCGGGTCTTCCAGCAGCTTGTACATCACGTAGGCGTCGACATAGCCCAGGCGGCGGTGGCGGTAGGCCTTGGGCAGGGTGCCGACGATCGAGAAGCCCAGCCGCTTCCACAAGTGGAGCGCGCGGCTGTTGGTGCTGACCACGAAATTGAACTGCATCGCCAGGAAGCCCTGGCGCCGCGCCTCGCCGATACTGTGCTCGCCCAGCAGGTGGCCGATGCCGACACCCTGCGCATTCGGGCTGACCATGTAGGCGGCGTTGGCCACGTGGGCGCCGCGACCGCGCTGGTTGGCCTGCAGCCGGTACATGCCGAGGATGCGCTCGTCGCCCTTGACGGCCACCCAGGTGGCAACGCCCGGCGCAAACCAGTAATCCAGGGCGTCGTCACGGCTGGTCGCGCCGTCGTGAACATATGTTTCTCCCTCGGCGACATGCGACTGGAAGATCGTCCACATGGCGTTGAAATCGGCATCGGTCGCTGGACGAACACGGATATCTGTCACTTGCTTGGCCTGCTTAAAGTATCGAAAGCGCAAGAGTTTACCACCAGGATTTGGCTGCACGGCTAGCGAATCTGACAGGTTTGACGACTATATTTTTGTGCAATTACAAGAGGAAACAGATGCTGCATCCAGGCATGCGCGCTGCGGGAGGCGGCTCCCGCTTGTTGTATCATCCGCTCCTTCACAAGAAAGACGCACATGCTCATCATCACCATCAAACAGGGCAAGGAAAAAAGCATCCTTGCCGGCGACCCCTGGATTTATGTCTCGGCCATCGACAAAGTCGACGGCAAGCCGCAGGAGCGCAACAAGCCCGGCGCCACCGCCATCGTGCAATCGTCGTCGCGGCAATTCCTGGCGCGCGCCGCCTACAACGCCAAGTCGCAGATCGCCGCCCGCGTCTGGACGCTGCGCGAAGACGAGCCGGTCGACCATGCACTGATCAAGCGCCGCGTGCAGGCGGCCGTGGAGCGCCGCGCCGGCGCGCTGCGCG
>Ga0308168_1003099_pt1 | contig 13069 bp, 18 predicted proteins | sample PhyCR2_FD_202133 | JGI IMG/M metagenome (GOLD analysis project Ga0308168, IMG submission 202133) | Phyllosphere microbial communities from UC Gill Tract Community Farm, Albany, California, United States - DLSLRC.R2 | ecosystem: Host-associated > Plants > Phyllosphere > Unclassified | place: USA... | reverse complement strand
GACGGATACGGTAAATAGCGGGCTAACTTTTGATAGTGGGCAGCTTTCATCGGAGCTGTGTGCAATTGGTGCAATCCTTGGATCAAGCGGATGATTTTTTCATTGGTCGTAATAGAAGTGGATGTAGGCGTGGTTTCTTTCATAGGAAGTCTCCCTTAGCGGATGGCTGTTCATAATGCCGCTAGTGTACCATCTAGCCTTCAGAGATTTAACTAACAAAATCGTAAGGTTCGGACTGATGTCCTGAAACGGGTTCAGCCCTCTGCAATGGCTTCGTACCGAAACGCGACAGTCCCTTGAAACACGTACAATTCGCCCGTTGAATTTTTTGACTGGTACAACTTCGTTCCTTTCGGCCAGTCGGTTGCTGTCCGGTCGGCAAGTGCTTCTTTTCCAGATAACTGTTTTTGGACGGTCGTAATGGAAACCAGATCTTTTTTCACGATGGTCATATCTTTGCCGCTCCGTTTATAGACACGATCATGGATCCGGATTAAATCCGCTGATTGATCCTGGCGGGCTTCCTTCGCAATGATGTCGGTCGTTGAGATCGTTTCGGTTTCCCGCGCACAGCCGGCAGTCAGACAAATGCTGCTCAGCAGGATGAAAATCAACTGTTTTTTCATTTCAGTCCTCCGTTTCGTTAGTCAGGCAGAAGAAGCTCTTTTATTTGGCGTTCGGTTGCAGTGAGAACAACTGGAGCAACCGCTCTATTGTCTCGTCAAACGATCGAACCGGTTCGTAACCGAGTGTCTTGATTTTGTCTGTTGCATAGGTCGGACGTTCCGCGACACGATCAGGGATTTGATACGGTTTGCCGGAGGCTTCAACCATCCGCATCCGGAAGTCCGTTTCCGGAATGTTGGTATCGACGGCGTGAAACACATCACCTGGTTTTCCACGTGTCAGGACGAGGAAAACCATCTCGGCAATGTTATCGGCATGGACCCAGTTGACGAGATCGTCCGGGTGGACCCAGGTCACGCAATCCGCTTCCTGCATCCGTCTGACTTGCCGGTCGCCCCAGTGGGAATCCTGTTCGGCGCAAATGGCACCGGGGCGGAGAATCCGGACGTCCAAGCCGCGGGCGGCGTAATCGTTTAGAATCTGTTCCGACCGGATTTTTGTTTGGATATAGGGTGCCGGATGTTCAACCGCGAGCGGCGACGACTCCGTCAAATGACCATCTGCCGGTTCCCCGTAAACGGATGTCGTCGAGATGTGAAGGACACGTGCTCCGGTATTTAACGCGACCGTTGCTAAATGAATGACACCTTCAACATTCGACTGGCGGGCAAGATTTTCATCATCACCGAGATAGGCGGCGCAATGGACGACCCAGTCGATCTGATCCATCGCTTTTTCAAGTGACGTTTGATTGGTCAAATCACCAAGAACCGGTGTGATGCCGAGTGACTCGAATTCAGTGAACCGCTCCGCCTGTCGTATCAATCCCCGGACTTCAAGCGCCTCTGACAATAATCGTTTTGCGATGCGCAGTCCAAGCGTCCCGGTAACACCGGTGACGAGAATCCGTTTTCCGGACAGTTCCATCTGTTCAACCTTCTCTCTGGATTATTTGACCCGCTCAATCGTTGCGACGAGCGGTTTTTTGTCGTTTCGGTATTCAAAGCGGATAACATCACCCTTTTGGAGAACGGATAATTGATTCGTCCGCCCGTCAATTTTCGTCTCGCCGTCCAGCGTGACTTCGGTCAAGGCATACTGTTCCTCCGGATTTTGCTCGTCCGGACCGAGCGAAAGCTGATTGCCGTTCAGTTCTTCGATAACGTATGCCTGATCGGAACAACCGGATAAAATGGCTACGATAAATAGACTCAACAGCATCAGCCAAATGGTTCGACGCATGTTTCCACCACGCTTTCAATTAGTAGGATTCAGAGATCAATCGGTTATGTTCATTGTAGGGATAGGAAACGAAATGCGAAAGTGAAATATGGATGAATTTAGTCAATTTGACAAAACGGATGGTAATATTAAGAAAAAAGGAGGGGTGTCATGAATGCTTTTGCTAAAAAAGTATTGAGCCTTTTGGGCGTCATGGTCGTGATGTCCGGTCTGGTGGTTTTCCTGTATGTCCAGTCGATGGAATCAGACGAACCGGAAGCCGACCGTGTCGTGCGCGAGACAAAATCATACATCGCAAAGCATTTCAAACAGGCAGAACTGCAAGGTGTCTTTTATGATGCCGCGGGGAAATACTCTGAGTTTGATTATGCCGTACAGTTACAGGAGCCAAAAACCAATACGGAATTTTTCGTCTACATCGATCAGCAGACAAAGCAGGTCACGGATACGTACTTGTCTGAGCAGTGGTCACAGGAACTGACGGAACAGATTCGTCCGCTTGTCGAAAACATCTTCGGTACAGGAATAGCGTACAAGGCCGTCTATTATCAGGACGATGTCCAACAATTGAAGCTGGATCCAACATCGTCAAGCGAGTATCAGAAAGCCAAGATCCCGCCGTTCATTACGATTACACTGCAACGTGACCGGTTACCGACGGAAGAAAAGAATCTGAACCGGCTGGCAACAGCTTTAAAGAAAAAGAAACTGCTTCGGCGCGGAAATCTGGCCACGGAATACATCAATGAAAAAGGTTTTCTGAGGGAAGATGAAGTCGGATTTAATACGTACTTTTAATAAAAGAGCGGACGACCTGGAGTGTCAGGTCGTCCGCTCTTGTTCAGTTTCCAGTTATCAGGCTTTGAAGGTAAACAATTCCCATGAACAGGAGCCAGACGGCAATCGGAATTTCAAGACTCATCAATGCTTGCGTCAGCCGGTACGAAGCCCGTTTGTTCTGTAAGTAACGATCCGTCACGAAAAACAGGAAAGCGGCAGCCAGGCTGAGAATACCCGCGTAAGGATTCAGGAGCAGGAAAAACCCGGCTCCGAATGCCAGGTGCAGCACACCCGACACAACGAATTCCGCTTTTTGATATTTGGTGATCCGTCGGCTGATGATCTCACTGAGTAGTGAAGTGATCCCGCCGTAAATCAGGATGAACGGAAAACTGTACATCAGGTAGGCTGGAATGCTGATTAAAACACTTGAAAGATACTGCCAAATCGAGTTGTCAGGAGCGCTCGTCGGACCCGGAACAAACAGACCGAACAAAATGGCGAAGATAGGGCCGGAGATGGAAGCCGCGATTATTTTCCGGTAAATCATACGATGTGTCTCCCTTCTTGCTCTTGTACATGTTTCGCTTCCCGTACCGGAAACAACAGACCTACTCCGATAATCAGAGCACATCCGATAAAGATGGCCGGTAATCCGAGGGTCGCGACAAATGACATCGTTCCGAGAATGATTAAGTCGAACGCGGAATCGACGAGATTGAGCAGCGAGAGCGTCGTCGCCCGGCTGCCGGACGGGATATGTTCGTTGATGATGCCGGAATAAAGCGGTTGGCGGATTGACCGGATCATCCGCAGGACAAAAAAAAGTACTAAGGCAATCCATAAGCTGTCAAACAGGAAACTGGCTGACGTAACCGCAAGCAGTGTGACGACGCCCGATAGTTGCATCAACGTCGTCCGTTTAAACCGGAGCAACAGCCACGCGAGATGTCGGGTGATCAGCATGCTGAATAGAGCGGCGCTTGCGTACAAAACACCGAGCCACGCAACGGGAAGTCCGGCTCCCGTCACATACGGTTGCTCAAACTTTCCGAAAATGACGACAGATGGAATCAATACTATCGTAAAGTTGAGAAAAACTTTAATCAGATCCGGTGATCGGCAGATGATCTGCCAACCGTTTTTAACATGGGTATACGGGTTATCCCGGAACTGATCAAACGATTTAGGATTGATCAGACTGAAAATCAACAAGAATTCGATGATTTTGAAGAGAATTCCGATGAGGATCAGAAATTGGAACTGACTTTCCGCTAAATCGCGGACGAGATAGGCGCCGATCAGGCTGGTAAAAATCGTGACGGAGAACATGACGGACGAAATCTTCGCCATGACCTGACTCATCGTCTTTTCCTGACCGCTTTCCTTTAATGATTCGTAAATCAAGGTATCGTCTGAACCGGAAAAGAAGGACGTGGATAATCCCCACAGCAGTCCCTGAATCGAAAACCACCAGAGATTGTCTGCGACCAGCAACAGACTGGTTGAGAAAATACTGATCAGGCTGCCGGTTAAAAACGACGCTTTTGGTCCGAAGCGGTCGGCAAAGGCACCGGTCGGGATTTCCGATACTAACGTCGCGGCACAATACATGAAGAGGATGATCAGAATGTCAGATGCCGACAAACCGCGATGAAAATAAAACAAGGTGATGACCGGATCGAGGAGATTGATCGTGCCGAATAAAGTGATGAAATAAAAGACACGGACATTATGGATAGCTAAATTATGATGATTTCGTTTGATGAACATGATGTTTCCTAACTTGAGCAGTAGTGATGAATCGGTGATAAACTGTATCTTATATGATTATAATGATAATATATGGAATTTGAAAGGAATAATTAGGGGGTTAGGAGGGGTGATATGAAAATTCAGTTGAAGGCCTGTACGGCACTGGACGCAGAAGAGTTATATGCGTTTGAACTCGAGAACCGCCCGTATTTTGAACAGTCGATTCCGTCACGTGGGGATGACTATTACATGCCTGAGACTTTTAAGCAACGCCATGCGTCACTCTTACAGGAACAGCGTGAGGGCACTTCGTTCTTTTACCTGATCAAAGGTGAGGACGGAGAAATTCTCGGCCGTATCAATCTCGTCGATCGGGATGTGACTACGAAACGGGTAGAACTTGGGTACCGAATCGGACAGAATCATACGGGTAAGGGGGTTGCCAAAGAGGCCGTCCGGTTGTTGATTGGACAATGTCGGAAGCTTGATATTAAGGAAATTCAAGCGAAAACGACAGACGGAAACATCGCTTCGCAAAAAATCCTGACAAGTAACGGATTCCGACAGGAGAACACAGCAGTAGAAGTCGAACTGAACGGTCAACGGATGATGCTCATTCAGTTCAAACGGACGATGCTCGACTAACGTCAAAAATGACTCCGGCAGTTTTAACCGCGAGTCATTTTGTAGAATTGCCGTACGATTTCGGGAGAATCTTGTGCGAAATCCAAAAATACAGAATCGCTGATGCGCCGCAAAGAATCAGGAAAGGCAACAAGGACAACAGTTCACTGAACCGAACGGCTCCGTTATGATCTAGTAAAAGAATAACCAGGGCGATTGTACTGCCTGACGCACCATACAATAAAGGGACTGTCTTCCGGCGCTTAGGGAAAAATGAAACGAATCGTTTCTTCAGCCAGTCGACGAGGATTCCTGAAATGAAGATGACGGGAAACGAATAGAACGTGTAAATGAGGAAATAATCGAAAGCCTCGGAAAAGACATCTTCATCTGATTCTTCGAAAAATGCATAAACGGATAAAACCAACGTCAACAGACCGGAAGTGGCGATTGCGGTCAGAGCGGCCGCGAAAAATTTGTTCAACATTTTGTTCAACATACGGAAGTCTCCTTTTTATGAACTCGCCAGAAAGCCCGTTCGAGCAGACGAGAGATCAGGTAGTAAAGCACGGCAGAACCTCCGGCAATCGAAAGGGAAACCGGGATATCGAAATCATCTTTCGTGAGTGTCAGAATCAAAAGCATTCCAATCAAAACGCCGGATAGTCCATACAAAACAGCCAGAACGAAAAACCGAAGGCGGTAGGGAAGATGTTTTAATCTGTTCCCGATTAGCACATCCGTCAAGACCCCGGAAATCAGTGTAATGGGCAGGGCATAAATCAAATACAGAATGAAGATGCCACTCGCTGAAGTGTACATCGTATCGCTTGCCCGTTCCGACACGGGTGTATAGGACCAGTAGGTTAAAACACCGGAAATCAAAACGGAGGTGAACATACCGGTAATAATGCTTCGAAGCATGCTGATTCCCCCTGTTCTTAACGATTACGAATCGCCAGATAATATTTTGCGTTACTGACCATCAAGATGGCTGTAATGACGAAAATGCTGAATAGCTGAGAGCTTGATGTCGACAGCGAGTAGAAGAGCAGCAAGATGATTCCAACAATCAGCATCATATTAACAAGCGAATGTGTTTTGTACAGTCCTTCGAGCATGACGTGTTTTTCCCCGTCATCCGATGCCGCGAGGAGCTTCATGGCATAATCCGTTTCACTGATATCCGGAAGCTTCCGTTCCGGATACATGTGCTGGACCAGCGTCTGAAACCGGATCGAACCAATCAGTCCGACACCCATTCCGATGAAGCCGGTCACGACCAATGAAAGATGTTGATCGAGTACTAAATTCACACTGACCAATACAAGACTAAGCGGAAGCACTAAGTTTAAACTTAGTGTGCCATCGCTGAACCAGCGATACATCTGTTGATCAGCCGAGTCTTCCGCGTCTCCCGTCAACGGTTGGTGGAGAAGGCGTTGAATTTGCCGATAACGCATCAGCGAAAACAGAAGTAAACCGATCAGGACAACAAGCAAAAAGCCATTGACCCACACGTTGTACTCTGAAAAGGCGATTCCCTCAAACGGACTGCTCAACATCCAGTACATCAAGAAAAATCCAATAGCGCCGCCAACAAGCATCCGTAATATCAACTGTAGATTTTTGTTCACAGTAACTCCTCCTCGTCGAATTGAAAGATATCCTCGATTGTCGTTTCGAAGACCCGGGCAATTTTAGTGGCAATCAGAAGCGACGGCATGAACTCCCCCCGCTCAATCAAACTGACCGTCTGGCGTGAAATATTGGCGCGTTTTGCCAATTCTGTCTGATTCCATCCATGGCGTGCCCGTAGTTCCTTTACTTTTGATTTCATGTCTTTCACCTCACCTGAATTGTAAACGATACTTGTCTTAATGACAACGATAATAGTCAAAAAGATAACGGAACTAGTCATTTCAGAAAAAAATCTGTCAGGAAAAGACAGAGATAGAGGTTCAAGAACTAGAAAAATGCATCCAATAATCGTATAGTCATATATAGAATCATGATGAATTTACAAATATTGGTTAAGGTACTTGATTTGTTCAGTAGAGAGCATGTACGGATGAAGGGGGAAGCAGATGAAGACCGTAAAGCGTAAACTAGAACATGATTTTAATGAGTTAATGAAGGATGAGGACACGTTTCCTCGATTCATAGAACTGAGTCGAGCGTTTATTCATAAGTATGATGAAATGGTCATTTGGGCATCGATTGATTTTCAAAGGGATACATCCAATCAGCAATACGAAGACTGGCTGAAAGAAGTGCAGCGTGACATCAAACCGCTCTTGGCAGTTTGTAAAAAAAGACTATACGATATCTGTCTCGAGAAGCACGGCGAAGCAATTGAAACTACACGAATGCAAACCATTTTAATGTACCAACAAACATCGTTTTCAGAAAAAAACATCTTGATCCGTCAACAAGAGGATGAACAAATTAACCGATACATCCAATTAATCGGGAGTCTGCAATCCATGGATGAAGAAGCTGTCTTGATCAATGACTTAACAGCGTTACTTTTTGAATCCGATGAAGACGTACGCGAGACTGCCTACCGGGCGATTCATCTTTCCTATCAACATCACGCTGAATCACTTCAAAGTATTTTTTCAGAGCTGATTCGATTACGCCACGAGAAAGCCAAAAATCTGGAACTTGAACACTATGTGGCATATGCCTTCATGGAATTGGGGAGGATTGATTATACCTCGAAAGAATGTCTGCAACTGGCATTGGCTGTCCAAAAGTATATCGTGCCGCTGAAAGAAGTATTTCAAGAGGAACAAACCAGATTTTTGGGGAAACAACAACTTCGCCCGTGGGATGTACGGATCTCTCCGTATTCGGACGTCCAAGAGACGGCAAGTACATCTGTTGAAAGTCTGTTGGAGACGGTCGGAACAATTTTAAGTAATCTGGATCCATCTTTTCATAAAGTGTTGGAAGAACTTAAATCTCAAAAGCATCTAGATCTTGAAGGAAGAGCCCACAAAGCGGGTGGCGGTTTTTGTGAATTCCTCCCGGAGTCTGAAACGTCCTTTCTTTTCATGAATCGAACACAAACATTTGATGATGTGGTCATTCTCATTCATGAACTGGGACATGCGGTCCATCATGATTTAATGAAAGATGCGCCGGACAACTTTCAGCAGATCCCGATGGAAGTAGCGGAGTTCGCAGCGATGACATTCGAACTTCTTTCCATGGAGTTTTGGCATCTGGCGATTGAAGATGCAGCACATGTCCGGAAGGCAAAACTGGAGCAATTCAGGCTAGTCATCGAGTTTTTACCTCAAACCATCATCGTCGATCAGTTTCAGGAATGGTTGTATCGAAATCCAGCACATACCGTTGAAGAACGAAATGAACGGTTTGCCTCCCTGCGCGACCGATTTGACTCCAACGCCATCGACTGGAGTACACTCTCGAGGTGGAAAGGAGAGGAGTGGCTGAGCATCATTCATTTGTTTGAGACACCTTTTTATTACATCGAGTACGCGATGGCGCAAATTGCGGCCTTACAGATGTACCGGAAATATAAAGAGCAACCGCAACAAACAATCGAAGCTTTTAAAACAGCGCTCCGTGCGACCCGAACACACTCAGTCAAAGAAGTCTACGCGTTGGCGGGAGTGTCGTTTGATGTCTCTGAACACGAGATGGAAGCACTCGTTTGTTTTGTTCAGGAAGAAGTCGAGAGGTTGCAACGTACTCAAAATCATTGATTTTTAGGAGTGAATGCATGAAACGCTTAAGATTCATATTGATTGTGACAGGCTGTCTGACCCTTTCTGCATGCCAAACCGACCAGACATCGGAAGCCAAGAAAAAACCAGTCGAAATCAAACAAGAAGTGATTCAAACAAAACAAGGATCTACAATCAAGATTGTTCCTTTGTATACGGAATATCTGCAATACCTTCAAAAAGCAGGAGATACACAGGATCAAACGAAAAATCAGGAAGTATTTGATCAAACGGTCACTGATGCAGTAAAGAAAATAGTGAAAGGTGACCGGTTACACACCGGTATATTATTTGAAAAAAACTATCTTCGGTCAACAAATTATCCGTCAGAACTGGAGGTTCGGACAGCGGAACTGGTGAAAAATGATTTGCGGATCAAAGAAGTCGTCAAAAGACAGCTTCTTGCCTCTAGCATGAAGTTACCAGGAGGGGATAAAACGATCTTCATCATGCCGGTTGATTCTGACGTTACGAGTTTCATTGAACCGATGGGTGGATTGACCGCCGTTACTTTTTCTGAGGATGTTGTTGTGTTATATCTCGATTCGAAGTTTGATGAAAAAGCCCTCGCTTTTGCGACGGCTCATGAATATCATCATGCTGTTGTGTACGAGAATAGTGCGTTACACCCCTCTGACATCATGGATTATGTCATCATGGAAGGAAAAGCGGATGTTTTTGCGACGCAAATTGTTAATGATTTTAAACCGGTCTGGCAAACGGAGATGGATTCAAGAACAAAACAAAACGTACTATATCAAATCAAAACAAATCTTGCTACATCTACCGATTTAACGGAAGGCAATAATGACAAGAACATTCCTCGCTGGAGCAGTTATACACTCGGGAAAGACTTCATGCAGGACTATCTCAAACGTTACCCGGACCAATCGATCAAGGACTGGACGAATACGAAGACGCAGGACATCGTTAAGGAGTACCGGTACAAAAACAGTGTCCAATAAACGACAACCCCCACTCCTGTATAAACAGAAGCGGGGGCTACATTTAAACTGCCATGAAGACATCTTCTAACGAGGTGACCTCGATTTTAACTTCGTAAATCTTAACGCGTTGGGCTGTCAACCGTTTGATTAAGAGTGGAATGACTTCTTCACTCACTTTTCAAGAGGAGTATCATAGCATTCTCCTCTATCGATCCCTTTGTCTCAGCAATCGCGTCCGGTGACAATGGAACGAGTAAAGCGAAAGATAGCAGTAGACATTGTTTTTTTAATCGACATCCTCACGCTCCCTTTTCATGCCATGATTTTTTGATAATGGATCAGCGTCGCTTTATCGTTCAGCGGTTTACGGACACCGGTTTCGACGTATCCCATCTTTTCATAGAGCTGACAGGTTCTCGTTTCCTCGAGCAGACTGGACAGTTCCCATGTGTCGGCCTGCGGATATCGGGCTTCTGCGAGCCGCATCGCTTGTTGCGCAAATCCGTTTCCTTGTGCGTTTGGCGCGAGGAAGATTGGACTGATTCGAAAGTGGATGTCTTCTTTCCACAGAATACAGATTGCACCGACAAGACGATCCTCAGCGATAATCTTAAAAAACCGTCCGTTCGGATAGTTGATCCGTTGATAGACCCGGTCAATCGTTTCATTGGCAGGGTTCGTCGCGTAATCCTGGTACGTTTCGAGCAACGGTAAAAAGGCGGCGACTTGTAAATCGAAAATAGCTTGGGCGTCCAGGTCTGTTGCTTGTTCTAACCGGATATTCATTCAGGCGGACCTCGTTTCATTTTTTCTCGAACACCAATATCGATCCTCAAACTGAAGATGGAATAATTTTACCACGATCATTTTAAATTGGAATTCATTTTCCTTTTCAAGCGTCAAAAGACTCTGCTCGTGTCTGAAATGATTAAAAAAATCAACTATCTCATGAAAAAAGGAATATGTTATAGTAAATAAGTTAAAAAATACCATCTACCGATTTGAGGGGGAATGAGCATGACACGTCAAAAAAATATCGTCTATAACGTCTTATTAAATGAGACACGGGACCAGGTCCTGATGGTCAAAAACATCGGACCGTCTTATTCGTACTACACGCTGCCTGGGGGAACGGTCGAAGCGGGGGAGACGTTACCGGAAGCAGCCGTCCGGGAAGCGAAGGAAGAGACCGGTTATGACGTTGCGGTTGGGGAACTGTTACACGTCAGCGAAGCGTTTTTCCCGCAAGTCGAGGAACATTGTCTGTTCTTCTTTTTCCAGTCGGAGATTTGCGGGGGCGAAATTGGCACGATTTTTCCGGATGAAATCGAAGAGATTTCGTGGGTGACGATTGCCGACGCCGTTCAGTTCATGAATCTGTCGAAAGAATACGAACAGATCCTTACGACGCAACAGACAATCCCGTATGTCTTCAACGGACAAATCACCCATTGAGTGGAGGAATAGGCATGCAGATTATCGAAACGACGGATCTCGATACACTGGCCCGGCTGAACCGCTATATCCATGAGCCGCATGTCGCGCAACAGCCGAACTTTTTTAAACCGTACGATTTTGCGACGGTCCGGGCGTTTTTTGCGAAAATCGTCGGAACCGGCACCCATCAGTTTTTGCTGGCGGAACTGGACGGGGAGGCGATCGGCTACGTCTGGATTGAATATCTCCGGCGTCCGGAAACTGCCTTTCAGTTTGCCCATTCGAAAGCCCGCGTCCATCATCTCTGTATCGTCGATGACAAACAGCAGCAAGGATTTGGCCGTCAGTTGTTGCTTGAAGTCGAGCACCGGGCACTCGAACAGGACATACATAAAATTGATCTCGACTACTGGATGAGCAACGATGGGGTCGATGTCTTCTACGAGCGGCTTGGCTTTGAAAAGATGCGCCAAGTCGTCGTAAAATCGTTACATTAAGAAAGAGGGAAGTATGAATGGATTATACAGATTTGAATTTCATCTTTGGTTTACTGCGCATAGCAGTCCTCGTTATGGCGATTCCGTCAATGGTGTACGCCTTGTATCTGTTACGCAAAATCGCCAATAAATAAGCGGCACCTTGTTTCCTCGACGGAGACAAGGGGTTTTGTATTACATCGATTAAATAAAGGGTACTTAAATAACGAACGACGTCTCAGAAAAGCCTTGGAACTAGGAGGGATCAGATGTTATTTTTATTCATCGGTTATTACGATTCAGAAAAGATGAATCAGTCCTCGCAGCAAGAGCTCGATGCCGTCATGGAACGGTGTAATCCACCGCTCGAAACTTTTTTTACGAAGCTCAACGTTTTGTATGAATGGCATCCGGGAGCCGAGACGAAACGGGCCCGGCTTCTCGACGGTCAGATTCAGCATCAGGACGGACCGGACCCGGACAAAACGGAACAGATCGGCAGTCTGATCGTGTTTGAAGCGGATGGTTTGGAACAGGCGGTCGACTTGGCACTGCTTCATCCGACGACCCAGTTACCGGAAGCACAGAAGTACGGCTGGCGGATGGAAGTGCGCCCGCTAATTGATCCGAAAGAAGCGGAATAGACGGTTTTTAGAACATACAGCGCATCGGTGCGTTGTATGTTTTTGTGATTTTCGGGTATACCTGTTTCATAGCTGATCAAAAGAAACCAGAAAGTCAGGTGAAGCAGACGTGTCGATCATTACCTTTGAAGACGTGCAGTACAAACACATACTCCGTGGCATCTCGGGTGCGTTTACGGAAGGGAAAATCACGACGCTCGTCGGACCAAGCGGTGCCGGCAAATCGACGTGCTTAAAACAAATCAACGGACTGATTTCCCCGGACAGCGGACGGATTCGTTACCGCGGCGAGGACTTGGAACAGATGAACCTTGTCGAACTGCGGAAACAAATCGGGATGGCATTTCAAAGTGCGCCGATGTTGCCGGGGTCCGTCCTGGATAATCTCAGTTTGCCGAAAACGATTTTCCGTGAGACTTTGGCACCGGACGAAGCAAAGCGGCTGCTGGAACAAGTCGACCTCCATGTCGACTTAAAACAGCCGGTCAAAGAGTTGTCAGGCGGTGAACGAAGCCGGCTTGCGATTGCCCGGACGCTCGTCAATCGACCGGATGTCTTGCTGCTCGACGAAATCACGGCCAGTCTTGATTTTCGGATGGTCAAGGAAATCGAACAGCTGATTCAGCGCCTGCAACGCGAGCTTCAGGTGACCGTCATCTGGATTACACATGATCTCGATCAGGCACGGCGCGTCAGTGAAGAGGTCTGGTTCTTAAAAGACGGTCAACTGCTCGAGCAGGGAGACGTCTCGCTACTTGAACCGGACGGAGCACGTTCGG
>Ga0308168_1003093_pt1 | contig 13094 bp, 13 predicted proteins | sample PhyCR2_FD_202133 | JGI IMG/M metagenome (GOLD analysis project Ga0308168, IMG submission 202133) | Phyllosphere microbial communities from UC Gill Tract Community Farm, Albany, California, United States - DLSLRC.R2 | ecosystem: Host-associated > Plants > Phyllosphere > Unclassified | place: USA... | reverse complement strand
GAGTAGGCCGGCGACAGCGGCGCATACGGAATGCCGGCATACATCGCGCCGAGCGCCAGCTGGAAGTGCTCGAGGTCGTTGCCGGACAGGATGGCCAGCGGGCGCTCGCTGGACAAGCCGCGGTCGATCAGGGCCTGGCCGATGCGGCGCACGCGCTGCAGGACCTCGGCATAGGACAGGCGGATCCATTCGCCGCTTGCTCCGCGGCGCGCCACCAGGGTGCGCACGGGATGCTTGCGCGCGCCCTCGACCAGGCGGTCGGTTAAGCGCGGCGGGAAGTCCTGCAGCGGCGTGATGGCGTCCACGTGCCAGATGCCGTCCACCTGGTCAGCCCCGATCTCGGGGTTGCCCAGTTCGATCTCCCGCTGCTTAACGTAATTTACCACGCCATTTTTCACGCCATTCGTCGATTCGGTCATGGCGGCTCCGCTCAGATCGGATAGTGGCGGTGGCCGGTCTGCACCGTGATCCAGCGCAGGTCGGTGAATTCCGCGATCGCCGCCTTGCCGCCGAAGCGTCCGTAGCCGCTGCCCTTCACGCCGCCGAAGGGCATCTGCGCCTCGTCGTGTACGGTCGGGCCGTTGATATGGCAGATGCCGGATTCGATGCGCTGGGCCACCGCCATTGCGCGCCCGATGTCGCGCGAGAACACGCTCGAGGACAGGCCGTATTCGCTGTCGTTGGCCAGCTTGACCGCTTCCTCATCGCTGTCAAAGCGCAGCACCGAGACGATCGGGCCGAAGGATTCTTCCTGGTACACCAGCATCGCGGGCGTGACCCCGTCGACAATGGCCGGCTGCATGATGTTGCCGTCCACGCCGCCGCCCGCCTGGGTGACCGTCGCGCCGCGTGCGCGCGCATCCTGCAGCATGGCGTCCACGCGCACCGCCGCGGCCGGGTCGATCATGCCCGCCAGCGGGGCGTCGCTGCGGGCCGCCCGCAAACTTGCGGTCTTGGCGGCCAGCTTCTCGACGAAGCGGTCGGCGATCTTGCGGTCGACCAGGATGCGGTCGGCCGACATGCAGATCTGGCCCTGGTTGAAGAAGGCGGAAAAGGCGGCTGCCTCGACTGCCTCGTCGAGGTCGGCGTCGTCGAGTACCACCACCGGGTTCTTGCCGCCCAGTTCCAGCAGCACTGGCTTGAGGTGCTTCGCCGCCTGCTGGGCGATGATGCGGCCGACCTTGGTCGAGCCGGTAAAGTTCACGCGGCGCACGGCAGGATGGGCAATCAGGCGTTCGACCACCTGGGCCGCGTCCTGGGGCGCGTTGCTGACGACGTTGACGACGCCCGGCGGGAAGCCGGCGTCGGTGAACACCTGGCCGATCAGGCGGTGCAGGGCGGGGCAGAGCTCGGAGGACTTCAGGACCACCGTGTTGCCGCAGGCGAGGGGCATCGCGAGTGCGCGCGTGCCGAGGATGATCGGGGCGTTCCAGGGCGCGATCCCGACCACCACGCCGCAGGCCTGGCGCACGCCCATCGCCAGCGAGCCGGGAACGTCGGAAGGAATGACTTCGCCGCCGATCTGGGTCGTCATCGAGGCTGCCTCGCGCAGCATGTTGGCGGCGAGGGTCACGTTGAACTGGTACCACATCGGGGCGCCGCCGGCTTCCGCGACGGCGGTCTCGACGAAGCGGCCGCGCAGCGCTTCCATGGCGTCGGCGGCCTTCAGCAGCAGGGCGCGGCGCGCGCCCGGCGCCATGGTCGACCAGGTCGGGAAGGCGGCGCGTGCGGCATCGACGGCGGCGTCGGCATCTTCCAGGGCGGCGGCGGCGGCGCGGGTCGCAACTTCGCCGGTGGCGGGGTCATGGCGCTCGAACCAGGCGGCGTTGGTGGCCGGGCGGGCTTCGCCGCCGACCAGCAGATCGGATTGAAACATGAGGTCTCCTCATTGTGACTGGATGAAAGGCGGCTGCCCGCGGGACGGGCGCCGCACGTTTTTATTTTTATTCGGGTAATTCTTGCTCAGCCGCGCTTGTAGGTCTGCAAGCCCGGCTTGATCGTCTTATCGTCCAGGAACTGCTTGAGGCCTTCCCTGCGGCCTTTTTCCGGGTCGCGGTAGTTCGACTGGTCGGTCTTGGCGTACAGGTAGTCCTCGTTCTGGTCCCAGCTCAGTTCGCGGCAGCGCTTGAAGCCGATCTTTGCGTAGCGCAGCACCACCGGGTTCTTTTCCAGCAGTTTGCCGGCCAGCTCGATCACGGCCGCGCGCAGCGCTTCCTTCGGCACGCTCTTGTTGATCAGGCCCATTGCGGCCGCTTCCTTGCCGGTGAAGGTCTCGCCGGTCATGATGTAGTGCAGCGCCTGGCGGTGGCCCATGGTATCGGCCACGGCCTTGCTCACCAGGTTACCCGGCGGGATGCCCCAGTTGACTTCGGACAGGCCGAACACGGCGTCATCGGCGGCGATCGCCAGGTCGCAGGCCACCAGCGGCGAGAACGCGCCGCCGAAGCACCAGCCGTTGACCATGGCGATGGTCGCCTTGCTGTACATGCGCAGCAGCTTCCACTGCCACTGCGAGCAGTCGCGGCGCATGCGCTCCTGCATGATCTCGGGCTTGCCGTCGGTCTCGCGGAAATACTCCTTGAGGTCCATCCCCGCGGTCCAGGCCTCGCCGGCGCCGGTCAGCACGATCACCTGGGCCTCGTCGTCGAGTTCGAGCGTCTCGAGCACGTCGATCATCTCGCGGTTCAGGGTCGGGCTCATGGCGTTGCGCTTTTCCGGACGGTTCAGGGTGATCCAGCCGATTCCGTTCTCGACGTCGACCTTGACGGTCTGCCAACGCGCTTCGTATTTGGACATACAATGTCTCCTCAGTGGTTGCTCAGTATTGGACTTTATCAGGCTACCTGATATTTGACTTATACTATACGCAGCTCTTTTCCGTGACAAGCATCTTTTATGGCAATCGAAAAAAAATCTTCGCCCGCCGCTGCGCCGGCAAAACCGGCGGGCCTGGCCTACCTGGTCGGGCGCCTCGACCACGTCCTCAACCAGCGCCTGCGCGACGGCCTGGCGCCGTACGGCCTGTCGGTGCCGCAGTACACGGCGCTGTCGGTGTTCCGCGCGCACGGCTCCCTCTCCAACGCCCAGCTGGCAATGCGGACGATGATCTCGCCGCAGTCGGCCAACGAAATGGTCAAGCAGATGGAGGGGAAGGGCTGGATCGAGCGCAGGCCGGACCCGGCGCATGGGCGCATCATCCAGATCAGCCTGACGGCGTCCGGCGAAGCGATCCTGCGCGATTGCGACACCCAGGTACTGGAAGTGGAAAACATCATGTTCGCCGACCTCGCCAGGGAAGAACGCGCGCAGCTGCAGGCGCAACTGCGCGCGGCGGTGCGCGCGCTGAGCGTGCACGGGCTCTGAATTACTTTCCCGGATCCTTCTGGTTCGGGAATTTGTCGAACTCGACGTTCCAAGGCTGGCCGTTCACCTTCTCGACCTTGCGCACGTACACGTTCTGCACGATGTCGCGCGTGCCTGGGTCGATCGCGATCGGCCCGCGCGGGCTCTCGAACTTCATCCCCTTGAGCAGGGCCATGGCCTTGTCGCCGTCGATCTTGCCGCCGAGCTTCTGGCTGACCTGGTAGATCGCGTTCATGCCGTCGTAGGCCGCCACCGCCATGAAATTGGGACGCCCGCCGCCTGGATTGGCCTGCGCAAAGCGCTTCAGGAAGGTCTCGTTCTCGGGCGATTTGTGGGCCGCCGAGTAATGGAAGGTGGTGATCACGCCGAGGGTGGCGTCGCCGATCGCCGGCAGCACGTGGTCGTCGGTGAGGTCGCCGGTGGCGATCACCTTGATGCCGGCGTCAAGCAGGCCGCGCTCGCGGTAGCCCTTCATGAAGGCGATGCTTTGTTCGCCGGCCGGGACGAACACGAACACCGCGTCCGGTCTGGCGTCCTTGATGCGCTGGATGAAGGGTGCGAATTCCGGATTCTTCAGCGGCACGCGGATCGCCTCGACCACCTTGCCGCCGTTCTTCCGCAGGCGCTCGCTGAAGGCTTTCTCGGCATCGATGCCGGGGCCGTAATCCGCCACGACGGTGGCGACATTCCTGATCCCGTTCTTCACCGCCCAGTCGCCCATCGGTGCCGAGATCTGCGGCAGCGTCATCGAGAAGCGCGCAATGTAGTCGGACCTGGTGGTGATGATCGAGGTCGCCGCGTTCATGACGATCATCGGCTTTTTCGCCTGCTGGGCGATCGGCGCCACCGCCAGCGCTTCCGGCGTCAGGCCGAAGCCGGCCAGGAAGTCGACCTTGTCGCGCACCACCAGCTCCTGCGCCAGGCGCTTGGCGATCTCGGGGGAGGGACCGGTGGTGTCCTTGTAGATCACCAGGATCTTCTTGCCGGCGACGCTGTCGCCATGCTGGGCCATCCAGGCCTTGATGCCGCCTTCCATCTGCTTGCCGTAATCGGCGAAGGGTCCGGAAAAGGGGGCGATCACGCCCACCTTGATCCTGTCCTGCGCCTGCGCCTGCGCCTGCGCCTGCGCCGGCAGGGCGCCCAGCGTGGCCATGGCGGCCAGCGTGGCAAGTGTGCTTGCGATCGTCCTGCGCTTCATGCATGTCTCCTTTGGTGGCGTTGTCCTGATGCACGTGAGCTGTTGACATTATCAGGCTACCGAACATAGTATTTACTCAGCGTTCGATAAGCAACGACTTGTTCGGTAATCGAACGATATAAATAAACCCAGGAGACATCATGAAGAACACCCTCTGCAGCGCAGTGGCGCTGACCTGCGGCCTCGCCGCTTCCGCCGCCGGTGCCCAGACCAGTGTGCAGGTCTACGGCATCGTCGACAGCGGCATCGCCCACCTCACCAACGTGAATGCGGCCGGCGATTCGATGACCAGGATGCCCTCGCTGACCAGCTCCTTCCCGTCGCGCGTGGGCTTCCGCGGCACCGAGGACCTCGGCAACGGCCTGCAGGCCTTCTTCGTACTGGAAAACGGCCTGGCGGTGGACACCGGCACGCAGCAGCAGGGCGGCCGCCTGTTCGGGCGCCAGGCCAACGTCGGCCTGAAGGGAGCGTGGGGCAGCATCACGCTCGGGCGCCAGCTGAACATGACCTATATCTCGCAGCTCAAGACCGACGTGCTGGGCCCGCACCTGTTTGCGATCGGCAGCATCGATCCCTACCTGCCGAATGCGCGCAGCGACAACGCGATCGGCTACATGGGTAATTTCAACGGCTTCGTCGTGGGTGCGACCTGGAGCTTCGGACGCGACGCTTCCGCCGCCGGCGGACCGGCCGCCACCAATTGCGCGGGCGAGGTGGCGGGCAATGCCAGGGCCTGCCGCCAGTACACGACCCTGCTCGGCTACGAGAACAAGGAATGGGGCATGAACAGCTCGTACGACCGCATGTACGGGAATACCGGCGCCGCCGGCGGCCTGACCAGCAGCGCCAATACCGATGTCCGCATCACCGTCAACGGCTTCGTGATGCTGGGCGCCACCAAGATCGGCGGCGGCGTGATCGACCGCGATACCAAGGCTTCCACCGGCCGTACCGAATCGGACCTCTACTACCTGGGCGTCAGCCACCCGATCGGCTTGTACACGATCGACGCCCAGGTGGCGCGCCGCGACACCAAGGATTCCGGCTCGGACGTCAACATGCTGGTGGCGCGCCTGACCTACAGCTTCTCCAGGCGTACCGCGTTGTACGGCGCGATCGGCCGCATGGCCAACAAGGGCGCGTCCGCGGTGTCGCTCGATGCCGGCGGCACCGTCGGCGCGGGCCTTGGCCAGAATGGCCTGATGGCCGGCCTGCGTCACGCTTTCTGATGGGACCTCGATAAACCTACTGCGCGTCGGATTTTCGCTCTGCGATGCTCGCCGTACCGAAGTACGGCTGCGCTTCTCGAACGAAACTCCTTCCGCTCGCTACGGTTTCTCGAGGCCCTGAAAGGCGGTTGATCGGGTCACGGCAGGAGGACTGAAAGGTCCTGGGCGCCGCGTAGCAGCACCGGCAGGAACTCCTGTTTCATCCGTTCCACGGTGACGCGTGCGGCCTGGGCGCCGACGTTGAGGGCCGCGACCACCTGGCCCGAGGCGCCGCGCACCGGGACCGCGATCGAGCGCAGCCCGAGCTCGAGCTCCTCATCGATCACGGCATAGCCGTCGCGGCGCACGCCGGCCAGGACATCGCGCAGGCGCTTCTGGTTCACCACCGTGTGCTCGGTCATCGGGCGCAGCTTGACGCGCGCGAAGTAGGCGTCCAGCTCGTCCGGCCGCAGCTGCGCCAGCATCACCCGGCCCAGCGAGGTGCAATAGGCCGGCAGGCGGCTGCCGGTGTTGAGCGCGACCGACATCACCCGCGAAGCGGCCGAGCGCGCCACGTACAGCACTTCGCCATCCTCGAGCACCGCCAGCGAACTCGATTCGCCCAGCTCGCGGGTGATGTTGTTCAGGTAGGGCTGGCTGGAAACGGTGAGCGGCGTCGACGACAGGTAGGAATAGCCGAGCGTGAGCACCTTGGGACGCAGCGAAAAGTTGTTCAGTTCGGCATCGACATAGCCCAGCTGCTGCAGCGTGTACAGGCAGCGGCGCACGGCGGCGCGCGGGATCCCGGTCTTCTGGCTGATCTGGGCGATGGTCTGGGGCTTGCGCGAATCGCTGAAGGCGCGCACCACCGCCAGGCCGCGCGCCAGCGAGGTCATGAAGCTGGGGTCGGTCAGGGCGTCGATCTGTTCGGCGATGGTCGGTTCGCGTTCTTCCTGCACCGCTGTTGCGGCCTGCGTGGTCTTGGTCGATGGTTTGGTCATGGCGGAATTTTAAAGCAGGGGTGGCTGGGCGACGGTGTCCGGTTGATGTTTTTCTTGACCTTCGGTCCGGCCAGCCGATACACTCGGTTGAACGGTAATCGATCATAAGTTCGATTATCGAACAACAGAATCACGATTTCAAGTGCGCCGGCAGCGCCGGCGCACGGACAAGGCGGAAACATGATTGATAAAACATTTGAATCGCTGGAGAAGGCGGTCTCCGACATCCACGACGGCGCGACGGTGATGATCGGCGGCTTCGGGAATGCGGGCATGCCTTCCAGCCTGATCGACGCGCTGATCGCGCAGGGTGCGCGCGAGCTCACCATCGTCAACAACAATGCTGGCAACGGCGAAACCGGGCTGGCGGCGCTGCTGAAAGCCAAACGTGTACGCAAGATCATCTGCTCCTTCCCGCGCCAGGCCGACTCGCATCACTTCGATGCGCTGTACCGGGCCGGCGAGATCGAGCTCGAGCTCACCCCCCAGGGCAACCTGGCCGAGCGCATCCGTGCGGCCGGCGCCGGCATCGGCGGCTTCTTCACCCCCACCGGCTACGGCACCCTGCTGGCCGAAGGCAAGGAGACCCGCCTCATCGACGGCCGCCACTATGTGCTGGAGTCGCCCATCCACGCCGACTTCGCGTTGATCAAGGCCCTGCACGGCGACCGCTGGGGCAACCTGGTCTACCGCAAGACCGCGCGCAACTTCGGTCCCATCATGGCCAGCGCGGCGAAAACCACCATCGCCCAGGTGGCCGAGATCGTGCCGCTGGGCGCGCTCGATCCGGAAGTCATCGTCACCCCGGGCATCTTCGTCCAGCGCGTCGTCAAGGAGGCCACATGAGCACCAGCCGTTATACCCGCGACCAGATGGCCGCGCGCGTCGCCCAGGACATCCATGAGGGTGCCTACGTCAACCTCGGCATCGGCCTGCCGACCAAGGTCGCCAACTACCTGCCGGCCGACCGCGAAGTGCTGCTGCACAGCGAGAACGGCGTGCTCGGCATGGGCCCCGCGCCGGCGCCGGGCGAGGAAGACGAGGACCTGATCAACGCCGGCAAGCAGCCGGTAACCCTGCTTGAGGGCGGCGCCTATTTCCACCACGCGGATTCCTTCGCGATGATGCGTGGCGGGCACCTGGACATCTGCGTGCTGGGCGCCTTCCAGGTCTCGGCAAGGGGCGACCTGGCCAACTGGCACACCGGCGCGCCGGACGCGATTCCGGCGGTCGGCGGCGCCATGGACCTGGCGATCGGCGCCAAGCAGGTGTTCGTCATGATGGAGCACCAGACCAAGAGCGGCGAAAGCAAGATCGTGCGCGAGTGCAGTTATCCGCTGACCGGCGTGGCCTGCGTCAACCGCATCTATACCGACCTCGCCGTGCTCGACGTCACCCCGCAGGGCCTGGCCGTGCGCGAGATGGCGCCGGGCCTGAGCTTCGATCAACTGCAGGCCGTCACCGGCGCGCCGCTACTCCAACCCAAACAGTGAGGACTACCATGAACGACGCATATATCGTCGATGCCATCCGCACGCCGATCGGCCGCTACGGCGGCGCGCTGAAGGACGTGCGCGCCGACGACCTCGGCGCCATTCCACTGCGTGAACTCGTGAAGCGCAATCCCGGCGTCGACTGGTCCCGGGTCGACGACGTCATCTTCGGCTGCGCCAACCAGGCGGGCGAGGACAACCGCAACGTGGCCCGCATGTCGGCGCTGCTGGCCGGCCTGCCGCAGGAAGTGTCCGGCACGACCGTGAACCGCCTGTGCGGCTCCGGCATGGACGCGGTTGGCATCGCCGCGCGCGCCATCCGCGCCGGCGAAGCCAGTCTGATGATCGCCGGCGGCGTCGAATCGATGACGCGCGCGCCCTTCGTCATGGGCAAGGCCGACAGCGCGTTCTCGCGCAACGCCCAGATCTACGACACCACCATCGGCTGGCGCTTCCCGAACAAGCTGATGAAGCAGCTGTACGGCACCGACTCGATGCCGGAAACGGCCGAGAACGTGGCGGTCGACTACAAGGTGTCGCGCGAAGACCAGGACCGCTTCGCGCTGGCCAGCCAGCAGAAGGTGGCGCGCGCCCAGCGCGAAGGCCTGTTCGCCGACGAGATCGTGCCGGTCTCGATCCCGCAGAAGAAGGGCGACCCGCTAATCTTCAGCCAGGATGAGCATCCGCGCGAGACCAGCCTGGAAGCACTGGCCAGGCTCAAGGGCGTGGTGCACGCGGAAGGCAGCGTCACCGCCGGCAATGCCTCGGGCGTGAACGACGGCGCCTGCGCGCTGCTGCTGGCGAATGCCGACGCGGTGAAGGAATTCGGCCTTACGCCGCGCGCCCGCATCGTCGGCATGGCCACCGCCGGCGTGGCGCCGCGCGTGATGGGCATGGGCCCGGCGCCGGCCTCGAAGAAGCTGCTGGCGCGGCTCGGTATCAGCATCGACCAGATCGACATCATCGAGCTGAACGAAGCCTTCGCTTCGCAGGCGCTGGCGGTGCTGCGCGAGCTGGGCGTGCGTGACGACGATGCGCGCGTGAATCCCTATGGCGGCGGCATCGCCCTCGGCCACCCGCTCGGCATGAGCGGTGCGCGCCTGGTGACCACCGCGCTCTACCAGCTGCAGCGCAGCGGCGGACGCTATGCGCTGTGCACCATGTGCATCGGTGTGGGGCAGGGCATCGCCATGGTGATCGAACGGGTGTAAAACCCGTCGAAAAATAAAAGAAGAGCAGCAGGAGACAAGCATGGACAAGCAATACGAGATAGACAGGAGGCAGCCATGGTCGGCAACATGATCGGCGTGCTGTTCGACGGGATCGCCTACGGCAGCCTGTTGTTCCTGATTAGCGTCGGCCTGTCGGTCACGATGGGCATGATGAACTTCATTAACCTGGCCCACGGGGCCTTCGCCATGGTCGGCGGCTATGTCTGCGTGACTTTGCTGTCCAGACTGGGGCTGCCCTTCCTGGCGACCCTGCCGCTGGCCTTCCTGGCTGCCGCCGTGATCGGCCTGGTGCTGGAGCGCGTCCTGTACCGCCGCCTGTACAAGGCCAGCCACCTCGACCAGGTGCTGTTCTCGATCGGCCTGACCTTCATGGCGGTGGCCGGCGCCACCTGGCTGTTCGGCCCGACCCAGCAGCCGGTCAACCTGCCCGACTGGCTGCGCGGCCAGGTGCACGCCCGGTTTCTTGGCCTTGGGCTCGACCTCGGCGTCTACCGCCTGTTCCTGATCGGGGTGGTGGTGCTGGTGACGACGGCGCTGGTGCTGCTGATCGAGCGCACCCGCTTCGGCGCCCAGATCCGCGCCTCGGTCGACAACCAGACCGCGGCCGCCGGCCTGGGCATCAACGTTAGCCGTGTGTTCAGCCTGACATTCGCCCTCGGTTCCGGCCTGGCCGGCCTGGGCGGCGGCCTCGGTATCGACGTGCTGGGCCTGGACCCGAGCTTCCCGGTCAAGTACATGGTCTACTTCCTGCTGGTTGTCGCTGTCGGTGGCGCCGGCTCGATCAAGGGCCCTTTGATCGCGGCCCTGATCCTCGGCGTGTTCGACGTCGCCGGCAAGTACTATGTGCCGGAGGTCGGCGCCTTCGTCATCTACACACTGATGGTGGTGCTGCTGATCCTCTTCCCCTTCGGCCTCGTCAGGAGGAAAGCATGAGCGCTCCCATCGACACCAAGCTGGCGACTCCGGCCAACCCGGCCAACCCGGCCGCAGCCGGCGCGCCCGCCGCCGTGCCCATCCTGGCGCGCCTGCCCAACGACCGCTGGAAGCCGCTCGAGATCGTGTTCTGGCTGCTGCCGGTGGCGGCCTGGTTCCTTTTCCCCAACCACCTGGTGCTGGTCAGCCAGATCATGATCGTCGGCCTGTTCGCGCTCTCGCTCGACCTGGTGCTGGGCTATGCCGGCATCGTCTCGCTCGGCCACGCGGCCTTCTTCGGCCTTGGCGCCTATACCGCCGGCCTGCTGTCGGTGCACGGCTGGGGCGAGCCGGTGTCCGGCCTGTTCGCCGCGGCCCTGGTGGCCGGCCTGGCCGGCCTGGTCGTCAGCTTCCTGGTGGTGCGCGGCCAGGACCTGGCGCGCCTGATGGTCACGCTGGGCATCGGCCTGATGCTGTTCGAGGCCGCCAACAAGGCGGCCTTCATCACCGGCGGCGTCGACGGCCTGTCCGGCATGGCGATGCAGCCGCTGTTCGGCGCCTTCGAGTTCGACCTCTACGGCAAGACCGCCTTCTGGTACAGCCTGGGCGTGCTGTTCCTGCTGTTCGTGCTGCTGCGGCGCGTGGTGAATTCGCCCTTCGGCCTGTCGCTGCGCGGCATCCGCGAGGGCGGCCGCCGCATGCCGGCGATCGGTGCCAACGTCGATCGCCGCCTGAAGGTCGCGTTCACCGCCGGCGCCGCCATCGCCGGTGTAGCGGGCGCGCTGCTGGCCCAGACCACCCAGTTCGTCGGCCTCGACTCGCTCGGTTTCCCGCGTTCGGCGGAGCTGCTGATCATGCTGGTGCTCGGCGGTACCGGCCGCCTGTACGGCGCGCTGGTGGGGGCGGCGGTGTTCATGGTCGCCCAGGACTTTATTTCCGGCCTCGATCCCGCCTACTGGCAGTTCTATATCGGCCTGCTGCTGGTGCTGATCGTGCTGTTCGCACGCGGCGGCATCCTCGGTGGCCTGGAGAAGCTGGCGCAGCTCGTCAAGCCGGCCGCGCGCAAGGAGGGAGCATGAGCAAGACCAACATGAACGACGTGAACATGAACGACCGGACCCTGCGCACCGAAGCGCTGTCCAAGCAATGGGGCGCCTTCAAGGCCAATACCGACGTCTCGCTGCGCTTCGCGCCGGGCGCGCGCCATGCGCTGATCGGCCCGAACGGCGCAGGCAAGACCACCTTCATCAACCTGCTGACCGGCAGCTTGCTGCCGACCAGCGGCAAGGTGTGGCTCGGCAGGCACGACATCACGACCCTGCCGCAGCACGAGCGCGTCAAGCTGGGCATGACCCGTACCTTCCAGATCAACACCCTGTTCGCCGGCATGACCGTGCTGGAGTCGGTCGCGCTGGCGATCTGCGAGCGCCGCGGCCTGCACAAGGTCTGGTGGAGGACCGTCGAACAGCACGCCGACGTGGTCGAAGAGGCGATGGCCCTGCTGGCCACGCTCAAGCTGACGGAAGAGGCCAACAGCATCACCCGCAGCATGGCCTACGGCAAGCAGCGCCTGGTCGAGATCGCACTGGCGCTGGCAACCAAGCCGGCGATCCTGCTGCTGGACGAACCGGCGGCCGGCATCCCGCAGGCCGAGAGCCGCGAACTGTTCGAGGTGATCGCCCAGCTGCCGCGCGATGTCACGATCCTGTTCATCGAACACGACATGGGACTGGTGTTCCGCTTTGCCGAGCGCATCACGGTGCTGGTGGGCGGCAGCGTGCTGACCGAGGGTACGCCGGCCGAGATCGCGGCCGATCCGCGCGTCAAGGAAGTCTATCTGGGGGAGGCCGAACATGCCTGAACTGCTCGCATTCGACCGCGTGAGCGCCGGCTACGGCGAATCCATCGTACTGGAAGACGTCTCGTTCTCGATGGAAGAGGGCGCCAGCCTGGCCCTGCTGGGCCGCAACGGCGTCGGCAAGACCAGCCTGCTGGTGACGCTGATGGGCTTGACCCGCATGCACAAGGGCGCCGTGCGCTGGGCTGGACGCGACCTGGCGCGCATGCCGACCCACCAGCGCGCGCGCTCGGGGCTGGGCTGGGTGCCGCAGGAGCGCCACATGTTCCCGTCCCTGACGGTGGAGGAGCACCTGACCGTGGTGGCCCGGCCGGGCCCATGGACCCTGGCCCGCATCTACGAGATCTTCCCGCGCCTGCACGAGCGCCGCGCCAACATGGGCAACCAGCTCTCGGGCGGCGAGCAGCAGATGGTGGCGATCGCGCGCGCCCTCATGACCAACCCGCGCATCCTGCTGCTCGACGAACCGATGGAAGGCCTGGCGCCGATGATCGTGCAGGAACTGGTGCGGGTGATGCGCCGCCTGATCGCCGAGGAGGGCATGGCGGTCATCGTGGTCGAACAGCATGCGCGCCTGGCACTGTCGCTGACCGAACGCGCCATCGTGCTCGACCGCGGGCGCATCGTTCACGATGCCGACAGCGCCAGCCTGCTGGCCGACGGCGACAAGCTGGACCGGCTGGTGGCGGTGGCGTAAGGGTTGTACCACCGTTTCAGCGTGAACACAGGGTGCCCACCCTAGGTCGGCCGGTAGGGTGGGCTCCCCGAGCCCACGAGCGATGCAGCACCAATCACATAATAAACAGGAGACAGTAAAGATGACCCAAAC
>Ga0308168_1003090_pt1 | contig 13103 bp, 8 predicted proteins | sample PhyCR2_FD_202133 | JGI IMG/M metagenome (GOLD analysis project Ga0308168, IMG submission 202133) | Phyllosphere microbial communities from UC Gill Tract Community Farm, Albany, California, United States - DLSLRC.R2 | ecosystem: Host-associated > Plants > Phyllosphere > Unclassified | place: USA... | reverse complement strand
GATGAGTACGGTGCGGTTAATGTTCTGAATAATAAGGAGCTAGTGTGAGCAATCTGTTCATCACCAATGTAAAAACAATTTTGACTGCGCCGGGCGGCATCGATCTGGTGGTGGTTAAAATTGAAACGAATGAGCCCGGACTGTACGGTTTGGGTTGCGCCACCTTTACCCAGCGCATTTACGCCGTACAAAGTGCCATTGATGAGTACCTTGCCCCGTTTCTGATTGGCAAAGATCCCGCCAGAATAGAAGATATCTGGCAGTCCGCCGCAGTGAGTGGCTACTGGCGCAATGGTCCGGTAATGAATAATGCCCTTTCCGGCATTGATATGGCGCTATGGGATATCAAAGGTAAACAGGCTGGCCTGCCGGTTTATGAACTGTTGGGTGGGAAATGTCGCGACGGTATTGCGCTCTATGTGCACACCGATGGCGCCGATGAAGTTGAAGTGGAAGACAGCGCTCGCGCCAAAATGGAAGAAGGCTACCAGTATATTCGCTGCCAGATGGGCATGTACGGCGGTGCCGGTACTGATGACCTGCGACTGATTGCCAATCGCATGGTGAAAGCGAAAAATATTCAACCCAAGCGCTCGCCTCGCACCAAAGCCCCGGGGATCTATTTTGATCCGGAAGCCTATGCGAAAAGCATTCCGCGTCTGTTTGATCATCTGCGCAATAAACTGGGTTTCAGCGTGGAGCTACTCCATGATGCCCATGAACGTATTACGCCGATTAATGCCATTCATATGGCTAAAGCGCTGGAGCCTTATCAGCTTTTCTTCCTTGAAGATCCGGTTGCTCCCGAGAATACGGAGTGGCTGAAAATGTTGCGCCAGCAGTCTTCCACGCCGATCGCAATGGGCGAGCTGTTCGTTAATGTGAATGAGTGGAAGCCGTTGATCGACAATAAGCTGATTGATTATATCCGCTGTCATATCAGCTCGATTGGCGGTATCACACCGGCGAAAAAAATCGCCATCTACAGTGAATTAAACGGTGTTCGCACCGCCTGGCACAGCCCTGGGGATATCTCCCCGATTGGGGTTTGCGCAAACATGCATCTGGATCTGAGCTCGCCTAATTTCGGCATTCAGGAATACACGCCAATGAATGATGCGCTACGTGAAGTCTTCCCGGGCTGTCCTGAAGTGGATCAGGGCTATGCTTACGTCAATGACAAGCCGGGGTTAGGGATTGATATCAACGAAGCGCTGGCGGCGAAATTCCCCTGCGAGGGCGGCAATCCGACCTGGACGATGGCCAGGACTCCGGATGGCACAGTCTGGCGTCCCTGAGTCATCAGGTCTTTTTGCAGAGGCTCAGCAATGGGCCTTTTTGCTTTTCCCTGGCATTGTTGGCCTGGCCGGCCTGGACCACAACAGGCCGTTCAGGTCGGCTTTACTGTGTTCAGGGACAGATAAATAACCAACAAGAACACGCTTCTCTGCTTTTTTAAGCCTGGTCTGCGCGCTGTATAAACCTCCCGTCCCCTCGCGAACATTCCCTCTGTTATGGCGATTATTCTTCGGGTTTATTCACGATATTATTGTCCTCATCCATCTGGTAAGGCATATCCGCTTCTATTCCCCCCTTTCCGGTTTTAGCGACCACATTAGTGTAGCGCTTTCCATCCCAGCAGCGAAAAATCAGAACTGAGTTTTCCCCGGCGGTCAGGGTTGAACCATTGCTTCCTATCAGCTTGCTACGGCATCCGGCGGTGAGAATGCTGTTGATGCCCGCCGTCAGCTTGCTTCGGTCTCCCGCCATGAGGATGCAGTCATTGCCTGCCGTGAGTTTGCTGCGATCGCCAGCGGTGAGGTAGCTGTTGTTGCCTGCCAGAAGCTTGCTGCGATCCCCGGCGGTTTGGGTGCTGTCCGCTCCGGCAATCAGCTTGCCGCGCTCTCCGGCCATTTGCACGCTGTCTGCCCCGGAGATCAATGTGCTGCGATAACCCGCCGTTTGTGAGCTGCCCTTTCCCGCAATCAGCATGCTGCGGTTGCCGGTGATCTGGGTGCTTTCCGGGCCAGCAATCAACGAGCTTCGGTGGCTGGCGATCTGATTACTGCCATATCCCGCCGTCAGACTACTGCGTCTGCCCGAAATCAGGCTGCTTCCGTAACCGGCGGTGAGTACGCTGCGAAGTCCGCTGATCAACGTACTGCCATAACCCGCCGTCAGGAAGCTGCGAATACCGCTGGTCAGCGAACTGCCGTAGCCTGCGATCAGGGAGCTGTCGGCGCCCGCCGTTGCAGTACTGCCGTAACCTGCCGTTAGCGTACTACTGTGCTCGGCCGTTTGCGTGCTGCCGTAACCGGCTGTCAGCGTACTTTGATAACCCGCCGTCTGGGTACTGCCGTAACCGGCAATCAATGAGCTGTCATAACCGGCCATTGAGGTACTTCCGTATCCGGCAGTCAACGAACTCTGTTCTCTGGCAGTCTGCGAACTCCCGTAACCAGCCATCAACGTACTTTTAAAACTGGCGGTCTGGGTGCTGCCGTAGCCTGCGATCAGTGAACTCTCATAACCTGCCGTAGAAGTACTGCCGTAGCCGGTCGTCAGATCGCTATTCTCCTGCGCCGTCTGGGTGCTGCCGTAACCGGCCGTCAGAATACTGTTGTAACCGGCGGTCTGCGTGCTGCCGTAGCCCGCGATCAGGGAACTGTCGGGGCCTGCCGTCGAGGTACTGCCGTAGCCCGTGGTCAGATCGCTGCGCTCCTGCGCCGTCTGGGTGCTGCCGTAACCGGCCGTCAGAATACTGTGATAACCGGCGGTCTGCGTGCTGCCGTAGCCTGCAATCAGAGAGCTGTCGGCACCGGCGGTTGAGGTGCTGCCATAACCTGCGGTGAGATCGCTGCGCTCCTGCGCCGTCTGGGTGCTGCCGTAACCGGCCGTCAGGATGCTGTTGTAACCCGCTGTCTGCGTGCTGCCGTAGCCTGCAATCAGGGAGCTGTCGGCACCGGCGGTTGAGGTGCTGCCGTAGCCGGTCGTCAGCACACTCTGTTCGCGCGCCGTCTGCGTACTGCCGTAACCCGCCGTCAGGCTACTGTGATAGCTGGCGGTCTGGGTGCTGCCGTAGCCCGCAATCAGGGAGCTGTCGGCACCGGCGGTTGAGGTACTGCCATAACCTGCGGTGAGATCGCTGCCCTCCTGCGCCGTCTGGGTGCTGCCGTAACCGGCCGTCAGAATACTGTTGTAACCGGCGGTCTGCGTGCTGCCATAGCCTGCAATCAGGGAACTGTCGGCGCCGGCGGTTGAGGTGCTGCCGTAGCCGGTTGTCAGCACACTCTGTTCGCGCGCCGTCTGCGTACTGCCGTAGCCCGCCGTCAGGCTACTGTGATAACTGGCGGTCTGGGTGCTGCCGTAACCTGCAATGATTGAGCTGTCCGAGCCTGCCGTGCCGGTGCTGCCGTACCCGGCAGTGAGGTCACTGCCTTCTCTCGCCGTCTGGGTACTGCCGTAGCCCGCCGTTAGCACACTGTTGTAGCTGGCTGTCTGCGTGCTGCCATAGCCTGCGATCAGTGAACTATTTGCCCCGGCTGTAGACGTACTGCCATAGCCGGTGATGAGATCGCTTTCGTTCTGCGCGGTCTGCGTACTGCCGTAACCCGCTGTCAGCGTGCTACCGTAACCCGCTGTCTGGGTACTGCCATAGCCCGCGATCAATGAACTTTCATAGCCTGCCGTAGAGGTACTGCCATAACCGGCCGTAAGATCGCTGCCCTTCTGCGCGGTCTGGGTACTGCCGTAACCGGCTGTCAGCGAGCTGTCTTCGCCCGCCGTCTGGGTACTGCCGTAACCGGCGATCAGGGAGCTGTCGTCACCCGCCGTACCGGTACTGCCGTAACCGGCCGTAAGGTCGCTGCCCTTCTGCGCGGTCTGGGTGCTGCCGTAACCGGCTGTCTGAGTGCTTTCTTCCCCGGCCGTCTGGGTGCTGCCGTAGCCCGCGATTAGTGAACTGTCGGCACCCGCCGTGCCGGTACTGCCATAACCCGCGGTAAGATCGCTGCCCTTCTGCGCGGTCTGCGTGCTGCCGTAACCGGCTGTCAGCGAGCTGTCTTCGCCCGCCGTCTGGGTACTGCCGTAACCGGCGATCAGGGAGCTGTCGTCACCCGCCGTACCGGTACTGCCGTAACCGGCCGTAAGGTCGCTGCCCTTCTGCGCGGTCTGGGTGCTGCCGTAACCGGCTGTCTGAGTGCTTTCTTCCCCGGCCGTCTGGGTGCTGCCGTAGCCCGCGATTAGTGAACTGTCGGCACCCGCCGTGCCGGTACTGCCATAACCCGCGGTAAGATCGCTGCCCTTCTGCGCGGTCTGCGTGCTGCCGTAACCGGCTGTCAGCGAGCTGTCTTCGCCCGCCGTCTGGGTACTGCCGTAACCGGCGATCAGGGAGCTGTCGTCACCCGCCGTGCCGGTACTGCCGTAACCGGCGGTGAGATCGCTGCCTTTCATGCCGGTCTGCGTGCTGCCGTAACCCGCCATCTGGCTGCTCTCTTCACCTGCGGTTTGGGTACTGCCGTAGCCCGCGACTAATGTGCTGTCTGATCCCGCTGTACCGGTGCTACCATAACCGGCAATTAATGTGCTGCTATCACCCGCCGTCTCAGTACTGCCATATCCGGCAATCAGCTGACTCTGATGCGTGCCGCTGAGCGTACTGCCATAGGTTGCGATTTCAATCGTTTGTGTCGGCTGCGTACTGCCTGATTCGATGGTCGCATCAATATCATCTGTTACAGGGAGCGATCGATTGCCTGCCTTTACCTCTGAAATGACATCAGGCGCTCCAGGCCCGGCCTGCATTTCCGTACAGGCAACGTAATCAGCCCGATGGTGCAGGATAAATTGCATCGCACTGGTTTTCGTTCCAACGTGAAGAACCTCAGCACGGGGAAATTTAATCCAGCCATGAGTTTCAATAGCGATACACTCATCGGCATCCACTTCAGCGACAACCCACCTGGCATCAGCGTGCAGGCTCAGCGGTGAATCCGATCCTTTTCCCCAGATTAGCCCCGTTAGTCCGTTCTCAAAGCCTTTAACCGGCTTCCAGTATTTACACTCTACGATACCGCTTAACGGCCAGATGATTCCGCCGTGATCGGCCATATTATTAGCACAGGTACGTAATATTAAAACCTTGTCTTCTTTCATGTCTAAACCTTCATTTCATTAGGGCATGAAAACAGTCTTACTCCTCTGGTTCTAAAAGAACCTAATCCTAATTGTTTAACCATCGCCCAACTCACAAACATTAATGAGATCACGAAATATTAATAAATTACCACCACTTAATTTTCAGAAACCATAAAATTAATAAATAAAACAGAATTAAATATTCACCAATAATCAATTCACCCCAAAATAATAAGAGAAAAAAACACGAACAAGCCAGTTAAACAACTGGCTTTCAATGTGCAGGCAATGAATTATAGTCATCAAATACCACAATAAACCATTTACCTCTGAGGAATAAGAACAGTGTAAACTGCGTTTATTTATCTTTCAGAAAGGATTATTGCCTTGAGAATCTTTCAGGCACCATCCCGTGCAGAGTAACGGGATGGTGTAAGGGATAGCGCAACGTTTTGCTGAGCGAGCAGAATTAAAACTCAACGTCTTCCAGACTAAAATATTCGGTCTGATCGTTATAAGAGAAGATCTCTGCATAGCGGCCCCAGTTGATCACGCTGTCCAGCGTCTCTTTGGCGGCGCTGTCAGCCAGTGAGTCTTCCAGCTCCTGCTCGAAACGCATGCGTGGCGCACGATGACCGGGACGTTCATCCAGCACCGTTTTAATCAAGGCGGCCAGCGGCACATAGCGCAGCAGATGATCGGCAAACATGACTTTGCGCTGCTGGGTATCCGATTCGGCAAAAACCCGGGCAGGTGGCGTCAGGAAAATATCCCCTTCCCTGACATCGGCAAAGCCCAGTGACTGTAGCACTTCGGCTATCGGGAACAGTTCATCGACCTCCAGATGCAGCGAACGCGCAACATCCGGCATGTCTGCACGACCGTGATAGGGCGCGGCCGCCAGGGTTTCAATCAGGCCGGCCATCAGGTTAGTTGATACCTGCGGCAGGTGCGTGCCCAGCCTGAGGCTCTTTTTCACATTATCGCTGGTTGGCCTGGCGGTCATCTGCGTGTACACATCATCAACCAGACGACGGAATGCGGGATCAAGGCGATTGCGAGGATGGCCAAAGGGCACTTTGATTTCAGCCACCACGCGCCCCGGATTCGACGACAGCACCAGAATGCGGTCGCACATAAACACGGCTTCTTCGATATTGTGAGTGACAATCAGCACCGACTTCATCGGCATCTGCCCTTCGTTCCACAAATCGAGTAAATCCGTACGCAGCGTTTCGGCGGTTAATACGTCCAGTGCAGAGAAAGGCTCATCCATTAATAAGAGAGTGGGATCAACCACCAGCGCGCGAGCAAAACCGACACGCTGACGCATTCCGCCTGACAGCTCGCGTGGGTAGGCGTTTTCAAAACCGTCCAGGCCGATCAGGTCGATGGCTGCCAGGGCGCGTTTTCTGCGCTCCGCTTTTTCCACGCCCAGCGCCTCCAGGCCAGCTTCCACGTTTTGCAGTACCGTCAGCCAGGGAAACAGCGCAAAGGTCTGGAACACCATCGCCACGCCTTTGGCCGGCCCGTTAAGCGGCTTGCCCAGATACTCGACCGCGCCCGAACCTGGCGTGATCAGGCCAGAAATGATGCGTAACAACGTGGATTTCCCTGAGCCTGAGCGGCCCAGCAGGCCGACAATTTCCCCTTCCTGCAGGGTGAGATTAACGTCATCCAGAATCAGTACTTCACCATGCGTTTTATCATAACCGTGCTTAATGTCTTTCACCGTCAGGACCGCTTTGCGCCCTTCTGGTTTCCTGTTCGACACGTCTGGGTTCAGTGTGGGTGGATTATTTAACATCAGGTGTCCCTTAATTGGCACGGAATTTTGATTCGGCGTACACGTACAGCGGTCGCCACAACAGACGGTTGAACAGGGTGACAAACAGCGACATCACCGCGATACCAAGAATGATTTTGGGGAAATCCCCGGCGGCGGTGGTTTGTGCGATGTAGGCACCTAAACCGTGCGCCGTGACCTGCGTATTCCCCCACTGCACAAATTCAGACACGATGCTGGCGTTCCACGCGCCTCCGGAAGCGGTAATCGCGCCCGTAATGTAATAAGGAAAAATGCCGGGCAACATCACCTGGCGCCACCATTGCCAGCCACGGATATGAAAGTTCGCTGCGGCCTCTTTGTAGTCATTCGGAAACGCAGTAGTCCCTGCCACAACGTTAAACAGAATGTACCACTGGGTGCCAAGCACAATGAGCGGTGACAGCCAGATATCGGGATTAAGATGAAAATGCACAATCATAATCACGAAAACTGGGAACATCAGGTTTGCCGGGAAGGCTGCCAGAAACTGAGCCACGGGCTGAATCTTGCCCGCCAGAGCAGGCCGCAGGCCAATCATTACGCCTAACGGCACCCATATCAGCGACGAAATCAGAATCAGCACCGTCACGCGCAATAAGGTAATCAGCCCCAGCGTGAAAACGTGTTTCACCTCATCCAGCGTCACGCCGACCTGAACGTAAGTAATGACCCGGTAAACCACATAGAGGGTCAGTAAAATGACGAACGCGCCCCAGACAATGTCACCCAGCCTTGAAGCACGGCGAGTATTGTTCTCGAAACGCACGGGTGCCGCTGTCGGCCAGCGCCATGAGATACGCGCCAGCGCTGACAGCAGCAGCCGTAACGGCGTGAAGATCTGATGAATCAGACGGGTTCGACGCATTAAATCGCGCACCCAGGAGGTTGGCGCGTTGCCTGAGCGGGTGTTTTCCATGCGGAACTTATCTGCCCAGGCGACCAGCGGTCTGAACAGCAACTGGTCGTAAGCCAGAATCACAATCACCATGGTGAGTAACACCCAGCCTACCGCGTGGATATCTTTATGCAGAATAGCCTGCGCCAGATAGCCACCGACACCGGGCAAGGTAAAGGTGTTATTGCCGACCGTGATCGCTTCAGAGGCGACAATAAAGAACCAGCCGCCTGACATCGACATCATCATGTTCCATACCAGCCCCGGCACAGCAAAAGGCGCATCCAGCTTCCAGAAACGTTGCCATCCGGTCAGATGAAATCCGCGCGAGACTTCTACCAAATCGGCTGGCACGGTGCGCAACGACTGATAGAAGCTAAAGGTCATGTTCCACGCCTGGCTGGTGAACAGGGCAAAGATGGCCGCCAGCTCTACGCCCAGCACCTGCCCCGGAAAAAGCGCAATAAAGAAGGTGACGGTAAAGGAGATGTATCCCAGCACCGGCACGGACTGCAGGATATCCAGAATCGGCACCAGCACCTTTTCAGCACGGCGGCTTTTGGCGGCCAGCGTGCCGTAAATCAGGCTGAATACCAGCGAAGCCAGCATTGCCACCAGCATGCGCAGCGTGGTGCGCATGGCATATTCCGGTAGATTAGTGGGATCGAGCGAGATAGCCTGGGTTTTTAAACTGTCTATCGGCATCAACGTTTGATGAAAGCCGACCGCGACCATAGCAATCAGACAAATGATCAAGGGAAAAGCCACGGCATCCCAGACGTTAGGCAATAACCGTCTGTTGGCCGCCAGCATGGTGAATCGGAAGTTCATGAACCCTCTCTTCTTTTCATCACGGGAGCGACTGAATTATTTCAGGTGAGGGATTATCAGGCAGGATTGTTAAACGTATGCTCACCTGATGACCGGGTTTTTATTAATTTTTTGTGAAAGCCCGGTCCCGATTTTGGCGGGCTCATTTGGTGCGGCCATTTTCTTAACACCATCAAACCTGCCATAGCGGAAATGGCACCAGAGACTCACGCCCAAAACGCTGGCAACTGAAGCGTACTAAGACGGCAATAACCCCCGTTGTTTCATCACGGCCCACTCAGTCTTTGCCTGCGCGACGAACGACTGCACCTGTTACTTAAAATATAAACCCCATTAATATTTTTTGTACATCTTATCCAGACAGAAGCAGATTGCTGACTCGATTTTTCTGTAAATGCATTTGCGGGACTAATCGGTTATTGAGACTATTCTTAATTTATCAGCTTCCGCTACGCTTTATCCTTTAGGGTTGACAACCCGGCTTTCATGATCAAGGAGTGAGCTAATGGCCTTACCAGGACAGTCTTCAAACAACCTTCCTGACTACAATATCGCACGACGTCTGGGCATGGTGTCCGCGGATGACATTGATTTCACCGCTTTGGCCAATCGTCTGGATTGCACGCGGGACTTCAGTCAGGTCGGCATTATTTACTCTGATGGTCTTGCACAATGGCTGGTTCGCCCTTCACGTCGTCACGCTCAAGCCAGCAAGAGTAGTGTGAGCCATGTAATCATTACCAAGGTTAATGCCACAAATCCTCAGGTTGCTGCAAAGGCGCTGACGGAAACGCTTAGCAAACCGTCATTGGCTAGCGAGATTACATCGACGATGTTTTCATGTGGTGCTTTAGTGGTGACGGGATTCCTTGCATTTGGTTCTGCTGCAGCCGTGCCATTGACAGCAGGCGCATCGGGTGTTGTCGCGGGTATGATTATCGCAGGCGGATTGGCTACAGGTATGCAATGCGCTATCGGCACTGCACGGTTGTATGCTATCTATGAAGGCAACGAAGATTATGTCGCGTGGCTTGATTCACAATCCTGGTACGTTGCAACAACGACTGCGCTGGATGTGATATCGCTTGCAGGAGCGGGAGCCGGTCTGAAGAGCGCAATTGAAACATACAAGGTAATGAAAGCATCCTCTTCTGCAAAGGCCTTCGAATGGCTTAAAACGTTAAGTCGCGCTGAGAGAAAAAGAATTACAGAAGAAATAATACGCACTCAAAATCCCGGTATTTCAAACGGGGGTATTAAGGCAGCGATGAAAGCAGGTGTTTACCCTAAACGTTACCCTGCTGAGGCTATACAAAAATCTCTGCAGCGCGAATTAACGTCAGCGCTGGTTAATTCATCGGCGTTTGCTGGTAGTGCGTTGACAGGCACATTAAGAAATCCACAAAACATTGTTCAATCGGGAAAGTATGTTATCGGCGTTATTCAGTCACTTTCCTCTACATAAGTTATAAAAATGAAATACATTAATAAAATAATCAAATTAAGCAAAAAAACAAATAAAAAAATAGAGGTTAGTGGTGTTGATGAACTAGAGAACATTAAAGATGATATGAAAGAAAAAATGGGCATACCAATTGGATTACATACCTTTGGCGCACCATTAATCATTAGTATGGTGCTTACTGTGATCAGTTTTTCCCTGCCTCAATTTTCATTCTGGTTATTTATCTATGACCTGATGGGATGGGAACAACACGCCGTTTTTATCGGTATTATTGCCGCAGCCTTTATCTATGTACTCGTATTGTTTACGACAATGATGATGGTTTCGCGCGGAATATATTTGGCGCTAAGGGCTTATATTTTCATATTAATCCTGGCATTGATTACCGCTTTATTTTTTCTACTTATCACTATGATTTCATCAATAAGCGGCAACAATAATTACTCTCTTTCTTTTACTGGCGCAGTATTAAGCATCGGGTTAAGTTTGATCGCTCTTAAGTGCCTTAATAGCGAGATGTTTTATAAGTCCTGCGCTTTTATTCTTCACAATCGAGCCTGGAGAAAACAGTTGGACTTGCAAAGAAAAACAACCGCTTTCCGATAGTGAAAATTTACCTAATTTAAATATATGGCCCCTTGCATGGGGCCCTGACAGGAAAAAGGACTTTCTTTCAAAAATTAACTTTATAAATAGAAAATTTAACATCACATACCCCTCCCTTTAATGAACTTTCTCTTCCCCTTCGGATAGTACTTATTTAAATTAACAATTAAATAAAACCGTCCTAATACACTACTTTTAAAAAATAAGAAGAATGCTGCAAAGTCAGCTATTACACTTACAAAAATCATTAATTCACCCGAAAAAAAACCAGAGCCATCTCACCAATTCAATTTAAAAATAAAACATTGTTTCAATTTTAATTGAAAAGAGATTTTTTGCCGAATAGGATGCACAAAAATGAATTCATGCTGCTTTAATTCATTACTGAATAAATTTACTTGCACCACTAACGGGAGGTTAACGTGGAAGTCAGACAAAGCATTCATAGCGCCCACGCCAACGCGCTGGATACACAAGGATTACGCGATGAATTCTTGATTGAGAAGATCTTTGTGCCCGATGAGTTCACCATGGTGTACAGCCATATCGACCGTATCATTGTTGGCGGCGTGATGCCGGTCGGCCAGGCTGTCGCGATAGGTAACGATGTGGGTAAGCAACTTGGCGTCAGCTATTTTCTGGAGCGTCGCGAACTCGGCATGATTAATATCGGCGGGCCCGGTCAGGTCACCATTGATGGCGAAGACTATGAGATCGGTCATCGTGAAGCGCTGTATATCGGCAAAGGTGCCCGAGAAGTCCTGTTCAGCAGCCTGGCCCCCCATCGCCCCGCGAAGTTTTATTACAACTGCGCACCGGCGCATAAAACATTGCCCATCCGCAAAGTGACGGCTGGCGATGCCGCTGCCGTCACGCTCGGCGATAACCTCACGAGCAATCGCCGAACGATCAACAAGTATCTGGTTCCTGACGTCCTGGAAACCTGCCAGCTCAGTATGGGGTTAACGCAGCTTGAACCCGGCAACCTCTGGAATACCATGCCGTGTCATACCCATGAACGCCGTATGGAAGTCTATCTCTATTTCGATATGGATGATGACGCCTGCGTTTTTCATATGATGGGTGAGCCACAGGAAACGCGTCATCTTCTGGTTCACAACGAGCAGGCCGTCATTTCACCGGCCTGGTCGATCCATTCAGGTGTCGGTACGAAAGCCTATACCTTTATCTGGGGAACAGTCGGTGAAAACCAGGTGTTTGATGATATGGACCACGTATCGGTCAAGGATCTGCGCTAATCCTCACCAATGCGCCGCCTGTCAGAAGCAGGTAGCGCGTGAATAAGGAGTCCACATGATACTGAATGCGTTTTCTCTTCAAGACAAAATCGCGGTGGTTTCGGGCTGCAATACCGGCCTGGGTCAGGCTATGGCATTGGGACTGGCTGAAGCCGGTTGCAATATTGTTGGTATTAATCAGGTTGAACCCGACGAAACGATTAAACAGGTGACCGCGCTGGGACGTCGCTTCCTTAGCCTGAAAGCTGATTTGCGTAACATTGATGCTATTCCTGCCCTGCTGGACAGCGCCATCGCCTACTTTGACCGCATTGATATTCTGGTGAATAACGCGGGCATGATTCGCCGTGAGGATGCCATCAACTTCAGCGAACAGGACTGGGATGATGTGATGGATCTGAATATCAAGAGCCTGTTCTTTATGTCGCAGGCCGCCGCCCGACATTTTATTGCCCAAGGGAATGGGGGCAAGATCATCAACATCGCCTCAATGCTCTCTTTTCAGGGCGGGATCCGCGTGCCTTCTTACACCGCGTCTAAAAGTGGCGTAATGGGCATAACCCGCTTGCTGGCCAACGAGTGGGCGAAGCACCGTATTAATGTCAACGCAATTGCCCCGGGCTATATGGCAACCGATAACACACAGCAACTGCGCGCTGATGCAAAGCGAAGTGCCGAAATCCTCGATCGCATTCCCGCCGGTCGCTGGGGAAAACCAGAGGACCTGATGGGGCCGGTGGTATTTCTTGCCTCACGGGCTTCTGACTATATGAATGGCTATACGATTGCCGTCGATGGTGGCTGGCTCGCGCGTTAAGGCTGAGCATTAAGCCTTTACGTCTGCCCGGGCGAGCCTGTCGTTATGCGTGAATAATGATGCCAGGCAGCCCGATTAATCAGGCAGGCAATCGCATCATTAAAGCCGGTTTTACTCTCTTATGAGAAAGAATAATGATTGAGGCCAGAATAGTGACCCTGAACGCCAACCGTATGAATAAGTCAACATATCTGGTTAATGTAAAACTGGCTTCTTAAGGCCAGCCGATAATGATGACGTCATGGGATTTCATTTCCCAGAGAAAC
>Ga0308168_1003088_pt1 | contig 13104 bp, 12 predicted proteins | sample PhyCR2_FD_202133 | JGI IMG/M metagenome (GOLD analysis project Ga0308168, IMG submission 202133) | Phyllosphere microbial communities from UC Gill Tract Community Farm, Albany, California, United States - DLSLRC.R2 | ecosystem: Host-associated > Plants > Phyllosphere > Unclassified | place: USA... | reverse complement strand
AGATGGCGCCCGTCTGCTGTTGGGCCGCGACCATCGGCAGGCCTTGTTCCAGCCGGTGCACCATCGGCTTCTCGCAATACACGGCCTTGCCCTTCTTCATGGCTGCGATGGCGATTTTGTCGTGCCAGTGGTCCGTCGTCGAAATGATGACCGCATCGATCGATTTGTTGTCGAGGATGTCTTCGAAGTGCGGGGTCGTCACCAGGCCGTTGCCGTAGACTTCCTTCGCGCGTTTCAGGTGACCCGTGTAGAGGTCGCAGGCCGCGACCAGTTTCACGCCGGGCACCTTGACCGTCGTGGCGCAATTATTGAAACCCATGATGCCCATGCCGATTGCGGCGACCTGGATCCGGTCGTTCGCGGAGCGATTTTGCGCGAGCGTGGCATAGGGCAGGGCGGACGCCAGCAGGGCGCTGCCTGCCTGTCCGAGGAATCGTCTGCGGGAAGTGGTCCTGGTGTCGCTGCTCATGTGTCTCCTCGCGTTATGGTTGTTGTGGCAGGCTGTGCCCATTCTAGCGCCGGCCGGCGCGCCAAAGTGTCAGGAAATCGGATGAGTTTGTAATGAAATCGGCAAGCGGCATCCAGATTGCCGAATTCCTTCTACGATTGCCGCTTTACCGCAAACGTGGCATACCGGACGAACATCACCACGGAGACCTGATGCCAACACCACTTCCCGCGCTCGTCGCGACCGGCGCGCTGCTGGTCGCCGGAATGGCCTCGGCCGAATCCATCGGCCAGTTCACCCATACAATGAATCACTTCGTCAGCACCAGCGAAAAAAACAGCGAGCCCAATCCGTTCGACAGCTTGAAGAACAGCTTGTTGCGGCCCTGCCTGAAGTGCACGACGCGCTTTCCTTCGCTGAAGTTGTAATCGCGGCCGTGATTATTGTCCGTGTCGTTGACCTCCCTGTAGAACGGACCCTTGGCCACATTCCTGCCGCGCCAGACCAGCCTGTCGTTGAGCCACAGCTGCGCGTCGTCGTTGGCGCCGACCCAGATCGTCAGGTCCTGTTCCTTGTCGACCATCAGCTCGGTATAGCCGTAATACACGGCCTCTTCGGCAGGCTGGGGCGGAACCAGGGGATAGTTTGCCGAGTCGACGTATTCCCACTTGAGCAGGCGACCGTCCTTGCCGCGATAAGCGGCGTCCAGGACCACGGCCTGCTCGGGCGGGTCGGGCGAAAGCCACGCGTCGCCATGCTTGCGGTCGAAGGGGCCGATCAGGTACCAGCGATTGACGTAGACACGGTCGGCATAAGGCCCGCCGGGTCCGATGATGCGACCCGCCCCCTTGACCTTGGCGCCGGCAGGGACCTCCGGAATGCGCACGATGGTTCGATCGACGTCGTCGTGGTTGCCTGCCACAATATTGCCCTCAATCCCCCGGCCCGCCCGGTCGGAATTGATGAATGCATCGATCGTCCGCAACACCGACGACATGGATAGGCCGCCCGAATTTCCCGAGCCCGGGGGCGCGCTGCTGACTTGCCTGCCCGGTCCGCCCTGCCGCGCAGGGCTCCCGCTGCGTGGTTCGCTTGCCGCCACGCGCGTGCCGTCCTGCTGCTGCCCCCATTGCCGATCGCGCCGGGCCAAAGCCTCGCGTGCCTTGGCTTCGAGCTGCTCGATCTTCGCCGCCGCATCGGCCGGCTTGCCAGGCTCGGCGCCGGCTGGCTCTTCCGGCTTGTGCATCTGCGCGACCTTTTCCAGCGCTTTTTGCTTCGGGATGTGGAGCAGCTTCGCCAGTCGTTCGGCGCGGGCGTCACGCTCTGTCTCGTCGATCTTGCGGGACAGCTCCCTGGCTTCCTTGAGCAGTTCTTCCGGTGTCCTGGACTGAGCGCTGAACTGCACGTCGTCGTCCTTGTTAGCCCTTCCTGATTCGAGCTGGGACTTGATCCGCGCCATGTCTTGCACGCGCTTTTCGAGGCGCGCCCGTTCCATCAGCCGCTTGCCGGCTTCTACCCGTGGCTGCTCACGGCTGCGCTGCTGGTCCAGCTCGACGCGATACACGCCCACGTAAAGCATGCCGAGCAGCGCCGCATGCGCCATAAGCGACAGCGACAGGAATGGGTATCGCCGGACCTGGGCGAGCATGGTCAGCGTGTGGCGCGCATGGCGGGCGCCGACAGCGACGCGATCAACCGGGGACGGCGGCGCCATAGATCAGCATTCATTTACTGCCGGCGCGCACGCATCGCGATATTTGTCATGCCTTCGAACTGGCACAGGTCGAGCACGTGGACGATGGACTGGTAAGTGGCATTACCATCGCCCTCGATGCGCACCGGTCGGCCCGGCTGCGCACGCGCCTCGCCCGCCAAGCGTTCGTGCAGGGCCTCGAGCGACAGCCTGTCGTCGCCGATCGCCACCTGGCCCGTACGGTCGACCCGAATCACCAGCGGATCGGGCGCGGCGTCCGCCAGGTCGAGCGTGGCGGCGGAGCGCGGCAGCGTGATCGGGATCGCCTTGTCCTTTTGCTGCGTTTCCTTCTGCTTGAACGAGGTCGCAACCATGAAGAACATCAGCAGGAAGAAGATGCAGTCGATCAGCGCGATCAGGCCGATCTCGGGCGGATCGTCGTTACCGAGCTCAATGCGCATGGCTGTGCTCCCGCGCATGTTCACGTGCATGTTCGCGCGACCGCGTCTCGTCCAGCAGCCGGCCCACCTGGCGTTCCAGCGTGATACCGATATTGACCATGCGGTTGCGGAAGAAGTGGTGCATCGCCAGCGAGGGCAGCGCCACCGACAGCCCGGCAGCAGTGTTCACCAGCGCCTTCGAGATGCCGCCCGCCAGCAGGGTCGGATCGCCCATGCCGTTGAAGGCGATCACGTGGAAGGCTTCGATCATGCCGACCACGGTGCCCAGCAGGCCGACGATGGGTGCGATGGTGGCGACCACATTCAGCGCGTAGGCCTTCTGCTGCTGCAGGCGCAGCTCCGTCGATGCGATGTCGGCCGCGCGCGCCGACAGGGTCTCGATGGGCAGGCGCGGATGGCCGGCCAGGAATTCCAGCACGCGCGCCAGGCTGCTGCGGTCCTGCCCGGCGCGTGCGGCGAGGGACTGGTAATCGCCATCCCGCCACAGGCCGAGCGCCTCGTCCGCAAGCGCCTGGGGCGCTACCTTGCTCGTCCGGAAATTGGCCAGGCGCTCGAAGGACACGGCAAGCGCAAGCACCGACAATGCGCCCGTCACGAAGACGCCTGTGCCACCCTCTATCAGCTGCGAGGCTAAGTTGAGCTCCTGCATGAAGGTCCTTTCGCCGACTGGGCATTGTTTCCAGCTAATGTAGCATGGGGCATCACTTAATGAGCAATAATTATTTCTACTAAATAGCAACTCAGTTGTCAGAACAAGGCATCACCCGAATTATTCACCGGACGAGTGTGCAACAATTTGCGCACATTCGGTCTGCTGGAACTGTCAGGCGCAGCTAGCGCAGCCGCACACCGCGCAACAGCCCGCGCACCAGCGTAGCCCCAGCGCGACCCGGTCCAGGCTGCCATCGAAGGCAGCCAGCACGATGCACGCCACAGCATGCCCGATCACCTTGGTCAGCAGCCGGCATTTCATGGTGCGGTCGATGGCGACCAGCATCGCCACGGCGTCCGGCGGTACCACCTGCAGCAGTGCCGCAGTCGCCGCCACGGTTGCCAGCGCCGAGCCGGTAAGGCCGGCGCCGCCGCGGCTGCTCACCAGGCCGACGCCCAGCATCACGGCCAGTTCGCGCCATCCCAGTTGAACGTGCGACGCTTCGGCCAGGAACACCAGTGCGATGCCGAGGTACAGGTAGGTGCCGGCCAGGTTCAGCGAATACGAGAACGGCAGCACGATGTCGGTCAGGCGTCGCTCAGCACGTGCATGCGCACGGCCTTACCCGGGGCGACCACGCCGAATGCGAGCCCGGCGCCGATGGCGAGCGCCAGCGTCAGCACCGAAAAGCGGGAAGGGCTGCGCAAAGCCGTCCGCGCGCTGCTACAGATGGCCGATGTGCATGTGGATCGGCCAGCGCACCGTGCGCTCGCGTGCGGCGTCGCCCCAGGCCGCCGCCAGCGCGTCGGCAAAGTCGCGCAGCAGCGTTTCGCGGCCGGCTTCGCTGGCGTTGCGCACCGCCGACCACGTGCTCAGGTAGCCCAGGAACTGCGGCAGCGACCAGGCACAGCGCAGCTCCATCGCTGGTGCCGCGCGCTCGGGAAAAGGAAAGTCGATGGTCGCGTACCCGCTGTCGACGAGTGTTCGTTCGGGCGGCCAGTAGGGGCCGATCTCGTCGCGGTAGAAATGCCGGAAGCGCTCGGCCAGCGGCTGCTCCAGTTCGAGCACGCCATAGCTGACCAGCGCCAGTACGGCGCCCGGCGCGGCGATGCGGCGCGCTTCGCGATAGAACGCCGGCAGGTCGAACCAGTGCGCCGCCTGCGCCGCCGTAATCAGGCTTGCGCAGCCGTCGGGCAGCGGCATGCTTTCGGCCGGTGCCCGGCGGTAGTCGATGCGGGCGTCGGGAAAGGCGTTGGCGATCTGGTCGGCGCTGGGGTCAATGCCGACCACCTGCTCGAAGCAGGGCGCCAGCAGCCGTGTGAGCTGGCCGTTGCCGCAACCGACGTCGACGGCGAGGCGGCGGTCCGGCGCCATGCCGGCCAGGCGGGCCGCAAGGGCAGGCGGGTACTCGGGGCGGAAGCGGGCATAGGCGCTGCCGCCCTGGTCGAACCAGTTGCGTGCGGCCGGGGCGGAACTTGGCATGGGCTGTCCTCGAAACATGTCGCCCCCATGATACCTGCTCGGGCCTCCGGCGTACTGGCGCTGGTCGAGGCTGGCCTGGGCGTGGCTGCGGTGCCCGGCTGGTCGGTGCTGCCGGCGGGCCCGGAAGGCATCGTCGGCGTGCCGCTGGCGAACCCGGAAATCAAACGCACGCTCGGCCTGATCACCAAGCGCGACCACAGCATGGCGCCGGCGGCGCGCACGCTGTTCGAGATGCTGACGGAGGCGCTGCGCAGTCCGGCTGCTAGAGTCGATTCACCCCAGCGCCAGACTCGCTGTCCAATGGTGGGCGCTTCATTCCCTGCAAGGCGTCCGCATCGGCGGCAGCGGGCGATTGTTTGCGGCGGAGCATCTCCGAACGCATGCTGTCCAGGTCCTGTTGAATATGGGCGGCGATGGCCGTGTTACCAATCCCGAACGGTAGCCAATAGCCCATCACCGCTTCGCTGTCGTAAGTGACGATTGTTCGTCCATTCGACTCGTGCAAGGAGGTCGTGACATCTCCCTTCTTGACGCTGCCCGACACGATATGCGATACGAGCCTGGCATCTGGATAAAGCTCCACACGTCGCACATACTCGAACGGAATGGCAAACCACCCGAGCCGCACCTTGCCCACCTGCCGGACCAGCAAGCTGTCTTTTGTCCGTGAGAGGATGCGGCTCTCATCCAGATCGGCCAGGAATTCCTTCATCCGGTCATAGTCGGTCAGCACCGCATATGCCTGCCGGGCGCTGACGGGCGCCGAAAATTGCGCATGGACGGCGACGATATCGCCATGCCGGCTCACCTTGACCTGAATGCCGTCATCGGCTTGTGCGGCACTGCCGCCAACCGGCGTCGCCAACAGCAAGGCAAGATAAAGCGCCCGGATCGCGTGCCGGGGTGCTGGAGGAGGAGACATGGACGAGTATATGGCTGATGGACATGGCATATTATCTGCGAATCGAGGCTCAAGCCAGCCAATGGCCGGGGTATCCCGGCAGGCGCTTCCGGCGTCGAGAAACCCGCCTCGCTTTTACACGAGTGCCGCCCGGCCGAGGTCAAACCGGCCCAGGTTCATCACCTTAGTCCAGGCCGCCACGAAATCTTGCACGAACCGAGGCTGGCCGTCGGCGCTGCCATAGACCTCGGCCAGGGCGCGCAATTGCGCATTCGAGCCGAAAACCAGGTCGACACGGCTTGCGGTCCACTTGACGGCGCCGGTCCTGCTGTCGCGGCCTTCGAACACGTCAGCGCGGAACGACGCCGGCATCCATGTCGTGCCCATGTCGAGCAGGTTGACGAAGAAGTCATTGCTCAGCGTGCCAGGCCGGGTCGTCAACACGCCGTGGCTGACCTGGTCGGTATTGGCGCCGAGTACGCGCAGGCCACCGACCAGCACGGTCATTTCCGGCGCGGTGAGCGTCAACAGCTGCGCCCGGTCGACCAGCAAGGCCTCCGCCGGCACGGCATAGCCTGCCTTCTGGTAGTTGCGAAAACCATCGGCGAGGGGTTCCAGCACGGCGAACGATGCGACGTCGGTTTGCTCTTGGGAGGCGTCGGTCCGGCCTGGCGAGAAGGGCAGTGTCATGGCATGGCCGGCTTCGCGGGCAGCCAGTTCGACGCCGACGCCGCCGGCCAGCACGATCAGGTCGGCCAGGGAGATCCGGGTGTTGCCGGTGGCCCAGTCGTTGAACTTGCACTGTATGCGTTCCAGCGTCGCCAGTACCGTGTTCAGCTGTTCGGGCTGGTTGACGGCCCAGCCGACTTGCGGCGCCAGGCAGATGCGCGCGCCGTTGGCACCGCCGCGCAGGTCGGAGCCGCGATAGGTGGACGCCGATGCCCAGGCGGTCGACACCAGTTGCGCCACCGTCAGGCCAGAGGCGGCGATGGCGTCCTTGAGCGCTGCAAGCTGATGTTGGTCGACCAGGCGATGGTCCACTGGCGGGACCGGGTCTTGCCACGGGAAGTCTTCGGCAGGCACTTCCGGGCCGAGATAGCGCAGCTTCGGGCCCATGTCGCGGTGCGTCAGCTTGAACCAGGCGCGTGCGAAGGTGTCTGCGAACTGGTCGGGATCGGCAAGGAAGCGCCGTGCGATCGGCTCGTAAGCAGGGTCGAAGCGCAGCGCCAGATCGGTGGTCAGCATTGTCGGAAGTAGTTTGCTGGATGCCTCGTGGGCATGCGGAATCACTGCTTCGGCATCCTTGGCCACCCATTGATGCGCCCCGGCCGGGCTCGTGGTCAGCTCCCATTCGTAGGCGAACAGGTGGGTGAAGAAATCGTTGCTCCATTGGGCCGGCGTGCGGGTCCATGTGACTTCCAGCCCGCTGGTGATCGTGTCGCCCGCCTTGCCGCTGCCGAAGCGGTTGTGCCAGCCCAGGCCCTGGGCGGCGATGTCGGCGGCTTCCGGTTCGACGCCGACGTTGTCCGCTGGCGCCGCGCCATGGGTCTTGCCGAAGCTATGGCCACCGGCGATCAGCGCGACGGTCTCCTCGTCGTTCATGCCCATGCGCGCAAAGGTATCGCGAATGTCCTGTGCGGCGAGCACCGGATCGGGATTGCCGTCCGGGCCCTCGGGGTTCACGTAGATCAGGCCCATCTGCACCGCGGCCAGCGGGTTTTCCAGGTCGCGGCTATGCGCGATGCCGTCTGCATCGTCATCGGAGACCAGGACGCCGCCGGTCTTTGCCACCCCGGCGTCGCCATGGGCGTAGCGCAGGTCGCCGCCGAGCCATTTGGTTTCGCGGCCCCAGTACACGTCCTGATCAGGCTCCCAGGTATCCACGCGCCCGCCGGCAAACCCGAGCGTCTTAAAACCCATGGTTTCCAGCGCCACGTTGCCGGTCAGGATCATCAGGTCCGCCCACGAGATCTTGCATCCGTACTTCTGCTTGATCGGCCAGACCAGGCGCCGCGCCTTGTCGAGGCTGACGTTGTCCGGCCAGCTGTTGAGCGGCGCGTAGCGCTGCTGCCCACGGCGTGCGCCGCCGCGGCCGTCCGCTGCCCGATAGGTGCCGGCGCTGTGCCACGCCATCCGCACGAACAGGCCGCCGTAGTGGCCGAAGTCCGCCGGCCACCAATCCTGGGAGTCAGTCATCAGCGCGGCGAGGTCGCGTTTGACCGCGGCCAGGTCGAGGCTGTTGAACTCGCTGGCGTAGTCAAAGTCCGCGCCCATCGGATTGGACTTGTTCGAATGTTGCTGCAGCAGGTCGAGGTGCAGCTGCGTGGGCCACCAGTCACGGTTGGTGGTGCCGGTGCCGGTGGCCTGGTGGAAGGGGCATTTGCCCCCGATCTTCGTATTGTCCATGCGGATATCCCTGTTCTGGTGTGGTCTTGTTATTGGCTGGACATGGCGGCGCGCTCGATCACGTTCGCGACCTCGGCGGGGTGGGCGATGAAGGCGGCATGGCTGCCCTTGATCTCGGTGACCTTGCTGCCTGCGCGTTTGGCCATGTAGCGTTGCAGTTCCGGGTTGACGGTGCGGTCGGCCGTCGATATCACCGCCCAGCTCGGCTTGGTCTTCCAGGCGGCGCGTGTAACCGGCGTGTCGGCCAGTTGGGCTGCCGGCATGACCTGGGACATGGCCATGAACTTCGCGTCCGCCGCGGGCAGGTCGGCGGCGAAGTCGGCGCGGAACAGCGCGGGGTCGACATACAGGTGGCCGTCGGCGGTGGCTTTGATCGAACTGCCGGCCGGCGGCTTCTGCTGGATCAGCGACTTCAGGCTTTCGCCCACGTCGGGCTCGAATGCCGACACATAGACCAGACCGGCCGCTCTGGGATGGTTGCCGGCTTCCGTGATCACTGCGCCGCCGTAGCTGTGGCCGACGAGGATGCTGTTGCCATCGGCGGCATCGAGTGCGCGCGTCGTCGCTTTCACGTCTTCAGCGAACGAGGTCTCCGGCTCTTGCACCACGGTGACGCGAAACCCGTCCCGGGTCAGGATGTCGGCGACGCCTTTCCAGCCCGAGCCGTCAGCGAAAAAACCATGGACCAGGACGATATTCTTGATCGGCGCCGCAATGCCGGTATTGCACACGGAGGCGGCAAAGATGAAGGCGAGGGCTGTGGTGGTAGGGCGGGGTATGCGCATTTGAGCTCCGATAGTGATAAAGAAAAAATGTCTGTTTGATATCCAAGACCAAACAATCCTACTAGTTGGTTTAATAAAGGGCAAGCGGTTTTCTCGACAGCTTTGCCATCAAGCGCTGTGGAACCGCGAACATCTGTCGAGCGTAAGCGTGTATACTTTGCGCACCAAATCAACTAGATGGTAGGCAAGATGCGAACGACTGGTAAAGCAACGAACGACAAAATCCTTGCCGCGGCACGCAAGCTCATCGAGCGCCGTGGCTACAGTAACTTCAGCTACGCCGACGTCTCGGCCGCTGTGACGGTACACAAGGCCAGTATTCACCATCATTTCCCGACCAAGGCATCGCTGGCGCTGGCGGTTACCCGCTATTCAAAGGAAATTTTCGAAGCCGATATGGCGGCGATCGCGGCCGAGAAACCGGCGCCGGCAGCCCAGTTGCAGGCTTATCTCGACTACTGGGAGCACAATCTCATCCATGACCCCGAAGCCTTCTGCATCGCGGGCATGCTGGGTGCCGAAGTGCCCTTCCTCGAGGCGGATGTCGCGCAGGCCGTCGGTGAATACTTTGCCGTCATCGAAGGCTGGCTGGAAAATCTGTTGTCTGCAGGCGCCGCGGCCGGCCAGTTCCACCTCGGTGAATCCGTGCGTGACGAAGCGGCTGCATTGGTGTCTCTCGTCTACGGCGCAGTACTGGTGGCGCGCGCCACGCGTAATCCGGCCCACTACAAGCAAGCGACACGTGCGGCGATCGCGCGATTGATGGGTACCGCCCTATAAGTCCAGATCGCGCGCAGGCAGGCTGCAGGGGCGGCTCAGGGCTTCGCATCGTGCGTCGCCCTGTCTGCTTCACCTGCTACGCCGGTCAGCCTTTGATGAAGGCGAGGATGTCGGCGTTGATCACGTCGTGCTGGGTGGTCGGCATCCCGTGCGGGAAGCCGTTGTAGGTCTTGAGGGTGCCGTGCTTGAGCAGCTTGGCCGACAGCGGGCCCGAGTCGGCGTATGGCACGACCTGGTCGTCGTCGCCGTGCTGGACCAGCACCGGCAGGTTGATCTTCTCGAGGTCTTCGGTGAAGTCGGTTTGCGAGAACGCGACCACGCCGTCGTAATGGGCCTTGACGCTGCCCATCATGCCCTGGCGCCACCAGTTCTGGATCAAGCCTTCGATCGGCTTGATGCCCGGACGGTTGAAGCCATAGAAGGCGGTAGCCGGCAGGTCGCGGTAGAACTGGGCGCGGTTGGTGGCCACCTGTTGCTGGATGCCGTCGAACACCTCTTTCGGCAGGCCGCCCGGGTTCGCGGCCGACTTGAGCATCAGCGGCGGCACCGCAGCGATCAGCACCGCTTTCGCGGCGCGCGATTCGCCGTGGCGCGCCAGGTAGCGCACGACTTCGCCACCGCCGGTCGAGTGGCCGACGTGGATCGCGCCCTTCAGGTCGAGGTGCTGCACCAGCGCCGCCAGGTCGTCGGCGTAGTGGTCCATGTCGTGGCCGGTGGCGACCTGGGTCGAGCGGCCGTGTCCGCGGCGGTCGTGGGCAATGACCCGGAAGCCGTGCTGCAGGAAGAACATCATCTGGGCGTCCCAATCGTCCGAGCTCAGTGGCCAGCCGTGCGAGAACACAATCGGCGTGCCGCTGCCCCAGTCCTTGTAGAAAATCTCGACGCCATCCTTGGTCTTGACGGTGTTGTTGGTCATGCCTGCTGCTCCTTTGGTTGGTAAGAAAAGGCGGTGCCTGAGGCGGCGCGCGCGGCAAGTAAGGTGCCAAGCCAAGCCAAAACAAAGGCAAGGCCGCCTTACTGTCATACAATCCTACTGGTTGGTTTGATATGGCGCAAGCAATTTGGCAATGTTGTGAGGACTATCTTTCCGTGTACACTGTCTGCCATGCAACTAGATGGTAGGCAAATGTCGACAGTCGGTGAAAGGGGAAACGGAAGAATGATGCGTCTTGTGCGGCTTTCAGCCGGGTCCCTCGGCGGCAGCGAGTCCAGCGATGCACGGGGCTGGCATGCACGCTCTCGCCGTCGCGTCGATACGTCCATCCACTGATATGGCAACCCGGCCTTCTTCCGAACAGCGGCGCGAGTTCGGCGCCTTCTTGTCGAGTCGGCGCGCACGCCTGCAGCCGGCCGAGTTTGGCCTGCCCGCCGGGCCGCGCCGCACCCCGGGATTGCGCCGTGAGGAAGTGGCGGTGCTCGCCGGCGTCAGCGTCAGCTGGTACACATGGCTGGAGCAGGGCCGCGACATCCAGCCGTCCAGCGACGCCCTCAAGCGCATCGCCAAGGTGCTCAAGCTCGACCGCGTCGAGGCAGCCCACCTGTTCGCGCTGTCTGCGCTCGAAGCACCATCTGCTGTCACCGGCGGCGGCGTCAGCGCCGGGCTTCAAATGCTGGTCCGGGCCATCGATCCGATCCCGGCCTATGTGCGCAATACGCGGCTCGATATCCTGGCTTGGAACGATGCTGTGGCGGACATGCTGGTCGATTATGGATCGCTGCAAGCGCATGAGCGCAATACGCTGCGCCTGCTGTTCCTGTACATCCCTTACCGGACCCGGATCCTCGACTGGGAACAGATGGCGCGCGGGATGATATCGGCATTTCGCGCCGCCCGTGCCCAGGCGCGGGACAAGGCGCCGTTCGACAGCCTGGTCGAAGAACTTTCCCATGCGAGCCCGGAATTTCGCGCCTGGTGGCAGGACACCGACGTCAAGGGCTTCGACGAAGGCCGCAAGCGCCTGGTGCATCCGAAGACGGGCAAACTCATGGATTTCACTTATGTCGCGTTGACGCCGGAAGGGCGGCCCGACCTGTCCCTGGTGACCTATATTCCGCGGTCGTCTGCCGGGGACTCGCAGTCATAGGATCACAAGACGCCTTCTTCGGTTCGGCAACCCTCTCTACACTGGCCTTCATCGCAGCCTACCCCGCGCTGCCCCTACAGGAAGGTCAATCCAATGTCGAATCCGAAGCCCAGCAACATGGTCCCCGTTGCCACCTCGCGCAATCCTGCGAATGGCGAATTGATCGCGACCCGCGCGTTTCAGACGCCGAGCGAAGTCGAGTGCCTGCTCGATGCCGGCGCCAGCGCGTTCCGCCTGTGGCGTGCTACCCCGATGAACGAGCGCGTCGCGGCTTACCGCCGCCTCTCAGCCGTCTTGCGCGAACGCTCGGACGCGCTGGCATCGACCATCACCGCGGAGATGGGCAAGACCATCGGCGCAGCGCGCGCCGAGGTCGAAAAGTGCGCCGCTACCATCGACTGGATCGCCGCCAACGGCCCGGCCATCCTCGCCGACGAGCCGGTCGCGGTCGAGGACGGCGACGAGGTACACGTGTCCTACCTGCCGATCGGCACCATCCTCGGCGTCATGCCGTGGAATTTCCCGCTCTGGCAAGTCATCCGTGCGTCCGGTCCCGTCATGTTGTCGGGTAACGGATTCCTGTTGAAGCATGCGCCCAACGTCATGGGCTCGGCCTACGCGCTGCAGGAGGCGTATGAGGCTGCAGGGTTCCCCCAAGGCCTGTTCGCCAACCTGAACAGCGACAACGAGACGGTCGCACGCGTCATCGAGGATGCCCGCATTGCCGCCGTCACCCTGACAGGCAGCATGCGCGCCGGGTCGGCCGTTGCCGCCAGCGCCGGCAAGGCCCTCAAGAAAAGCCTGCTCGAGCTGGGTGGCGCCGACGCCTTCATCGTGCTGGCCGATGCGAACATCGACCTCGCCGTAAAAGCCGGCATCGAAGCACGCTTCCAGAACGCCGGCCAGGTCTGCCTGGCCGCCAAGCGCTTCATCCTGGAAGCGCCGATCGCCGAGGAATTCACGCGCAAGTTCATCGCCGCTGCCAGGCAGATCAAAGCCGGCGACCCGCTGGATCCGAGCAGCACGATCGGCCCCATGGCGCGCGCCGACCTGCGCGATGAACTGCATCGCCAGGTCGAGCACACGGTCGCCGCGGGTGCGACGCTGGCGCTGGGCGGTCATCCCATCGAAGGACCGGGCAACTACTATGCCCCGACCATCCTGACGAACGTCCTGCCGGGCATGGCGGCCTTCGACGAAGAGACCTTCGGTCCGGTCGCCGCCATCACCGTCGCCGACAATGCCGAGCACGCGATCGCGCTCGCCAACACCAGCGATTACGGCCTGGGCGGCAGCCTGTGGACGAACGATGTCGCGCGTGCCCAGCGCATCGCACGGCGCCTGGAAACCGGCGGTGTGTTCATCAACGGCTACCCGGCCACGAATCCTCGCATCCCGGTGGGTGGCGTGAA
>Ga0308168_1003070_pt1 | contig 13158 bp, 14 predicted proteins | sample PhyCR2_FD_202133 | JGI IMG/M metagenome (GOLD analysis project Ga0308168, IMG submission 202133) | Phyllosphere microbial communities from UC Gill Tract Community Farm, Albany, California, United States - DLSLRC.R2 | ecosystem: Host-associated > Plants > Phyllosphere > Unclassified | place: USA... | reverse complement strand
AGCCTCATGGCATTAAATAAATTCGTTTTGCCAGAGGCATTTTCGCCAATAATTGTATTAACTGAATTTGCTGAGAAATGGAAATCTGAACGGTAAAAGTTTCTATAATTCCTGATTGATACTTTTTTTATAAACATTATATTAATTTCCCATAGGATACATATTCAAAAAACCAACTGACTTTTACGCAATTTCGATCAAATCTAAAGAGTTAGCAGAGCTACTACTTCTAACAAGGTAAAGATGATGCCTAACTCTTTCCAGAAAGAGAACCAACTCTTATAGCCCGTATAAGATAGTCAATAGAATCATATACATGCAATAAAAACAAATCTTTATTGACTGAGCATATTAACTAATGGATATTATATGCAATTTTTTGAAACATTAAATATGTTGATGCATACAGTGTTTTTTTAAAATTTGAGTTAAGTATCGAAATTCACCACCAAAACAAAACCGCCCAATTCTGACGATCTAATAAATTATTATCGTTAAACAGCAGGAGTACATATGTTTCAAAGATTTAAAGTTGATATAAACAACATTAGCTCAATAACTGCAAATATGGAAAATTATTACATACAGGCAGGGGAGGGTTTATTTAAAAGACTGGACAGGTCTTTTGAGGGCGATATTCAAAAATATTTAAACGAAAACAAAGAGCTTAGTGCAGACTGTATAAAGAAAGATTGGTTCCCTAAAATAGATTGTGATATATTTATTTCACACTCACATATAGATGAAGATAAAGCATTAGCTTTTTCAGGTTGGTTATACAGTGAGTTTAACATTATCTCTTTTATAGATTCAAAGTTATGGAAATATACTAATAACTTATTAAAGAAAATAGATAATATATACACATTAAATCCTAATCAAGAAACTTATGATTATGAAAAAAGAAATTACTCAACATCTCATGCTCATGTAATGTTATCTTCCTCACTCGTTGAAATGATTCATTCATCGGAATGCCTTTTTTTCATAGATGGAGAAGGTTCTTCATCTTTTAAAAATGATTTAGAAACGAATACACAATCTCCTTGGATATATACTGAACTAACAGTGTCTGAGTTTATAAAAACGACTATACCAGCAAGACATATTCCAGAATTTTTACGAAAAAGTGCCGCCGGGCTTGAAGCTTTTAACTTATCCGAAAGTAGTGTTGCGACTGAAGATGCTAACCTGAAAGTTAACTATGCACTTCTTCCGATTCTATCGAAAATACCTGAAGTTAGTTATAAAACTTTAGACAACTGGAAAGAAAAGAAAGATAAAAGTGATAACAAACTTAAAAATCTCGATATTCTATACACAATGATGGGAATTAATTTATGAACGAAGAAAAAAAGCTGGCTTTAGGATTTATCCAAGATATTATTAGTAGGCTAAGCCAGAAATCTTTCTTAGTAAAAGGATGGAGCCTAAGCATTGTCGCAGTTTTAGGGATTATGCTTGATAAAGATAAGTTTTATGAATCTCTTGCTTTAATCATATGCATAAGCATTATTGTTTTTTGGTTCCTGAATGCTTTCTATTTGTATACTGAAAGGTTATACAGAATTCTTTATGCTGAGAAATTATCATTGCATGATGGTGATAAAAAAATGTTATCACTCGATCTATCAGCTATAAAAAAAGATAAAAGCATAATAAAGAAAAGTATATTTAATGCTTTTTTTTCTCGCACGGTTTGGACTTTTCACCTGACAACTTTATTAGGTGCAATTTCGCTTCTTATTTTTCACAAGTAAAATTTTAAAAAGTTTATTATTTAGCAAGGGCTAACTGAGCGATGCTCAGTTGCCTTGCTTTTTCCGCCCTGTGGTTGAAAAAGGAAAATCAAATTCAAAACCAATACCTAAAGCATTGACACAATTGCATATTATGATATTCATTTTTACATAGCATACGGACTTGCTATCAATTAAATATCAAAGGAGTTGATATGGAAAAATTTAATAATATATTTGATGACGAATTTCCTTCGTCTTTCACCAACAATACTGAATCAAAGAAACTTCCACCGAATCGCATTCGTAAGCATACCGTTACTGTTCGTCTAAATGACATAGAACTCGCCAAAGTAAACGATTTGAGGAACCAAGCCAGTAAAAGCTGTTGGCTGAGATCCTCGGCTCTTCAGCAATTCCCTCCATCAGTTCCTGAACTCAACAAAGAAGCCTGGCAGGAGCTTACCGGTTCCCTACAGAAACTGAATGATCTTACTTCGTTCCTGCTTCGCAGAGGTGAAGATGCTCAGCCTCTCTCACAAGAGCTAACTGCTTTGAAGGTAAAGCTGTCGCATGTAAGGGATGCTCTGCTGACATTCGACAAGTGATCCTTCCAATTGAAGGGCATGAACAAAATAATAAGAGGTAAGAATTTCCGTGGAGTCATCTCGTATGCTCTTGCCCCTGCCCCCCACCATAGAACTACACCTTTGGTGATTGGTGGCAATCTTGTGGGCATCACAGTAGAAGAGTTGACAGCAGAGTTCGCCAGAACACAGCATCTGAGAGAAGATGTTGCGAAACCGGTATGGCACAACTCCCTTCGTCTCCCTGTCGGTGAATCACTTTCTAAAGAGCAATGGAAGCTCATTGCTGACGACTACATGACTCGCATGGGTTTCAGTGACACACATCTCCGCTGTTATGTTCTTCATGACGACGAAGCAGGACAGCACATACATATCATTGCTTCTCGTATAAACGTTTTGGAAAATGGTCAGCTCTATCTTGGTAGGAACGAAAATCTCATAAGCACTCGTATCATTCAGGAAATTGAAAAAGCTCATCAGCTCACTCGAACGAAAGGTCCTTCTCCTCAAAAAGCTTCTCAGCAGCAAAGGAAGCTCACTCGTAACGAGCAGATGATGCAAGACAGGACCGGAGAGAAAGCTTTTAAGAAAGTGATACAAGAAGCTATAGATGCGATACTTACCTTCTTCGATACCATCACTATCGAAGACTTCACACATGAACTGCGAAAGCAAAATATATCAGCGAAAGCAAACATTGCATCTACTGGTAAGATGAACGGTTTTTCGTTTGAATACGGTGGCATAGCATTCAAAGCATCTCAGCTTGGAAAAGCTTATGGCTGGTCAAATCTAAGTAAGCAAATCATCGCTTCTCAACCAACAGAGACTAACAATCCTGTAATGATTCCGGTAAATGTTAACACCCCTATTTACATAGAAGATCATCCCATAGCTACTCCAACACCACTTACAGCAAGTTCCAGCGGACATATCCGCTTTCACTGGTTGCAATGGATACCTTACCTTGATGAGTTTCTAAGCAGCATGAAAGCTTTAGGCTCAACAATTCTCAAGCCAGTTAAGAAAACAGCCCTCATCAAGAAAATCATGGATGAAAATCCAAAAACTCTGCAATTTCCAAAAGCAGATTCTCAAGATTCAGTAAGAAAGTCGCATTTCAAACCTATTTAACCGACTAGTTTTCAATGGGTTAAATTCATTCCTTAAGCCAAATCCCATAAATATTTTCATTCATTTTCAAATTGATAGGCAAAATCGATCGATCGTTATAACTGATCAATTAATCACACATGATAGCCATGGGCTATCAAAAGGAAGTGATCGATCGGTACAAATGATTTGCTAGACCTTGTTTCTGAGTCGTAATGTAACTTCAAACGAAGCGATATAGCTTACTGAATTATCGGCAAAAATGCTGACGGGCACTTGCGCCCAAAATTTGGTTTCATTCACATAGGACACATACATGACAGCCATTACTGAAGTAAAACAGCCGAACTTTTTGATGATGAAAAGGGTATGGATGGCCATTGCACTTCCGATAGTCATTTTCTACTTCTCAGGTATTCAGGGTTTGGTTCAGCTTGCCATCGTATGGGTTTTCGCAAGCATCATGCTTTTGATGTTTGCTTATAAAAAATTTCGAATTAAGAAGTGGAATGCCAGCACCAGGGACCATTTTGGCGAGCAAGACGGAATGTGGAGCCATGAATTTGGTTCTACTTCAATGAAACTCGACCAGCACAGAGGATTGATTCATCTCAAGGAAGAGAACAAACAGAAAACATATCCCTTCTCAGCTATCAAAGAATGGCGATACAACTTGTCTACTACGAGACAAAGAACAGGTCTTGATAAGGAACTGGATCGCACCCACGATTTCAGAGAATCAGGTTTTTACATCGCTGTAGACGATGTTCAGTATCCTGAGTGGAGAGTTATGTTCTTCCCACAGCAGGGCGACTTCAATTCTCAGGAAGGTATCCGAGATACTGAGCTTCAACTTAAAAGATGGATGCATGTCTTTGAAAAACTGCTTAACAATAAGAATAATTAACATCATAAAATCAAAAACTTAAAACAAAGCCAGCTTTAGTGCTGGCTTTTTTCATTACAATATTGTAAAGATAATCTTAACAAACCCATAGGATCAAAACATAGCACTGGGAAGAGTCTTTTATTGGTGATAAAGGGGCTGAATCAGAATCGGGATGGAGCATATAAGAAAATAAAGAGATTTAGAAGCAAAGTTTAATACATTAAACTGAATATTATAAGGTAAAGACATGCATAGGCCATTTATTAAAAGCACCCTTTTTTTTATACTTGCTCCTATAATATTAATTTCACTGTCAGTAGCTATATTTCCATCTAACTTAAGTAGATATCACTTTAATACACACTATATTTATGTATCTGTGATTGCATCTTTATTAATATTATGGTTATATTTCGAGAGAAATTCCTATAAGTACCTTAATGACTTCCTGTTAGGTATAGTCACTGCAATTACGGCTTTATCTTATATAATCGATGACTTTAAGACTTTTAACGTTTTTCCAAGTTTAGAATTACATAACCAAAATCAGCTTTTATTTTGGTTCGTAATGTTCAAAATGGTGTTGTTTGTAGATTGCGCATTGGCAAAAATTTTTATAACCTTCGTTGAATGGATTGTAAATCGAAGGAATGAAAAAGTCACTCCTTTCTTAGAAAGTTTTGAAAAGATTATAAATAAATTACCTTTTTTAAAGAAAAAATATTTAAAGTCTTTTTCTGAATATCGCCAAAGAAAGCAAATCGCCCAAAATAAAAATGATGTAAAAAAAATCCACCCACAGGATAGCTGTAAAAAATAAAGCTGTAATATCATTAGCAATTTCAAAGTAGCAAAGGTAAAGAATGATATTTAGCAAAGTTAAAAAGAAAAGAACTTTTAATTCTGACAGGATGTAATTTTTATTCATAATGCGCCCTCATTTTTTGATATACTCTTGTGGGCATTTAAACAAACCTAAAGATAACGTCAACATTGAATTAGATTTAAATTGATATTAGTGAATAATTCTCTAAATAAACGAGGCCTTTATTTTAAAAGTTTTATATCTTAACAAAGGCTTCTTTAGTTTTAGAATTATAGCTTTTTCTTTAATTTTATATTGTGAGCCTCAGAATTAATAAGAGGCTCATAACTTTTCTTTTGACTCGTAAAACTTTTTTCAACTTCATACTCATTCCAAACAATGTATTCAACAATGAATTTATAAAAATAGAGAACTCTTTCCAAACTTACTGTTTCAGGTATTGTATGAAAATTAGGGCTAAGTAGTGCAGATGAGAGAACAGCAATAATATTACTCGATCCGGTTAAATGAGGATTGTCATAGTCTTGCTGATATTTCAAAAAGTATCCCACACAGAACAGATAAGCATCTTTTACAATCTTCTCTTTATTGCAGTCTGATTCATCGTATCTAAGAATGAAGCGATTGAGGAGTATTAAAAACTTTTGGTCTGGTAAATATCTATTTAGTTTATTCATAATAAGCATCCTTGCTATTTGTGAAATGTCATCCTGACAATTAAAGAATTACCATAATATTTGATCATGTCAATAGTTAAAACCTATCAAATTTATCTTCATATTTCTTAGGTAATGGACTGTTCAAATCCTCAAGGGTTATTTGCCGTATGTGAGCATTATACTGCCACCTATGAAACTGCTCATGATATGCGGTATTTTCCTTTAACAATGTCTTGTTTTCAGCTTCAAGCCTTTTGATCCTTTGAATAGCTGCATTTATGTTTGCAGGTTTGATAGTCTTATCTTCACCATGTTTTAACTGTTCTTTCTTTAGCTTAAATGACTCTTCTATAGACTTATGACTACATAAGGACTGACGAGATGGTCTTTTACCAATACCTGATGAAACCTTGTCACATAAGGCATCCCAGGTCAGCTTTTCATTCTGAGACCACCTATTTATTACTCCTAAGATATATCTAATTTGGATAATACTGATATGTTTTGCCATTTATACCTCCTTTATTTTTATTTGTTCATGAAACTCACACCACTTTTGAGCACTTTGATGCCCTTCCTCTATGTCAGAAATTGCTTTCTCTCGTATTCTTTTATGTATACCTGAAAATCTTTCCTCATCAATCCCTGACTCATTTTCGGGGTAATGTGCACATGGTTCTGAAGCATAGGCATGTCTGCAATAGCCGTGCTTGCTAACCATGACGGCACCATTTTTCAGGATGTTCAAATCATCGATTCGAGCTTCAGGAAGCTTTTCATTTTCAACTTTAATATCTCTGCCCCTCATTAAACTAAGCATATGAGCATGGTTACGATGATCATAATATCTGTTCTGAGCAATACATTGTCGTCCTGACCAGCGAGCAAGATCGAAACCATCCATGCCTGAAACAAGAGCTAATGTATTAAGAAGGTGTCTTGGCTGATGCGAATTAATTTTATAGTCCTTAACATCTTTGTTATTGAAACCATACCTTTCAAAAATGTTGATGAACCTTTTATCAGAGTATCCAGACTTGGCTATATCGGCAGAGAATAGACATACTGTTGGTTTTTCAAAAACAAAATTATAGGTATCATTGATTTCGTTAAGCTGAAATCGGTTTAAAAGACATAAGGCATTTGAATATTTGATATTTTTCTCTTTATCAAACCAAGGAAAATCTTTAGGTTTAGAATCATAGACCAACCTCTTCAATTCTTTTAAAGTATATGAATAGTCTTGATGATTTATTACATTGCCATTTAATGTAATCCCCTTAATCTTTCTTCGATAATCATTGCTAACCTCTCTGTAAAAACCTAAAAACTCGCAGACCTCTTTTGCAGTCAGATATTTATTCTCGTTTATTGAAGAAACGAGAATCTGAGAATGAAATTTCTCATATCCTTCCTCCATTTTTATGGCGAGTTCTCTGGCGTTTTTAGACAACATCCTTAGCCTTCTTATAGCATTTTGAGCAATAGGGATCATTTCAGTGGGAATCCACTTGATATCGCCTGCATATCCTTTACCTGAGAAGAACCTAAGACCATAACGTCTAATGCCTCTGGAGTCATTTTCAAAAATCTCACAGTCGCTGGGTAAAGCCATAATTTCAGAAATCCTACTGGGTGCACAGCAGAGTAGTGCCACAACTGAAGTAGTAAACATATCTCTTTGAGAGAGTTCTTCATCCTTCTTAGCAAAAATTCTTGCAATAACTAATAAAGATTCAATGTCTGGCAACTTACTATGCCCTTTAAGATTTTTATCATAACCATCCCAACTCTTTCGAGCTTTAAACCTAAGTGGGCTGACCCAATCTAAATGTGGTAAATCAATCATCCTATTCAGCTTTAGAAAATTAATAATTTTCTCCAATTCTTTACATGTATTAGCCGATACTGATTTAGTATATTTCTCATAAATAACACTGGCACATTTGTCTAAAACTAAATTGTTACATTCATTGATATTTGCATTACCAACGAGATCAAGAAGAACAAACTCAAGAACCTTTAATACTCTCAATGCTTTTGTATGCTCTTTCCTTTTTCCAAATAAAACAGAGCATTTAATATAGGCTTTTGCAAAATCAATAAAGCTTTCATTAAGGGGGTCATTACAATTACGGTTGTCATTGAAATCAAACCTCGTAAACCTGTAAATACCTCCCCAAGAAAGTGCATTCCAGTCTTTTATTATCTCGTTATCAGAAATAATACTACGGTAATAAGCCACAAAAGAAATAACATTATTAACAGCACAGTTTCTTTCATCGGGTTTAAAAGATATTACATTAGACATGATCTTCAGTTCTCCATTGATTGAATTTTTTACACTCAAAACATTTGATTTCATTCTGAACAATTTCTTTTATACAAAAAGCATCCTTGATGACTTTGATGAATTCTTGAGAATTTGATTCAACATCTATTCCCATAAAGATATTGGATAGTGGTGAAAGAAATTTATTCATATGTGAGTCAATCATGGCAACATTATCAGCGATGTTTTTGATGTAAATTCCCGCTGAACTTATATTGCTGTGATCCAGTGCTTGAGCAATCTCACTAATTGTTGCCCCGTTTTTTGCGAGAATTGATCCTAAGGTATACCTAAACCTTCTTGGATTTAATTTGATAACATAACCTGTTCTTTCTGAAATAAGTCCATATAGCTTAGCCATCTTGCTTACTTCATTAGTCAACGACTCATTTTTTGCATGTAGAAAATCTGATGAAAGTTTTTGCTTCAAATCTATGAGGCTCGTGCACGAATTTACAGCTTCCTTATTTAGGAAAACTGGCAATAAATCTTTAACATGCTGTTCTAACTTAACTCCAAACTTCTCCTCGATTTGATTTATTGTTCGCTTGTTTAATTGCAATAATGAAGAAAACAATCCTTCTGCAAGAATATTTGAAGTGAAACTTTCTCTAAATGTAAGCTGTTGCTTAACTCTTGGGATATCTATATATACACCCTTATCATCTTCCTTAAGGTCGATGTGCTTTAATGATGTCAATTGCACTGGCCGTCTACCTGTGCTGATCAAGAGGTTCAAGAAACAGAATAAAGACAAGTCAACCTTTCCTTCAGAGAGCAAATCTTTGGTTTTGGTTGTAAGCATATTCAGTTCATTATCTGTAAAAGGTCCTGCATTTGGATCTCTTCTTTTGACTGCTTCACCTATAGCTCCCCGGTTTACTTTAATTTCATTGAAAACAGCTACTGAAGATGAATGTATACCTGGATAATTAAAGTTCACCCATCTTTCTAAAAAGCTCTTCATGCAGCATAAACTATATACTTCATGCTCTTTCAGCCCTGCTTTAAATCGCAAGATACTTTCACCATCGATAAGTTTAATATCCGAGGTAGTGAAAAACTTCTTAAATGAATTATTAATAGAACTTACATACCCTCCACTAAAATTCGAGGCACAATATGCAAGAGTATGAATATATCCAGATTGAATATCTGATGATGCGTTTTTAATCACTTCAATGGGAGATATAGTTACACTCTTATCAAGCTTCCATTTGTCATCTGTGAGTTTGAAGTAATAACCATTCATTTTCGCTTTGTAAGATGCTTCTTCAATCTTTAATAACAAATTCATACCTACTCTCCTTTTATAATTCTCTCTGTGGTGCTGAAAATCTTGAGCATAATCTCTTTGTGTTTTTCAGAAATCATTTTTCTGTTATATATCTCAGGCATTTTCGAGGACTCAGACCATCCCATACAATATTTTCTAAAAGCATCTTGCTCATGACCGCTTAGTTGTGAGCTATTAGCCTCCTTTGAATAATAGTAATTCCATGAATGTCTTAATCTGTGCCCTGATAGATTTGCTAATAAATTACTGTTCTTCTTAATGGTTGAAATTATTTTCTCGTAGGCTGAAATGCTGAGAGGTTCGCCTTCTGTGTTTGAATTTCCATGAGTTACAAAAAGATAACTATGTCTTTTCCGCTTTGTGGATAATTCCCTTTCATAAATCATATAATCATCTATTTCTTTAGCTAAACCATCAGAAAGTTTAAGGACCCTTTCTTCTGTTTTGACAAGAGGTTGATAGATTCTGGAATCCTTATTGCAGTCGTGTCGCCTCCTTACATATAGTGTATTTTCATAAAGATTTAAATCTTCAATCTTTATGTTTAGTAATTCGCCAGCCCTTAACCCCAAATTTATCAGAATCTTAAAAATGAGTTTATTTCTCCTTTGAACATCTTTTGAGAATGGATTAATTTCGCTTCCTATTTCAACTATCTTAAAAAGCTCAATAAGTTGTTTGTCTTCAAGCGCTCTATCAGGCCTTTCATTTAGCTTCAGAGTTCGGACACTCCATTTATGAGATCCGATACTCTTAATGAAAGTATCCACTTCATTTTTTGCATTAATTTTATTCATTGAGTGAATAACTTCGCAAAGCCACTCAAGGTATTTCGCAACTACATGTAGCCTATAATTGAATGTTCTTTTAGAGATAGATTCGAATTCTTTTTTGTTGATATCGGGAGTTTCTCTATTATCAAATCTTGTATTTAAATATCTAACGAGATTATCAATCTCAAATATATTGAGAAACTCTTTGCTCACTATTCTTTCATGTAAATTGATTTGGTTATGTTTGCAAAACTCTTTGAATATGATGAGTTTCGTTGCAACCACTTCAATTGTTGAAACGGTATAACCTCGGTTTCTTATTTTTGTGGTGATGAATAGGTTTTCATAGTAAGCTGGAAGACCGGTGTGTCTATCAAGAATAATACAGTTTCGCTCTCCACTTTCCATTACAAACTTCTTTGTTCTATATTGCAATTTAATAACCCTCCGTAAATTTTACAATTGTTAATCATTCCGGCTTATCATGTAATTTATAGATTTTAAATTTGCAATTTTATTTATGATATTTCTGGGTTATTTATATATGATTTAATAACTTAAAAAAATTTCTTTCACGTGAAAGAAACCGGTATGGCTAGTAGCCTGTATCCATACCCGATATTTAGAAAGCATCTCAAAGCCTGATTGAAAAAGCGGTGCGGAAATTTTTGTTAAGAATTCCGTTAAATATCTTCTTATATTCGTTTTAAAACTTTACGAAATTATTTTTATCATCAAAATCAGCTATTATTAATTCGATATTCATTAATTCGTTCTTCAACCCATTCATCAATTTCCGCCTCCACAAAAGCTATAGCCCTCGCCCCCATTCTGATAGGTTTAGGAAATGAATTATTTGAGATTAATAGATAAATCCACGATTTCTTAAATCCGGTTTTTGATAACACTTCGGGCATTCTGATCAAGCGGATGTTTGAGTTCTTCATGTTTGCTTCCTCACCTTGTCTCTGATGAACCAACAGTAAGGGAAGGTGAGCAAAGAAAGGACAGAGCTTCGTGACTTCAGTGACGACCACTGTTGCCGCTTTCCCAGTTTCGTTTGTAACAGGCAGGATAGAATTCAAGAACTCCATCAAGGGTGAAGTTCTTAGCTTTTTTGTGATTTATCAAACGGAAGATATGAATGTGTTATGACAATTTATATAAGCTTTTAAAAACCATAACTACACATACCTTTGGAGAACTACATGAGCTTACAAGAAAGCGATTGGAAACATAAAGATAACAAACATTACAAGGGACATCTGGATAGGATTTATGTCTCAAGAGAAGAAGAATGGGAAGTAGGCTACTTTGTGGACAAATATCTTGAAGATCACAATTCTCCTCGAAACGAGCAAAATAGGACAGCAATCATGTCTCATATCGCCAACTATTCCGGTAAAGCTCCTATCAAAAGAGAAGACCTGAAAAAGTATCTTGATGAGAATGTTACATTCAGTTAGTTATAAACTTGAGGCACCTTATCTTAAGGGTGCCTTTCACTTAGTCGCTGAGTTTCATAACATCTGCAACTTTCATATCTTTCAGATGAGGATTCTTGTTAAGGAAGTAATTGAACTGCCTGATAAAGTTAATGGTTGCTGCTTTGGTAGCCAGTGGACGGTCTGAATCACGGATATGGTTACTTAAGCGGGTTTCATCCTCTTCATCCTCATCGGTGTATAGGAGACGAGATAACCTGTCGTCAGAAATCCTAACCTTATGTATCTTTGCCCACATAAGGATATCGAGCATGGCCATGATTCGATAGTTGATGAGCTTTTTGATAGTGCCGTATCCAAACCGCACTGCCCCCGTCATGTCTGGCTCAATACCTTTGATTCTTCTCCATTGCGGCAAAGCAGTCTTGAGAGCCTCAGCTATCTCTTCATCTGTTCCGCTTGCCAAGTCTACTTCCAGCATCACCGTGCCTTTCGCCATACTCTCATCGAAGAAATCTGAGATGAAGGCTTCAGCATAATCAGGCACCATACGATATTGCTCTCCTCCATCCCATGAAAAGAGTCCTGCTACCATACTGTTGATGCCAAACTGAGCAATCCTCTTTGTAGTTGTGAGATGGATGTGAGGAGGTTCGTAAAGGCGATCATCACGGTCTGTGTATTCAAGTTGCCTTGAATTATATAACACCGGATTTCCTCCAAACACTTTGATGCCTACTTGGATAAGATCTCTCCCTTCCTTCTCTGTCGGCCAAGGTTTGTGCCAAATCGCTCTCGCCCACAGTTCATGGTAGTAAGCCTTAAGGGTCAGCTCTTTAAATACTTCATAGTTTGCAACGGAAAACCATTCCTTAATTTCCTTCGTATACTCTGTAGTCCAGTTCTTCATGATGTCACACCTTAAAAAACCTTTGTCAAAACGTCTAAAATACAATTAAATAATCAGCTTTTTTTCTCTGTTCTTAATCTTTTTAGCATTAAAATCCAGATAATGTATAACAATTTATACATAAACCCCACTTAACATATAGATAGATAAATGGCACAATAAACAAGCAACATAATTCAAGCAATTGAATTTAATGCATTTTTCCAAAGTTGAACAAACTTATCTATTCATATAAACTTATGTTTTTCTTGTGCACATTGCGTTTCCTATATTAAGGATGGATATATGGGTAAGCCCCTCAACGAATCTTTTTTTAAAACATTATTTTTAGGCCTTATTCCTTTAGTGTTAGGAACTTTAGTTTTTGGAATCATACTTGAATCTTATAAAAGCGATCTGAATTTTAGAGCAGATATCATGAAGGAGTATTATTCACCTTTAATAAACAAGGAAAGACAGTGTAGTGGTATATCTAAATCACTCTCTAATGATTATGTTCAAAAAATTGGTCTTTATAATGAATTAATTAGCAGATATAACGCTTTTAAAGATGGCTCAGGCCCGAGACTGACAGATGAATATAAA
>Ga0308168_1003064_pt1 | contig 13184 bp, 17 predicted proteins | sample PhyCR2_FD_202133 | JGI IMG/M metagenome (GOLD analysis project Ga0308168, IMG submission 202133) | Phyllosphere microbial communities from UC Gill Tract Community Farm, Albany, California, United States - DLSLRC.R2 | ecosystem: Host-associated > Plants > Phyllosphere > Unclassified | place: USA... | reverse complement strand
GCCTGGTCAAATGGGAAAAGGTCGCTAAATTGGCCGAAGCGCCAGCGGAGGCTGGTTTTTCTGGCGGCATTGCCGCCCCTTGGAGTTCTGTCAATAACTGTACGGGGCCAGAGCGCCGACGGTTAGAACTGGAACTAAAAGCCAGGGGATTTAACGGTGATGAATATGAAATTAGGCTGTTGCTTAAGGGCTGTAGCCTCAATGCAGGTGCAAAAATGCGGCTTTTCTACCGGAACGGCAGGTTGCAGGAAGAACCATTCTAATCTGGCAAGGTTCAGATCAATCCCATTGATACATAAACAATAGTTTCAATTTCGACTGGATTTTCTATACTGTATGCATAAACAGTAGTTGTAAGCAGAGGAGGGAACATGCAGGACTATCTTTTGGAGTCGGTGAAGCTTCAGCGTATTGATTTCTTTTTAAAACTTGTTGCTGTCAGCGATTGTAGTGAGCAAGAAAAACGTATGGCAATTGAGTGGGTTTCCGAACTCACAGATGAGTTAATGGCTCGTCTACGCAATCATGAATACAGCCTTTCAATGAATCAGGCTGAGTGATGAAAGGCCTAACAGAACTACGAGCCGTGAGTGCATGACTATGCTGCATGAAATCGCATGATCCCAAAAGGATCTCTGATGCTCAGGCCCGCCAGTACTGGCGGGCTTTTGTTTATGTCATGCAGGTGCATGAAAACCATTGCATAAAGCGGGCAGGCGTGGCGGGGCTACGAGCGCGCGCTGAACCGTGATAAAGTGCATTACTTCTCTTAGTATTATGCTTAATGGGTCAGGACTAAAATGGCTAACTTTATAAGTAGAATTACCCAAAAAACAGCGCACAGCAAAAGAAATATAGTGCTTGATGGCAAAAATCTTATTGTCGTTGGCAATAATGGTGCAGGTAAAACGCTTTTTTTAAGAGCGCTGCAAAGCCACATTTATAAAATACTTAGCGAACAACAATATATAGATATTGAAGATGTGAAATCCTCTATCATTAACTATAAAAATGCTATAAAAAACATCGAACCTGACACTCAAGATTATAACAACTTTCTTAATACAATTAATTATTATGAAGGTCTCCTCTCGGATAAAGAAGTATTTAATATTACACTTTCATCTAGCACTGCTTTCCTTCAAGGCATCAAGAGAAAAGAAATTATATTTAGGTTCTTTGAAGCCGGGCGCATATATACCAGCGATGGAAATAACCTCCTGACGAGCATTGAAAGTCTATATGAGCGATTTAAAAGTAATGATGCAAATCATCAAACAGCGAGCGGTTTTTTTGAGACATATTTAGTGTCAATGAGTAACTATGCGCTCCTTGAAAAAGGGGCAGAACAGCTTGAAGAATATAATCGCGTAAATGATATAATAAATAAAATACAATCTGACCTTAGAAGCCTATTTGAAGATGAAAGTTTAATATTATCTTTCAATAGAAAAAAATTAAGGATGGAGGTAATTCAGAAAAACAAAGAGCCTTTCAGCTTAAGCCACCTTCCTTCAGGCTACTCATCTATCCTTGCAATCTACGCAGAGCTTATTATGCTTACTGAGTTAAGCAATAAAAATAAAGATGAAATAAAAGGCATAGTGATAATTGATGAGATTGATGCCCATTTGCATGTCACGCTTCAAAAGAAGGTGTTTAATTTCTTATCCAAAAGTTTTGATGGGATTCAGTTTATTATATCCACTCACTCACCATTCGTTATTCAGTCAGTATCTGATGCAATCATTTATAACCTTTCCAAGAACGAGCGAATGGAAGATCTCTCAATTTACTCTTATTCCTCAATTATTAAAGGTCTTCTTGGAGAAACTACAAATTCAAGTGATCTTGAGAAACTTCTGTCTGAACTAAATGAGCTTAGTGAAAATAATAATTATAACTCTCGCTTCGACGCAATTATATCAATATTAGAAGAAGAAATTGATTTTCTGAGCCCAAAAGCTAAGGCAACATTTTTAGGAGCTAAGTCAAAATTTATCGACTGGAAAGAGGAACAACAAAATGTTTAATGTTACCCGCTCTTATCCAGCTCCGGTCAGCTTAGCATTACAGAAGTCATATAAAGGTCATGATGTAATTGAATCTTTACGGATTGTTTTTCATGATAAATGTTATTTGTGTGAGCAAGGTTCAATTTCTGATCCTGAAGTTGAGCATTTCGTACCTCATAATAAAACTGCAGCCTTAAAATACGGTTGGGATAATTTATTCTTTTCATGTCGTCGTTGTAATGGCATCAAAAGCAATAATCATATAAACCTTCTCGACTGTACTGATACTGTAAATAACGTTTCAGATGAGATAGTGCACTATGCAGGAAATGCTCATGTTGGTGAGGTAATAGTCAAGCCCTTCTCTGAAAACCCTTCAGTACAGGTTTTAAATACAGTATCTCTACTCGATAAATGTTTTAATCTTGAGAATACAAGTTTGCGGAGGGTTTCAAAGGAAAGCTTAATTGAAAAAATATTGATTGAGCTAAATAATTTCAGGCCATTAAGAGACATTTTAGCTCAACGGCTGAGCTCTCAAGAACAAATTGCAGAAGCTAAAAGCACTTTAGCATTAATGTGCTCGAGCAACTATCCGTTTTCAATATTTTGGAGGTGGCACCTAATCAATGATGTCATCCTCAAAAGAAGGTGTCCTGACTTAAGAGGCGAATTAGGCTTCTAGTTAAATAAGGTGCGCATTATGCGCACCAGCTTTATCACAATATATAATCATTAAAGTCTATAACTTCATCTCCCAACCACTCGTTGATTTCTTCAAAGCGCTTTTGCAGTGGCATTAGCTCGTTGCGTACAAAGACCTTGCTAGCCTTTTCCACGTCACCGAACCCGCCCGTGTTGCTGGGGATAATCCCCATTAGCTGAGGCGGCACACGATGCACGGCCAGCATGTCGTCGCGGCTCACGTTCTTGATATTCAGAAACTCATCCTTTGCCGCCACCTCTGACAGCGGAATGATCTGAATGCCGTCCTTTTTCCCGTTCGGGCTGTACATAAACAGGTTACGGAAGTTGCCAGGGCCCTTTGCGCTTTTCATGGCACCGCGGATATTGTCCACGTCCTGCTGGCTCTGCGCTGGATCGGTCATGTACATGATGAAACCCGCATGGCTGCCGTTGAGGTAATACTTGCGGCGGAACAGCGTAGCCGATTCGTTCAGCAGCGCCGACGGGATGGCAGACAGGTAGCCCGGCAGGCCGTAAATCTCCTGATTGATGTCCGGCTCCATCAGGTGAAACACGCTGCCCTTCGCAAACTCATACGGCTCCGTGTTAATGCCATAGTGCGCGTACCAGTACGTGTCTAGGTCAAGGCCGCGCCGGGTAAACTTTGCCAGTGACGGCTCCAGCTTCAGCACGTTACCAAGGCGGCTGGTCCGCTTCTCCAGGTAGGCATTGCCGAAAATCAGGTAATCCAGCGCAAAGCGGCTGAATGCCTGCTGACTCAGCAGCGGGTGCGGGATAAAGGTACTCGCCAGAATATTGCACTTCACGCTGATGGGTGAGCTGTGATGCACGGCGGCGCGGAACGTGCGCGCCAGCCCGTCAACGCTTACGGGCGGTTCATACCAGCGATCATTGATAACGCACTCCACGTAGTCCAGCAGTTCGCGGCGATCCAGCACCGGGATTGGATCGCCAAAGGTAAACGCCTCCGACGCTGCCCCGCTGGTCATGTTATCCGGCTGCGGCAAGGCCTGCGTGCGGGTGCGGTTCCTGCGTTTGCTCATTAATAAATCTCCACAATGTTCTGCGTGTGTGCCGCCTGTCCCTGCAGCGGCTCGTTTGCCAGCGCGTGCATGGTCGCCCAGGCTAAATCGCCGTGGCTGACTTCCTCGCTGCGGCTGGTTTCATAGGTCGGACGGTTGCCGCTGGCCGTGGTGGCCTTACGGATAGACATAAATGACTGCGCGATGTCGAGGTGACTGGCGTCAAACTCCAGCCGCCCGCTGGCGATGGTGTCGTAAGCCTTCAGCACCAGGGCGTTTTTAACGTTCGGGTTATAGACAAACTCCTTCACCTGCGGGAAAAACGCTTTGACGTTCTCATACACGCCCAGCCCGACGCCGGTGGAGTCGATGCCGATATAGCTGACGTTATACTGCTGCGTCAGCGTCCTGATGGCGTCAGCCTGCGCCCGGAAGTCCATCCCGCGCCACTGGTGACGCTCAAGGATGCGGAACTTGCCGCCCGGCACGGCAGGCGGTGCCATGACCACACACCCGGCGCTGTCGCCGTTCTGCGTTCCCTTCGCGGGGTCGTAGCCGATCCACACTTCTTTCCAGCCGAACGGCCGTAGCGCCAGCGCCTCAAAGTCGGTCCAGACTTCCCAGCTGTCCACCATGCACTTCTGCAGCATGGCCAGCTGAAACACCGATGCCAGATCGTCCATAAAGACGCACATCAGCAAGTTCTGGTAATCCTCCGGGCTGTAGCGCGTGCGCAGCTGCTCCAGGTCAAACAGGTCACAGCCGCCGCGCACCGCATCTTCCACCGTGACAATCTGCCGAAACTGGCCGTCTTCGCAGAGGCGACCGGCGGCCAGTGACTGATGGCTGAGGTCGATATCAACCCTGTCCGCTTTGGCCCGGCCCTTGTTGAACTGCGAACCGGACCAGAACGGATAGGCGCTGTGTGTGAGGCTGGACGGGGTGGAAAAGTAGGTTTCGCGCCACTTCTTGTGCAGCGCCATGCCGGACGCCACTTTCTGCAGTTCCTGAAACTTGGGTATCCAGAAATATTCATCCAGGTACAGATTGCCGTGATAGCTCTGCGCGGTGCGGGCGTTGGTGCCTAAGAAATACAGGCACGCGCCGTTGCTGAGCGTCATCGGGTCGCCCTTCAGGTCTACGTCCACCTCGCGGGCAAACTCAATGATGTACTGCTTGAAGACGTGCGCCTGCGCCTTACTGGCTGACAGGAAAATCTGATTGCGCCCGGTCGTCAGCGCATCGATCAGCGCCTCGCGGGCAAAAAAGAAGGTCGCACCAATCTGGCGCGACTTCAGCAGGTTGCGTACCGAATATTTATTACCGGCTTCCCACCACTGGCGCTGATAGCCGAACATCGAGCCGTGGAAAACCTCCTGCAGCTTCTCGATCTGTTCGTCGCTGAACAGGTTTTTTTCCAGGGGCTTACGCGGGCCTTTGTTCCGGTTCTCCACGTTCGGGTTCAGGTCCGCTTCATTGCCGCCGTTGCTGAATTTACCGATTCGGGCATGGCGCTCAGACTGACGCGCCAGCAGGTCAATTTCCTTAAAGTCTTTCCCTTCCTTCTGCTCCTTCATGATGAGCTGGCAGTAACGTGCGGCGGTGGTCAGCTGCATCTGATCCAGCGGGCCATAGTCGCCCCACTTATCGCGCTTCTTCCAGCTGTGAACGGTTGCGGGTTTCTCTCCCAGCATTTCAGCAATGCGGGCGATGCGGTATCCCTGAAAGTACAGCAGTAAAGCCTGCCTGCGGGGATCGAGGTCGTCGGGGGCGGGTGTCATGTTCATGCAGCCAAAATACGGCCCCGCCGCTTCCTTTTCCGCCATCCCTCATTGTGTGGTTTCCCGCACAACGTCCGCGCGTTGTTTCGATACCCCTGCCGCCGCAACCATAGAGCCTCACAGAGTTTTACTGACCGGAGCCTGGACAATGGCAAAGAAAGCAAAGCGTTTTCGTATCGGGGTGGAAGGTGCCACCACGGACGGGCGCACCATCGAGCGCAGCTGGCTTGAACAGATGGCGGCAAATTACAGCCCTGAGCTGTACACCGCTGTGATCAACATGGAGCACATCAAGGGCTACACGCCAGACAGTCCGTTTCGTCGCTTTGGCGTAGTGGAATCGCTGGACGCTGAAGAAATCAGCGACGGCCCGCTGAAGGGCAGGCTGGGGCTGTATGCCCTGATCAACCCGACTGACGAGCTGATCACGCTGACCGGCACCATGCAGAAAATCTTTACCTCTATGGAAATCCGCCCGGAGTTCGCGGACACCGGCGCGGCCTATCTGATTGGCCTGGCCGTGACCGACGATCCGGCCAGCCTCGGCACGGAAATGCTGCAGTTCAGCGCCAGCGCCGGGGCGAACCCGCTGGCAAACCGTAAGCAGCATCCTGACAACGTTTTCTCTGCCGCTGAAGAAACCCTGATCGAGTTTGAGGACGTGGCCGACGAAAAGCCCGCCCTGTTTACCCGCATCAAAGCGATGTTCAGCAGGCAGCAGCAGACCGACGCGGCGCGCTTCAGCGACGTGCATCAGGCGGTTGAGCTGATTGCCACCGAGCAGCAGGACCTGAGCGCGCGCATTGAAACGGCACTGAGCGAACAGGCCGACAGCCTGAAATTACATTTCAGCAGTGCGCTGGGTGAGGAAGTGCTGAAGCGCGAACAACTGCAGGCGGACTTCACCGAACTGCAGCAGCAGCTGAGCCGGGAAGATGGCCGCCAGCAGGTCCGCCCGCGCACGCAGGGTAACGGTAGCGGCGGCGAAGTGCGCACCGACTGCTGATACAGCGGCGGCAAACCTTTTTAACGAACAGAGAAAGCGAAGCGATGAAAAATACTACCCGTTTTAAGCTGAATGCTTACATGTCGGTGCTGGCAGAAATCAACAAGATTGATCTGTCCGCCCTGAACAGCAAATTCACCATTGAGCCGTCCGTGTCGCAGACGCTGGAAAGCAAAATTCAGGAGTCGTCCGCGTTCCTGCAGGCCATCAACATCATGCCGGTCAGTGAGCAGAGCGGCGAACGGCTGGGGCTGGGGATCGGCACCACCATTGCAGGCACCACCGATACTACCCAGAAAGAGCGCGAGCCGACCGATCCGACCTACATCGACGGCGACGGCTACAAATGCACGCAGACCAACTTTGACACGGCGCTGCCTTATTCAAAGCTGGACATGTGGGCGAAGTTCAGCGATTTCCAGGTGCGCATCCGTGACGCCATCGTGAAGCGTCAGGCGCTGGACCGCATCATGATCGGCTTCAACGGCCTGAAGCGTGAGAAGACCTCCAACCGCGTGCAGAACCCGCTGCTGCAGGACGTGAATATTGGCTGGCTGGAAAAAATCCGCCAGGAAAAACCGGCGCAGGTGCTGGGTCAGCACATCGGTGACGACGGCAAAGTGGTGTCGGACAAAATCACCGTGGGTAAAAACGGCCTGTTCCGTAACCTGGACGCGGTTGTGATGGGCGCGGTGTCGGAAAAAATCGGCGTGCAGTATCAGGACGACACCGAACTGGTGGTTATCTGCGGACGCCAGCTGCTGGCTGACAAGTATTTCCCGCTGGTTAATCAGAGCCAGCCCAACACCGAAGCGCTGGCCGCTGATCTGATCATCAGCCAGAAGCGCATCGGCGGCCTGCAGGCGGTCCGCGCCCCGTACTTCCCGGCGAATGCGCTGCTGATTACCCGCCTGGATAACCTGTCCATCTACTGGCAGGAAGAAACCCGCCGCCGCTCGATCATCGACAACCCGAAACGTGACCGCATCGAAAACCTTGAGTCGGTTAACGAGGCTTACGTGGTTGAGGACTATGACTGCACCTGCCTGGTGGAAAACATCGAGCTGCTGGAGCAGGAGCCGGAGAAAGAGCCGGGCGAAATGAGCGAAGCGGAAATCGCACGCATCGCCGCCGTGGCGGCCAGTGTGGTCAAGTCCATGAGCGACGCGGGCAGTTCAGCCGCCAGCGCGGACACCACGCAGACCGGTGATGCCGGTGATGCCGGTGATGGCAGCAAAGGCGGAGCGTAACCCGTGACTAACCCTTTCCGCGCGCATACGCGCTTTATTCAGGCACAGGAGGCCGCCCGGTCGGGCGGCAGTGGCCGCAGCACAAAGGGCTATGACCTGATGCTGCTGCAGCTGAACGAAGACCGCCGCCGCCTCAAGGGCATTCAGTCCAACGTCCGAAAGGCCGAAATCAAGGTGGAGGTGCTGCCGAAGTACGCCGCGTGGGCTGAGGGCGTGCTGAGTGCTGACGGCGCACAACAGGACGACGTGCTGATGTACGTGATGCTGTGGCGTGTTGACGCCGGTGACTATGCCGGTGCGCTGGCGATTGGCCGCCACGCACTGAAACACGGCTGGGCGATGCCGCTGGGACAACGCACCACGGCGACGGTGCTGGCCGAAGAAATTGCCGACGCGGCAAAGGCCGCCATTCTGGCAAAGACGCCTTTTGATCCGGCCCTGCTGCTGGAGGCGCTGGAAGTTGTGGACGCGCACGACATGCCCGATCAGTCACGCGCCCGCCTGCACAAGTCCATCGGCTGGGTGCTGACGGAAAGCAGCCCGGCGTCCGCGCTGAACCATCTGAAGCGCGCCCTGCAGCTGGATGAGAAATGCGGCGTTAAAAAAGACATTGAGCAGCTGGAGCGGAAAATCCGTAACGCCAGCTGATAACCGGACGTGCCCACGCGCGGGGCGGCACGGGGTGGCGACAGGCAGCGCCGCATCAAAACCCCGTCCACCGCCCACCTATTCAGGAGTAACAGAGCAATGGAATTTATCGCGCCACAGAAGGCGACGGCAGCGCCGGACATCATCCCCAATAACTCATTCTGGCCGGACGTTGATCTGGCGAAGTTCCGCAGCGTCATGCGCGTTGACGGCACCGTGACGCCGGAGCGTCTGCGTCAGGTGGTGCTGACCGCAATGGCGGAAGTTAACGCGGAGCTTTACCCGTGGCGTGAGCGGCAGGAGCTGGCCGGTCATAACGGCCTGGCTGACGTTCCGGCGGAGAAGCTGGCCGGTGAGAGCGTGCGCCTGCATCACTACATGAATGCGGTGTGGTGCTGGACGCGCGCGGTGCTGAACGAGCGCTATCAGGACTTTGACGCCACCGCCTCCGCCGTGAAGCGCGGCGAAGAACTGAATGATGCCAGCGGCGACCTGTGGCGCGATGCGCGCTGGGCCATCAGCCGCGTGCAGGACATGCCGCACTGCACCGTGGAGCTTATCTGATGAAAGTGCGTGCGCAGCAGTATGACACGGTGGACGCACTCTGCTGGCGTCACTACGGGCGCACGCAGGGGGTGACGGAACAGGTGCTGCAGGCAAATCCGGGGCTGGCGGAGCACGGCCCCCTCTTACCGCACGGGCTGGAGGTGGAGTTGCCGGACGTGACAGCGACGGCCACCGTGCAGGCCGTCCAGCTTTGGGACTGAATCATGTGGGAAAAAATCAGCACCTTTATCACCTGGTGCATGGCGGTAGTAATGGCGTGGCTGGGCGGCATGGACCTGAAGGACATGTCCACCGTGGCCGGGGTATTCATCGGCCTGCTGATGGCGCTTATCAGCTGGTACTACAAGCACAAAACCTATCAGCTGCTGCTGAGCGGGCGCATCACTCGGGGGGAATATGAATCTGCAGATCGTTAAGCGCTGCGCCGTGGGCGTGGCGCTGGCGCTGGCCGCCACGCTGCCCGGCTTTCAGCAGCTGCATACCTCCGTGGAGGGGCTGCGGCTGATTGCTGATTACGAGGGGTGCCGCCTGCAGCCGTACCAGTGCAGCGCGGGGAAGTGGACCGACGGGATCGGCAACACCTCCGGCGTGGTGCCGGGTAAGTCCATCACGGAACGGCAGGCGGCGGGAAATTTTATTACCAACGTGTTGCGCACTGAAGCGGCACTGGCGCGCTGCGTGGCGGTTTCCATGCCGCAGCAGGTTTATGACGCGCTGGTGTCGCTGGCGTTCAACGTCGGCACCGGCAACGTGTGCGGCTCAACGATGGTGGCGCTACTGAAACAGGGTAAATGGCGCGATGCGTGTTATCAGCTGCCGCGCTGGGTGTACGTGAAAGGCGTGTTTAATCAGGGGCTGGATAACCGGCGCGGACGTGAACTGGCATGGTGCCTGAAAGGAGTCTGATATGCAGATGATTAAAGAATGGTGGTTTTCAGTGTTACTCGCAACCCTGCTGACGCTGGTCAGCGCCAGTCACGGCAGCTTTGCGGGCTATCCGGTAGCGACGCTGCTGTGGGCTGACTTCTTCGCGTGGGCTGCTGCCGGCTTTACCGGTCTGTACGCCTGCAGCCTGACCGGCGGAGATCGTAAGCGGGTGTTTGCCTGGCTGCTGAAGTTTGCGCAGCTGGCTGACCGCATTCCGATCGGGTGGTATCACCGCGTATTTATTGCGGGTGTGATGTGGGCGGCGGGCTGGAAGCTGACGGCGTTTATCGGGCTGCTTGCAACATTTTATTGCCTGATGATCAGGTCCGAGCTTGAGCGGGCGGCGGCATGATTCGCGCACTGGCAGTCATCGTCCTGATCCTGATGGTTTACGCAGGCGTGCAGTGTTACCGGCTGAGCAGCGCTATAGCCAGAATTAACGCGCAGCAGACCGCGATTGCGAACCAGGCTAAAAAGCTGAGCCAGAAAAACAGCCAGCTGATTGCCCTGAACATCCTGACGCAGACCAGCAGCCAGGCGCAGACACAGCTTTACGCCGCCGCCGAACGAAACGGCCAGCTGCTGCGCGACCGGCAGCGAAAGATTGAGGAGCTTAAACGTGAAAATGAAGACCTGCGCCGCTGGAGTGATACCCGCCTGCCTGATCCTGTTGTCCGGCTGCGCCAGCGACCGGCCCTCTCAGGAGGTGAATCTTACCGTAAGTGGCTGTCCGAAAATCACCCGCTGCCAGCTGGACCCGTCAGCGCCGCGCACTAACGGTGACCTTCTGGCCCTGCTGGACGAAACGGAGGCCGCCTGGGCGGCATGTGCCGGTAAGGTCGATACCATCATCAGCTGTCAGGAAAAAGACGATGAACAAGCCGCAGTCCTTACGCAGCGCCCTGAATAAGTCGGTCCCCTACGTTGCCGACAACCCGGACCGCCTGCACCTGTTCGTGGACAGCGGCCAGCTGGTCGCCACGTCTGCCGCGTCCCTGTCGTGGGAGTACCGCTACACGCTGAACGTGGTGATCACCGACTTCACCGGCAACCAGAATCTGCTGATGGCCCCGGTGCTTTTGTGGCTGCGGGAAAACCAGCCCGATGCGTTACAGAACAGCGACACGCGCGAAAAGCTGTTTTCGTTTGAGGTCGATATTCTGGCTAATGACCGCTGCGACATCAGCATGGACCTGAAGCTGACCGAGCGCGTGATTGCGACGGTTGAGGACGGGAAGGCACACATCGAGGCGGTGCCGGAACCTGAAGTACCGGAGGAATTCTGGACGGTGAAGCATGGCTGAACTGCATGAAGTGGATGCCTGGCTGGCCGCGCTGCTGGCACAGCTGGAACCGGCAGCCCGGAAAAAGATGCTGCGCGAGGTGGCACAAGACGTGCGCCGCATTCAGCAGGCAAACATTACCGCGCAGCGTTCCCCGGACGGCACCGCATGGGAGCCGCGCCGCGTCAGCGCCCGCAGCAAAAAGGGGCGCATCCGCCGCGGCATGTTCGCGAAGCTGAAAACGGCAAAATATCTCAAGGCGCAGGCAGGCGCAGACGCCGCTGAGGTTGCCTTTGTTCCGTCGGTGCAGAAGCTGGCCCGCGTTCATCACTACGGCCTGCGGGACCGGGTAAGCCGTCGCGGCCCGATGGTAAAATATGCTGAAAGACCTTTGCTGGGAATTACATCTTCAACATTAGAGTTAATAACTTCAATCATATATAAATATTTATCGAAGTTATGATTTTAAATTTCAAACTTACGAGAAACTTGAAGGAATGCATCTCCGATTTCATCGCATAATTTTCTCAAGCAATACATCGTTATTAAGTTCTCATTTGTGGGTGACATGTTTAATATGGTACAAGTTGATTGCATAAGGCTCAATGCTGACGCATGCGCTGGATCAGTTAACCCAAAGTTGCTGGGGCCAACGTTGATAAAGTTGATGTCAAATGATGGTGTCGATAAGCTTTTGACTAAAGTTTTAAAGCTAGTATGAACATTTTGACTTGCCCATTTAAAATACGGCCTCATGTGATCTAATTTTACGGCTTTTTCGAGTGATTGAAATCCTACTCTTTTCGGATTATCAATTTGGATATAAGGGGCTGCCCATCCATACTGAGAGTCAAATTCTTGTCCGTATTTAGCAATGCTGCACTTAAAATCATTCTTTATTCTTTGACACTCTTCCTCTGAAGGGCCTTTTTCTTGTAAACGGCTCTCGAATTTTTTATGAAATTTCATTCCGTAGTAACTGTCATAAATTTCATGTGCCAAAAACCGCTCAGTGCATTCGGAACCGCATAAATTCAAAAATAGCAATGTGACATTTATTTCATGTAAAGCACGCCATCTTGCATGAGCAGCATCTGCAAAGCCACTTTTCAGTAACAGTAATATTTCATTGCTTATCGCGCATGCTTTTGCATGAAGCCTTATAATTACACCTATGTGGATTTCCTCTTTGGCTTCACCTGTCAATTCTCTTTCAGTGTTTACTTTAGAACCAGCCTTAATGCATATTGTAATAAGTAGTTCGAGCAGGTCCAATGCAGGTTTCCAATGAGAGATATGATTATTGACAAATCTTTCATTATCAACCTTGTTTTTATTGATCACTGAGGGGATTTCATTTTTCAATTCATTCAAGTGACTACTTGATAGTTCCTCAATGAATTCCATAAATAACTCATCGAATGCAGCTTCGCTAAATTCAGGTAAATTACTATCCTTTGCTTTAAGCCATTCGATAAAAGGATCGAGACTTTCCATTTTTTTCCCTCAATTGTGCCATACATGTCACAAATGCTTTTCGGTGAACTTTCGGATTTCTTAGTTCATTTTAAGCGGATGGACAAAAATCTAACAGAAATCATGCGCCTTATCACCAACCTGATCCGCACCGGCACCGTGTCCGAAGTTGATCCGGTGAACTGGCTGTGCCGGGTGAAAACGGGCGACCTTGAAACCAACTGGATTAACTGGCTCACCCTGCGCGCCGGTAGCACCCGCACCTGGTGGAAACCCACCGTCGGGGAGCAGGTTGTGCTGCTGAGCCTGGGCGGCAACCTTGAAACCGCTTTTGCGCTGCCCGCCATTTATTCCGAAGCCTTCCCTCCGCCTGACTACTCGGAAGACGGCACCACCACCGTATTTAAGGACGGCGGCTGGTTTCAGTACGAGCCGGAAACCGGCCAGCTGCTGATAAAAAATATCAAAAGCGTGCGCATTGAAGCGGCGGACGGCATTCAG
>Ga0308168_1003062_pt1 | contig 13190 bp, 6 predicted proteins | sample PhyCR2_FD_202133 | JGI IMG/M metagenome (GOLD analysis project Ga0308168, IMG submission 202133) | Phyllosphere microbial communities from UC Gill Tract Community Farm, Albany, California, United States - DLSLRC.R2 | ecosystem: Host-associated > Plants > Phyllosphere > Unclassified | place: USA... | reverse complement strand
CGGCGCACCGGCGGGTTCGGGCTGCACCAGCGGCTTCACCGTGCTGCCGGACAGCCAGACCAACCCGGCATCGGGCCACAAGTCGACCTTCCTGGTCAATTCGCTGGACCGCAGCTACACCGACGTGTTGCCGAGCTTCAACCTGGCGTACGACCTGAGCGACACGCTGCTGTTCCGTGCCGCGGCCTCGAAGGCGATCGCGCGTCCGAGCTACACCGACATCGCGGCGCCGGGCAGCCTGCGCAACTACAGCCAGGAATACATCAACGACCGCCGCCTGATCGGTGGCGGCGACCAGCTGGGCTGGTTCGGCGACGGCAGCAACAAGGGCCTGTCACCGTACAAGGCCAACATGGTCGACCTGGGCCTGGAGTGGTACTTCCAGCGCGGTTCGGTGCTCGGTCTCGGCCTGTTCCGCAAGAACGTCGACAACTTCACCGTGGACGTGGTGCGCGACGCCAACATCAACATCGGCGGCGAGGCGGTCACGGTGCAGAACTACGCGACCAAGGCCAGCGGCCGCGGCGCAGTGTCCAAGGGTGCCGAGTTCTATGTGCAGCACACGCTGGCGTCCGGCCTCGGCGTCCAGTTCAACTACACCTACAACAAGACCAACCTGGCGGCGATCAAGCTGGAAGACGGCACCGACATCGGCACCGCACCCCTGGTCGGCAGCGCCAAGAACCAGACCAACCTGACGGTGTTCTACGAAACCGACAAGTACCTGCTGCGCGCGTCGTACAACCGCCGTGGCGAAGTGGTGGACGGCATCGTCAACGGCTTCAACGTGTACCGCGATCCGTTCGCCCAGATCGACCTGAACGCGGCCTACAACTTCACCAAGCAGCTCAGCCTGACCGCGTCGGTGCTGAACCTGACCAAGGAAGAGTCGAGCTCGCACCTGGGTAATGACACCAAGGACCGCTTCTACTCGACCGGTTACTCCGGCCGCGTGGCCTACGTCGGCCTGAACTACAAGTTCTAAGCGAGTACCTCAGCTTGCAAGTGTGTCTGTAACGGCAGTTGCCCGCGGTCCGGGGCAACTGCCGTCTTTCTTTGGACGGTGCACAATGAACGACCGTATCAGCAGCATCACCATCGTCGGGGGCGGCAGCGCGGGCTGGATGGCCGCCGCGGCCCTCGCCACCTACCTCGGCAAGAACGCGTCGATCCGCCTGGTCGAATCCGAGGAGATCGGCATCGTCGGCGTGGGCGAAGCCAGCGTGCCGCACATCCGCCAGTTCAACGGGCAGTGGCTGGGCATCGAGGAGGCGGATTTCGTCAAGCGCACCCAGGCCACCGTCAAGCTGGGCATCCAGTTCAACGATTGGGGCCGCATCGGCGACAGCTACATCCACGGCTTCGGTGCCATCGGGCGCTCGCTCGGGCCGCTGCCTTTCCACCAGTTCTGGCTCAAGCTGCGCCAGAGCGGGCGCGCGGGGCCGATCGGCGCCTATTCCCCGCAGACCGTGATGGCGCCGCAGGGCAGGTTCGCGCCCTGCGACGGCAATGCGCCGCCGCATTCGCCGCTGGCCGACATCGCCTACGCCTATCACTTCGACGCCACCCTGTACGCGCGCTACCTGCGCGAACTGGCGCAGCAGCGCGGCGTGACCCGCATCGAGGGCAAGATCGTCAAGGTCAACCAGCGCGCGCACGACGGCTTCATCGAATCGCTGACCATGGAAAACGGCCAGGTCGTCGACGGCGAACTGTTCATCGATTGCTCGGGCTTCCGCGGCCTCCTCATCGAAGAAACCCTGCACACCGGCTATGTCGACTGGTCCTACTGGCTGCCCTGCGACCGCGCCCTGGCCGTGCCGAGCGAGCGCGCCGAGCCGATTACGCCCTACACGCGTTCCACGGCGCGCGCGGCCGGCTGGCAGTGGCGCATCCCGCTGCAGCACCGCACCGGCAACGGCTATGTGTATTCGAGCCGCCATGTCAGCGACGACGAAGCCGCCGCCACGCTGCTGGCTAACCTGGACGGCAAGGCGCTGGGCGATCCGCGGCGGCTAGCCTTCACCACCGGCATGCGCGGCAAGCTGTGGAACAAGAACGTGGTGGCGCTGGGACTGGCGAGCGGTTTCCTGGAACCGCTCGAATCCACCAGCATCTACCTGGCCCAGTCGGGCATCACCCGCCTGCTGAGCCTATTCCCGCAGCGCGACTTCAACCCGCAGCTGAGCGAGCGCTACAACCGCGAATCCGTGTTCGAGTACGAGCGGATCCGCGACTTCCTGGTCCTGCACTACCACGCCACCGAACGCGACGACAGCGCCTTCTGGAACCTGTGCCGCACGATGCCGGTGCCGGATACCCTGCGCGACACCATCGATTTGTTCCGCGCCGATGGCCGCTATTTCCGCAACGGCGAGGATTTCTTCGCGCTGCCGAGCTGGGTGCAGGTGATGCTGGGGCAGGGCATCGTCCCGCAAGGCTATCACCCGATCGTCGACGAGATGCCCGAGGAACGCCTGGTCGAACACGTCGAAGGACTGCGCAGCATGCTGGCTCATGCCGTGGCCAGCATGCCGACCCACCAGGAATGGATCGACCGTTACTGGAAGGCGTCCGCGGCATGAGTGTTCATTCGCTTCGCCGCTTTATCCTGACGCTGCTGGTCTTCTTATGTAGCGGCATGGCCAGCGCCGCCGCACCCACGCAGCTCGTGATCGACAAGGGCTGGACCTTCCGCCTCGCACCCGGCCATGCCGAAGGCGCACAGCATCCCGAGGCCGCGGCCTGGCATGCGGCCACGGTGCCGGGCACCGTGCATACCGACCTGCTGGCGCACAAGCTGATCCCCGACCCCTACGTCGGCGCGCCGGAAGCCGGCCTGCAATGGATCGGCCTGGCCGACTGGGAATACCGCACCAGCTTCGACGCGCCCCCTGCGGCTCTGCGCAATGCCCGCAGCGACCTGGTGTTCGAAGGCCTCGATACCTTCGCCGAGGTCTGGCTGAACGGCACCCGGCTGCTGAATGCCGACAACGCCTTCCGCACCTGGCGCCTGCCGGTGCAGGGCAAGCTGCGCGCCCGCGGCAACGAGCTGCGCATCGTGTTCCATTCGCCAATCGCCCGGCTGCTGCCCCAGGTCGCCGCGATGCCGGTCAAACTGGCCGGCAACTATCCTTCACCCTACGGCGACGAGCCGACCGACGCGATGACCGGCAATTTCGTGCGCAAGCCCGGCTACCACTACGGCTGGGACTGGGGTCCGCGCTACGTCACGGCCGGCATCTCGAAGCCGATTCTGCTGCAAAGCTGGGATGCGCTGCGCATCGACAACCTGCAGTTGCGCCAGGACCGCGTCGACGCCGCGCGCGCCGACATCACGGGCATCGCTTCGGTGGACGCGGTGCGCGGCGGCGCCGCCGGCCTGCGCCTGTGGCAGACCGCGCCGGATGGCAAGCGCACGCTGGCGGCGCAGCGGCGCATCGACTTGCAACCCGGTGTCAACCGCATCGAAGTGCCAGTGCGCGTGCTTCAGCCGCAGCGCTGGTTTCCGAACGGCTATGGTGCCCAGCCGCTGTACCGCTACGAGCTGGAGCTCGGGGACGGCAAGACGGCCGCCGTCACAGCAGTGGCGCGGACTGGTTTACGCAGCATCGCACTGCGCCGCGACCCGGACAGCCAGGGCAAGAGCTTTTATTTTGTCGTCAACGGCATCCCAGTCTTCGCCAAGGGCGCCAACACCATCCCCTTCGACATGTTCCAGCCGCGCGTCAACAAGGCGCAGCTGCGCCGCGTGCTGCAATCGGCAGCCGACGCCAACATGAACATGCTGCGCAGCTGGGGCGGCGGCTATTACGAGAGCGACGATTTCTTCGACCTCGCCGATGAACTGGGCTTGCTGGTGTGGCAGGACTTCATGTTCGGCGGCGGCATGCAGCCGGCCTACGACGATGCCTTCCGCGCCAACGTGGTGCTGGAAGCGCGCGACCAGGTGCGGCGCCTGCGCAACCACCCGAGCCTGGTCCTGTGGTCCGGCAACAATGAGGAAGAAATCGCCTGGAAATACTGGGGCCACGGTAAAACCATGAAGGACGCCGACCCCGCTTTTGCCGACCGTGTGTGGAAGGGCTATGTGCAGCTGTTCGGCACCGACCTGCGCCAGGTGGTGGCGGAAGAGGGCGGCGGCGTCAGTTACTGGGCCAGTTCGCCCGGCGACGACCTGGCGGAAGTCGCCAATACCCCGGCCAGCGGCGACATGCATTACTGGGAAGTGTGGGGCAACCCGGCCTACCCGGTGACCAAATACCTGGAGATCACGCCGCGCTTCATGTCCGAATACGGCTTGCAGGCCTGGCCGGTGCAGCGCACGGTGGATGCCTTCGCCGCGCGCGCCGAGCAGGGCATGGCCACGCCGGTGGTCGAGGCGCACCAGAAGTTCATGGCCGGCAAAGGCAACGAGCGCCTGCTGAAGTACGTGGCCGAGGAATTCGGCGCGCCGGCCGACTTCGCCGGGTTCATCTACCTGAGCCAGGTGATGCAGGCCGAGGGCATCGAACTGGCGGCCCTGCACCACCGCGCCAGCCGCCCGTTCACCATGGGCTCCCTGTATTGGCAGTTGAACGATGTGTGGCCGGGCGCGTCCTGGTCCAGCATCGACTGGTTCGGGCGCTGGAAGGCGCTGCAGTTCCATGCGCGCCGCTTCTATGCGCCGGTGGCGGTGTCCGCGCTGCGTGACGCAAAGGGCAGCACGCGCGTCAGCCTGCTCAACGACCGCACCCATGCCGTGAACGGCACGCTGCGTCTGCGCGTGATGACGCTCGACGGCAAGCTCTTGCGCGAAGAACGCAAGCCGGTGGTGCTGGCGCCGCTGTCGGCGACCAAAATGGCCGACTACGCCGATGCCGACTTGCTCGGCGCAGCCGACCCGGTATCCACCGTCGCCGTGTTCGACCTGCAGGCCGAGGGCGAGCCGGCAGCGCGCCACGTGGTGTATTTCGCGCCGGCCAAGCAAATCGCCTGGGGGCCTTCCGGTCTGCAGGCGCAACTGCGTAGCGACGCTGGAGGCCCCGTCCTCGAGCTCACGGCGTCGCGCCTGGCGCGCGGCGTCTGGATCGACTTCGGCGAGCTCGATGCCGAACCGTCCGACAACGCTTTCACCCTGCTGCCGGGCGAACGCATCACGCTGCGTGTGAAGTCCGCCGCCGGCGACGACGCCTTGCGCGCCGCCCTGCACATCCGCTCGCTGGCCGATGCCGTGCGGGCACGATAACAATCCATACAGGAGACAAACCATGATCCACCACCTTCGCCAACACCGCCTGCGCGCCATCACCCTGCAAGTATCGAGCGCGCTGCTGCTGATCGCCGCCAACGCCGGCGCCGCCGACAGCAACCGCTTCTGGACTTCCTTCGAAGCCAGCGAGCGCATGCCCGCCACCCTGGCCGCCGATGGCGTGCGCGTGGAAGCGGGCAGTGGCCCGGAACACCCCTACACCGCCAAGGCGAAGGCCGGCTACAGCGGCCTGCGCGCCCTGCATTACAGCGGCAGCGGCGGCCGTCTCCAATTGTTCCCGGTCGATATCGCGATCAGTGACGACACCGCGCTGTCGTGGATGGTGCTGCCGGAAATCGTCGACGGTAATACCAGTGCCTCCACCGCCGTCTCGCTGGACCTGGTGCTGGACGATGGCCAGCGGGTGTCGGCCACGGCGCTGGTCGACAACCATGGCGTGCGCCTCGGCGCCGCCGCGCAGGCGCAATCCAAGACCCTGTACCCGCAGCAGTGGACGCACAAGGCGCTCAAGCTGGGCGCGCTGAAAGGGCGCCGCATCAAGGCGATCGAACTGGAAGTGCGTCCGGATGCCGGGGGCAAGGCCAGCGGCTGGCTCGACGACATCACGATCGGCGACCAGGCGCGCCTGGCCGCCGCGCGCCCGTCGGACTACGTGTTGACCACGCGCGGCACCCAGGCCAACGGCAACTTCTCGCGCGGGAACAACATCCCGGCCGTGACCATGCCGCATGGCTTCAACTTCTGGACCCCGGCCACCGATGCCGGCAGCCTGAGCTGGCTGTACAACTGGAACGAAAAGAACGGCCCGGACAACCGTCCGCGCCTGCAGGCCCTGAACCTCAGCCACGAGCCAAGCCCGTGGATGGGCGACCGCCAGACCTTCCAGGTGATGCCATCGAGCGCGAGCGGCCGCCCGGATCCGGACCGCCAGAAACGCGCGCTGCCGTTCTCCCACGAGAACGAAGTCGCCCGGCCCTATACCTACCGCGTCGATTTCGACAACGGCATCCGCGCCGAGATCGCGCCGACCGAGCGCGCCGCCGTGTTCCGCTTCCGCTTCCCGCAGGGCGGCGACGCCAACCTCCTGTTCGACAACGTCGACAAGCGCGGCGGCCTCACGCTGGATGCGGCCGGCCAGACCCTGAGCGGCTACACCGACACCCGCAGCGGCCTCTCCAACGGCGCGGCGCGCATGTTCGTGTTCGCGCGCTTCGACCAGAAGTGGCAGGACAGCGGCCTGCTGGAAACCGGCCGCCCCACCGGCTACGTCAAGTTCAAGGCCGACGGCGGCGAAGTGCGCATGCGCATCGCCACCTCGCTGATCTCGGTGGAGCAGGCGCGGCGCAACCTCGACATGGAAGTCGGCGACGCCGGTTTCGACGCCGTGCGCGAACGCGCCCAGGCAGCCTGGGACGCCCAGCTCGGCCGCGTGAAAGTGCAGGGCGCCAGCGACGACCAGCTGACCACGGTGTACTCCAACCTCTACCGCCTGTTCATGTACCCGAACATCGGCCACGAAAACGTCGGCAGCGCCGACAAGCCGGACTGGCGCCATGCCGACCAGAGCGGCTGGTCCAAGGACAACACCGTCGGCGACGCCCAGCGCACCGCGACCCCGGTCCGTCCCGGCAAGACCTATGTGAACAACGGCTTCTGGGACACCTTCCGCACCAGCTGGCCGGCATACTCCCTGTTCGCACCCAAGCAGGCCGGCGAGATGATCGACGGCTTCCTGCAGCAATACCGCGACGGCGGCTGGGTGGCGCGCTGGTCCTCGCCGGGCTATGCCGACCTGATGGTCGGCACCAGTTCCGACGTCGCCTTCGCCGATGCCTGGCGCAAGGGCGTGCGCGGTTTCGATGCGCACCTGGCCTACGAGGCCGCGCTGAAGAACGCCACCGCCGTGCCGCCGGCCTCGAACGTCGGCCGCAAGGGCTTGGGCAAATCGATGTACCGCGGTTACGCCGACGCCTCGGTCCACGAAGGCATGTCGTGGACGCTGGAAGGCGCCCTGAACGACTTCGGCCTGGCGCAATTCGGTACCGCCCTGGCGCGCGAAGAGCGCGACCCGGCACTGGCGCGCCGCTACCGCGAGGAAGCCGAGTACTTCCAGGCGCGCGCCACCGACTACGTCCACATGTTCGATCCGGCCAGCGGCTTCTTCCGCGGCCGCGACGCCAAGGGCGAGTGGAGCCAGGGTGCCGGCTTCGATCCGCGCCGCTGGGGCAGCGACTACACCGAGGGCAATGCCTGGAACTTCGCCTTCACCGTGCCGCACGACGCCAACGGACTGGCAACCCTGCTGGGCGGGCGCGACAAGCTGGCCGCCAAGCTGGACACCTTCTTTGCCACCCCGGAAACCGGCGGCGCCGAGGTGGCCGGCAGCTACGGCGGCGTGATCCACGAAATGACCGAGGCGCGCGACGTACGCATGGGGATGTACGCCCACAGCAACCAGATCTCGCACCACATCCCCTGGATGTACGTCACCGCCGGCCAGCCGTGGAAGACCCAGCAGCTGACGCGCGAAGTGCTGCGCCGCCTGTACCTGGGCAGCGAGATCGGCCAGGGTTACACCGGCGACGAGGACAACGGCGAGATGTCGGCCTGGTACACCTTCGCCATGATGGGCCTGTATCCGCTGCGGATGGGCTCCCCGGAATACGTGATCGGCTCGCCGGCCTTTGCGCGCACCGAAGTCCGCCTCGAAAACGGCCGTACCCTCACCGTGATCGCCAACGGCAATGGCCCCGAGAACGTGTACGTGCAATCGCTCAAGGTGAACGGCAAGCCCTGGAACCAGGCCTGGATCCGCCATGAGGACATCGCGGACGGCGCCACCCTGGAGTTCACAATGGGTAGTAAGCCATCGTCCTGGGGCAGCGACGCCAAGTCCTTGCCCGGGTCGATGACGGCACCGGGACGCAAGCCGGCCGGCCTGCGCGACCTGTCCGGCGGGGCCACCGCGGTCACGCTGGAGGGTGCGGCGTCGGCGGCGGCGCTGGTGGACGATGACGCGGCCACCGCGCTGGCGCTGCCGGCGCGGGCCGGTGTCGGTTTCAGCTTCGCCGAGGCGGCGAAAGCCAGCCACTACACCATCACCAGCGGCAAGGCGGCGCTGCCGCACCTGGGGTGGACGCTGGAAGGCCGCAACGGTAAGGGCGCCTGGACGGTGCTGGACAAGCGCAGCGACGAAGCCTTCGCGTGGGAACGCCAGCTGCGTCCCTTCCGCATCGCCAAGCCGGGTGCTTACCGCGAGTACCGCCTGCGCTTCACCAACGGTGAAGCGGTCGAACTGGCCGAGCTGGAGTTGCTGGCACCGGCCGCGCAGTAAACACGATGGCGGCCAGCGTGCCGCGGTAAACATGCGCATGATGCGCAAGCCCTGCGCCTGTTTACTAAAACGCGCTAAAACGCAGGCTGTTTCGGCCGCATGCGTTGACGCGGATGAAACGCGGCTGCTATAAAACACACTATGAAGAAGCGCGTGCCGCCAAGCCGCACGACGCCGCAAAACGCACCCATAAGCGTTTAATAAAACCGAGACAGGAGACCTTTGATGGTGTTGATTTCGATACCTGGTATTCGGCAGGAGCTGCGCGCGTGAGCCAGGTCACCCTGCGCGACATCGCCGGCAGCACCGGCCTGTCCATCGGTACGGTATCGCGCGCCCTCAAGAACCAGGCCGGCATGACCGAGCGCACCCGCAGCGTGGTGCGCGAAGCCGCCATGCGCATGGGTTACGACTTTTCGCAGCTCAAGAAGGGCCGCATCCGCCGCATCGTCTTCCTGCTGCACAGCCAGCACAACACGCTGGCGTCCAGCCCCTTCTTTTCGCCGGTGCTGCACGGCGCCGAAGAGGCCTGCCGGCGCGAAGGCATCGCCCTGTCCTTCATCGCGGTCGGCCCGGCCGAGCCGGTGCTGGACCAGATCCGCCTGCACCAGCCGGATGCGATCCTGTGCGCCGGCTTCTTCGAGCCCGAAGTGCTGGCCGCCCTGCAGCAGGTCGGCAAGCCGCTGGTGCTGGTGGACATGCACCGGCGCGGCTTCGGCTCGCTCAACCCGGACAACCTGCGCGGCGGCTACCTGGCCACGCAACACCTGCTGCGCTGCGGCCGCAAGCGCATCGCCATGCTGACCGGCTCGCTGGCCCACTACAGCGTCCAGCAGCGCAACCGCGGCTTCCGCCAGGCACTGTTCGACGCCAAGGTCCACGCCGATCCGGCGCTGGAAGTCATCGTGCCCAACATGGGCGAGGGCGACGAAGGCGTGGCCGAAGCCGTGCGCAGCCTGCTCGCGCTGCCGGTGCGGCCGGATGCGCTGTTCTGCTACAACGACAGCACCGCGCTGGCGGCCATGAAGGTCTGCCTGAACGAGGGCTTGCGGATTCCGTCCGACCTTGCCATCGTCGGCTTCGACGACATCGCCGCCGCCGCTGCCGCGATTCCCCCGCTCAGCACCGTGCGCGTCGACAAGGAAGCGCTGGGGCGGGCCGGCATCGAAGCGCTGCTGCAGACACCCGGCGAGAGCCCCACCCAGATTACCGTGCCGGTCGAGATGATCGTGCGCGAGAGCAGCTACGACGACTAGCGCCCATTCAACCAGCCCAAGATGACCACACTCCCGAATTTCCGCAATCCGAACGTGCTGCACGACCATGCGCAGCACACCATGCGCTTCTACCACCCGCGCGCGATCGATCCCGCCGGCGGCCTGTATCACTATTTCAAGGACGACGGCACGGTCTACGACACCCGTCACCGCCACCTGGTGAGCAGCACCCGCTTCGTGTTCACCTATGCCATGGCCTGGCGCCAGTTCCAGGACCCGGCCTACCTGGAAGGCTTGCGCCATGCGCTGCGCTTCGTGCGCGAGGCCCACCGCGCCCCGGACGGCGACGGCTATGCATGGATGCTGGACGGCGGCGCCATCGAGGACGGCACCCAGCACGCCTATGGCGAAGCCTTCGTGCTGCTGGCCTATGCCCATGCCACGATGGCCGGCCTGGACGAGGCGCGCCCGTGGATCGGCGAAACCTTCGACTTGATGGAACGCCGCTTCTGGGATGCCGAGGCCGGCCTGTACGCCGACGAAGCCAGCCAGGACTGGAACACGCTGTCCAGCTACCGCGGCCAGAACGCCAACATGCACGCCTGTGAAGCCCTGCTGGCGGCCCACCGCGCCACCGGCGAATGGCGCTACCTGGAGCGCGCCTACACGGTCGCCTTCAACATCACCCAGCGCCAGGCGCAGCGCTGCGGCGGCTTGATCTGGGAGCATTACGACAGCGAGTGGCAGCCGGACTGGCAATTCAACATCGACGATCCGGAAAACCTGTTTCGCCCCTGGGGCTACCAGCCCGGCCACTTCACGGAATGGGCCAAGCTGCTGGTGCAACTGGAAGCACGCGCCGAGGGTGTGCTGGACCAGGACCAAAACCGGGACCTGGGCTGGCTGCTGCCGACCGCCGAGCGCCTGTTCGGCGTGGCGGTGGACAAGGGCTGGGATCCGGACAACGGCGGCCTGTGCTACTCGCTGGCGCCGGACCTGAGCGTGTGCGATGCCCATAAATACTTCTGGGTGCAGGCCGAGAGCGCCGCCGCCGCCGCCCTGCTGGCAAAGCGTACCGGCAAGCCGGAATACTGGACCTGGTACGAACGCCTGTGGGCCTACAGCTGGACCCATTTCGTCGACCATGAACACGGCGCCTGGTTCCGCATCCTCGACCGCGAAAACCGCAAGCTGAGCGACGAGAAGAGCCCGGCCGGCAAGGTCGATTACCACACCATGGGCGCCTGCTACGACATCCTGGCGGTGCTGGAGGAGGCCAACGATGCCTAATCTGCTCCTGCACGATGCGCCATTGATGCTGTGCGCCGGCGAAGCGCTGACCGACATGATCGACCAGGGCGACGAGCACTGGGTCAGCCGCGTCGGCGGCTCGGTGTGGAACGTGGCGCGCGCGCTGGCGGTGCTGGGCGAGCCCACCGCCTTTGCCGGCGCCATCAGCCGCGACCGTTTCGGCGACGCCCTGTGGGCCGCCAGCGAAGCGGTCGGCGTGGACCTGCGCCTGCTGCAGCGCGTGGAACGCTCGCCCCTGCTGGCGATCGTCGAGAAAAGCGAGCCGCCCAGTTACTTCTTCATCGGCGACGACAGCGCCGACCTGCATTTCGACCCGGCCGCACTGCCCGAAGGCTGGATGGATGGCCTGCGCTGGGCCCACTTCGGCGGCATCAGCCTGGCGCGCGAACCGCTGGCCTCCAGGCTGGTGGCGCTGGCCGGCCAGCTCAAGGCGCGCGGCGTGGCCATCAGCTACGACCCGAATTACCGCAACCTGATGGACGAGCGCTACGCGCCCACCCTGGAAGCGATGGCGGCGCTGGCCGACGTGATCAAGGTGTCCGACGACGACTTGCGCGGCCTGTTTCCTGACCTGTGTAGCGGCATGAACCTGGACAAGGCGCTGGCCTACCTGCGCAGCCTGAACCCGGGCGCCCTGTGCATGCTGACGCGCGGTGGCCAGGGCGCCAGCCTGTTCAAGGGCGACGCGCGCTGCGACGCCCAGGCGCCGAAAGTGGCGGTCGTGGACACCGTGGGCGCGGGCGATGCCAGCGTCGCCGGTTTGCTGCACAGCCTGGCGCGCCACCCGCAGCGCGAACTGCGCGCCCATCTTCACGCCGCCCTGGCAGCCGGTTCCGCCGCCTGCCTGCAAGCCGGCGCCACCCCGCCGCCGCCCGCGGCCATGCAAGCATTATTCGAACAGCTCCAAGGAGAGCCCACGTGATGAGACACACCCGAATCAAGACCCTGCAGCCGGCCCTTTGTGTGGCCCTGGTGGCAGCGTTCGCGCTGCCGATGGCGGCCCACAGCGCGGCAACCCCCGCCGGCGGCATGCCGGTCAACACCCTCATCGGCACCCAGGACGAAGGCAATACCTATCCCGGCGCCTCAGCCCCCTTCGGCCTGATCCAGGTCAGCCCGAGCACCGACTTCTATGCCGGCTACCGCTACAGCGACAAGCGCATCCGCGGCTTCGGCCACTCCTTCGTCTCCGGCGCCGGCTGCTGGGAGCAGGGCGGCCAGCTGCAGGTGCTGCCGGTGACGGGCCGCATCGGTCCCGGCGGCGACTTCGACACCGCCAAGCCGGGCAGCTTCGACTACAAGAAATACGGCGCCGAATACACCCATGACGGCGAAGTCGGCGAAGCCGGCTACTACAAGGTCAAGCTCACCAGCTACGGCGGCATCACGGCAGAAGCCACCGCGCTGACCCGCGCCGCCGCCGAGCGCTACACCTTCGCCCCCGGCACCACCAGCGGCAACGTGCTGCTCAACCTGAGCGCGGCCAACGAACGCCATTCGGTGATCGGCAGCGAAGTCAAGGTGGTCGACGCCAACACCGTCGAAGGCAAGATCGTCACCAACAGCTTCTGCGGCGGCACCAAGTACGCCACCTGGTTCCGCATCACCTTCGACCAGCCCGTCACCGCCCACGGCATCTGGGACGACCGCGGCGGCTGGCCCGGCGCCACCGGCACCAGCCAGCAGGGCGAGGGCAAGCCGCACGGCGTGTGGCTGAGCTTCGACCTCAAGAAGAACAAGTCGGTGACCGCGGTGAGCGCGATCTCCCACGTCGACATCGAAGGCGCGCGCGCCAACCTGAAGGCGGAGGGCATGGCCGGCGCCAGGCCGATGAGCTTCGACGCCATGAAGGCCAAGGCGCAGGCCAACTGGCAGCGCGAACTGGCCAGCGTGCGCATCGAAGGCGGCAGCAAGGACGACCGCACCGTGTTCTACACCGCGCTCTACCATGCGCTGCTGCAGCCGATGACCGGCAACGATGCCGACGGCCGCTACCGCGGCTACGACAACCAGGTGCACACCGCCAAGGACTGGACCTATTACGAGTACTTCTCGCTGTGGGACACCTACCGCGCCC
>Ga0308168_1003059_pt1 | contig 13201 bp, 6 predicted proteins | sample PhyCR2_FD_202133 | JGI IMG/M metagenome (GOLD analysis project Ga0308168, IMG submission 202133) | Phyllosphere microbial communities from UC Gill Tract Community Farm, Albany, California, United States - DLSLRC.R2 | ecosystem: Host-associated > Plants > Phyllosphere > Unclassified | place: USA... | reverse complement strand
ACCCGTGGCAATTAAACTCGAAGACAAGAAGGCCATCGTCGCTGAAGTCAACGAGGCTGCCAAAGTCGCTCTGTCCGCTGTCGTGGCTGATGCCCGTGGTGTGACTGTAGGCGCAATGACCGGACTCCGTAAAGAGGCTCGTGAAGCTGGCGTTTACGTACGTGTCGTACGTAACACCCTGCTCAAGCGTGCCGTTGCCGACACTGAATTCAGTGTGCTCAACGACACCTTCACCGGCCCTACCCTGATTGCCTTCTCCAACGAGCACCCGGGCGCCGCTGCCCGTCTGTTCAAGGAGTTCGCCAAGGGTCAGAGCAAGTTCGAGATCAAGGCAGCTGCGTTTGACGGCAATTTCATTGCCGCCAACGAAATCGATGTGTTGGCGACCCTGCCAACGCGCGACGAGGCTATCGCGAAGCTGATGAGCGTTATCCAAGGCGCCACCAGCAAGCTGGCGCGTACGCTGGCAGCCATTCGCGATCAGAAAGAAGCTACCGCCGCCTAAGGCACGGAAAGCGCTTTCAAATCATACGTTTAATTTGATGGCTGGATAGGCTGTCACCCCAATACAGGATTTAAGTCATGTCCCTGACTAACGAGCAAATCATCGAAGCAATCGGCCAGAAAACCGTTCTGGAAGTTGTTGAGCTGATCAAAGCAATGGAAGAAACCTTCGGCGTGACCGCCGCTGTTGCCGCTGCTGGCCCAGCTGCCGCTGCTGCCGTTGTTGAAGAGCAAACCGAGTTCAACGTTGTTCTGAAAGCCGCTGGCGACAAGAAAGTCAACGTGATCAAGGCTGTCCGTGAACTGACCGGCCTGGGCCTGAAAGAAGCCAAGGAAAAGGTTGACGGCGCTCCTCAAGTCATCGCTGAAGGCGTTTCGAAAGAAGCCGCTGAAGACGCGAAGAAGAAGCTGGAAGAAGCAGGCGCTGAAGTCGAAGTTAAGTAACTATCGACTTTGCGTCTCCAGCCCGAGCGTCGAGCAGACGGCTGATGGCTGGTGGCTTTTGCCACCGGCCTTTTTCCGTTATTGGTTGGTCGATCAACGTCGACCCCGATAACGCGCTGTAACCACCAGAGCGGTGGCGCAAACCAAGGGGTTTGCACGATTTTCTGGCTGCTCCCGCCGGGAGGAGCCAAACAAGCAGGTGACCAAGCTGGGGAACGCTGATGGCTTACTCATACACTGAGAAAAAACGTATCCGCAAGGACTTTAGCAAGTTGCCGGACGTCATGGATGTGCCTTACCTCCTGGCCATCCAGCTGGATTCGTATCGTGAATTCCTGCAGGCAGGCGCATCCAAGGACCAGTTCCGCGACGTCGGTCTGCATGCGGCCTTCAAATCGGTATTCCCGATCATCAGCTACTCCGGCAATGCCGCCTTGGAGTATGTTGGCTATCGTCTGGGTGAGCCGGCCTTCGATGTGAAGGAATGTGTCCTGCGTGGCGTGACGTTCGCCGTCCCGCTGCGGGTGAAAGTCCGGCTGATCATCTTCGACAAGGAATCGTCGAACAAAGCGATCAAGGACATCAAAGAGCAAGAAGTCTACATGGGTGAAATCCCCCTGATGACTGAAAACGGTACCTTCGTTATCAACGGTACCGAGCGTGTGATCGTTTCCCAGCTGCACCGTTCCCCGGGCGTGTTCTTCGACCACGACCGCGGCAAGACTCACAGCTCCGGCAAACTGCTGTACTCCGCGCGCATCATTCCTTACCGCGGCTCCTGGTTGGACTTCGAGTTCGACCCCAAGGACTGCGTCTTCGTGCGTATCGACCGCCGTCGTAAACTGCCGGCCTCGGTCCTGCTGCGCGCGCTGGGCTACAGCACCGAAGAAGTCCTGAACGCCTTCTACACCACCAACGTGTTCCACATCTCCGGCGAGAGCCTGAGCCTGGAGCTGGTGCCACAGCGCCTGCGCGGTGAAGTGGCCGTGATGGACATCGTGGACGAGAACGGCAAGGTCATCGTCGAGCAAGGTCGTCGCATCACTGCACGTCACATCAACCAGATCGAGAAGGCTGGCGTGAAGCAGCTGGACGTGCCGATGGAGTATGTCCTGGGCCGTACCACTGCCAAGGCCATCGTGCATCCGGCCACGGGCGAGATCCTGGCCGAGTGCAACACCGAGCTGACCACCGAACTGCTGATCAAGATCGCCAAGGCACAGGTCGTCCGTATCGAGACCCTGTACACCAACGACATCGACTGCGGTCCGTTCATCTCCGATACCTTGAAGATCGACACCACCAGCAACCAGCTGGAAGCCCTGGTCGAAATCTATCGCATGATGCGTCCCGGCGAGCCGCCGACCAAGGATGCAGCCGAAACCCTGTTCAACAACCTGTTCTTCAGCGCCGAGCGTTACGACCTGTCTGCCGTCGGCCGCATGAAGTTCAACCGCCGTATCGGTCGTAACGAGATCGAAGGCTCGGGCGTGCTGAGCAAGGAAGACATCGTCGAGGTGCTCAAGACCCTCGTCGATATCCGTAACGGCAAAGGCATCGTCGACGACATCGACCACCTGGGTAACCGTCGCGTGCGTTGCGTCGGTGAGATGGCCGAGAACCAGTTCCGCGTGGGCCTGGTGCGCGTCGAGCGCGCGGTCAAAGAGCGTCTGTCGATGGCCGAGAGCGAAGGCCTGATGCCGCAGGACCTGATCAACGCCAAGCCTGTGGCGGCGGCGGTCAAGGAGTTCTTCGGTTCCAGCCAGCTTTCCCAGTTCATGGACCAGAACAACCCGCTGTCGGAGATCACCCACAAGCGTCGTGTCTCCGCACTCGGCCCAGGTGGTCTGACCCGTGAGCGCGCAGGCTTCGAAGTCCGTGACGTACACCCGACCCACTATGGCCGCGTGTGCCCGATCGAAACGCCGGAAGGCCCGAACATCGGTCTGATCAACTCCCTGGCGGCCTACGCCCGCACCAACCAGTACGGCTTCCTGGAAAGCCCGTACCGCGTGGTGAAAGAGGGTGTGGTCAGCGACGACATCGTCTTCCTGTCGGCGATCGAAGAAGCAGATCACGTCATCGCCCAGGCTTCGGCCGCGATGAACGACCAGAAGCAGCTGATCGACGAGCTGGTGGCCGTGCGTCACCTGAACGAGTTCACCGTCAAGGCGCCGGAAGACGTCACCCTGATGGACGTCTCGCCCAAGCAGGTCGTCTCGGTCGCTGCCTCGCTGATCCCGTTCCTCGAGCACGACGACGCCAACCGTGCGTTGATGGGTTCGAACATGCAGCGTCAGGCCGTTCCGACCCTGCGCGCCGACAAGCCGCTGGTGGGTACCGGCATGGAGCGCAACGTCGCCCGTGACTCCGGTGTCTGCGTCGTGGCGCGTCGTGGTGGTGTGATCGACTCGGTCGACGCCAGCCGTATCGTCGTGCGCGTGGCGGATGCAGAGGTCGAGACCGGTGAAGCCGGTGTGGACATCTACAACCTGACCAAGTACACCCGTTCCAACCAGAACACCTGCATCAACCAGCGTCCGCTGGTCAGCAAAGGTGACGTGGTCAGCCGTGGCGACATCATGGCCGACGGTCCGTCCACCGACATGGGTGAACTGGCGCTGGGCCAGAACATGCGCATCGCCTTCATGGCATGGAACGGCTTCAACTTCGAAGACTCCATCTGCCTGTCCGAGCGCGTGGTTCAGGAAGACCGCTTCACCACGATCCACATCCAGGAACTGACCTGCGTGGCCCGTGACACCAAGCTCGGCCCGGAAGAGATCACCGCGGACATCCCGAACGTGGGTGAAGCTGCGCTGAACAAGCTGGACGAAGCCGGTATCGTCTACGTCGGTGCCGAAGTCGGTGCGGGCGACATCCTGGTCGGCAAGGTCACGCCAAAAGGCGAAACCCAGCTGACGCCGGAAGAAAAACTGCTGCGCGCGATCTTCGGTGAGAAGGCCAGCGACGTGAAAGACACCTCCCTGCGCGTGCCGACCGGCACCAAGGGTACCGTCATCGACGTCCAGGTCTTCACCCGTGATGGCGTCGAGCGCGACAGCCGTGCATTGTCGATCGAGAAGATGCAGCTCGACGAGATCCGCAAGGACCTCAACGAGGAGTTCCGTATCGTCGAAGGCGCGACCTTCGAGCGTCTGCGTGCAGCGCTCAATGGTCAGGTCGTCGATGGCGGCGCGGGCCTGAAGAAGGGCACCGTGATCAGCGACGACGTCCTGAACGGTCTGGAGCACGGTCAGTGGTTCAAACTGCGCATGGCCGAAGACGCGCTCAACGAGCAGCTCGAGAAGGCTCAGGCCTACATCGTCGATCGTCGCCGTCTGCTGGACGACAAGTTCGAAGACAAGAAGCGCAAGCTGCAGCAAGGCGATGACCTGGCACCGGGCGTCCTGAAGATCGTCAAGGTCTACCTGGCCATCCGTCGTCGTATCCAGCCAGGCGACAAGATGGCCGGTCGTCACGGTAACAAGGGTGTGGTCTCGGTAATCATGCCGGTCGAAGACATGCCGCACGACGCCAACGGTACGCCGGTTGACGTCGTACTCAACCCGCTGGGCGTACCGTCGCGTATGAACGTCGGGCAGATCCTCGAAACCCACCTGGGCCTCGCGGCCAAGGGCCTGGGCGAGAAGATCGACCGCATGATCGAAGAGCAGCGCCAGGCCGCCGAACTGCGCGGTTTCCTGACCGAGATCTACAACGAGATCGGTGGTCGTCAGGAAAACCTGGACGAGTTCTCCGATGCCGAGATCCTGGCCCTGGCCAACAACCTGAAGAAAGGTGTGCCGATGGCCACGCCAGTCTTCGACGGTGCCAAGGAAAGCGAGATCAAGGCCATGCTGAAACTGGCAGACCTGCCAGAAAGCGGCCAGATGCAGCTGTTCGACGGGCGTACCGGCAACAAGTTCGAGCGTCCTGTAACCGTGGGTTACATGTACATGCTCAAGCTGAACCACTTGGTGGACGACAAGATGCACGCGCGTTCCACTGGTTCCTACAGCCTGGTCACCCAGCAGCCGCTGGGTGGTAAGGCGCAGTTCGGTGGTCAGCGTTTCGGGGAGATGGAAGTGTGGGCGCTGGAAGCATACGGCGCGGCATACACCCTGCAAGAAATGCTCACAGTGAAGTCGGACGACGTGAACGGCCGTACCAAGATGTACAAGAACATCGTGGATGGCGATCACCGTATGGAGCCGGGCATGCCCGAGTCCTTCAACGTGTTGATCAAAGAGATTCGTTCGCTCGGTATCGATATCGATCTGGAAACCGAATAACACGTGACGCGAATCGGGAGCGGGGCTGACACAGCTCGCTCCCTGCTCCGCCAGGAGGAAAGGCCTTGAAAGACCTACTGAATTTGCTGAAAAACCAGGGTCAAGTCGAAGAGTTCGACGCCATCCGTATCGGTCTGGCGTCGCCTGAAATGATCCGTTCGTGGTCGTTCGGTGAAGTTAAGAAGCCGGAAACCATCAACTACCGTACGTTCAAGCCCGAGCGTGATGGCTTGTTCTGCGCCAAGATCTTTGGCCCGGTCAAGGACTACGAGTGCCTGTGCGGTAAGTACAAGCGCTTGAAGCACCGTGGCGTGATCTGCGAGAAGTGCGGCGTCGAAGTCGCCCTGGCCAAGGTCCGTCGTGAGCGCATGGCGCACATCGAACTGGCTTCGCCGGTCGCCCACATCTGGTTCCTGAAGTCGCTGCCGTCCCGTATCGGCCTGCTGATGGACATGACCCTGCGTGACATCGAGCGCGTGCTCTACTTCGAGAGCTACGTCGTCATCGACCCGGGCATGACCACCCTGGAGAAGGGTCAGCTGCTGAACGACGAGCAGTACTTCGAAGCGCTGGAAGAGTTCGGCGACGACTTCGATGCCCGCATGGGTGCCGAGGCGGTCCGCGAACTGCTGCACGCCATTGACCTGGAGCACGAGATCGGTCGCCTGCGCGAAGAGATTCCGCAGACCAACTCGGAAACCAAGATCAAGAAGCTGTCCAAGCGCCTCAAGCTGATGGAAGCCTTCCAGGGCTCGGGCAACCTGCCTGAGTGGATGATCCTGACCGTTCTGCCGGTACTGCCGCCAGATCTGCGTCCGCTCGTCCCGCTGGACGGTGGCCGCTTCGCGACGTCCGACCTGAACGACCTGTACCGTCGGGTCATCAACCGGAACAACCGTCTCAAGCGCCTGCTCGATCTGTCGGCACCGGACATCATCGTGCGCAACGAAAAGCGCATGCTGCAGGAAGCGGTCGACGCCCTGCTCGACAACGGCCGTCGCGGTCGCGCCATCACTGGCTCGAACAAGCGTCCGCTGAAGTCGCTGGCCGACATGATCAAAGGTAAGCAAGGTCGCTTCCGTCAGAACCTGCTCGGTAAGCGCGTGGACTACTCCGGTCGTTCCGTGATCACCGTGGGTCCGACCCTGCGTCTGCACCAGTGCGGTCTGCCGAAGAAGATGGCCCTCGAGCTGTTCAAGCCGTTCATTTTCGGCAAGCTGGAAATGCGTGGTCTGGCGACCACCATCAAGGCCGCCAAGAAGATGGTCGAGCGCGAGCTGCCAGAGGTCTGGGACGTCCTGGCCGAAGTCATCCGCGAACACCCCGTGCTGCTCAACCGTGCACCGACCCTTCACCGTCTGGGTATCCAGGCGTTCGAGCCGGTGTTGATCGAAGGCAAGGCGATTCAGCTGCACCCATTGGTGTGTGCTGCGTACAACGCCGACTTCGACGGTGACCAGATGGCCGTACACGTGCCGCTGACGCTGGAAGCCCAGCTCGAAGCGCGTGCGCTGATGATGTCGACCAACAACATCCTGTCGCCTGCCAACGGTGAGCCGATCATCGTGCCGTCGCAGGACGTGGTTCTGGGTCTGTACTACATGACCCGTGAAGCCATCAATGCCAAGGGCGAAGGTCGCGTGTTCGCCGACCTGCAGGAAGTCGACCGCGTATTCCGCGCCGGCGAAGCTGCCCTGCACGCGAAGATCAAGGTCCGTATCAACGAGACCGTGAACGACCGTGACGGCAACAGCGTCAAGAACACCCGCATCGTCGACACCACCGTCGGCCGTGCACTGCTGTTCCAAGTGGTACCGGCCGGCCTGTCGTACGACGTGGTCAACCAGCCGATGAAGAAGAAGGCGATCTCCAAGCTGATCAACCAGTGCTATCGCGTGGTTGGCCTGAAAGAGACCGTCATCTTCGCCGACCAGCTGATGTACACCGGTTTTGCCTACTCGACCATTTCCGGCGTTTCGATCGGGGTGAACGACTTCGTTATCCCGGACGAGAAGGCCCGCATCATCGGCACTGCGACCGACGAAGTGAAGGAAATCGAGAGCCAGTACGCGTCGGGTCTGGTGACCCAGGGCGAGAAGTACAACAAGGTCATCGACTTGTGGTCCAAGGCGAACGACGAAGTGTCCAAGGCGATGATGGCCAACCTCTCGAAAGAGAAGGTCATCGACCGCAATGGCGACGAAGTCGACCAGGAATCCTTCAACTCGATGTACATGATGGCCGACTCGGGTGCACGGGGTTCCGCTGCACAGATCCGTCAGCTGGCCGGTATGCGTGGTCTGATGGCCAAGCCGGACGGCTCGATCATCGAGACGCCGATCACCGCGAACTTCCGTGAAGGTCTGAGCGTACTGCAGTACTTCATCTCGACTCACGGTGCACGTAAGGGTCTGGCGGATACCGCCTTGAAGACCGCTAACTCCGGTTACCTGACCCGTCGTCTGGTCGACGTGGCGCAGGATCTGGTGGTGACCGAGATCGATTGCGGTACCGACCAGGGTCTGCTGATGACCCCGCACATCGAAGGCGGCGACGTCGTCGAGCCTCTGGGTGAGCGTGTACTGGGCCGTGTCATCGCCCGTGACGTGTTCAAGCCGGGCACCGAGGACGTGATCGTTCCAGCCGGTACGCTGGTGGACGAGAAGTGGGTCGAGTTCATCGAGCTGAACAGCATCGACGAAGTGGTCGTGCGTTCGCCGATCAGCTGCGAAACCCGCTACGGCATCTGCGCCAAGTGCTACGGCCGTGATCTGGCCCGTGGTCACCAGGTGAACATCGGCGAAGCGGTCGGCGTCATCGCGGCCCAGTCGATCGGTGAGCCGGGTACCCAGCTGACCATGCGTACCTTCCACATCGGTGGTGCGGCAAGCCGGACTTCGGCAGCCGACAGCGTCCAGGTGAAGAATGGCGGCATGGTGCGTCTGCACAACCTGAAGCAGGTCGAGCGTGCCGACGGCAACCTGGTCGCGGTCTCGCGTTCCGGTGAGCTGGCGATCGCCGACGAGTTCGGTCGTGAGCGTGAGCGCTACAAGCTGCCGTACGGTGCGGTCATTTCGGTCAAGGAAGGTGACAAGGTCGACGCTGGCGCCATCGTCGCCAAGTGGGACCCGCACACCCACCCGATCGTGACCGAGCTCAAAGGTACCGTGACCTTCGTGGGCATGGAAGAAAACATCACCATCAAGCGTCAGACCGACGAGTTGACCGGCTTGACCAACATCGAAGTCCTGGACGTCAAGGACCGCCCTGCCTCCGGCAAGGAAATCCGTCCAGCGATCAAGATGGTCGATGCCAATGGCAAGGACCTGATGCTGCCAGGTACCGACGTACCGGCGCAGTACTTCCTGCCAGCCAACGCCCTGGTCGGTGTGGCTGACGGTGCACAGATCGGTGTGGGTGACGTCATCGCGCGTATTCCGCAAGAGACGTCCAAGACCCGTGACATCACCGGTGGTCTGCCACGCGTTGCCGACTTGTTCGAAGCGCGTCGTCCGAAGGAAGCGTCGATCCTGGCGGAAGTCAGCGGCACCATCGCGTTCGGCAAGGAAACCAAAGGCAAGCGCCGTCTGGTGATCACGCCGAACGATGGTACCGATCCGTACGAAGAGCTGATTCCGAAGTGGCGTCACCTGAACGTGTTCGAAGGCGAACAGGTCAACCGCGGCGAAGTCATCTCGGACGGTCCGAGCGACCCGCACGACATCCTGCGTTTGCTGGGTGTCAGCGCGCTGGCCAAGTACATCGTCAACGAGATCCAGGACGTCTACCGTCTGCAGGGCGTGAAGATCAACGACAAGCACATCGAGACCATCCTGCGTCAGATGCTGCGCAAGGTCGAGATCGCCGAGTCGGGCGATTCCAGCTTCATCAAGGGCGACCAGATGGAGCTCACGCAAGTGCTGGTCGAGAACGAGCGCCTCGCTTCCGAGGACAAGTTCATCTCCAAGTTCTCGCGTGTGCTGCTGGGTATCACCAAGGCGTCGCTGTCGACCGAATCGTTCATCTCGGCGGCATCGTTCCAGGAAACCACGCGCGTGTTGACCGAAGCTGCGGTCACCGGCAAGCGTGACTACCTGCGCGGCCTGAAGGAGAACGTGGTCGTGGGTCGTCTGATCCCGGCAGGTACCGGTCTGGCGTACCACAGCGAGCGCAAGCGTCGCCGTGATGCCGACAAGCCGCTGCGTGTGAGCGCCAGTGAGGTGGAAGCCGCACTGACCGAAGCACTGAACTCGAGCGGTAACTGAGTTCGAGGCCAGGCCCCGGTCCTCTCCCAAGGTCATCGTCGACAGCGATTGTTGCCGATGACTGGCGGGGCAGGGCCGGGGCCTTGTCTTGACTGAATGCAAGATCCTCTTTAGACTTTTGTACCCTTAAATTTGGTGAGGCTCCGTCTCGTCGATTTTTGGCTTTTCTTGCAAGACAATAGCGTCGCAAGACAATCAGTGGAGCTAGTAGATGGCAACTATCAACCAGCTGGTACGTCAGCCGCGTAAGCGTACCGTCGAGAAATCCGACGTACCTGCGCTGCAGAACTGCCCGCAGCGTCGTGGCGTGTGCACCCGTGTGTACACCACCACGCCGAAGAAACCTAACTCGGCATTGCGTAAAGTCTGCCGTGTGCGCCTGACCAACGGTTTCGAGGTTTCCTCGTACATCGGCGGTGAAGGCCACAACCTGCAAGAGCACAGCGTCGTCCTGATCCGTGGCGGCCGTGTAAAAGACTTGCCAGGTGTTCGTTACCACACCGTTCGCGGCTCTCTGGATACCTCCGGCGTCAAAGGCCGTAACCAGGGTCGTTCGAAGTACGGTACCAAGCGTCCGAAGTAATCGGCCGTTTGCAGACATCCATTTATTTGAGTCGATAAGAGTAAGGTCGGGCAGGGGTCGAAGACCCGCGTCCCGGGCTAACCTGAAGACCGTTTGAGGGCTTATCATGCCAAGACGTCGTGTAGCAGCAAAACGTGAGATCCTGGACGATCCGAAGTACGGATCCCAGATTCTCGCCAAGTTCATGAACCACGTGATGGAAAGCGGCAAGAAGGCCGTCGCAGAGCGCATCGTTTACGGCGCACTGGACACCGTCAAGGCCCGCAAGAACAGCGACCCCCTGGAAATCTTCGAGAAAGCTCTCGACGCCATCGCTCCGCTGGTCGAAGTCAAGTCCCGCCGTGTAGGCGGTGCTACCTACCAGGTTCCTGTCGAAGTTCGTCCGTCCCGTCGTAATGCACTGGCAATGCGCTGGCTCGTAGACTACGCCCGCAAGCGCGGCGAGAAGTCGATGGCCCTGCGTTTGGCTGGCGAGCTGCTGGATGCCGCTGAAGGCAAGGGTGCTGCAGTCAAGAAGCGTGAAGACGTGCACCGTATGGCTGAAGCCAACAAAGCGTTCTCGCACTACCGCTTCTAAATCAAGCAACAATCTTTTTGCGAGGGCTTTATGGCTCGTACTACAGCAATCAACCGCTACCGTAACATCGGTATTTGCGCGCACGTCGATGCGGGCAAGACCACTACGACCGAGCGGATCCTGTTCTACACAGGTCTGAGCCACAAGATGGGCGAGGTGCATGACGGCGCCGCGACCACCGACTGGATGGTGCAGGAGCAGGAGCGGGGTATCACCATTACCTCCGCTGCCGTGACCACCTTCTGGAAAGGTTCCGTTGGTCAGTATGACAACTACCGCGTCAACGTCATCGATACCCCCGGCCACGTTGACTTCACCATCGAAGTCGAGCGTTCGCTGCGCGTACTCGACGGCGCGGTCGTCGTGTTCTGCGGTACCTCCGGCGTTGAGCCGCAGTCCGAAACCGTATGGCGTCAGGCCAACAAGTACGGCGTTCCACGTGTTGTCTACGTGAACAAGATGGACCGTGCCGGTGCCAACTTCCTGCGCGTTGTCGGCCAGATCAAGAACCGCCTGGGTCACACCCCGGTTCCGGTCCAGCTGGCCATCGGTTCGGAAGATAACTTCCAGGGTCAGGTCGACCTGATCAAGATGAAGGCTATCTACTGGAACGACGACGACAAGGGCACCACCTACCGTGAGGAAGAGATTCCTGCGGACATGCTCGAGCTGGCCGAAGAATGGCGCTCGAACATGGTGGAAGCTGCCGCCGAGTCCAGCGAAGAGCTGATGAACAAGTACCTGGAAGGCGAAGAGCTGACCGTCGAAGAGATCAAGGCAGGCCTGCGTGCGCGCACCCTGGCCAGCGAGATCGTCCCGGCTGTCTGCGGTTCGTCGTTCAAGAACAAGGGCGTTCCCCTGGTTCTCGACGCCGTCATCGACTACCTGCCTGCTCCGACCGAGATTCCTGCCATCCAGGGTATCAACCCGGACGACAAGGATCTGGACAAGGAAGACCCGGCTGTCCGTAAGGACGAGCGTCACGCCGACGACAACGAGCCGTTCTCGGCCCTGGCGTTCAAGATCGCGACCGACCCGTTCGTAGGTACCTTGACCTTCGTTCGCGTCTACTCGGGCGTTCTGAGCTCCGGTGACTCCGTCATCAACTCGGTCAAAGGCAAGAAAGAGCGCGTTGGCCGTATGGTGCAGATGCACGCCAACCAGCGTGAAGAGATCAAAGAAGTACGCGCTGGCGACATCGCTGCTCTGATCGGCATGAAGGACGTGACCACGGGTGAAACCCTGTGCAACGCCGACCATCCAATCATTCTCGAGCGTATGGACTTCCCAGAGCCTGTGATCTCGCTCTCCGTCGAGCCGAAAACCAAGGCCGACCAGGAGAAGATGGGTATCGCACTGGGCAAGCTGGCCCAGGAAGACCCGTCGTTCCGCGTCAAGACCGACGAAGAGACTGGCCAGACCATCATCTCCGGTATGGGTGAGCTGCACCTGGACATCCTCGTTGACCGCATGAAGCGCGAGTTCAACGTCGAAGCCAACATCGGCAAGCCGCAGGTTTCGTACCGCGAGAAGATCACCAAGTCCAACGTCGAGATCGAAGGCAAGTTCGTTCGTCAGTCGGGCGGTCGTGGTCAGTTCGGTCACTGCTGGATCCGTTTCTCGGAGCCGGAAGTCGACGAGAAAGGCAACATCACCGAAGGGTTGGTGTTCTCCAACGAAGTCGTTGGTGGTGTGATTCCGAAGGAATTCATCGCCCCGATCCAGAAGGGTATCGAAGAGCAGATGAAAAACGGCGTCGTTGCCGGTTATCCTCTGATCGGCCTGAAGGCCACGGTATTCGACGGTTCGTACCACGATGTCGACTCCAACGAAATGGCGTTCAAGATCGCCGCTTCGATGGCAACCAAGCAACTGGCCCAGAAGGGCGGTGGCGTGGTTCTCGAGCCGATCATGAAGGTCGAAGTTGTAACCCCGGAAGACTACCTGGGTGACGTGATGGGTGACCTGAACCGTCGTCGTGGTCTGGTCCAGGGTATGGATGAATCGGTCTCTGGCCGTGTTGTCCGTGCCGAGGTTCCGCTCGGAGAGATGTTCGGTTACGCGACTGACGTTCGTTCCATGTCTCAGGGTCGCGCGAGCTACTCCATGGAATTCTCTAAGTACGCTGAAGCTCCGTCGAACATCGTCGAAGCTCTCATTAAAAAACAAGGCTGATTCAGCCCCTTTAGGCTAGGAGTTCACTGTCGTGGCTAAAGAAAAATTTGATCGTTCCCTTCCGCACGTCAACGTCGGCACCATCGGTCACGTTGACCATGGTAAAACCACGCTGACCGCAGCTCTGACTCGCGTCTGCTCCGAAGTTTTCGGTTCGGCCGTCGTTGAGTTCGACAAGATCGACTCGGCTCCAGAAGAAAAAGCGCGCGGTATCACCATCAACACCGCTCACGTCGAGTACAACTCGAACATTCGTCACTACGCTCACGTCGACTGCCCAGGTCACGCTGACTACGTGAAGAACATGATCACCGGTGCTGCCCAGATGGACGGCGCGATCCTGGTTTGCTCGGCCGCC
>Ga0308168_1003052_pt1 | contig 13240 bp, 14 predicted proteins | sample PhyCR2_FD_202133 | JGI IMG/M metagenome (GOLD analysis project Ga0308168, IMG submission 202133) | Phyllosphere microbial communities from UC Gill Tract Community Farm, Albany, California, United States - DLSLRC.R2 | ecosystem: Host-associated > Plants > Phyllosphere > Unclassified | place: USA... | reverse complement strand
CAGCGACTTGCCGGCTGCGGAAAAGACCTGGATGCCTTCCTTGCTGCTGCTCCAGACGTTGCCAAGCGCATCCACCTTGATGCCGTCGGGAATGCCGGATTCGATCTCGGCAAAGACCTTGCCGTTGATCAAACGACCGTCGCGGACCTGATAGACCATGATGCGGTGAGCCAGCGCCTTGTTGCTGAAGTCATGGGCCATTTGCGAGTCGGCCACATACAACAGCTGTTGATCCGGCGAGAAGGCCAACCCGTTGGGTGAATGCACTTCTGGCGTCTCGAGACGGGTGATCTCACCGGTATCGGGCACATAGCGATAGACGAACTCCCCACCCTGTTCGGGTGTACCGCCATAGCCTTCGCTTTTGCTCAGCACCCCGAAGGTGGGGTCGGTAAACCAGAGCGTGCCGCTGTTATCGGCCACCACATCGTTCGGGCTGTTCAACCGCTTGCCCTGGTACGTGTCGACCAAGGTCCGCCACTCACCATTGGCCTCCTGCCGCACGATACCGCGCTTGCCGTGAGACGCCGCGACCACACGGCCCTGCGCGTCCAGCGTATGCCCGTTCTGGAAGTCGGCCGGTTCCAGCCAGGTCGACACGCCATCCTTCGCTTGCCAGCCGCTGAGCTTGTTCGCCTTGATATCGCTCCATATCAGACGACCATCCTGCAGACACAGCGGCCCCTCGGCCCACTTCGCCTGATCGGTGAGCAGCTCGACCCGGGCCTTGGCGTCGACCAACTGGCTGAACGCCGGATCGGTGACCACTTGCCGGACAGGCGCCGCTGCAGTGGCTGCGCTGGAAGAACCTGCGACCAGAATCGCGCTGCCCAACAACCAGGACGAAGGGCTCAGGAACAGTTTTTTAAAGGTTGGATTCATGTGTTCAGGTCCGTTGGAAATCAGTAGGCACAGCTGCCGTTGATGCGCTTGTCAGCCGCACCTGGCTTGAGTTTGATGATCAACTGAACATTGGGTTCATCGCCTACGGTGCGGGTCCGGGACCGAGCGCCGATACATCACTTCAGGAATAACATTCCGGAGCAGGTAGGTTGGTCAAATTTGAGGTAGTGTTTCTAACGCACCAGACAAGCCCCAGGCTGGAAAAGCAAAACCCTTGTTCATAGACCGAGTGAGCTTTCATGAATCGCCGCAATTTCATTCTAGGCGCCGGCACGGCAGTGTTGATGTTGAAAGTAGCGGCCATTCAGGCCAAAGATCCAACGGCCAACAGTGAAACAGTCCAGCTGTGGAGCGACGTCCCGCCAGGGGGAGGCGGCCCCTCGGGCAACCACCTGCTAACATCGCATGGCTCGCTAAGCAACGTCACCCGTCCATACCTACAGATCTTCAGACCCGTCAAACCCAACGGAAAAGCGGTGATCGTCGCTGCCGGTGGCGGGTACAAACGAATCGAACTGGGGATCGAGGGATGGCCCTTGGCGGATTGGCTCACGGAGCGCGGGTACACCGCGTACGTGCTGGCCTACCGCTTGCCGAGTGAAGGCTGGAACGCTGGCAACATCGTCGCACTGCAAGACGCACAGCGCGCGCTACGCATAGTCCGCAGCCGGGAAAGCCACGTCTCGCTGCTGGGTTTTTCAGCCGGTGGGCATCTTATGGGCATGACCGCGACGCTTGGCGATTCTCAGACCTATGCTGCGCAGGACAGCCTCGATTCGATAGCCGCCGTGGTTGAAGGAGCGGCGTTGATCTATCCGCCTATTACATTGGAGCGGCCTTATACACATACCTCGACTCACAAGGTGTTGGTGGGGCCAGACGCGTCGGCGCAAGAAGAGGCTGAGTGGTCTGTGCAGAACCGCGTGACCGGGAGCACACCGCCCGAGTTCTTGGTGCAGGCGGAGGATGATTCGGTAGTGGATCCGCACAATACGTTGATCATGGCTGCGGCGTGTCAGCAGCGTGGGGTGGCTGTGGAGATGCATCGGTATGCGACAGGTGGGCATGGGTTTGGGTTGGGGAGGGGTGATGCGCCGACCAGGGAATGGCCGGGGAGGTATGAGGCGTGGTTGGGGAGGTTGGGGGTGGGGTGACCTACGGTGATCAGGATGTGGCTATAACTCCGCTTGTGGCCACTCGCTGTTCCAGCAGGTTCCGAGCCCTACAAACGCCAGAGCGGATCCTGCCCCATCGTTGCAGTTGCCCATTCTGCAAACGCACGCACCCGGGCGGACAGGCGCCTTGAATAGGGGTATACCAAACTCATTGGCATGCTCGGCAAGTGCCACTCCGGCAATAGCTGCACCAGCTTGCCATCTGCCAACAACCCCTGTGCCTCGCACAGCGGCAAGGCCACAAAGCCCAATCCTGCTTGCGCCGCCGCCATGTACGCACCACCGCTGTTGAATCGCATAGCTGGAGTCTGCTCGATCAATACGCTTTGACCATTACATTCCAGACGCACCAGGTTCTGCCTCCCGCTGGCGGGAAACACAAAAGCCAGATAGCGCAACTGCGTAAGGTCTTGCGGACTGTTTACCGGCGGATGTTCATTCAAATAGCCAGGCGATGCGCACAGTACAAACCGCATCTGCCCGATGGGTCGGCACACCAGGTCCGGATCCGTCACCAGGCCGCCGCGGATAGCGCAGTCGATGCCTTCCTGAACCAAGTCCGCCACTCGCTCGCTGCAGCCCAGATCCAATTGGATATCGGGGTAGTCGCTCACAAAGCTTGGCAGCGCAGGGATCAGTAAGAAACGGCCTACGGGCGAAGGCATATCTACCTTGACCTTGCCGCGCGCGACGAAGCGCGTTTGCAAGACGCTGGCTTCCAACTCGTCGATGTCTTCCAGCACCCTGCGTGCCCGCTCGTAATAGGCAGCGCCGTCCGTGGTGGCAGTCACACGACGAGTAGTTCGGTGCAGCAGCTTTAGCCCTAGCTGACTCTCCAAAGCCCGAATCTGGCCTGACAGCGTAGTTTTTGCTATGGCGAGCGCCTCTGCGGCGCGGGTAAAGCTGCCCAATTCAACAATGCGGCAAAACGCACGCATCGCCTCCAGTCGGTCAAAAGCCATGATTGTCCGGATAGTCGTCTAATGCTTACGATTTTAGCCGATTTATGAATTACATCCCGACCAATAAAGTGAGCGTGATCCCGGTCATTCACCGGGCCACTTTAAAGGACATCACCATGACCGCCCCACGCGTGAATTATGCACACGTTGCCCCACACACTTACAAAGCCCTGCTGGGTCTGGAAAAAGCGATGGGCGAATCGTCTCTGGAAAAGTCGCTGCACGAGTTGATCAAGATACGCGCTTCCCAGCTCAACGCATGCGCCTACTGCATCGATAAGCACACCAGTGATGCCATCGCGCTTGGGGAAACTCAACGGCGTATCTTTGCGCTCTCGGCGTGGCATGAAGCTCCATTTTTCACCGATCGTGAACGCGCTGCATTGCTGTGGACCGAGACCCTGACCCTGCTAGCCGACAAGGGCGCTCCGGAAGCAATCTACACGGTGGTGGCCGAGCAGTTCGACGATCGTGAGTTAACCGATCTCACCTTTGCCATTGCCACTATCAATGCTTGGAATCGTTTTGGCGTTGGGTTTGGCATGCAGCCGGCGGAGTGATCGTTCCTGCTCTTGGGCGAGTAGCGCCCGTTACGGTGATGAGAGGATAAGCGTTAATGAGGTAAGGCTCGGCATGGAGCTGGGTGGGACGAAGAGATTAGTGCTGCTAGATTCCAAGTCGGGTGAAGGAAGCTGTGCGATAAGAGATGAATGCCTGGCTGTTAGCTAGGTGTCGTCCAATCCATGATCTATGGCACCATCGGCTACGTTGCTGTTGTGGGGGACATCAGTGTCTGTCTCGCTGGCTTTTCGCGGCCATTGGCCGTCCCTGCGCGGGACATCGACTGGTACAGCCGCGAAAAGCGCAAAAAAGGTCCAGTTTGTGGTGAGCCTTTCTTGTCAAACTATGGCGGTACCAGGAGTCAAAAAAAGTTTTTTAACTATCTGATCCGTCATGCTTTTATTTATATGTGATGATCCGTCTATCTCTAAAACTATCCCGGCACCCTGGCTCGCTAAGCATTGTTCGAGAGGGGAAAGCCAAAGTGGGACCGATTGCCATCAGTGTTTGGCTGCCTCTCATGCTTTCCTGAGTCTGGGGGCTCGTTCTCCAACTACGGTAAGCGACAAGCAACGACTAAAGGCTACCGATGCTAGACGGCCGCTATCGGCCAATAGCTGCCTCTCGCAGCGATAAGATTGGGAGAAAAATTTGATCGACTATGACTAAAATGCCGCGAGGGGGGGCACCGTGCTATGAGTCGACCGTAGCGTGAGTACTGTACGTAAAGGTCGGCCAAACAGCCGCTCGATGACATTTAGCAATCGGTATTTGTGTTTGTCGAATGGTTTAAGAAGGCGCACCTGAACATCAGGATGGATGTCATGACATTGGAGAAATGGGATGCCAGAGCGAATTTACTTTTATTGCGATGAATCCGGTGCGAAAGGCTACGCGGACCAACAGGAAAAATACCAAGGCGAGGTAGGCGTATTCGCCGGTTTTTTGGTGCCTGAACAGCTGCATGCCGAACTGTCGAGTAAGTTCAATGTGATCGCAAAGCGCTTCACGCCGGAGCACGGAAAGCTGCATATAGCGGACCTCCCTGAGGAGCAAAAGGGGGCATTACGACAGGCGCTATTTGATGAGATCACACGAGCACATATTCCTTGTTTCTGGTATGCGATCCACGTGGCAGGCTTTAACGCTTACTACATCAAGCAGGCAGAATTGTTACGGAGTCATCGGGCCCAGGTCGAGGCGCAGCGTAGGAGTCCAGCCCGCGTGAAAATGGGCAGTGTTCGTGAGGAACTACCCTCCCTGCATGTGAAGCTTTTCGGGGGGCTCCATGCCCACGTTGTAGCCTTTCTTCTTGAGCGAGAGAGGACTGGCGTAGATCTTCTGATCCGAACGGACTACGTTGATGAGTCGCTTGCCAATGAGTTCGAAAAGGAAGCTTTGAACCTGCTTGATACCGAACCTGAGGTGATTAAGGCTACTGGTTTTGACACGGTGGAGAGAAAGATAGTCAATGGCCAGCTGACCATCAGCGTGCAGTACCCTGAGGACATGCAAATCCCTCCAGTGATCAGCAACATGAGCCTGACGGCCATCGGTGAAGCCGATGGATTAATATTGGCTGCTGATGTCTTGGCTAACAGCCTAAACTATCATTTCAAGAGCCGCACAGAAGGCGAGCTGTACGCTCCGCTCAACGACCCGGAAGCAGTTGCTAGCCATCCGCTGTGTGAGCATCTAGATGCGTTCCATTGTTGGTCGAGCGACCTGGTTGGCGATGGATTATTTGCGCATCCGAAAGCATCGCTCTGAGCTAACTAGACAGCCTGCAACGCTGGGTAGCGCCCAGGCGCTACTTAGACGATGGGGCTGCGCCCATCGGAACCAACCAAGTCAAAAGTAAGCGCTCCATAAACCCCACCAAACTGAAGTTTGGTGGGGTTTATGGAGCGCTTACGGTGTTTCACTGGCCTGGGCGAGGTCTAATACCGCAATGACCACCGGGGCTTGCACGGGCTTCATACCGGCGGCCGGCCGTTGCTCGGCGTACTGAATGCTCGCGGTTTGCAGGGGCTGCTCGGGTTGGCGGACGGTTTCGGCGAGGCAGTCGATGGCTTCGGTACTCTGGCGCGCAAAAAATGTCCAAGTGAGACCATGGTGCGGCGCTGCCCCTTTACAATAAGGGGCCCGCCAAAAACCAGCTCAAGATATTAATTAATACCGGTTGCTGTATTTCACCAAATCGTACAAGCAAACGAGTCTAGCGAAACCGCTGCTGGCGTGGGAAGTATCTACATGCTTCCTTAGAATTTCAATTAAATCAGGAAGTCCAGACTTTATAAGCTGGGGAGCCATGTATGGCACCATTCGCACAAAAAGCTCAAAGCCCTGCTTGTGATACAGCTCGTTGATCCCAATAGCTACTTCAGGGACCGTTTTGGATCTTCTCAGCTCCGTTCCTTTGTTTGTTTCGGTAAAAAGATTTCCTTCGAAACGAGATTGTGCTCCTGGGCAAAGAGAAGGAAGGTCCGGATTCAACTTCCCATCTTGCAATAAATATCCGGATCTATTTAAATAATAAAATATTGGAAGCTTCATGTTGCCTTTGGCAAGAATTGGAAAGACGGCACTCACCACGTCAGCAGCTTCGAATTTTTGGGTTTCGAAAATTATATCTCGAATGAGATCAGAGCGTGACAAACCAATAAGACCTTGCTTTGAAATCGCTTCGCCTTTTTTAAGGGTGGAAATAGCCCCATACCCAACAACATATTCGGTTAGAGAGTCACCTTTTTCAAGATCACTTTCATTTCTTACATACAGCTGACCTTTTGGATCGTCAGTTATTACCAGCTCATATAGTTCATCTTTGATTCTTCGGAAAATGTGTGCTGGTATTCGCTTCTTTGTTTCAGATAATACTTCATACAGCTCAATAAAGTTTGACACGCGAAGTAGCTTAACAGGTATCCGTTTGTGAATGACAGAATCAGTGATGGTGGGCTCATCAAGCTCTCTATGCCATTCTACGAATATAAGTTTGTCTCTTAGAAAATCTAAGCTTTTCTCTGGGAAACATCCAATAATGTCTTCTAGGATGTCTGCAATGTGCGGGTCAGCGAGAGAATAACCGAGAAAAATAACAGGTCGCTCGATAAAAATTGTGAGAAGCTTAGAGGATAGATAGGGGTTCTTTCTTCTGTACTCAGCGTAATCGTCCTCGGTCAATACTAAGGAGTTAGGGGTGCTGGAGCAACCATGTATTTTGTATATTTCAGCAATACCATGACTTCTACCTGCAATCAATCCATCTTGTCCAATAAATGTCGTAAACTTTGGAAAAACTGCTTCCAGTAAACGATCCCAGTTTGTGGTAATAATGCCGTCGATATTGGCTTTTTCAAGCAGGCTAATTTCCTGCTGTAACTCTGGATCCGCTTTTTCGTGCGCGTCACGCAGATATCTTGATATTTCAATTTTTAGTATAGAGCTGTCATTTACAAAGTGCTCTGCTAATTCTGCTGCAACTTCATTTGATCCAGGTTGATCCCACCAGCGCTCTTCGTAACTTTTGGCTAATAGCTGAGCGTATTTAGTAAGGTCGCCGTTCGAGCTTGCCCTTAGTTTAAGTGGGTTTTCTCTAATCGCAGTACAGAACTTAAGCAATAGCTGCTCCCAGTTTTCTGTACCAAGATATCGTCTAGAAACTCCAGAGCCGATAAATAACATCGGCGACGCTTCAAATTTTTTGAAGTGTTCGGTAAGCGACTTTTTAAATTCCATGTGCGATTAGCTCTATTATATGACTAGAACAGGCCGTGCTGCATTTTCAGATGCTGGTCGGATGCCCGACCAGTGACCGTGTCAATGGGCTCGCCCAACAGAAAAAAGTCGGCGACTCCGAGTGGAGGTACTATTTTCAAGGTGCACTCCGAGTCTTCCTTGAGCTTCTCCCGTAACTCCATCAGGAGTCGCCCGAGTACGTTTTGACCGATCAATATGTCACCGGTCTCATCCGCCAACTTTGCGCCCCAGTAGTCGTCCTTGCGCGATTGCTCAACAATCGGCCGATCGAGGGTGGCGAGCAGCAGCCGACCGAACTCTTCATAGTTTTGCGCAAGTTTCACGCGTAGACACCAGCGCATTACTTTATATCGGACTTCATCCCAGTCCGACCTTGACGCCCTCTGATACGGCTTGCTCTTCATTTTGGCCGTCATAGGGCTGTGTTGGCCGATGATCTCCCGCTGAACATCCGGAAGATGGGGAAAGCGGCAGGCCTGATACAAAGCCTCTGTTGTTAGAATATGAATACCGTTGATCTGCAACGGGTAGCCCGAAGCCATGTTCGACAGGCCACCGAAATTTTCCTTGGTTTTGTAGACGACAACAACCTCCCCACGAATGTAAGTCCGTAGGAGGCTATTTTTATCCTGGTCGATGTCAGTACCCCGTGAGGTCATCAAAAATGTTCCTCAAGGAGGAGTAACCCTCTCGCGGCAGCAGTGGATACCAATGTAAAGCGCCCGAGGTCGCCTTTGGGTCGCCCCACCAAATTGCGAGCGGGCAATTATTCGGACAGTTCCGATACGTGACGATCGTGGAGCCGAAACCCACACCGAATCGGCTGTAGCCGAGCGGACGCATTGATTCCTTCGGGTTCTCGCTCATCGACCTAATCTTTGCGCCCGCGATAAAAAACTCGCTCTCCAATATTTGACGCCCGGCCTCCGAGAAAAAAGGCTTTATCACCGACCCGATGGGTTGCCGAGGCTCGAAGGGGAACCTCGACGGCAGCGCCATATATGCGTCAACCTCTGCCACGTCCGGGACGTCAGTGGGCCACAAAACCCCTGAGCTGTTCTTATGCCACTTTCGGTTCTCTATCTGAACCGCACGCCAGTATTTAACGGAGATTTTCTTACCCGACTGCTCTATTGCGCTCTTGAGTTTCTTATCGACCTGGTACGATCCGCCGGAGTAAAGGGCTGCAACGATGACGTGAACCACGGCTGACTGCGGCGCTTGGTTGTTGATCCACGGCCCAAGATCGTTGCCCACACGGTTGCCGCTGAACATCGCGTCGTCAAGGTAAATGAAGTCGCCACCGGCCCTTCCGCAATTAGCAAGATCGAGATCGCACTCCTCACGGAGGCACGTCGCAAATAGCTTCAACATCTCCTTTTGGCTTAGCCCGTTCTGCTGAATATTTAGAAAGTTGGCGGACGACCAGTATGCCGTAGGGTCCGACCCGGCCAGCTTCGCATTGGTCACAAGGTGGTGAAGAAAGTTCTTCACGTTCTCTCGCGTGAAAAAGCTGTGCGCGATGACGTGATTGAACTCACGCAGAAACGGCAACTGCAGGGCTGGCGTGAACTGGTGAAGCCAACGGTCGACGTGGTCGCGCGTCGGCTCGGGGAGTTCACCTTTCCGGTAGGTCTTAATCGTTTCCGCCACGGAGGAGAGTAGGTCATCGCGTTCGCTCAACTTAGTTATCCTTTTCCAATTGACGAGTACTAATGTGCCATGGTAACCGCTTGCCTTAGCTGATCCAAGGGATGGCGGGTGAATTGGCCCTGCTTTTGTAGACGCTCAGTGACCGCTTTTGCGAGCTCTTACAGCGCGTGGGCACTTCATGGATAAGCATCTTTGATTCAACCACCGAACGACTGTTCCTGGCCGATTGCAATCGGTCGTGATTATCGGGGTCACATCCCCTTCAGAGCTTGAAAAGCCATGACGTCCCTAGACGTCGAGCTAGCAGCCGGACCGTCAGTACATAGTAGTACTGCGTTGCCTGACTGTGTTCGCTCAAGCAATTCTCAAGAAACCACACCACATGCTTCTTTTTCCAAGTCTAAGGGTTTTCCCGGTGCCAGCGCTCCGCGATTGCCACCTGAATGATTTTTGCCTGGCGCAGATGACGTTGTCGCGTTGCGTGCGAACCAACCAGCGCACCAGCCAGGAACAGCTCGATATCGAATGACTTACTCACGTCCGTCCTCCGATGTAGGCAGCGACCACATCAATCCGACCGTGTCCTAGCTCATAGCTGACTTGCTTCCGCGCTTCACTATCGAGGCGCCGATTCAGCTGGCAACATTCACCACCGTTAACAGGTGCGCGATGCTGGGTGATTTGCTCGTAGCGCTCACATGCGTACGCGGCTCGTAGCTCATGGAAGCCTTTGAGCTTGTGTGCATGAATGGCGTGGCGTGCAGGACGGACAATTCCCTGAAGAACGCTCAAGTAGCTTTCGTTCGAAGCAATCAGGTTCTGGCTACCAGCAGGCGACACCTGCTTCGCAAACTAAAGCGCGCCACGAATATGGTCAATTACTGTAATCCAGCGATGTGCTGATGCACCGGCGCGGCCGCCTTTGGTGCCGTCCTGGAAGTTGATCTTGGCTAAGCTTTCAACCTTGCGGCTCAACCGTGGCAGGTCAGCTAAGATGGCCTCACGCAAGCGCATACCGGTGGCTCGTGCCAGTTGCACGATCGCCGCAGCCCTTAGCTGTTGACGGCTGCAAAGCGCCTCGACTATTCGCTGTATGTGTTCGCGGTCTTGGCCCTGCGGCACCGATTGGCGAACCCCGGTGCGCTGCATACCCAACGCCTTGCTCGAACTTGGCACTTTCACATACTGATCACCGCGAAGCGCTGCCATGGTTCTATTAACGCTGGATAGTCGGTTTTTGCGCAGTGCTGATAGCTAGGTGGCCGTGCTCAACCAGGCCGCGAGGGTATGCCGCATAGTTCGACAACACATCGCGGTCAATCTGCCGTGCATCGTTGACGCTGGCCCCCGCTTCAGACCGGCACCACTTCACAAATGCAAGCAACCGATCACTGTGTGTCTTGACCGTGCTGTAGTGGCCGCCGCCGAACATATCTATCGCCTGCAGCCCTGCGTCGCTCAATTGCCTGCCGTAGCCGAAATTGCGGCCATCTCGTCTACCCATCAATGGTGGGCGGGTGGAGACTGCGTTGGCTAACGAAACCAGCGCCGCGAGATCCTGAGTCGGATGAAGGCAGCGGTGCGATGACCGGGGCATGGCTGGCTGTCAGCTAGGTGTAGTCCATTCCATGGTCTGCGGCACCATCATCTGCATCACTGTTGCTGGTGACCTCGGTGTTTGTCACGCCGATTGTCATGAATATAACTGCGGCAAAGCCCCGCGAGAGATCTCTATCAGCTGGATCGACCAGCTTAACCGATGGTAGCCAAGCGACTTATAGGCCACCTATCGATCCGCAACCCTTTAGACCGGGCATAAAGAGATGCCCGAGCTTGCTGTGATAGAAACTGATAGTCAGCGATAAGCTCCAGCTGTCCCGCTTCCTCATAAGAAAGATAGAAATTCTTGTCGAAAATTTCCCAATGGACTATGTCATATCCAGCATGCCATTCCCCAAGGGAGGTGATCAGTACACATGGGAGACGTACATCAAATTGGTCAGCGGTAATGTCAACATTCAGTCCGTCAATCCTCAACCAAACATGTCGGCTCTGGCGATCACTCTCTAATTCCCCAGTCACTAACTCGACCTGAATATCCGGCTGCTCCTCGACCAAAAACCAAGCCAGCAGGAGGCTGGCATATTCACAGCAGGCTGTGGGGAAGCTCGTGAGTAGCTCGAAGGTAAAGTCGTCGCAGGGTCGCTTTCGTAAGGCGTTGGAGAATGCAAAAGCGGATTGGCTGATTGTGGAATGCTTCATGCTGAGAGATCGGGTCTGCGAATGGTTTGGATGCTCAGTATGGTTATAACCCAGAGGTATCGAAGGCTGGTAGCTATTGATGTTGATTCCGTTGCAGCGGGATGCCACAGAGTATGGCGATATAGATATTTAATCTGCGGGGTCGAAAAGCTGCGGGCGGAGCAGGTGGTTAGGCGAGAGATGTGTGGGGACTAAACCAACGCCTTCGCGGCCACTGACCGCTCCTACAGAGGTTGTGCGCGATTCGGACACCCACAAAAACCACAAACAAAAAAGGCCCACCTTGCGGTGAGCCTTTCTCGTCAAACTATGGTGCCGGCACCAGGAATCGAACCCGGGACCTACTGATTACAAGTCAGTTGCTCTACCATCTGAGCTATACCGGCAAGTGAGGGCGCTGATTATAGCCATTCGATCGCCCGAGTAAACCCCCCTGCGGCATAATTTCTTCGTCTTTAGCTCTTAACCCGTCAGTGCTTATGCACATTCGGCGTGCCAACCTGGTCGACCGTTCGCCGATTAGGTCGTTTTGATGACATCGTTCGCAAGCTACTGTTTTCGCTGGGGAATCGGACATGACCGAAAAATGACCAGTCTGCATTCCAGCGTTCTGGCGCAGCACCGATGCGTCGCGTCACACTTCTACCCACAGAGTTATCCACAGGTTGCGCAGGCTTCAGGTGTGTTCGGCGATGATCATCAGATTGCGGGGCGTCAGGGTTTCCGGGCAGAAGGTGCCGACCTGTGCGGTGTACTGGCGCTCTTGCAGGTACAGGGCGCGGTCGAGCACCAGCCACAGCTCCAGCGGCTTGCGGAACAGGCCGCGCAGCAGTTCGAGGTTGCGGACGTGGGCCAGTCGTTGCCAGCCGCGCGCTTCGAGGTCATCGAAGTCCACGCCATGCCCTATGGGTACGCTCTGCAGTGCGGCCAGGTCGCGGCAGTAGTCGGCGAAGGGTTTGTCCAGCCAGGCGGCGGGCAGGGAGGGGCAGGGTAGGTAGTGGTCGATGCCGCGTTGCTCGCGCTGCAGCAGGTCGAAGGCCAGGCGGCGGGCCATGGACTGGTCGCGCTGGCGGCGCACGCGGGCGCCGGCGGTGACCGTGGCTTCCAGGGGCAGGCCGAGGTCTTCGAGGGTCAGGGAAAGGGCGGAGGGTTCGCTGCACAGTTGGCGATAGGCGCCGTGGGTGCGGTTGTAGCAGCAGGGTGCGAAAGCCAGGTGCTGGCAGCCCGCCTGGGTGGCGCAGTGCATGAGCTGGACGTGCAGGTCACCGCAGGCGTGCAGGGCGACGGGGGTGGTGCAGGCTTGCAGGCGCAGGTCGTCGGCCATGACGTCTTGCAGTCGGTGGTGCGCGGGCAATGTGTGGTGGGTGCTGAGTTGGGCGCCGCTGGCGACCAGTGCGGGGTCGTATTCCAGGCAGGTGAGGTGCTGGCCATCGCGCAGCAGGCGGCGACCGAGGTGGCCTTTGCCGGCGCACCAGTCCAGCCAGTGGCTGGTGGAATCGGCGAAGGGCAGGGCAGCGGCGAAGGCTTCGATCTGCTGCCATTTGCGGCCGGGCACGTCGACGTTGAGCCGGTGGCGGGCGGCGGGCACGTCAGTGGTCGGCAGCGGGCCCACTGCGCTGAGCGCATGTGCCTGCCGGGCCAACGCAGGAAAGGGCGCAGGTGCATCCAGGCCGAGCAGCGAGTTATGCACAGCCTCGGCGTCGGCCAAGGTACGGGCGCGCAGCCAGGTGGCGAGCTCGGGATACTGTGCTTCCCAGGGCAAACTTAGTTGAGTGAAGGGCTTGGGCCGCCAGAGATCGACATGCGCGGCCAAAAAGGCGTCCAGTGCGTGAAAACGCTCACGCAGCTGGTCGCCTTGCAGGGTCAGCGGCCCTGGCACGCGTCCACGCGCAGCCAGCGCTCGAGCAGCTTGAAGGCCTGCACCAGCACGAACGACATGGCCAGGTAGAACATGCCGGCGGC
>Ga0308168_1003050_pt1 | contig 13242 bp, 14 predicted proteins | sample PhyCR2_FD_202133 | JGI IMG/M metagenome (GOLD analysis project Ga0308168, IMG submission 202133) | Phyllosphere microbial communities from UC Gill Tract Community Farm, Albany, California, United States - DLSLRC.R2 | ecosystem: Host-associated > Plants > Phyllosphere > Unclassified | place: USA... | reverse complement strand
AATCGTGCGGAGGACGGTGTTTAATTATATCGAGTGTGATTACAATCGGTGGCGCCGCCACAGTGCCTGTGGCGGTCTCAGTCCCGAACAATTTGAAAACCAGAACTTCACTTAGGGCCGTGTCCACGTTACGTGGGTAGGATCACACAAGGCAACGTTTTAATTATCTAGTTTGTATCGATGATGACGCTAATCGCGGTGGTGAAATTGGAGCAGGAATAGTGTGAGCAACGGGATGAAGCAGAAGATATAGCGGCAGCTATCTGATGCCTGAACGCTATTTCACAACCATGAACAACCTTGTCATTGTGCATATAAAAAACTAAGCCTAAGCTTTCCTTAACAATTTCCTTGCTCTAAAAAGTCGAGATCGAACGGTGCCAATTGGAATGTGGCATATTTTGGAGACGGAGTGGTAATCATATTCATTAAAAGATGTTAAGATTATAATATCCTGCATATCAGGAGGTATGTTAGTAAGCCGGCTGAAAACTTTTTTGAGTCTGTCTGTGTATTCAAAACTCATATCAGGACCTGGGTCATATAATTGAGACTCCTCATCACTATCATTCATAGTATCAATGCTGATAAAACCAGAGCGTTTTCTGTAGTGATTTCTTATAATGTTTAACGCAATACCAAAGACCCAGGTATCTAACCGAGAGTCTGAAGAAAAATTACTAATGGATTTGATAGCTTCAAGATAGGTAGATTGTAAAATATCTTCTGCATCATCGATGTTTGAGACTTTTTTTCGAATAAAATAATAAAGTTTCTTATTCGTTTCTTCATAAAAACTTTCCCAGTCAACTTGCTTACTTTCAATGGCACTGTCACTAACATTAAAGTTACTCATCATCACAACTCCTTGTCTTGATGAACTATATGTGCAGTTTGTAGGGGTGGCGTTTCATAAAAATTTCTTAAACATCGAAGTTAGGAACAATCCTACAAGCTCACAATCTGAATGAAAACTTATGCAAACAAATATTTTTTTTTGTAAAGAACAAAGCAAAGGGAACTATGTTTAATTTAAGGTTACAAATTAACAGTGATTGAGGATGATTTAATGAATATTAATGAATGCAATACGAAAAAATTTCATGTTGAACTTAAAATCATCGAAGAAAATAGCCTTTTAAAGAAAAAAGAGCGCTTAGATGAAAATGAATCAGCAAAAACCTCATTCTTCAGGCCATTACTGAATAAAGAAACAGGTTGCAATGAAATAAAAAAATATAAAGCAAAGTCAAAGAACGGGATTAATGGCATTAGTGAATTGATGTTAATCATAAGTTCAGAAAATCAAGAAGATAATAACCGGAGGATGAATGAACTATACATTGAGTTAGAGAAAAAACGCGAGCAGGCAATTGAATCCTTAATAAAAGAAATTAATAGTGATATTGGTGAATGTGGTGTATTACTTAAACACTTTATAAAAAATAGCGATAGTTTTATTTCTGAGAAAGCAAGTAAGTTATACAGTGAATTAGAAAGCAAGTATCAAGATGAACTAATTGCATCACTGAATACTGCGAAAGCAATATCAATTCATACAAAAAACAAAGACGTCAGAAAAAAAATCAGGGAGTTTTACTATGTAAACATAAAATTAAATGAAACAAGCTTGGCGATCATGCTCAAAATTTCAAAAGAATTTGGCACTGAAGAAATCACCAAAACAATAAAAATTTTGCAGCATGCATTGTCAGATGATTTGGTTTCTTTCATACCTTCAGTTGCAACGTCAACAATAAGATTAATGCAAAAAAAACTTCATGAAGTGATTATAATAAACACCATCCACATAGATTGTATAAAAATGGTAAATAAAGAATGTAATGAGACGATTAATAAGGTTTCACCGTTAGATATAACCATTTTTATTTTGAGCGTAATATCAGGCAGTAGTATGCAAAATGCAGAATGCAAATTTACCAACAAACAAACTCAAGAGTCACTTATTAAAAGTAATTACGTTAACAATGTCGTTAAAATACTGAGAGACTTACCTCTTTGGATGTGGAATGATGGCATTAATATAAGTCAATCAATAAGTGAGCTATGTAAAGTTGACTAAATAAGATTCTTGATGGAGTGGCATTTGAATAAATTAAATGAAAAAAAATCATTTGGAACAATATTGAATTTAAAACAAAAATATGAAATGCTGGGATCTATATTCATATTTTTGATAATTTTTATGTTGATAATCCCTCTCCCTTTAGCACTAATTGATATTTTGATAAGTATAAGCATTGGTATTTCCTCACTTTTAATCATGCTAGCAATGTTTTTACCTCGAGCGATATCTTTCTCAAGCTTTCCAAGTGTGTTACTTATAACAACTATTTTCCGCTTAGCGCTATCAATTGCTACAACCAGACAAATATTGACTCAAGGTGATGCAGGGGAAATAGTAGGAGCATTTGGCGAATTTGTGATTGGCGGTAATATTGTAGTTGGACTAGTTATATTTTTTATTTTAACAATTGTTAATTTCTTAGTCATAACTAAGGGAGCGGAAAGGGTAGCTGAAGTTGCTGCACGATTTACCTTAGATGCTTTGCCTGGAAAGCAAATGTCAATTGATAGTGATTTACGTGCAGGGTTGCTCACAGCCTCCCAAGCCAGAGATTTACGTAGTGAACTTTCAAAAGAAAGTCAATTATATGGAGCAATGGACGGTGCAATAAAATTTGTCAAAGGCGATTCAATCGCAGGGATAGTGATACTTTTTGTAAATTTATTTGGTGGGATAAGCATAGGGATTCTATATAACGAATTAAGCTTTGGAAATGCCATCGACATTTATTCAAAGCAAACAGTGGGAGATGGATTAATTTCGCAAATCCCAGCGTTATTAATATCAATATCAGCCGGTCTAATAATAACAAAAGTTTCCGAAAATGGACAAGATACGATAAAGGGGTTGGGTGACGACATTGTCAATCAGCTTTTCTTACGGCCCAATCCCATTATGCTAACATCATTGGCAATGTTAATATTCGCTATAATTCCAGGTTTACCTGGTGTGACATTTGTAAGTATATCCATATCTCTGTTTATTGTTGGGATAGTTAAAATATACTCCCCTTTCAAAAAGGAGGGTGATAATATAAATGAGATAACTTTAATGGAAATTAACCCTGCGAATAATGGCAAAGAAGACTTGAAGTCATTTCATTTAGTCGTCCCCTACATCATTATGTTTCATGAAAGCATGAAGGATAAGGAAATAACTAATAACGTCATTGAGGACTTAAGAAAAATAAGGAATTCACTCGTTTATAATTCAGGATTGACGTTACCTGCATTTACTATTGAGTACAGTGAAGAAGTAGAAACTGATGAGTTTTGCTTTTACATTAATGAAGTTCCTGAGATTAAGGCGACTTATAGCGATAAGTTGGTTGCTATTGACAAAAGACACATCGCAGATTTAAACAAAGAAGATATGTTTCCGGGTAAGGAATCCAGAAAAGAAGACGATATTATTTGGTGTGATAAAAAGTCCGGCCAATTACCTGAGGTTGAATGTAAACAAATAAGCGCAAAAGAACTTTACAGTAAAAGAATAGAGGATGTTTTATATAAGACAAGTAGTGCTTTTATCGGCCTGCAAGAAACGAAGGCATTTATTTCATGGCTTGAGATTGAAAAGCCTGAGATATCGAATGAGCTGCAACGTATGCTACCGATAGTATTAATTACAACAATTCTTCAGAACTTAGCATCAGAAAGAGTTTCCCTCAGGTCATTCAAAATGATCAGCGACGCTTTGATTGAACATGGTTTATATGAACAGGACCCATTATTATTAACCAACTTAGTGAGATTGAAAATAAGAAAACAAATTTGCCAGCAGTATATTGAAAATAACGTAATTAACGCATGGCTTTTGTCGTCTGAGGATGAAGAGTACTTAAAATCAGCACTAAGGATTTCAAGCAGCAATGCCTATCTTTCTCTTTCAGCAGACAAAATATTAAGTATAAAAAACACCATAAAAGATATTGCATCAAATGAAACCAGCTTGAAATTGGTATTTATTGTTTCGCAAGAAATTAGGTTGCCTTTTAGGAGGGTTATTGAAAATGATTTTAATGAAATAGCAGTGTTATCATTTCCTGAACTAACTAATGATATCAAGATAAACATTGTGGAAAGCATTACATTTGATTTCAAAGAATAGTATAAAAACATGAGATAAATTAGATGTTTGAACTAAGGGTCTTAACAGGATTACATCAAGGCACTGCACTTCCTTTAATCGGGACTGAATGGACAATAGGTGAAGGTCATACCTGCTGCTTGAGTTTAAAGGATGTCGGCATACATAAAAAACATGCAACTTTAGTAAGAAATGAAAATGGATGGGTGCTAATTTATGAAGGCAACTCAATTAATCATCAGGAAGAGATAAAGCATGACATTCCTTTTAAAGTTGAATGTGTTTGGTTGGTGGTAACTGACTCAAATAATTTATGGAAGAAATTCCAGATTGGTGAACATGTTCAAAGAAAAAGATTTAATTCCATCGATTTTTTAGGCGCATTTTTACTTCTTGTAAGCATCATCGTTTTTATCACTTGGCAAGTAGCAGGCCCCACACATGATACATCAGACTCTTCAAGTAGTTTAAAAAAAGAGAACGTGGTAGCACTACATGATTCTAAAACAGAAGAAGAAATATTAACCGATATGTTAACCTCCAGAAATTTGAATGTCCGTGCAATAAAAATTGACAACGACAGGAAAATTGAGATTCATGGTAATTTAGAGGGGAAGGATTATAAAAAATTAAAAAGGCTGCTTAATTATTTAGATGATAACTATCATTTCGAAAATAAAGTAAATAACAATGTCATTGAGGTTGAAAATAAATTGCCTTTTAAAATTAGACAGATCTCAAACTCCCCTATGCCTTATATTATCACCGACTCTGGGGGGTTTTTATTTGTAGGCGATGAGGTTCTAGGAGTTAAATTATTATCCGTATCATCAGATCATGTTTCATTTAGCGGAAATGTTGAAATTTCGATTGGATGGTAAATTGAAAAAAATAAAAAAAGAAATATTTAACATTAGAAAAAAACACCTTTCACTAATCAATTCAGATCCTATTAAGACACAATCAAAAATACTTAGTGTGAAAAGTGGAATGATTGAGTGTAATGTCCCAAACGGTAGAGTTGGAGAACTCTGTAAAATAAAAAAAAGTGATGGAAGTGAAATTCTATCTGAAATAGTGAGATTAGATAAATCAAAAGCAACCTTGTCTGCTCTAGGGTATTTAGATGGCATATCAAAAAATGATATTATTGAGCCAATGAAAACCCCGCATAGAGTTAAAGTATCAAATGATTTACTTGGGAATATACTAGATGGTTTTGGTCGCTCTTTAACAAGAGGTGGACATGAGGCTTTCTCAATAGAAAATCATGATGAACACTTAAAAGTAATGGATAATGAAATATCCCCATTAGAACGTGAAGAGATATCTGAACCCTTAATAACAGGTATTCGCGCCATCGACGGGCTTTTAACATTAGGTGTAGGACAGCGTGTTGGCATTTTTGCAGGCCCCGGTTGCGGTAAAACTTCACTGATTGCTGAATTAGCACGCAATATTAATTGCGATGTGATTGTAATAGGGCTTATTGGGGAGCGCGGTAGAGAAGTCAAACATTTTTGGGAGAATGAAATCGATCAAAATACACGAGGAAAAGCCGTTCTCGTTTGCTCGACATCTGCCAGTAGTAGCATGGAGAGAGTTAGAGCCGCTTATACCGCAACGTCAATTGCTGAAGGTTTTATGAAAAAAGACCTGCATGTTGTTTTGTTGCTTGACTCAATAACCCGTTTTGTAAGGGCGCAACGTGAAATTGGGCTCTCATTAGGAGAACCAGCAGGTCAAAATGGTTATCCTCCCTCTGTATATCCTCTTATACCAAGATTGTTAGAACGTGCAGGTAAACGTAAAAATGGCAGTATTTCGGCCTTTTACACAATACTTTTAGAGAAAGATATTGATCATGATCCTATTGCTGATGAAATTCGATCATTAGTTGATGGCCACATTGTTCTGTCGAGTAAATTAGCAGCACTAAATCATTTTCCTGCAATAGATGTATTATCAAGCCTTAGCAGAATTATGAATAATATAGCAAGTAAAGATCATATGACTAAGTCAAACAAAATTAAATCTTTGTTATCAATATGGAATGAGAATGAAATTCTTTTCAGGCTTGGTGAATATAAATCTGGAAACAACCTAGAATTAGACTTATCGATAAGAATGAAAAATCATATTAGAGACTTTTCTTGCCAAGAAATGGGAACATCTGAAAAGTTTTCTCAGACGCTTAATTTATTAGATGAGTTATACTTGGAGACTAAATAAATCAAAAATGTCAACACAAATGCTCAAAACGACCAATCACTTATTAAGACTTTAGTTTTACTCAATAGAAATAAAGTCACCATACTGGGAGCCAAGGTAAGTGAAAATGAGTCAAAATTAATAAATATGAGAGCAGAATTAACGCTTAAAAGAAATAGTTACCACTATCTAATTGGTACATCGAATGACCTAAAGTGCAAGTATAAACAAAAATGCATGGTTACAATTGAAGAATTATTAACACATCAAAACGCAATTGCCAAAATCAAAAGAGAAACCATTATTGCCTTGAAGGCAATATCGCTTTGTGAAAATGAAATCACTGCACTTGAAATAAAGATTAAAGAAAAAAAAAAGAGCAATCAAGCTAGAGACAAAAACTGATATGCTTTTGAATTTATTAAATAACTTTACTTAGCTGCAATCTTACTAGCTTAGGATATTCTATGAACACAGAAAGTAAAAGCAAAACAACCAGGAATATAAAATCTATATCGGAAAAAGAAAGGATTATTCGTAATAAAATTGGAAGTGGCCTTTTTTTTAATTTCGCTAGTAATAATGAAACATACAAAATAACGTTAAATTTAGCTGATAAATACATGTCTTCGGATTATTCTTTGTTAGAATCAAGTTATGGAACCATAGAAATCAATAATGCTCAATTTTTGTTGAACTTTATGTCAAGCTACCCTGCACCAATTGATATCTCTTTTGCATCCGAGGAGGATTTTTTCTGGGATTTGTTCAACTACAATCTCATTAATGAGTTTAAAGTTTTATTTGGCTTCTTAAAAATAACCGATCAGGAAAATGATAAATCGCATATCCATCGTTATTTTATTACTACCAAGCTAACGATTCAAGATGATAAGGATTGTTATCATTTCAAACTAAAAGCGTCTCTTAATACAATCTTTCTTCTGGTGAATTCATCTGTATGGAAAAAAGTAAAACCAAAAAATTATGAATTTAACTACCGAATGCCAATAACGTTAGCCAAATGCTACTTAACTATGGAGCAAATTTATAATTTATGTCCTGGTGAAATCCTAGTCCCTACCATCCCTTTATTTAAAACATCTGGCGAAGGCTGTATATATGTAGGTTCAAAAACTGTTAAGGTGCGAATTTCCTGCAATAATAACAACCTTTTTTTTACCATTAAGAGTATTCAAAACATGACTGATAATATCACTTTAAGCGTACCTGATGAAAATGTATCAGACACTATTGAACAGATGGTTTCTGATTCTACTTTTATGTTGCAACCTAATATTGAGGTTGCCGATAATTATGATTTCATCGAGAAAGAAGAAGTAAATTTAAATATTAGATTGAAACCCAATGATATTAAATTAGATTTGCATATTCGATGTGGGGATTTAAGCATGCCTTACCCTGATTTACTGCATTTGTCTCAGGGTTCTATTTTAACACCTACTGCCTTTACACCTAACGATGCTAAATTATTTTACAAGGAACAAATAATAGCAGATGGAGAGTTAATTAACGTAGATGAAAAATTATGCTTCCTCGTTAATAATGTTTTACTCAATCATTCAAAAGAGTCTTAAATCTACCAATGGAAAATTATTCAATACCCCAACCTTTGTCTTTATTATTGATTCTTTCAATCGCTTCCCTTATCCCGTTACTTCTGGTAATCAGCACTTGTTTTTTAAAAATATCAATAGTATTAATACTGACACGAAATGCTCTTGGTGTGCAGCAAGTGCCACCTAATTTAGTTCTGTATGGAATGTCATTAGTTGCGACTGCATTTATCATGGCTCCTTATTACTCTGAAACATATAAAATATACTCCTCTAACACGATAGTATTTGATTCAATTGCGAATGCTTCAGAATCCCTTTCTGGTATTATAGAACCTTTGGTACGATTTATGATTAAACACGCCGATCCGGATGTTATTAGTAGCTTTCTTAGAAAGTCAATCGATCTTTGGCCCTCATCAATGTCTTCACAGGTCGATGAACAAAGTGTTCTTATTGTGTTGCCCTCATTTGTAGTTTCAGAATTACAAAACGCGTTCAAAATAGGATTTGTTATCTTCATTCCTTTCTTAATCGTAGACTTATTAGTCTCTAACATACTCATGGCATTAGGCATGCAGATGGTATCTCCAATGACAGTGTCATTACCATTAAAGATCTTATTGTTCATTTCAGTTGATGGCTGGAATAGACTTCTTAACAACCTCTTTTATTCATACATATAAACTATGGATATTGTTTATTTTACTAAGCGGGCACTATGGTTGACTGTAGAAATTTCCGCACCGTTTTTGATTTCTACAGTTATTGTCGGAATACTCATATCTTTGGTTCAGGCTGCCATGCAATTACAAGACCAAACCCTACCTTTCGCCTTGAAAATATTTTCTGTTGCCACCTTACTTTTTATCACTTCTTCATGGATTAGCACTGGTTTAGTTAATTTCACAATTGAATCATTTAATTTCCTTTCATTGCCGCGATTATAGTATGATATCCATAATAAATTTTGCTATTCAAGACTCTTTAATATCATTTGTTATAGTAGTCGCTAGAGTTTACCCTTGTTTTTTCTTAATCCCAGCTTTTCTATTTGGTTCAATAAAAGGAAGGATAAGAGCTTGCATAGTTCTTGTCTTTTCATTTTTCATTTATCCATCTTTGATGTCGACTTTATCTACGCGTGGACTTGAGTTAAATTTCTTGTTCTTTTTAATATTAAAAGAGTTTGCAATTGGTTTTTTTATTGGACTTTTATTTACTATGCCATTCTGGCTTTTTGAAAGTGTAGGTGCTTTAATTGACAATCAAATGGGCGTTTTAATGGGAGGGCAAATCAATAATTCTATTTTACAAACCGAAATCACAAATTTTAGCCAACTTTATAAGAATCTTGTAATTTTAGTTTTCTTTTTAAATGACTCCTTGATTAATATATTGATTTTCATATCAGACAGCTATTATTTCATCAGCCCTCTGGAATTTAACTTTTCTCATTTAGATAACTGGCGAGAGGTTTTCATGGGGGTATTGAAAAGGAATTTCACTTATTTATTGATATACTCACTCCCCTACATCCTTTTTCTTCTCATTTTTGATATTTCAATTGGTGTTTTAAATGTTTTCACGCCGCAACTTCAATCAACTTTAGTAACCAGCCCTCTTAAATGTTTGTGCGGATTGCTATTCATTTATTTATTTTTAACAGACACCATTTTTAGCATTGAATATGAACTATCCAAGCTAGCTGACTTATCCTCTGTAATATTTAAAACAATCTGAGGTTTTTATTGGAACAAAAAACTGAATTACCTACCCCCACTAAACTCAAAAAATCAAGAAGTAAAGGCGAAGTATCTCAAACTCAGGAGCTCCATAAAATCATTATCCTCATAATTTTCTTTGAGGCATTCACATTTTTTTTCAAATATGTATTCTATCATTTTTCAATTAATTTTCAGACAGTCATCCTTTTCATAGATAATCAGTTTACTATCGCTCACATTATCCGCGCCACCATTTATTCAGTAGCGGCTTTATTCATTCCCTTGCTACTTATTCCTCCAGTTGTTAGAATATTTTCCGGCTGGTTTCAATTTGGACCGCTTTTTTCATTCGCAGCACTGACTCCTAAGTTTAATTTTATTAATCCTATTGGACAATTTAAAAAAATGTTCTCTACGCTTAACTTCTCCACCCTCTTCATGTCAATATTAAAAACTACCATGGTCTTTCTTATTTTATTTTTAAGCGTTAAGTACAACTTAATTAATTTCAATAATGCTCTTCGTCAGAAATCCTACGTTATTTTCAATGTGGTTGACGTGTTGATTGATACAGTTCGCTTTATTATTGGTGGTTTGTTTTTTTTTAGTTTTTTGGATTTTTTATTACAGAAGCACTTTTTCATAAAAAAGCAGAAGATGTCTCTAAGTGAGTTAAAAAAAGAAATGAAGGATAGTGATGGTGATCCTTTATTTAAAAGCTACAGGCGCTCACTTGCCTTTGAGTTATCTTCTACTAGTGATAATGATGACACATATGATTACTCCTTAGAGGATGCTGATGTGATTTTAATTAACCCAACACATTATGCTATTGGACTGCTTTATGTAAATGGAATTACCCCTCTACCTAAGGTTATTTTAAAAAAAGAAGGTTACGAGGCAAGACTGTTAATTCGTAAAGCTCATTCACTTTCAAAACCTGTTATAAAAAACATAAAGCTCACTCGCTCTCTTTATTTATCAACCCCTCTTAATTCATATATCCCAAGAGAAGAATTGATTTCAGTTGGGCGCGTTTATAGAAACCTAATAAAACAAAGGGTTTCTCGCTCTAAAGTTTAATCTCAATAAAGAAGCTTTCCTTTTTTGTGATATCGCTGGCGGAGCTAAACCACCACAAAAAAGTTCACGTCGCGATTGCAATCGCTAAACCACAAACACAGGATTACACCGCTCTGCTGTGAATGGAATATATGATCCTACCCACGTAACGTGGACACAGCCCTAAGTGAAGTTCTGGTTTTCAAATTGTTCGGGACTGAGACCGCCACAGGCACTGTGGCGGCGCCACCGATTGTAATCACACTCGATATAATTAAACACCGTCCTCTGCACGATTTCCCGGCTGATAAAGCGTTCCCCGTGGATACATTCCACCTTCAGCGAATGAAAGAAGCTTTCCACGCAGGCATTGTCGTAACAACATCCTTTGGCACTCATGCTACCGTGCAGATTATGCCGCTTCAGCAGCGCCTGATAGTCCGCCGAACAGTATTGCCCCCCGCGATCTGTATGGACAATGACATTTCCCGGTCGCTTACGTCGCCAGAGTGCCATCTGCAGCGCATCGCAGGCCAGCTGCGTTGTCATCCGCGGCGACATCGACCAACCGATGACCGCCCGCGACCACAGGTCAATCACCACCGCGAGGTACAGCCAGCCCTCGTCGGTGCGAAGATACGTGATGTCTCCTGCCCACTTCTGATTCGGGCCACTCGCGTAAAAATCCTGTTTGAGCAGATTTTCACACACCGGCAGGCCATGTTCTCTGTAGCTGACCGGGCTGAACTTACGGGCAGCCTTTGCACGAAGTCCCTGACGTCGCAGGCTGGCGGCAATGGTTTTGACGTTGTACTCCGGCATGGACGCGCGCTTCAGGATAGGCGCGCGTAATTTCCTCCGGTGCGACATATCCCGAAGCGACGCTGACCCGCACATTGGCCAGATCTGCGGGTAACGTATCAAGATACGCATTTTTGACGGCGAGAATCGGTTGTTCATGGGAGTAAGGCAGTGAAAACAGGGTCCTGTCAGGGGCGGACAGGCCGGTGAAACCGGGTATAAGGTCAATATATCCATCAATTAACGCCCGCCACATTTCCCCGGCATTGTCATAAGGAATAAGCTGAACCTTCAACCCAAGCTGCCTTGACACCACGCCGAGATAGTCAGCACTCAAACCTTCATAATCATTGGCATAGGTTCGAAAACCATAGGGCGGGAAATCGGTATTCATGATACCGACTCTCAGCGTTTGCTTATGCTTTAACCATTGCTGTTGCGCAGGTGTGACGGAGAGAGGCGCGAGATCGTTTAACGTGGTATGTAACAGTAAAGACCACTTTTCTGCCCATGCCGGGTTTGAAGTCAATGACCACAGACAGATGATTAACAGCGAGACTCTGTTTCTGATCTTAATCAAGCAGCTGATTCCTACGGGCAAAATCGATGAGATCAATGATTGTCCGGGCGTTGAGCTTGGATTTGAGCCGATGTTTATACGTGCTAATCGTCTTTTCGCTTAACACCAGTTTCAGGCTGATTTCCTTGTTGCTCAGTCCACTGGCTAACCCAACCAAAACGCTCATCTCACGATCGGATAAATGTCTGATGATTGTAGCTTCTTCCTGATGAATATCAGCCTTTTCTTGACTTTTATCAAGGTAATCTGCCTGAGGGAAATAGTTGTAGCCCCGTCCGACCACATTGACCGCTTCAACCAATCCGGTCAGATCTTCCGTCTTGGTGACAAAACCGTTAGCGCCTGCCCTCTGACAGCGCAGAGCGAAGTGTGAGGTCCCCTGAGATGTCAGCACCAGAATTTTGATTTGCTGTGTCTCATTGCGTAATCGATCAATCACCTGAAACCCATCGACTTTCGGTAATCCGATGTCCAGTAAAATCACATCAGGCTGTAACTGACGTGCCATCTGGATTGCATCAATACCATTGTTTGTTTCGCCAACCACGTTTAAGCCTCCTTTCTCGAGTAACATCCGCACGGCAAAACGCACAACAGGGTGATCGTCAACCAGTAATATTTTTAACATAAAAAATAGTTCCAACAGAATTAATTTGACTGCAATTTAACAATGTTATTTTTTAACCTATCTGACTGCCAGAAGATATTGTTTGCATAGGCGAACTGAGTTATTTCTCACAATCCCAGACCCATCTTGAAAATAGATTGAATATGAGTTGTGCAGCACTGTCATGAATACCTTTGACACCTGAGAGTCGTTGCTAAAGGGGCCGTAATTAGAAAAATAATTTTTATGGGATAGCAACACGCGAGGATAAAATAGCATGACAGCACGTCAGGACTTGAGATGTCAGCTTTTTAAGCATGGCTGTTTTCATATGGACCGGTTAATGAAGCATGGTTGATCCTACCCACGTAATGTGGACACGGCCCTAAGTGAAGTTCTGGTTTTCAAATTGTTCGGGACTGAGACCGCCACAGGCACTGTGGCGGCGCCACCGATTGTAATCACACTCGATATAATTAAACACCGTCCTCCGCACGATT
>Ga0308168_1003044_pt1 | contig 13258 bp, 11 predicted proteins | sample PhyCR2_FD_202133 | JGI IMG/M metagenome (GOLD analysis project Ga0308168, IMG submission 202133) | Phyllosphere microbial communities from UC Gill Tract Community Farm, Albany, California, United States - DLSLRC.R2 | ecosystem: Host-associated > Plants > Phyllosphere > Unclassified | place: USA... | reverse complement strand
GCAGCCATGCTAGTGTGAGCGGTCGGATAACAGAGCGTTGCATGTGGTTCTCTCTAGCGGAAAGTGATTTCGTTTGTGCCGGCGTTCGCCAATGACTGTGCGACTTCTTTTGATACGCGGATGGGTTTATGAGGTGCTGGCAGCTGACGCCAATTGCGTTTGTTCTGATGCAGAGCTTCTCTGGCCGCTTCAAACAGCAACACACCACGTTGGGTTGGTGAATAACTGACGTCGGCGCGGTTGTCCAGGTCGAGTGCCACTGCAGCAACGCGTTTGAGTACGGGATCCATCATGCCAGCAGATGTTGTTGTATCCATTGCCTGCTCGAGGCGTTGAAGGATGCCATCGATCTCCTGTGCGGCAGGCGGTAATTTGCGCTTTAATGACGGGTTCAGGGTAAATAGCTCAGCTTCGGTGGGTGTTTCCACGTCGATGAAACGGTTGATACGCATCGGTAGTGAGGACGTCATTTTCTGGTCATCCGGGATATAAATGGCATTACTCGGTACCAGCGCGCTTTTAAAGGAAATCATGCCTTCACCGGGGCTCATATCTTTCAAGTCACCAAGATCTAGCCGGTCTTTTTCACGAATATAGTTATTGGCTGCATCTTCGTAGTTAGGTGTAATAAACCCGCCAGCCTGTTCTACTGAGCCCAGTTCTGCATAATACCCTTTACCTCCGGTGATCCTGGCCAGTTCGAACGTGTCCTTTTCATCCTGCAGCGTCATGAACCACTTGGTTAGCAGGTTGGCGTTTACCGTCATGTATTCGCCTTTGTGTTCGGCGATAAACCTCTGAATATCCTGGGCAGAAACAATGAGCATATATCCCAGACTTCGCATCTGGCTTGCCAGGTTGTCCATACCCGGGCCAAAGTAGGCACCCAACTCATCCATGGCGATCGGGTAGGGGAACTTACCACTGTATTTTTTGACGATCAGTACATCGTTCATCATCCCTTCGAGCTCGCAGCCCAGGTCTCTGGCCATGGTCATTCGGATGGCTGAAATGTACAGCTTACCGATATTGGATGCTTCACCCTTGGAGAGTTCCAGCGCGGGTATGGTCGTGCAGAGAATGCGATCGTTGTGCAGTACGTCTTCGATATCAATATCACCGGCATCGGTTGAGAAGATGTGGCCGTAGAGGTCGTTAAACATGGTCAACATACGGTTGAACTGCTGGATCAGGTACCCGTGTTGATCGTATACCCCTTGTTCCCACTCCGATGGTTTGTTAATCAACTCGATGCGGAAACCAGCCAACGTGTTGAAGTAATTCTCCAATGGATTGTATGCCTCACGATGCCAACCGTCTCGCTTGGCTTCTTGGTAGAGATCAGCAAGTTTTCGCAGGGGTAAATACTCCTGGATGACCTTTTGGGATATGCGACGTTTTTCCCGTTTGCATTTGTAATAGATGGCATAAACCAAGGCAGATAGCATTGATTTTGCTTTGTCCTGCCAGCCCTGATCTCCACTGCCGGCGGGCGGCAACATGGATTCCATCAGCTGGATGATAAACGTGGTGTTCGCGGTTCCGAACAGATTGATAGTGTTTGAGGGTTGCCGCTTTTTATCATTGAGCAACAGCTGCAGTAGTTTGTCCGTTCCCCCAGTCATGAAATTGAGCACGTAGAAATCATCTTCGCGGCCAAAGCGACGAGCCAGAGACCACATGGCGAAGGCCAGTGTGTTCTGGCCCTTACCGTCCGAATAGCAGATCCCACGTCCCCAGCATATTGAATTCAGGAAGACCGACAAGAGAGCCTCCGTTTTACCCGAACCCGTGGTAGCCAATAGCAGCATATGCCGCAAAGCGTCGTCCAACGTCAGCCATAGCTCTCGTGCCAAGCCTTTGCCGCGGGCATACCCAAGGCACATTACACCGGCTGCCGGCAGGTATTTGCGGGTGCGAACCACATACCGGAAAAATCCGCCGAGACCTTTGCGGTACTTGGGCATTTCACGTTCTGTGGTTAGATCCATGCCGCCAATGTCCGTTGGCATGCGTAATGGCATACGAAACGGACGATCGGCAAACAGCATGATCAGAAGTAGCAGCCCGGGGACGGTAAGTAACAGTGTGGCTGGCATAATGAAGCCCACAATTAAGCCAGCGAGCAGACTGAGTTGAACCCCCATCGGAGAAAGTAACGCATCATTTATAAAGGTATAACCTAGCGGCCTGCGCACCCGGCGCGGGTCGACTTCTACAGGGCGTGTCATGAGTAACCTCAATCAGGGAAAGATCGGATGGCTGGTATTACTGGACGGTCGATGAGTTCAGGAAGGCTTCCAACGCATCGTCACTTTTCAGTGACTGCAGGGGGATGTAGCGACCATCATCTGCCAATAAAGAAGGCGTGCCCGGGAGTGTGTAGTAATTAAAGGCAACGTCATTTTTGGCGATTGCGGTTTCACCGGCTTCACATGATGCAGGTTGTGGGGGGCTTTCACCTGGCGCTAAACCGGCGTCTGTGCGGAACAGTGATTTCCATAATGCCAGACGTGTCGAAGGAGCCTGGCACAAGATAGGACTCACCAGGTTCAGGGTCTGTTGCTTACCAACAAGGGTCACCGGGAAAATCTCAACATTGTATTTTTCTGACAGGGCTTCTAATGCCGGTTCAATGATCTGGCAGTTGTGACACAACGGGTCGGCAAATACATACAGCGTGCGTGGATGGCCTGATGACAGTGCGATCGTGTATTGGCCGCTTTGGGCTGTTTTACGCAAAATCTCTGCCGTTTTTTGATAATCAGCGGCTTTGGGGAGGGCGCCTGCTGGTTCAAACTGGCGGATAGTTGGCGTCGAATCAGCTGATAATTCTACTGCAGGGGCTGGTTGGATCGGAACCACCGGAGAATTAGGTACAGAGATCACCGGCGCTTGAAATACGGGTTGTTGGTTCGCCGGAATAAGGAGGGGGCTGGTTCCAGATGCACCAAGGTTCCAGGCTGTGACAATAGCCATGGTAACGGCGGCACCGAGAATGACACCTGTGGTCAGTTTCCCACACTGAACCCTCCTATCGCGCCGACGAAGTACGGCTGCGTTTATCGCACGTAATATTGTCTGGGCGTCCTCTGGGGATGTTCCGTGATGGATGATAGCTTGGTGCAGATCGCGGCTATCGTGGTAGATATCGTTATCTTTAATATAAAAACGGGAGTATGTACCCAGTTCAAGTATGGCGATTGCGTGATCGCTGCCGGATTTTCGTGAGTAAACAGACAGGGTTTTACCCTGCAGGGATGCAGTAAAATGAGTATTCATCGATTGTTTCCTGTTAAGACGGGCGTTGTGTTCTGGGGCGAGTGAATGTGCGAGTTTTGACGGGGTGTTGCTCAGGCGAACGTGTTGTTGCAATGGTGGCCGCGGGTATAGCGGTTTCTTGATTGCGCAAAATCACCACATCTCCCACTTCGTCTTCCATATCAGCATCTGGTGCGCATTCAATAGGCTCGGTAGCTGATTTTTCTTCTATGGTTAACCCCAGGTTTCGCAAATCAATTTCCAAGCCATGGATAGCCTTGTCCATTCGACTTTCTGGCATAGGAACCGATACTCTGAGTCGTTCTGATACTTCCCCAACCAGGGTCTCCCATTTTGGGGTTCTACGCCGGAACCCCAGATTTTTCCGTCATCTCAGTTTCAGCCCGGCAACCAGCGCATCCAGGTCAATAATCTCATTGTTGCTCTGGAAGATGTAATGCCCGTTCAGCAAAATATGCTGCCAGGCCACCGGTGATATCCGGGGCAGAGCCTCAATGCCTTTGGTGTTATCTTCCGTTTCCAGTCGTTCCAGCAATCGAGACAGGATCGCGGAGTTGTAGTAAACGATCGCGTTGCAGATCAACCGCCCACACTGATTACTGATTTCCGTTTCAATGTCATTTTTCCCGGTTAACTCTTTCTTTCCGCCGACTTTGGCTACCGCGGCGCGTAGCTGGTGATAAGATTCAACCCGGTTCTGAGAACGACGGATATTGCGTTCCAGCTGCGGATCCCGCAGATACTTTAGCGTGTAAATACTGCGAACCAGCCGGTCATATGCAAATACCGCCTGTCTTGTCGGGTTGGTTGTTGTGTACGTACACAGTTTGCGGATCAGCGTTCCCTGCGTCATTTCTTTCAGCCCCAGCGTGGCGACAATGCGGTCGAGGTTGCTTTTTTCACGGATGATAAGGTTCAGGTCAATCTGTCCAGCGGGTTGAATCAGGCATTTTTTATAGGCCGATGGGTCTCGGGTGCAGTACAACTCCTGTAGCTGCCTGTTCAAATCCGTAAAATGAGGTTCAAAGCGCAGGCCAAACCAGTGCAGGATTGCAAAGTTGGCTTTGTTGATGCTGTGCATGTCCCCGGTGATGGCCGTGGGTTTAACCTCTGAAGTGTTGCGGTAACAGATATCAAAGACATGGTGGCCTTCGTAGTCGTTTGTGCCAATCAGGTATCCGTTGATCGGGATGTGGTTACATAACAGCGTGTAGGCCACCATGCCTTTACCGCGGCCGAAGTATTTACGCGAATGCCGGGCTTTTACTGTCGGTCGTTCAACGCCAAATTTTTGTCCGTCAACGGCCCCATAAAGCGTTCCCGGATCAAACGAATAGAGCGGGAAAATCGGCAGTGCCTCTATGGCATCGGTGATGCAGTCATTGGCAGTGAGCAGCGATGCCAGCCGAAGATACTGCTCATACGTGGTTTCCAGCACATGAAACGGAATATCGCTGGTTCGCGCCATCACATGGTTACCATGATTCATCGCCTGAGCAACGATGACAGCCATCAGGCTGTCTGCATCAACTTCGTTTTTGGCATATCGAGGCTGCAGCGGTTTCATGGCGGGCAGAAACCGGCAGTGCTCGTTAACAAAGCGGAAAACGTCGGTTACATCGCAGAATGGCAGTTGTTCATAAAAACTCTTCTCCTGCGCTTTATGACGACTGACCACGGATTTATGCCAGGTCAATTTCTGCGTTTGTTGATCGTATTCCAGATGTTTCAGTTTCCCCTGTTTTAGTTCGCGGTTAAACGCTTTCCATTGCCGATGCAGTTCGGACTCCAGCGCCTTTAGTTGCGTTTTAACTGGCTTCTGCAGAAAGGGGATGTTCATTGCAGTCAGCACTGCGGCCTGTTCCCCTTCCGGTACCAGTTCATCTGAAAGATGGCGGTGCCGGAGGCTGTTGTTGAGGTGGAATTCCCCCGACTTAAAACGCTTTCTTATCTGACGATAGAGCCAGAACTCATAGCGCCCGGCATTCAGGCCTGTGGGCTCGCCATCTTCACCAAACTCCAGCAGGTATGGACGCAGGCGTTCCGGTAATGTTTCCGGCGGACATTCCGCCAGTGGTCGCTGCAAAAGCGTCTGCTTTTTGCTGAACACCATTCTTAGCCAGCTCAGCGCCTCAGCCCAGGGGCTGTCCTGAACCACGCTGGTGAGGTCGAGTGACAGATATAATGGCCTCAAGTGACGCCGGATTAACGCCGTCATACCGTCAACGGCCTGCCACTGCAGCGCCAATTTGCTGACGGGTTTCACACTCATGCGTTGTGCGGTGGTTTTCAGCATCTCCCGGGGCATGATTTTCCAGGCCTGGCGGCGGACTTCGCCAAAGGTGGTGGGATCCGGAACGCTGTCATCAACATAAAGCGACAGCAGACGCCCGATTTTAGATGTTTCGCGCCGGTGTTTTTCCTGCACGTCAGCCATGAGTTTTTTGGCCACGCTGCGGCTCTCATCTTCAAGCTGTTTCATATGGAAAAACATCGCATCCACCAGGTTGTCGCTGAACTGGCGATAACGGATCCAGGCATAACACAGCAGATAAAGGCGGGTCTGCTCAGGCTTCAGATTGCGGAGATCGTAAACGGTATAGAAATTTGCCAGACTGGCGTAGTACAACAGATTTTGCTGAGAAATATTCAGCGCTGGCAGGATGTCGCAGGCCTTGCGATGCAGCGGTTCCAGGATGGCCCGTTTCTCCCGCTCATGGACCATCTGACGCCAGCCAAAGTCACGCGCATCCTGCCTGAGGACCGCAAGTCGGGAAAGGGTATCATCCCGTTCAATCAGTTTTTTTAGGTCAGCAATGGCGGCGTCATCAAGCTGTTCCATCAGAATACGTCCCAGCCGCTGCCTTTCATCAGAAAGAACCCGGCTCACCAGTTCCTGAAGTGTGGTGTAGCCGGGGCGGATGATTTTATGCGCGTTGAGCCAGATAATCAGCTCAGTGGCGACAAAGCCGGGGGTCACATCGCGGTGAACAATCCGAGCGGCCTGTTGTTCAAGCTGTGAAGACAGTGCTGATGACCATGGTCGGTAACCATACAGCGCGCAGATATTTTCCCGCTGAGCATAGCGCTCGTGCTTAGAAGGAGATTTGTCCGGAGGTGGCTCTCCCGGGAAATAACGGCTCAGAACAAACTTGCAGTCGTCCTGAACATCATCCCAGCCGAAGCGAAAAAACAGGTGTTTGGCTTTAAAGTAAGCGATTTGCAGAATGCAAAAGAGTTGAGCATGAAGCCCTTTACGATTGTTCACCAGTTCCAATTCAGATTCATCCAGAGCCAGAAACTCCAGCCGCTGTGCATCATCGAAATCAGGGATACCATATAATGCTTCCTGCTCGGCGTCCGAAAGAATACTGAGGAGTTTATTTTTATTGGCCATCCTTGATCCTTATGCATACCCCTTAAAAACGTAATTGTCACATTATCATTAAAATTACACCTTTACGTGTCATAATTTAAATGACGGGTAATGTGACATTCATTGACAGATTGTGACCTCAAAATCAGAGTGTCACATAATCGAACGTATATGTGATAGGAAATAGTATGTTAATTGGTTATATGCGGGTATCGAAGGCAGACGGGTCACAGACGACGGACTTGCAGCGCGATGCGCTCATCGCTGCTGGCACCAACACCGCACATATCTATGAGGATATGGCTTCGGGTAGGCGCGATGATCGCCCTGGATTGACTGCCTGCCTGAAAGCACTCCGCGAAGGAGACACTCTGATGGTATGGAAACTCGACCGTCTCGGTCGAGACCTACGCCATCTCATCAATACAGTACATGATCTGACTGTGCGTAGAGTTGGATTGAAAGTGTTGGCAGGACACGGCGCAGCGATCGATACGACGACTGCTGCCGGTAAGCTGGTCTTTGGTATTTTTGCGGCACTGGCTGAATTTGAGCGCGAGCTGATTTCCGAACGTACAGTTGCAGGGTTGGCTTCGGCCCGAGCTCGAGGTCGTAGCGGGGGGCGGCCATTTAAGATGACAACAGCCAAACTACGTTTGGCAATGGCGGCGGTGGGAAAACCGGAAACTAAGATAAATGAGCTATGTAAAGAACTTGGCATTACCCGTCAGACGTTGTACCGGCATATATCTCCGGATGGCCAATTACGAACTGATGGAATAAAACTACTCAGTAAGATATAAACTATTATTCCGGAATAGTCAGAAATTTCGGTGGCCCACAGATAAGGTATGGTAGTTAAAGAGATAACTATGTTAAATAAAAACAAATTAGCTGAAATATATAAAAAATTCGGTTTTACGCAAGAAAAAACTTATGATGACAATATAGCGGTGTATTCAATAAAAACAGGTCATTATCATAATGCCGACATCCTACCTTTGTTAGATGGAGTAGATGTCAATCAGACTTTTGAAGAATATAGACAACTGGGTTATGCATGTCAGATAAAAAAATACAACACTTATGAAGAAGCTCATAAGGAATTATTTGACGGTTTTTTTAGTGTCGAAACCACTAAAGAACGACTTATTAAAGATTATAAGATATTTACAGACGCTATAGTGAAGATCCACTCCTCAACTGCATCGTATTCATATATAAACTCTAAGTATTATATTAATGGGAGTGAAGGAGATTTAAATGTGGTTTCTGAGATTTTAGATAGAATAAATATAAATAAACCTATGCTTTTTTTGATTGAAGCAGCAGCAGGTTTTGGTAAAACATGTACAGCATATGAGTTGTTATTAGAGCTAGTGACAAAAAATATTGGCAAAATACCACTTTTTTCAGAGTTATCTCGAAACAGGCAAGCAAAAATATTTCGGTATGTATTACTCGACGAAATTGATAGGAGTTTCCCTCTTCTCAGTTCATCACTAGTTAGAAATGAAGTTCGTGCTGGAAATGTTCCTGTTATACTTGATGGCTTTGATGAACTTCTCCATGAAAGTACTAGTAACGATCAAGTAAACTATGAAAAAACAGAGCCAATGCTGGAAACCATTACTGAGTTATTGACTGACAGTGCAAAAGTGGTATTAACAACCCGTAGAACTGCTATTTTTGACGGCGATGATTTTCATCAGTGGATTGCTTCACATAAAGATGACTTTGATGTTATCAGAATAAGAATCCAGGAACCACAAATTGAAGATTGGATTCCAACAAACCGTTTGCAAGAAATTTCATCAGCAGGGTTCCCACTCGATAAGTTATCAAACCCAGTATTATTATCATTTTTAAGATGTATAGATGATAATGATTTTGAAAAAGTAGTCAAAGATCCAACAAAGATTGTTAGAAAATACTTTGACTCAATGCTTGAAAGGGAGAGGAAACGACAAGATTTATTAATGTCTATTGAAGATCAATATAAAATACTGAAGATCATAGCTGATGATATGGTGCAGGGAAATTATACATCTGAGTCTCGTGAATATATATCTCTCGTGATAGTGGAAAAAAATCTATCTTTGCTAGAAGCGACGAGAAAACTTTACACTGTTGACGAAAGGCCAACAACTGATGAGATTGTTAATAAGCTTGCTTCCCACGCGCTTCTTGACCGTTCAGGATCTGAAGGACAAGGTATCGGTTTTGTTAATGAATTTGTCCTCGGGAATTTCGTATCAGAAAATATTATTGATGACAGCAATAATGAATGGATCGGAGATAAACGTTTCATAGAACCCGCAGTGCAGTCTTATATGCCCAGAATTGATGATGAGAAAGAATTGCTTTGGCATAGCCTTGAATTTTCTTTAAATTTCATGTCAGGACATGACAAAATTTTGTACTGTCACAATCTATTAGGCAAAGTCCCATTAGATTTGAACCAAGATAGTGTTGAGCAATTAGTGATAACGAAGCTCAGTCTTGGCGATAAAAACACCATTACTGATACGATCTTTGTAGACTGTTCCTTCTTTAGTAGCGAACTCATATGTACAAATTTTCGTAATGTTACTTTTGTAGGTTGTTCTTTCATTGACTGCAGTTTTTTATATTTAGATGGTAAGGAAGATATTTACTTCCTTGGTTGTGACTGTAATAATGATGCTATTCAGCAAAAAATATTAGAATTAGATAATGAGTCTGATAATAACATTACAGATTGCGACATATATATACTTGAGAAATTTTGTCCGAAGGGGAGTGTTAGTTATTATAAACACAGGCCAATTAAAGGTTTGTGTGAAAATAACAATCATTTTTATCTTAATGAGATACTCTATACTATCCAGAAGCTTAAAAAAGAAGGCTATTTACTCACGCCAGACAAACGTTCATTCCTAGAATTAAATATGTCGAAAATATCAGAAATAAAAACAATTCTAGGGAGATCGGTATAATGTATAATGCAAATGAACTTCGTATAGTTCAAAACTTACAGAATAATATTGAATGCGAACTCAATAGAATTGGTCTGTTATATCGTTTCTTTTCCAGAACAAAATCAGAAAGCTCTATTACTAAAAAATTCCTTAAAGAACCAGATAAATATTCAGAATACGGGAAAAAGATTCAAGATTTATTTGGCGTCAGAATTATTCTGTATTTTCCTGATGATTTACTAATAGCACAGGAAGCATTGAGTAAATTATTTCAAGTTGACTCAAAAACAGTTGATGAAGCTGCAACTGACAATTTCTCTGCCACTCGCTGTAATTATGTGTTTAGACTCCCGGTTGATTTATCATCTGATAGTGTACTTATAAAGAAATATTCATATATAGATAAGACTTTCGAAGTTCAGTTCAGAACTATTCTTTCAGAGGGTTGGCATGAAGTCGAACATGATTTACGTTATAAATGCAAGGACGATTGGAACGAGCACAGCGATCTCAGCCGTGCGTTAAATGGAATATATGCATCCCTTGAAACATCAGACTGGGGTATCATGAAATTATTTGAGGAGTTGGCATATCGAAATTATAAATCTTCATCATGGTCTGCTATGTTAAGAAACAAATTAAGACTGCGAATGGATGATTCTATTGATAGTAATATCATCGAAATAATAGATGAGAAAAACCTAGGGAAAGATTTCTTTAGAATTGACAGGAACAAACTTTTAACCCTTATGTTGAATTACGATATAGATATACCGATAAACCTCAATAATATTATATTCTTATGCAACCATTTTTTCGTTAAGTCTCTCGATCTAAAAAATATTGCTCCAAGATTAATTTTACAAAAATTTATGGATGCAGAGGAAAAATATAAGGAGAAAAAATTTTTGTCTTCTTGATGAGGTGATATTCAAAAAATAAAAGGTGCATAGGGATTAGGCTATGCACCTAATGTTGGATTTTTCGTATAATTTGGACAGCGTTTTTTCACATGAGTTATGCAAATCTGCCTTTAGTGACGGAATTTTCTGGGATTCCGGCGTAGAACCCCAGCTAAATATTAACTGTAGCCAGCTATTAAACATTTGCCTTAAAAAACCAAAAGAAAGGCAAACAATAAACAATGGCGCAGTAATAGTTAGCATTTTAAGTGTAACTTCAGCAGCAAGATAAACTATAGATGTTAATAGCAGCGCTAATATACCGCCAGCATATGTTAATATCGCCGCAATAGCGCCGTCTGTTTTAACATACGTGGAAGTATCTTTTGACATAAGATATGCTGCAACTTGCTGAACTTTTTCCCAAAGTTCATCAACCCATTTCCAAGGGTCACCTCCTGCAAATGTTTCCTTTAGTCCATCTATAGCCTGATTAGCGCTATCTAGCCAACCGCCCATATTCCTGACAAAAACAAGGATCAGCCAAAAACGAAATAAATTCCAGATAAAATCCTGAACATGAGATTTCTGTTTCCCTACAATTACTGTATAGGCATACCACAATATATAAATAGAAATACCATACTTACCCAATTGATACGCTATTGAAGAAAAGTTATCTAACTGACCAGTCAAAGACTGGTCGAGAACTTTAACAATAACGTCATGGGCGGCTTGGAAAAACCTAGAAGTTGCCATAATGGCTCCTTTTAACTTCCCTCTTTACCCAAAACATCTTTGAATGCGTCTTTAATGTCAATGTGCTTAGGATGCAATTGCTTATATCTAAACAAACCTTCTTTAGCATTTTTACAATTGTCACTATCACTACCAGACTTTTTGCATTCAGCTACTTTTTTAGTTGCTTCGTCTACGTGAGACTGCCACCAGTCTACAGACTTTACCTCTTCACACCCGGCAAGAAAGAATGTAAGCCCTAACGCTGCAACTACTCCATATTTTTTCAAAGTTCCTCCTCAGTTCATTTCATAGCTCTGCTGATCAAACGCTGACTTATAATCAACAATTGGTGTATCCGCATTGACTGCATCCAACTGTTTCTTTTGGAATGCAGCCTCCGACATCTTCATCTTGTATTCTGCAAGATCGCGCTGCTTATCGCGATACATTTCATACTGAAATTTGAGCTTCTCGAACTTCAGGTTCTCCAGAGAGACAGCATTAGTCGCGTCCTGTGTAGCTTTAGTGTCCTTCGCGTTTTTAACCTGATCGATAAGGTCTTTCATCGACTGGTTGTCGCTACGCAGCTTTTCTTCAAGCTGATTACCGTACTCAACCCCTGCCAACTGGGACAGGAATGTCGCCTCACATCCCCGAACCTGGTTACCTGTGTACCCCAGCCCTTTACAGGTATCCGTTACCTTGTAGTCGGAAAGCAGCGATTTAGCCTGCGCAGAGAGCACAGCATCAGGGTTTTTAATGTAGTCATCGATAAATGCATTACCCTGGTCGTAAATCTGTGTTAGTTCCTTACTGACAGACTGTGCGTCCTGAACCAGCCCCTGAACGTCACGGATACCTGTTTTCGTTAACAGCTCGTCCTTATAGGCCGTAAGCTCGTTCTCCCACTGTTTGGCCTCTTTTACCCACTGCGCCGCCGTATCTAACGCTGACTTTGCATCATGCACAATCACCCCGCTACCTATAGCAAAGGCGCTTGCCGAGCAACAGATGAGCGTTGCGGCCAGAAATTGTTTTTTCATCATATTCACCTTAATTAATTCCACGATTGGCACGTTCAAGATAGATATCAATCCAGTCTTCCGGTTTCATCCCTTCTTTCCAGATTTCATCGAACAGCTCCAGCTGCTCCGTAGAAGCACTTAAAATCGGGAGATAATAAGCGGCTTTACCCAGATCTAACTTTGCAAAGGCTGCAAAGTCATCGCGTTCGCCCTGCCGCTGTGGGTTTTTGACCACCATGAACTGACGCGAAAGCGGGTTTTACCTGTAGGCCGTCGACATATTCCCCACGCTTGGCTTTAGGATTTGCAAGATAGATATGTGTGGCACACTGTTCACGAACAGCAGCTGCTATCGGCGTTTTAATCAGCTCATCCGGCGACTGCGTAGCGACAACGAGCACCATATCCAGCTTACGTCCAGTCTTGAGTTTGTTATAAACGAAATCCCTGAAAGCATCGTTGTTCAGCCACTGCCAGAACTCATCCATATAAATAATGAGTCGTCGGCCGTCGGCCAGCATTGTTACGCGATAAATCAGATAAAACGAAGCTACCGGGGCAACAACTTTATCATCCAGAAATTCCGTACCATCAACACCAAAAACATCCAGATTGGATACGTCAAAAGTATCTGTGCGATTATCAATGACCCAGCCGTATTCACCTCCCTGTTTCCACGCTTTAAGACGAGCCTTGATACCATGACGCTTAGTTTCTGCATCATCTGGTTCAAGAATAAGCGGAATAAGTTTACTGACAGGGAATGAACGATCTTCCCTTGCCATTAAACGCTCAACTGCATCTGAAATCAGGCCGTTCTGGTAATCATCCAGGGTATTGTTATTAAGCGTACAAATCAGTCTTATCAAATCCTTCATAAAAGCGATGTTACGCTTGGTTGGCTTCAGAGCCGCTGGATTCCACCCGGTCGGTGCGCCACCCTTAACCCGGTAATATTCACCTCCCATAGCG
>Ga0308168_1003036_pt1 | contig 13272 bp, 14 predicted proteins | sample PhyCR2_FD_202133 | JGI IMG/M metagenome (GOLD analysis project Ga0308168, IMG submission 202133) | Phyllosphere microbial communities from UC Gill Tract Community Farm, Albany, California, United States - DLSLRC.R2 | ecosystem: Host-associated > Plants > Phyllosphere > Unclassified | place: USA... | reverse complement strand
TTTCTTGGACCCTAACCATAGTTCAGATCGTCCAGTGATGTTAGTAGACGAGAACGTCGTTGCTAATCTCCGTCAACACGAGATCGCTCACCAGTTGATGCGAGAAGAGATTAAGCGTACTGGGAGAGAGCCAGAGCGTCAGGAAATCCTCCTGCAATTCACTAACTCACCGGACAACACTTCATGGTCTGACCGTTTAACGAAAGTTCTTCGGCGTGGCCTCCATATGCCAGCTGACGTTTACGCTAATATCCAGCGTTACCTCACTAGCAAAATGGATGACCAGCATCGTGTCATTATTACCGAAGAAATACTTCTGGAAGTCGAGCGACTGGCTAAGGTACATGAAGAACCTAAGCGTGTTGCTATTGTAGGCGGGATGGGGCTACTCGGTAAAGGCCTGACGCGTAACCTCATCGAATCTCTCGGTAATATCGCAGTCTCTACATCGATGGATCGTTACCCACTGGACTTCTACGCCGAACCTCGACGTGAAGGTCATGAAGTCTCCAAGAAAGGCCGTCGTGACGTTGTAGTATCGAAGAAGGGTAACTCCTATCCTTTACCTAAAGGGCAGCGTGGGATGCCGCGCGTTGGACGTACGAGGGGTCGCTGATGGCCAGGGTTATTCAATGTCATTTTCGCCCTTCTAAGCTATTACTCGACTTCCCCGAGTTTTGGCGGAAAGAATGCGATCTTCATCTCGGTAAGTTAATTGGAGGAAACGAAGTAGTTCTGCGCCCCGAAGATATTAAGTCTGCTAGCTTAATGCCCAAGTCCGAGCACGTTTGGAATGAAACTTTGATTATTCATTCTAATCATGCTGATAAATACATCGTCGATTGTAATACCGATGATGTTGAGTGGTTTAACAAATTTGCAAGGAAGTTCGTTGAGGAGTTTGAAGGTGGCGGTAATGATTTTATCTATTACCGTAACGAAGATGGGAAGGTTCTTTGTAACCGTCGTATTGTCTGCGCTGCAATGCGTATTGATGGCGTTGTTGTACTTGGGGCTCGTCATGGGTCACCTTTGATGAACCAGGCTATTGACCATGCTTTCGGCGGAGATGAGTCTCGTGTGATTGAAGCCATGAAGGCCGAGCACATCGAAGGGTTCACTGACCAGTATGATAAGTTCTGGGATCGTAAACAGGCTCTGACTATTGCTATCTGCGCAGGTCAGATTCGTAAACGTACATATGACCGCGAACAACTGTGGTCGGAAGATGTCTGGTAATAAGGAAAAATAAGAAATGAACACACTCGCGTCGTTTGCTATCTCGGCGTTAATTGCATTACCTTTTGTGCTCGAAACATTAAAAGCACAACGAAGGACAGAAGCGGTTTATGGTCGTCACTACCATGGGCACTTCGTAGATATCCCGAACGGGTATAAGTACCTACCGACGATTGCTTCCGCAGCGTTGGTATTGATGCTGTTCGGTTTCCAATCGATGTGTATTGCAGCACCTATTGCTTTCCTTTTCAACTGGGCCGTGAGTAACGTCATATTTAGCTTGCAGCTGAAATGGTGGCGAGCTCGTTACATTGCAATGTTTCTGGCGAACGGTTCTTCGTTTGTTTTCTTCTGGTTTCTTTGCCTTTACGGCTTGTTGGGGATGGAATGATGGATGGTGGTCAAGTGGTTCGAGTAATTGTAGCTTTAGCTGCGTCGACTTTCATGTTTGCTTGGCTTATGGTTAAGATAATTGAAAGGCGGGCAGAACTCGAAGTCTACATCAAGCAAAAAGCAGAATATCTACTCGCGCCTAAGCGCGATATGCCAATGCTCGCGGTTTCTTTCATCATGCCTTCAGTACCGGTAGCCATGGTTAACGCGGGAGTTGTTTGGTCGGGCTTCTTCTTATTCGTGACACTCTGGGCTATCCTTTCCGATATGTTCGCATCTAAACGGGAAGGTGACCTGTCTCATTACAAGATACTTGCATGGTCGTATGCGGTATCGTTTAGTGTCAGTATATTGACAATGGCGTACTGTCTTATTTTCGAGTAGGGTGAATTATGTTCCAGTACACGGGCGTAGGGAGTCGGGATATTAGTGAAGGAGAAGAAGATCTTATATTTAACCTCGCTTACCATCTGGCTTCTATCGGCGGAAAATTGAGGTCGGGTAATGCACCGGGTTCTGATCTTACTTTCGAAGGAGGACATTGGCAGGCTTACGTAGATGGACTATGTAACTTCCTTCCAGAGATCTACGTACCGTGGGCTGGATTTGAGCATGGTGATTTCCCTGGTAAACATCGGTACATGTCTGAACGTAACCTAGGCTATGAATGGAGGAATGCTGCCCAGCTTATTTCAAAAATTCATCCTGCCTGGGATTATCTGAAACGAGGAGCAAGGGCACTACATACTCGCAACGGGTTTCAACCACTAGGCCCATGGTTATCTCATCCATCTAAGTTTCTGCTAGCTTGCAGTGACGTAGATAGGAATGGTATTCCAAAAGGCGGTACACGTACTGCTTGGGTTCTAGCAAATGACTTTGGTATTCCATGCTTTAACTTGCGTGGTAAAACTTTATACGAAGCAGAAAGCTTCATTAATTCCATTATCTGGTAAATAAAAATAAATGAAACGTATTGTAATCGCTATTAATAATTCTGAATACAGTAACCAGTTTGCTCTTAATGATTTCCACGGGGTTATCAACAACCCTAAGCACGGTAAGGTAGAGTATTTCATTCACCGTAGTCCGCTGATGAAAATCAGTCCTGTTGGTGGTCTGAAAACTAACTTCGACGTACTGATTACTAATCCGTATCCGGGAGAGTCTACGGAGGGCGCTGACTTTATCAGTCTCCTGAAACCGCATCAGATCTTCGTGAACAAACGCGAAGCGAAATCTATCATGCGTCATCGCTTGAACAGTATCGGTCCTTATTACAAGGGCTTTACTCCTATCCCTGCATGGAAAACGACTGACACCATGTTACTGGGTCAGAGCGGTGGCTGGGGTAATGATATCGCCGGTATGGTTGTACTCAAAGACGAACATGGCGCACGCGGTGCTGGTCAGGTTATGTTTGATGTAAGTAATCATTCGCCTGCGTGTGTTATCAGGGCTATTAAAGATCAGGCCGCTAAGCTGCACGAGCTGGAAGAAACACCGCGTACCGATGAGGAAATCATCGCCGATATTAAAAAGGTTATCCCTAAAGTTAATTTGGGATACGACCTGGGCGTCGGGATTCGCGAGACAGTTACTAAGCTGTCTATTAACGGGACGTATATCGAGCAGTTTGTACCGAGTGTTAGAGAAGAGTTCCGTATTCTTCTCTGTCCTGGCAATCATTATGTATTTGGTCGCGAGATTGAAAACGTTGATGGTTACAGACAAGCCTGTGGTTCTAAAGGCGGTATGCGTAAACCGGTCACTGACCCTCGTGTACTGGCAGTAGCTGCTGACGCGGTTGAACTCTTAAACAAAGCCGGTGTTGTGTACGGGTCGGCTGACCTGTTCATTACGGACGAAGGTTGGGGTATCTTCGAATACTCTTCTCAATTCGCTGCTAACGGTGTGGCTTCTGAATACAGCCGTGAAATTCAGACCGGTCTGATTAATCACGTTATTGAACAATTTCTGGACGGAGAAAAATAATGAAACGTTCTGATATCAACGAACTCCTGGGTATGGATGTTATTCAGGAACTTCTGACAGCAGGTGGGTTGACTAGCGAAGTCTTCCGCGAGCGTCTGGAAGAAGTCATTCCGGAAACTACACCGAACGCTCAATGGATTGAAGAGAACGGGGTAGATCCTTTCAACGGTGGTTACAACTGCGAACGTAGCGAACTGCCAATGGGTCATATGTCGGACTACGAGTTTGCGAACGAACTCTTTATCCACGGCGATGGCCAGCCTTCTATTGGCGAGCTGTTAGCAGGCACGAAGAAGCGTCCTATTGTCTGGCTGACTGCCGGTAAGGAACGTATCCGTTGGTTAAGCTGGCAGAACCATCTGCTTGAACAAGAAGTTAAACGTCTGAAAGGTCTGTAATAACAGAGGGCTTCGGCCCTCTAGTTTTTTTGTCGGGGAAATCATGTTGGATTATTTTTTACTATTCTCTCTTCTTGGTTTGTTAGGACTAGTAATCATAAGCCCTGCGCTTGGAGTCTATATACTCTGGCGTGGGTTGAGAATGGTATTCAGAAAAAGAGTTGGAGTTAATTATGCGAACTTATAACGATCGTCTGCGTTTCATCTTAGAACATGGGAAGAAACGTGGGGACAGAACCGGGGTAGGCACTATCTCTTATTTCGGTGGGCATGATGAATATCACATGTTCGATGGTTTCCCGCTTTACGGTAACCGGGCCATCCTGCTGCGTTGGGTATTCATGGAGCTGCGTTGGATGTTGCGTGGGGACAGTAACATTCAGTGGCTGAAGGAGCAGGGTGTCACTATCTGGGATGAGTGGGCTGTTACGAAAGAGATGGTAGAACATATGGAGAACTTCAACTCCGTACAGTTCACTCTCGACGCTGCCGGTCTTCAGGTAGGATACAATCATATCCCTAACGCTTACGATTGCGAGTTCCCGGAAATTGCTGAATTCTTCAGTAAAAACAAAGGGGTGCTGGAAGAGTATCTGTTTGTACGCGAAGGTGATCTGGGCCCGATCTACCCAACCATGTGGCGTAACAATAATGGCGTTGATCAGATTCGTGCAACACTCGAATCTATTCGCAAATATCCGTACAGTCGCCGTCACTGCGTATCTGCATGGAACCCGCGTTACCTGCCGAAAGAAAACCTGTCACCTGAAGACAACGTGTTCGAAGGTTATGCTGCGCTGGCTCCGTGTCATCACTTCTTCCAGTTCTACGTTGAAGACCTGACGGTCACTGAACGTCTGCTGGTTGCGTGCGGCGATAACCATACCCGTCACTTCTGGCGTGATAAGGATGTTCGTAGTAAGGCGTGTTACATTGCACTTAACGAGAACATTGAAGACGATGAGAAAGTTAATCGTCTCCTGGATGATCTCAAGATTCCTTCGCAGGGATTGAGTATCCTGTTCCACATGCGTAGCAACGATACTATCTTGGGCGCACCTTACAACATTGCGAGTTACGCGATGCTGCTGAAGATGTACGCTGAGATTCTGGGTATGGCTCCGCTGAAAGTTGTACATCAGGTTGGTGATGCGCATATCTACCTGAACCACGTAGACAAGATTGAAGAGATGCTGAACCGCCCAGTTCCGCCGCTCCCTTCTCTCAACTTCCGCGAAGACCTTCCGTTCGGTAAGTATAAAGATCCAGTCGAGTTTGAGTGGACTGACTTCCAATTGGAAGGTTATGATCCGGGCCCGAAAATGGACTTCCCTATCGCCAAGTAAGGCCGTAAAAAACGAGTTAGTTGCCTATTAAAATGAGACACTAACAACTTAAGGATTTTGACATGGCACGTAAATTACATCGTCGTTCTTCTCAACGTCATTTCTTCCCTGATAAAGAGAAAGGTGGTTCTTTCGAGACTGTCTACAAGACAGGTAAAGGCATCCGTGATCGTATCGAAGAAACCCGCAACGGTCTTTTCGATGGTGTCTACAATGGCGCTGATGCTGTTCCGCACCATCGTGCAGACGAAGTACTTCGTCTGGCAGAAGCTGGCTTTGGTGATGATGAAATCGCCGAGTTCCTGCTGATTCCGGTTGAAGAAATCGAAATCATCATTCGGGAAGATGAAAAGCGCGAAGAGAAAGCACGCTCTGCTATTCGTGCTCTGTTTACAGAACTCTAATTATTAGGGACCTTCGGGTCCCTGTCTTTGTTTCGTTTAGGAAAAGAAAAGAATGAAAGATATAACCGCGATTCAAGAAATCAATAAGAACTACTCTCCGGTCATTAACGGTGTACTGACACAATGGGAACGCCGCGAAGGTGCTGTCGTATTCCGCGCAACAGCAGGTAATAGCATTCTCGACCAGCTGGGCGATCTGTTCGAAGCCAACCTCCCTCAGGAAGGACTTGGTTCTGGCGTTTGCTCTACCTGCTACTCGTTCATCAACACCTACGGTGATCTGGTTTACCATAACCGTAAGGGTGAGCCGGAGTCAGCTCTGTGGAACCCTGACCATGTTCCGCCGAAGTATAAAGCTCTGTTCCGTACTATGCGTGACTTTGTCCTGCGCGCTTATCACTCCCCTTCTCAGCGCGGTGAGTTTAAAGACTCATACCCCGCGGCAGCTATCAACCAGAACGTCCTGCCGTATTTTGCCGATGAACGCCTGGTTGGTAAAATGCAACACGGTAACTTCAATCACTTCTACCTGATCTGGGGTGACGAATCCTACGACGCCGGTAAAGAGCGTGCGAAGTATAACGACGGTATCAGCTTCATCATCTGGTTCCTGTCTGACCCGAAACGCGTTAAGCGTTTAGAGCGTATGCGTGAGTATGTCAAGGTCACTGACGTGCTGGCGGAGAATAACAAGCTCATCGCTGCGCTGGACGATATGACCAACGTTCTGAGCAAGTGGAAAGAACATAAGCTTCAGTCTTCTGAAGACTACGCAAACCGTCAGGAACGTATCGTTGGCTATGCTCGCGGTAACGCTCACCTGATGCTGTCCGAAGGGACTAAACAACTGCGTGGTGGCGCTGCGAGCGTGTTCTTCGAGTCGGTTGAATCTCCGGATGATATTCCGATGGTTGCCCTGGCTCAGTTCCTGAAGATGACTGACCCGGCTAACTACAAGCGTATCACCAAAGACTTCAACGAACGTACGCTGCGTAATGCAGAGAAACTGATGACCGATGCTGGTCTGGATAAAACACTGCTGCGTCGTTGTGTTTACAAAGGCGAATCTCTTCCGTACATCTGGGAAAAAGAAGTTACTGAGAAAGCCCGTAACCTCAGCTTCCTGGCTAATCTGGAAGGTCAGAAGAGCACTGTTAACACTGCGAGCGAGCGTGAGCATCGTAAACGTGAAGTGTCCTGGACAACGTTCGTTGAGAAGTATCTGCCTCGTCTGAAAGAGATGTGGCTGGTTCCACCTGCGAGTGCTAACTACGGCGGTTTGATGACTGCTGCTGAACCGGAAGCGCCAAACATCTTTATCTGGGATGGTCCGCTTTCTGCGTGGTTCTATACCAAAGGTTCTCACCCTCGTCAGTGGAACTTGAAGGTTGGTGAGCTCGTACCGGTGAAAGGTGTCATGTTCTCTCCTGAGCATAGCGGCGGTTTCTCTCCGCTGTTTGATCATCGCCACCTGCTGGTTCTGGACGAAGGCTATCACGCTGGTCCTAACAGCCCGGCGTTGTTCAAAGACTACCTGGACCGTTACAAGTTCGACTACAACCAGCTGGCGAACGTAGTTGCTTCCTTCAACGAACGTACCCCGGTCGATGAAGATAAAGAAGCAGTCGTGGTCTATTCCGTCTCGAAGAGAAACCCGACCGTTGTTCTGTTTGCGGAACTCGATCGTGTCTGGACTCGTTTCGAAATCAAGACCTGGGAGTAAGTATGACGGATACCCAGTTTTATAATGTAATGTTTATCACTGGCGTATCCCAAGTACTAGCGCTATTATTCTGTTGGTTAGGTACACACCTTCGAAACATATCTGCGGCAGCAAGGGAATGCTGCCTCGTATGTTGGCTGATACTGTCGATGTTTCTCCCTTATCTCGATACGGGAGTTGATGTTATCTTTCGTGGAATAATGTTTATTGCCCTAGTATGGGCAGCATGTACCTTTGCTAAGTACTTTGGTGATTTACGTCGTCGCCGAGCTTTCTATATACAGCTATTCATTTCATACATTGCGGCATTGGGTTATCTCCTTGCGGTAATGGATCGCTAATAAAAGGAAAATAAGAATGTTACGTCTCGATAAGATTAATGTTAATGTTGGTAAAGTCATTCAGTCCCGTATTAGTCTGGGTGAAATGACAGCTCCTCCTCAGCAGTATCCGGTTGCCGCGATGGAAGTCAATCCTGGGCAAAACCTGAACATCACGATCAAACGTCTGGCGAAGGATATCATCTCTCTTCTGGAAGTTGATGTCCCGAACCTGAAAGAAAGTGATCTGGCTGAAAAGATCCAGTCTATCGTTGACTCGGCTCTTCCGAAAAACTTTGCGCAGAACCCGATCCTCCGCACGCTGGAAGTCCCTGGCGAAACATTCGCTGGCGGTGATCAGCAAGGTAACATGGCAATCATCAGTGTTGGCTGCACCTATAAAGGTGTTGGGCTTGGCGAAATGGTGTTCAGCAAATGACAGCGTTTGCTCAACCTTGGTTCCCTCTGGTAATCGCTTACTCGCTGGTAATGATCGTTGGTTTGATGGCATTGCACTTCATGTCCCAACAACGCTTCAACGAAACTGCCGGTGAAGTAGTAATGGTTATCTTAATGTCGACGGGTATGATGTTACTCATCTGGGTTCCTCAGCCGTGGCTTATTAAACTTTTCCCTGCTATTTGTTTAGCAGTGTTAGGTACTAAGTTAACGAAAGCCCCTAATCGATCAGGTTACCTTATGGGTCAGTGCTGGGCTGCTCTGGTACTCTACATTATCGGCGTTTCCGGTATAGCCTACTACTAGACAGCAAAAAGAAGGGCCCGAAGGCCCTTCTTTTTTTTTTGGTTTATTCTACCCACCAGTAACTGAGAACATAGTTCGGATCGTACAGGATGTCATCAACCAACCCTAACGGCCTCATGTTTTTTCTGATAAGGTCCATTGTTTGGGTCGGCGTACCAAATACGATTAGCCATATGTCAACTTTGGGTACGTCGGTTGAACTGTATCGCATATCTCCCACGATAAGCTGATACGGTATGGGGTTGCCATCTGCATCGCACGGAATACCCGTGGATCTCTGCAACTCCAGTTTAGCCAATGCTGTCTGTGTGCCGACAGGAGCTTGATACAGGGTAGCTTCTGTCTTCCAGTAAGTTGCGTTTCCTAACTTACCTGCGGCGCTGTCATTCGCAGGGTTATCAGGGTAATTACTCGACCAGTTTCCACTGGTGAGACTGCCTTTTAATTTCATCTTCGGGGCCAGCAACATCAACTGCTCAATGGTTGTTGACTGCGATTTCCCTCCTTGAGTAATCAGTAAGAGGGCATCTGCTTCCAGGCTCTCTACTGCGGGTAGTTCGGAAACCTTAGTTTCGCTCATAACTTCCTCCTTTAACAGCGTTTTTTATGAATCATAATAGGAGTGGCTAATTATGTCTTACAGACCGGAATTAATTCTCGAGCTTGTCGGGGCTATCAATTCCCAGAACGATCTCGATCTAAAAGTAGGGGATATCGCACTTACGCCCCCTGTATTCACTGATGATGCTGCCATGGTTAAAATCGTTAAAGGGACAGCAGATTATTACGGCCGTAAGTACGTTACTTATCGCCGCTTGGATCCATCCAAGTTCTTCAAGAACATTCCTGTTAGATCTATTGTAGACAACCTGGGCAAGACGGTTACGGGGATACAGGTACTTGCTGTCATCAATACGTACTGGCCGGATTTGATTCCTTACGAGGATATCGAACAAGAGGACCTGGAGAAACCTTATACTCTAGGCGAGCTTTTATCGATGCCTGCAACATTTCGATTCAAAGGATCCTCACAGTCGTGGAAAGGTACGTTTTCTCTTTCCGTTGCTCAGCGATTCATTAACCTTGGTTACATTGTTGATGACGGTACTGTTACACTCGAAGGTCCGTCTCCGCAAACCGTACGTAGCTACTATGCTGATTTCACGCCGTACGCTCAATTGCTAAGTGCTGCGGAGTCAACAGGAACTCTTGACGAAGATCTCTTTTATCTCCTATCAAGAGGTTTGCCGGGTATCAACGTTAAAGATGCGGCTATCCTTTATAATGGTAAGGCCGCGAATGTAACCGAGCACAAAGTCAATACTGACTTTACTCACGTGATGTTACTTAAACCTACTGGCGGTACTGATAAAGACATTGTCTACGTTAACTACAACTATAGCGACTCTTCAGTAAACGCTATTGTGACAGAAGGCGGAGATATCCTGACTGATGAGTCCGGTAATGTCCTTGTACTGGAATGACACTTATAGGTGGATAAAATGAGTGAAGAGTTTTATAAGGATTCGAAGACGGATATTACTGAGCAGCTGAATGCGAAGAACGGTACGCATATCACGGCTGATAACATTACTCTTGGTATTGTTAACGGTGATAAAGCTATCGTCGGTGATAACGTCAAATATTCTCAGTCGGCAGCTATTAACTTAGTTCCGCGTGACTTGAGTGCACTGATTGGCTACGCGCCGATTATCGTAACGGATATGGACTTTACTTCTGGCTCGGTAAAGGTAAAGGATATCATCCCTCTCGTTAACAAATCCGTGGGTACAAATATCTCGGTGAGCGACATTATGAACGCCGAGTTTGCTATCCCCAAACCAATAACCGATGGCCCTGCTGTTGTTGTAAACCTCAACGGTAATCGGGTATCTATGGTTAATGACTTCAATGTCATACTGGTCAAGAAAGACTTTAACTTTTCTGACTGGGCTGCCTTAAGTACCAACCACATCATCAACTGGCTTGGGACGGATACTGCCAGGAACTATCGATTCGAGCCTGACAAGTTCTCTACCGCGATGATCCAAAACATGGAAGACGTCTACGTAGACACCTGTCAGTTTGACATTCTGGGTGAAGGGTCCCCTATGTTCTTATTGGCGTTGAGTGATGCCGATAAGTTTGCATTGAAGTGGCCTGAAAACATTCAGTGGATTGAATCTGATGTTCGTGACTTCAGTGGTTCAATGAAGTTCTATCTCTTTACTACGCAGAACAAAGGACAGTCCTATCGGGCGATGCGTATTAACGGGGATGAGCCTTGGGAAGAACTGGTCTATAAGATCCAGGGACGCTCTATTGACGATCGTCAGGTTGAATATCTGTTAGACGGTCACGTGAAGTTCTTGAAGAATAACACGGGCAAAATTGTTGATCCTCATGTCGATCACTTCGTTATTAACGATAAAGACGTATTGGTAAACAACCGTCACTTTACGTACAACACGCGACAGGAAGGTCAGCCGGATAGCGACGCTACAACCGAAGGTCATTCTCTCTTGATCACTGGGTTTATTGAAGCGTATCGTTTAGCGAAGTCTCGCGGGAACACTCTCAAGGCAGCTGAGTACTTGGCAGCAGCAGAGAAGTATTTCATCTCGTACATCGAAGCCTTCTACGCAGGCGAATTACCTCCTGATACGCCTTTCCGTTGGTCCTCCAACTGGATCGTTAACGGCAAGAGTCCTGTACTGGCCCACTACCCACTTGCCGACGCCAACGACTTCCCAACTCACGGCGGGTTCATTGACATTGCTATTCCTTTTGTTAATGGTGTTGGTAAAGTACCGGTCGGTGCTCCTTATTGGGGCGAGTACCTTGATGTAGTGGGGAAAGTCTATCTGGGTAATATGGGTTGGAGGAGGATTGATGCTACTCCATATCTACAAGTATCGGATGTGGATGACAGTCTCGACTGGAGCTCCCCTGCGCCTATTTACGAGGTCGAGTCAATCCATACGTGGTCTATGGAGATAATTTCCGGTGATGGCGATAAGATTGGTACGTTCACTGACCCGGCGTTAATAGGAACTATAACGCTCAAGGATAAGACGCGTACTGGTTCTTATTCTTGTTCTTTCGCTGCGCGCTTGCCGGTTGAACACGGTGGGTACATGTTAGCGACGAATGAATGCCAGCACAACCGTCCTTTACAGGTTCCTGTCAACAACCTGTTCCGCGGTAACGCATCAGATGCCGAGCAATGGTTCTGTGAGGCTGCGTACGACCTTTGGAAGATCACAGGTGACGATCTGTATAAGAAGTCCTTCGAGGCCTCCCTGTGGACGATCATGGAGTATACGACGATCGATGCTAACGACAAGTTCTTCCGTAAGGTTAAGGGCGATGCTCGTTATGACACCGACGGTATTACGTACTACTACACTTACCCGTCGAAACAGCCGGTTAAGATTGATCGTAATGCTGATGGTTATATTCGTATTCGTTCTGAACGCGCTGAAGGATTACAGTTCACGATGGAGCAGAATGCTATTCCGTTCCGTGTTAATCGTAACTCAGTCTTACAGCTCCAGTACGGCGGGATCGATGATAAGCAGGGGCTGGTAAATGCACGAGCTCAGTTGGTGCTGTCAATTGATAAGTCCAAAGAGAAAGAGAAGGTGTACAACATCCCTCTTCCTCCGACGATGGATTCTCTGCCTGTTGAGGTAAACATCCCTATCGGTTCTTTGGTAGAGATTACTGATAACGATCCGTTTGAACTAATGGCGGCTAGTGCGATCAGTTGGTCTGAGAACACGAAAGCTTTTCAGAAGTTTGACAGTAACGTGTTCGATGGCCGTACTGCCTCCGTTCTTCATGCGCAGGCAACAGCAGATGGCGATATGCAGTTCTCGGTTGGACTGAGTAAGAAACGCATTATTACTAGCGTTATCTATCGTGCTAATATCGACATGAACATTCGTATCATTGATGCCGATGGCTGGCGTTGGTGGGCGATGTTACCTGCTAGCAGTGAGTGGGTAGGTACTGACTACGCAGAACAGTCATGGACTTTGGCCTCTTATCAAACCAATCCTGAAACAGACCCTCGCCCTACAGCGGTTAACTGGAATGGTGGTGTGGATGAAGTTACATTCCTGCCGGATGGAAGTTCGAAAGAGTTCGATTACATCGATCTTTACACCTTGAACGACCTACCTCCTACGTATGCAGTGGACGACGGCTATACCGTGTTGTTCGGCCTTACCTTCTACATGGATGCGCCTGCGACGGTTTATCTCGGCGACTGCACGATCAAAGGTCAGCGTCTGGATGCACTGCCTTATACTCCAGGCATCATCCCGTTCTCTAACAACAGCGTTCCTAATGCTCCTACGTTTGACTCCTGGCGTGGACAGCCGTATCCGGGTTATCAGTACCCGTTCTACTACGCTCTCCAAACCCTGGAAGAAAACCCTAACCGTGATCTCATGATCTCTAATGTCATTGACTTCTGGTATGATTCCCAGCAATGGTATCACCAGCAGTTCGGTGTAATGGGACCGGGGGCTTCGGCTTATGTCTGGGATCGTTGGGATATGCCGGATGGTGAGACGCCTAATACGTGGACGATGTATCACTTCGGTACAAACGTTGCGTGGTCAGGTTATCAGCCTCGTGCTTTCTACGCTGCTGTTAAGATGTATGAAACCATGCGCGATC
>Ga0308168_1003029_pt1 | contig 13283 bp, 8 predicted proteins | sample PhyCR2_FD_202133 | JGI IMG/M metagenome (GOLD analysis project Ga0308168, IMG submission 202133) | Phyllosphere microbial communities from UC Gill Tract Community Farm, Albany, California, United States - DLSLRC.R2 | ecosystem: Host-associated > Plants > Phyllosphere > Unclassified | place: USA... | reverse complement strand
CAGCTGGTCGATCGCATCGTCGTGATGGATAACGGCCGTATCACGCTCGATGGCAGCAAAGATGAGATCCTGAATAAACATTTCAGGCCAAAAGGACAGCCCGCTCAGGCCGTTAAACCAGCGAATAAGGACAGGGCATCATGATCGGACGCAAAAAACCGATAAATGGACAAAAACAGTATCACCGGCCGCTGGCGGAAAAATCCCTGCCGCGCTCGACCGTTCTGGTCTGGAGCCTGGCGCTGATGTTGCTGAGTTTTGTGCTGTGGGCGAACTTTTATACGCTGGACGAAGTGACCACCGGCACTGGCAAAGTCATTCCCTCTTCGCACGAACAGATCGTGCAGTCGCTGGAGGGCGGGATTGTCCACAGCATCAACGTGCAGGAGGGTGAAGTGGTGGAGCGCGGCCAGCGTCTGGCGCAGCTAGACCGCACCAAAACCGAATCCGGCGTGCAGGAGAGTCTGTCCCGTCTGCACGCGGCGCTGGCGACGGCGGCGCGTCTGACCGCTCAAATCAACGATACCCCGCTGGTGTTTCCACCTGAGCTGAACAACGAGCCGGATCTGGTGAAATCGGAAACTGAGCTGTACAACTCCAGCCGCAACAGCCTTGAGAAGCAGCTTTCTGGCCTGAAACAGGGGGTGGCACTGATCCGGCGCGAGCTTGCGATGACCAAACCGCTGGTCAAACAGGGCGCGGCGAGCGATGTCGAAGTACTGCGGCTGCAACGGCAGATCAACGAAATGGAAAGCAAGGCGACCGATCTGGAAACGCAGTATCACGTCCGCGCGGGCGAGGAGCTGGCGAAAGCCAATGCGGAGATCGAGACTCAGCGTTCGGTAATTTTAGGCCGCAAAGACTCCCTCAACCGACTGGACTTCTTCTCGCCGGTGAAAGGCATTGTAAAGAATATCGAGGTTAACACCGTCGGTGGCGTGATCCCGCCTAACGGCGTGTTGATGACGCTGGTACCGATTGACGACCAGATGCTGGTGGAAGCGCAAATTTCCCCGCGCGACGTAGCGTTTATTCATCCGGGGCAGAAAGCCAAAGTCAAAATCACTGCCTACGACTACTCCATCTACGGCAGTTTAGACGGCGAAGTGACGACGATTTCACCGGACACCATTCAGGATGATGTGCGCCGCGACGTCTACTACTACCGCGTAAAGATCAAAACCAATGCAAATTACCTGGAAAATAAGCACCACGAGAAGTTTTATATCTTTCCCGGTATGATCGCCACGGTAGACATCAAAACCGGAAATAAAAGCATCCTCGATTACCTGCTCAAGCCGCTGAATAAAATGAACGAAGCATTGCGTGAGCGTTGAGAAATAAAAGTAGGGAAAACTTCACTCCAGTAACCGCGGTTATGAAAGTGCAGTAGTGAAAGTAAATTGATGACTGCACATAGATGAGATGTGGTGAGACACTCTAAAACAAAAAATCCACGCAACTGCGTGGATTTATCGCGTTTCGAATCTTAGGAGATTCAATCAAACCTCATAAGACGACAGCAGCGATTTTACGTTGAATCGTGATTTATATTTCACGTGATTATGATTGTACTCATTCTAAGCAACTCTCAAAGCTTGCTCAACACTCATGCGCTGCCAAGGTAACGGGCATTCCAGATTGTCGTTGAACAGCAAATGAGAAGTGGGATGATGACTTAGATGCCGGCGCTGCCTGAATTTCATACGCTCAGTTCAGCGATAGCCAACTCAGCAATTTCAAACTGGACTGATATACGATCGTTGCATTCGAGTGACCATGACGCTGAGAGCCCGCACCAGGCAATTATCCACAGCAGAAGTCGCTCTCTGTTGATCCCTGATATCTCAGTGACGGTCTCCAGTCGCTGTTTAAAAATACCGGGTACTCTTGCAATACATAGCTCAGGATTACCAAGATCCGGATTGGTGAAAATATTAGCAAAGTCTAATCCTCGTTCGCCTGTTAGCCCTTTGGGATCAATGGCCAGCCAACCAGATGATTCGAAATCAAGCACGTTATCGTGATGCAAGTCACCATGTAAAACAACGACGTCTTGCGGAGAGGAGAGCAGTTGCTGAGAGATCTCCGCGCAATGCGCAAGAATTCCCCCATGCTCAAGTGCTGCGGGTTTTAGCGATGAAAACCAGCGATCGAGAGGTGTAAGTTTTGGCAAGGGTTTATCAGGCATGCTGTGAAGCCTGTTGGCAGTTGTACACAAAATGCGACAGGCTTCATTGTCTTGACCATTTTGGGACATCGTTGACAGTGATGCACCACCTGTAGCGCGAGCGAGGAGAATGGCTTCTTTTTCATAAGCAATAACCGGTGCTGCGCCGTTACCTTCCCACCATGCCATCAGTGCGTTTCCGGTTTGCTCATCCGCATCATCAGTCACTTTCAGCATAGCCTTAATACCCTGCGTTGCTGTTTTTACCGGAAGCAGCGTTGATGTATGAGTGGTAAATTTCTCTCCATCCGGAATGAGTAACCAACGATTTAACCAAAAACTTAACTTATCTGAATCCATAGCGATTCCTTGGAAATCCTTGTCGTCACGAGCGTAATGAGCCATATATCTTAACCTATGGCGCTGGATAGTCCCTGAATTTGTCCTTTGGATTGAGCACGTCCGTATCTGGCACGATGAAGACGTTCAATTAGTATGAACTCACCGCGAAATGCGGGCGGTTGCACAGGAAGTTGGTTGCGGGAAAACCACACCTGCAAGCATATCCAGTCGCCACGTTTTCCTAAGCCACTGCATAAAGCGATCTCGATTTTTTGCTTGCTTAGCCAGATATTTGCTGTTGTATCAACAAATTGAAGGCAGTATTTTAGTTGTTACACTCTTAACTAAGCGAATGGTAAAACCGATGAAACTAGACATCATTTCGTTGGACCGATCCTTTACTGCAATCCATAAGGATAGCCTTGGTGATGAAGATGAAGCATCCACATCCATGGGGGCCTCATCGGGAACAATAAAATGGTCTCAGCTTGAGGATGAGTATCGGGTTGTGATTCTTGCGTCTGCAGGGGCAGGTAAGACCGTTGAAATGCGCTCTCGCGCTGAAACCATCAAGCAAAGTGGCAAATTAGCTTTTTTTATTCGCATAGAAGATTTGAATGAGCCGGATTTTGCTTGGGGTTTGGAAGTTGGCTCCCATGAAGAGTTTGAGGCTTGGCTGGTTTCGATTGAAGAGGCTTGGTTCTTTCTGGATTCAGTGGATGAGGCTCGTCTGGTAGCGCCAAATGCGTTCGAAAAGGCGGTAAAACGATTTGCATTCAAAATAAGCAAATCTCGTCACAGAGCGCATATTTATATTTCTGGAAGGCCTTATGCTTGGAGCTTTGCAACCGATTATGAAATGGTTGAGCGTTTTTTACCATTCTCAACTCAAAACGCTGCTAACAGTTCCAGAAAAGATAATTCTCTAAAAATCTATAGCCTTAACGCTTTAAATTTGGAAGATATTCGCTTTTATGCTGCTCAGAGGCAGGTTGATAACGCGACTGAATTTGTTGATGGAATTGAGCGAGCGAATCTACAAGCAATGGCATCTCGACCGTTTGACCTCGATTTTCTGATTTCAACATGGCGTAGGGAACGAAAACTCGGATCTCGCTTCGAACTGTTTGAACTAAATGTTGCAACACGGCTTGATGAAATCGATCCTTCAAGGCGTCAGGCAAGACCACTTAAGGCAACAAAAGCGCTTGAGGGTGCCGCTCTTCTTGCAGGTGCCGTAACTTTCACAGGAAAAAGTGGCATTGAGATTTATGATAAGCAAACTGATCGCAACGGTGTGAATGCTGAGGTTGTTTTAGCTGACTGGGAGCCTCCCCATGTGTGGGCTCTTCTGGAGAGAGGCATTTTTAGTGATGCGATATATAATATGGTTGGTTTTCGCCACCGAGAAATTCGGGATTATCTTTCAGCGAAATGGCTTGATTCATTATTAAAAAAAGGGCATTCCAGAAGAATCGTTGAATCCCTCATATTCCGCGATATTTATGGTGAACAGGTTATCACTCCGAGACTCAGTACATTAGTTCCCTGGTTGATTTTAATGGACGACAAAATAAGGGATAAAGCATTAAGTATACGGCCTGAAATAGCACTCAATGGCGGGGATGTTTCTCATTTACCACTGTCTGTACGAGTTAGCATGCTTAAAAGCATTGTGAGCCGGATTGCAAATGATACAGACGAAAGATATGTGAGATATAATGATGCTATTGGAATGATAGCCAAAGATGATTTAGTAGAGGAAATATCATCTCTAATCAGAGAGTATTATTCAAATGATGATGCTATTTTCTTTTTAACCAGGTTGATTTGGCAAATTAATAAACCTATGTGCTTTGAAGAATTAACGTCTATCGCAATTGATCAAAAAAGAGATGTTTACTCTCGTATAGGAGCAGTTAGAGCGTTAGTGACAACGGCAACAGATGATATTAAAGAATTGCTATGGAAAAATATGAATGAGAAACATAGTGTTTTTCCTCGACGTATTTTGGCTGAACTCGTAAATGACTCAAAGTTTGACATTCGAAACGTAAACAATTTATTAAGCTCCCTCATGAAGTTGGAGCCTTATAGGCCTTTTGAGACGACAGGATTGGTTGAGGGGATTAAGATCTTCATAGACAAAGCGTCTTGCATTCAATCCCCTGAAGATGAAGAAGCATTCATCGTGCTATTGGATGGATTTTACGCGTTAATTAAACAACATCCTTATTGTGAACAATCCGATATTGGGATATCAAAAGGGAATGTGTGGTTGTTACCTTCAGCCATGGACCTTCTTGAAAAAATGGTGTTGTTACGCTCGCACACTTGCTTAGAGACAAAAGTGTTAGATTTACTTCTGGCTTATGTACAAATCAGAGATTGGCATGGCGATCATATTCGGGAATACAAAGGCGCACTGCCTGAACTAGTACCCGCATGGGCAGAGTTAAATGATGCTCTTTTCTGGCGTGCAGTAGAGAATAGAAGGACTGAAGCACAATTCAAAAACCGCAGGCTGATTGATGACTGGCATGTCCAATGGCAAGGGTATTTCTTTAAGTTTGATGTTCAAAGTTTTGAGCGAGTTTTGAACTATGTTAGTAAAAAAGAATTGCTTGATGATCGGCTGATTGCGTTGTCTTTGGCTCTGCGCATTTATACTCAGTCGAATAGTAATGAACAATATTTATCCGAAATTATTCATGTGTCCGAACAACATGATGAGTTAGTACACAAAGTCGAATTGTATTTAAATCCTCCTTTTGATCCAGAAATGGAGGAATTAAACAAGCAACAGGCTGATTTAAAGCGAAAGAGTGAGGAAAAACGAGCGCATAATGAGCGTGAGCGCATTGATTGGATTAAGCGTGTTAGAGAAAATCCTAAGGATATAAAAAGTCCACCCGGACTGGCGCCAGGTGAGATTAGCAATGGAAAATATTGGCTCTACCAGGAAATAAATAAGAATAAGCATGATCATCTTGCTAAAAATCTTGACTGGCATGATCTTATTGAAACATTTGGTATGGACGTTGCCTGTGCGTTTCGTGATGCAGCTATGGCATATTGGCGGATGTATCGGCCTGAAGACGAAAAAACTACTTCGATACCATTTAAGCTTGTTTTTGGATTGCTTGGGCTGGAGATCGAATCTAGAGAGAACCCTGATTTTCCTAGCTATCTTCCACCGAATGAAGTTCAACATGCCCTTTTGTATTTAACAAAAGAGATGAACGGCTTTCCTGGCTGGCTGGAAAAGATGTATCAGACTTATCCTGAAATCGTGTTGGCCGCACTTTGGAAAGAAATTGAGCTTGAGTTTGATAATGAGAATCGACCAAATGAAATAAATCAACTTCTACATGACATTCTATACCGGGCCCCGTGGAGTCATATCGGACTGGCTCCACAGATTTATCAATGGCTTGAGAAAAATGAGTCGAAATTAAATGAAAATTTGAGGAGTTGTATCCGCATCTTAATTAATGGTGGAGTCAGTTTTGCTGAGCTTGCAAAATTGGCGAGCGCTAAAGTTGTTAATCCTCTAGTGGAGGGAGATCTTCCAATATGGTTTGCCTTATATGTCGATACCTCACCGGATGAGGCCATACCACAGCTAAATAAGTGGCTTGAAAAATTACCAGAAGATAGTGCGAGTACATTTGCACAACACTTTGTGACGACACTCACCGGGAAATTCCGTCATGGTGAAGATAGAACTTCTTTTACCGGAGGCGTTCGTAAACCTTCGAGCCTAAAAGCATTATTTTTGCTCATGACACGCTACATTAAACCTGAGGACGATTTGGAACGTAAAACTGTCACCTCCTACACACCAACGCTCAGAGATGATGCACAGAGCGCCCGTGAACTGCTTTTTCAGTGGTTAGCTGAAATTCCGGGTAAAGAGACCTATGTCACTTTGGTGGAACTTATTAACGAGTATCCTTATAAAAATTATATGCATTGGATGATGAGGGCTGCACGCAACAGAGCATTAGCCGATGCTGATTTTGAGCTTTGGACTGATGAACAGGTTAGAGATTTTGATGCCAGTTTGGTGTTTACACCTAATTCTCCAGAACAGCTATACCAAATGGGTGTCCATTATTTGCTGGATTTTAAGGACTGGCTTGAGCGCGGTAATGATAGTTTGGCTAAAACCTATCAAAAAATTACTAGCGAAACTGAGATGCGCATTGTTGTCGCTCATCATATCCAAAACGCAGCAAAAGGGCGATTCACCTGCGCTCAGGAAGCTGAACTTGCTAATAGCCAAAGGCCAGATCTTTGGGTTCAACATCACGATGTTTGTGTCCCCATTCCTGTTGAGTTGAAACTGTTGGATAAATCCTGGTCAGGATCTGACCTCTGTGAGCGTTTGGAAAATCAGTTGATAGGAGATTACTTACGTGAGAATCAAGCCGATTTCGGTGTGTTTTTACTCATCTGGCAGGGTAAAGATCAATCAGATAAAAATTGGGTTATTAATGGTGTGAAAGTACATCTCACTGAACTTGAAAACGTATTAACTCAACATTGGCTATCTATCTCGCCTAAGTATCCAAAGATAAAGGATGTAAAAATCATTGTGATCGATTTAAGTCTTCGCGAAAGACGATCTGCTGAATAAGGTTTAATTATTCATTATTTCAGCACTCTTTTCCCCTGAATGCTGTATGCATTCAGGGAAAAAGAGGGCCGCACTTTACAATGACTTGGTCTCTTAAATTCTGGCAATGCGTTATGGACCTTGAGACTCACAGATCCTCTTCCCCTAAATTGTCACATTCCCATTTCTGGTTTTTTGCTGAAAAAACCAAACGCTTTTGTCACGCTAGCCCACTTATATCATTGCGTAAACAAAGGAAGCCAATAGATGGACTGACCCTAAGCCCCTAGACAAATTTTGTTCATGCATGCGGAATGGCTGCCGATACACCTTCAGGATGTCGCAGTAGTTGGCCGGCAGCTTTGTGCGAGGAGTAGACATAAGTTTTACTTAACTGGTTTATCCGTTACGGTTTAATAATATCCCATATTTAATTTAATAAAAACAATTGGTATAAAATTAATGCTTTTTTTTATACTTTCACTTATAGTTTTCCATTTCAACTATGTGCAGCCTAATAATAATAGTGAAAGCAAAAAACATTGGCGATGTCTTTTAAAGGGGTCTTAACTAGAATTCTCAAAGAGAAAAAGGAAAGAGCTTACATTAATTTAGCTATCAATGTTAACTGTACTGCTCATAGATCTCAGCATAAAAATGAGCTATCCATTCTTCATAACTACTGAGATGTACAACTAACCCACGAATATCTGCCACATCAAAAATAACATTAGCAGAAATATTAGCATTAATTTTCCCTCCAAAAATTTTTTTATAATCGTGGGCATCACCTGCAAAAAAAATCATTCCATCTTCATTAGGTATTCTTTTTGCAGCCCAATGTGCAAAGATATTTCTATAATCTCTGCGATATTTTATTTCTTGTAGTTTTTCTGTAACCTCATCAACTTTAGAAGACTCAATAAGGTCTTCACTCACTAATGCTACTAGCTTACCTAAAATAAATGGAATGTTCACCTTGTCCTTTGGTTTTTTTTTAATAATCCCCGTTGACTCAAGTTTATTATATAACCTATGCAAATTTAGCTCTATAAAACAATACATCTGTATATATTGACCTAAGAGCATAAAATCCTCGTTTGTTAGGCTCCACAGTTCATGTGCTTGATATTTATTTTCTTCTTGTTCTAAATGTTCTATTCTTTCATTTCTGTATTCAATCGGTAATGCCATTATAATACCCTTGTTTTATCTAGGATGACTCAAGTAAAAATAGCATATTTCAAGAAGTCATGCATTTCAATGTGCTTATAAAGTGCTTGCGCGAGCTATATACGTCAATATAAAATATAGATCTTTATAATTAGTTCCAAAATAAGTGCTTTTTAAGTCTACTTCTGGCGTGAAGGGCTGCTTCGAGCGAAGAACGGAAGTTCGCAGTGGATCTTGCAGCTAAATAGTCGCATTACTAACATTGCAGCGTGTTAATCAACGGGGAGCAGGTCACTTCGGCTGGGCGCGCCAGCGTCCACCACATTAGCCACATGCAATAGTTAACCTGATATAAGCCGCGACTGTTGTCAAAACAGCTTAACAACTTTCTGATTTGCTGAGGATTGGGTGCCTGTTTGTGCTGTGTCTTTTTGGCCGGAAGCGCCTTGCGATCAGGCCAGACAGGATCGCTATCAGCTCTAAGCGTCGCGACTGCCAACTCGAAAACCGATGAAATGGTACGTCGGGCGTCAGTGGCAACAGTCGGAGCGCCGCGTTTAGCCGTTTCCTGAAAAATTTTAAGATTGTGGTGCGGTGTGATTTCCCTGATAGGAAGTTTGCCGATGGCGGGGAAAACCACACGCTCAAGCATATCCAGTCGCCACGTTTGGGTGATATCGGCCCAGTCTTTCATCTGCAAACACTGTGTGGCGACGGGCTTAAAGGTGTGAGATGTGACACTGTCCTTGCGGATTTTTCTAACTGGCGAGCTAAAAAAAATCCACGCAGCTGCGTGGATTTATCGCGTTTCGAATCGTAGGAGGTTCAATCAAACCTCATAAGACGACGGAAGGGTTTAGACGTTGAACAGGAAGTTCATCACATCGCCATCTTTCACGATGTAGTCTTTCCCTTCTGAACGCATCTTACCGGCTTCTTTCGCGCCTTGTTCACCCTTGCAGGCAATGTAGTCATCGAAAGCAATGGTCTGAGCGCGGATAAAGCCTTTCTCGAAGTCGGTGTGGATCTTACCTGCGGCCTGCGGTGCGGTCGCACCAACCGGGATAGTCCATGCACGCACTTCCTTCACGCCAGCGGTGAAGTAGGTCTGCAGGTTGAGCAGGGAGTAACCTGCGCGGATGACGCGGTTCAGGCCCGGCTCTTCAATGCCCAGCTCGGCCATAAACTCTTCGCGGTCGCCATCTTCCAGCTCGGCAATATCAGACTCAACGGCAGCGCACACCGGCACCACAACGGAACCCTCTTTCTCGGCAATCGCACGCACGATATCGAGGTACGGGTTATTTTCAAAACCGTCTTCGTTAACGTTGGCGATATACATGGTTGGCTTCAGCGTCAGGAAGCTCAGGTAGCGGACCGCCGCTTTGTCTTCATCCGTCAGGTCCAGCGCGCGCAGCATGCCGGCTTTTTCCAGATGCGGCAGGCATTTTTCCAGCGCCGCCTGTTCAGCTTTGGCGTCTTTATCGCCGCCCTTGGCTTTCTTCTGCACGCGCTGCAGGGCACGTTCACAGGTATCGAGGTCAGAAAGCGCCAGCTCGGTATTGATGGTTTCAATATCGTCAGCCGGGTCAACTTTATTATTCACGTGGATAATGTTGTCGTTCTCAAAGCAGCGCACCACGTGGCCGATAGCCTCGGTTTCACGAATGTTGGTGAGGAACTGGTTGCCCAGGCCTTCACCTTTCGAGGCGCCTTTTACCAGGCCAGCGATATCAACGAATTCCATGGTGGTCGGCAGAATACGCTGTGGCTTAACGATAGCAGCCAGCTGATCAAGACGTGAATCAGGCATTGGCACCACGCCAGTATTCGGCTCAATGGTACAGAACGGGAAGTTAGCTGCTTCGATGCCCGCTTTGGTTAACGCATTGAACAGGGTGGATTTCCCGACGTTTGGCAGGCCCACAATACCGCATTTGAATCCCATGTTTGAATCACCTTAATTTCTTGATAATCAACGCACTTTTACATGCCCTGATAGTGTCACAGACGGTTGTCTTAAAAGTTTCCGCGCATTATACACGTAATTTTAGCCTGGAGGCGGTTGATTTCTGAGGCGGAGGTTAAGTTATCTCTTGAGATCGTGCTCACATTTTCCCATACTGACGTGTCTTTACAGAACCTGGAGAATCCCGCAGATGCATCGCTTGCTGCTTACGCCACCTTAAGACCCTCCCGCCTGCGCAACGCCCGTTGCCGCCACTCGTCACTCTGACGAGCCAGCTGTGCCCGATTAATGCGGCACGGAAGAACCAACACGTTTAAATTAACTGGAAATTTTATGTTTAACCTGAGCAATTTCAGGGCGAGTGACGTCAAAAATGACGTGCTGGCCGGTGCCGTGGTGTCCGTTGCGCTGATCCCGGAAGCGACGGCTTTTTCTCTGCTGGCCGGGCTGTCGCCGACCATTGGTCTGCACACCGCCTTTATTCTCGGGCTGGTCACCGCCTTCTTCGGCGGCAAGCCGGGGATGATCTCCGGCGCGGCCGGGTCGATTATTGTGGTGCTGATTAGCCTGATTACCCAGCACGGCTACGAGTACGTGCTGCTGGCGACCATCCTCGCGGGGCTGATTCAGCTGGCGATTGGCGTGCTGCGGCTCGGTAAGTTTATCCGCCTGGTGCCGCAACCGGCGATTTACGGCTTCGTTAACGGGCTGGCGATTGTGATTATGCTGGCGCAGTTCCCGATGATTAAAGGGCAGGGGCCGGTGATGTATGCGCTGGTGGCGCTGGCGATGTTAATTGTCTGGCTGTTCCCGAAGCTGACCAAAGCGATCCCGGGTTCACTGGCGGCGCTGATCGCCATCAGTGCGATTGCCATTGGTTTTGGCCTGGATACTAAACGCGTCGGCGACCTGGCGGATATCTCCGGCACGCTGCCGTCCTTCCATCTGCCGACCGCGCCGTTAAGCTGGGAAACGCTGAAGATCGTGCTGCCGTATGCGGTGGTGATTGCGCTGGTCGGGCTGATTGAATCGCTGCTGACGCTGGCGGTACTGGATGAGATGGGCAGTAAAAAGGGCGCAGGTAATCAGGAGTGCGTGGCGCAGGGTATTGGCAACACTCTCTGCGGCTTCTTCGGCAGCTTTGCCGGATGCGCGATGATCGGCCAGTCCATTATCAACTTCACCTCCGGCGGGCGCGGGCGCATCTCCAACCTGGTCGGGGCGCTGCTGCTGATCCTGTTTGTGATTAGCCTGTCGGATTATATCGCGCTGCTGCCGGTGGCGGCGCTGGCGGGCATTATGTTTGTGGTGTGCATCAACACCTTTGAGTGGAGTTCCATCAGGCGCCTGAAGCGCATGCCGAAAGCCGATGCGGTGATTATGATTGCGGTGACGCTGGTCACGATTTTCACCGACCTGGCGATGGCGGTGATCTGCGGCGTGATTATCTCGGCGCTGGTCTTCGCCTGGCAGCACGCCCGCATCACCATTATTGAGCAGAGCGAGAAAGAGGGGGAGAAAACCTACCGTCTGGAAGGGCCGCTGTTCTTTGGCTCCACCGCCAGTTTCCAGGAGCTGTTTAATCCGCAGCAGGATACCGATAGCGTGGTGATCGACTTTGCCCGCACCCGGGTGATGGACTCCAGCGGCGTGGAGGCGATCGACAAGCTGACGGCGCGCTATATGGAAGCCGGTAAAAGCCTGCGCCTGCGCCATCTGAGCGAGGATTGCATCAGCCTGTTGCGTCAGGCAGGGCCATTCTGCAGCCATGAGCTGGATGACCCGGATTATAAAGTTGCTAGCAATGATGCATGAACCATAAAGCTACTGCTGGACCTGCCGATAATCTAGAAATCGTCGTTTTATAACGGCGCTTACAGTATTTACTTCTATAGTTTAACTGTACGACGATTTATTTCACTGGCAGGATGCCCGTTAACTGACCCGGCGGCATGAAAAACGATTTTTTTTGTACTCCTGTACATACCCTTAGCGGTGAGATGATCGCCATCGACCTGAGCTACCGTCCGCATTCTGCTGCGGTCGGTGGCCCGCTGGATGCTGTGCGGCAGCCGCCATTGCCTGAGGATCGGCTACTGCATCAGCTGCTGATCGTTGAAGAGTACGCCGATTACTTTCGCCAGCACGGCCTGCTGTGCAGCGTGGCCATCGACTTTCAGCTGGCGCGCGCCGTGACGCAGTCGTCGTTTATCCAGCAAATCCTCAGCCATCTGCCCTTTGTGCGCCTGAAACTGTCGGAAGATTTCCCCAATCTGCACGACGGCATGGACAATCCGCTGCTGCGTACCCTGATTGAACAGCTGAATATCTTATGGCTGGACGATCTTGGTGCCGGCGATGCCAATTTGCATGCGCTGCAGTCAAACATGTTTGAAGCGGTAAAGCTCGACCGCCAGTTCTATCTGGAAAACGTCAATAAGCCGTTCTTTTCGGTGCTGATCAACCATATCCGTCAGTATACCAATCGGGTGATCGTGGAGGGTGTGGCCGGAGACGGTCAGCTGGAGACGCTGCGCAACAGTAAAATCTGGGGCGTGCAGGGCTATTTTGCACAGCAGCTGACGCTGGATAGCCTGGAGTGTGGCGACGACGGGAAGCGGTGCGAGAAGGGGTAATCCCCGCTGCGGCTGCGGCCACAGCGGGTGCGCAGGCTTAGCCCGCTTTGTAGCTGTGCAGACGATTCATGGCTTTCAGGCGGTCTTCTTTCAACCACACTTCCGTGCAGCGCGCCGCTTCATCGACCGCATCATCAATCAACTTCTGCTCTGCCGACTGCGGCTTGCCCAGTACAAAACCGACCACCTTGTTGCGATCGCCCGGGTGACCAATGCCGATGCGCAGGCGGTGGAAGTTCAGGTTGTTACCCAGCTTGCTGATAATATCTTTCAGGCCGTTATGTCCGCCGTGGCCGCCGCCCTGCTTAAACTTTGCCACGCCGGGCGGCAGGTCCAGCTCGTCATGGGCAACCAGGATCTCTTCCGGGGCAA
>Ga0308168_1003024_pt1 | contig 13294 bp, 12 predicted proteins | sample PhyCR2_FD_202133 | JGI IMG/M metagenome (GOLD analysis project Ga0308168, IMG submission 202133) | Phyllosphere microbial communities from UC Gill Tract Community Farm, Albany, California, United States - DLSLRC.R2 | ecosystem: Host-associated > Plants > Phyllosphere > Unclassified | place: USA... | reverse complement strand
AAGGTGTATTACGTGCACATCGAGACGCGGCCGGCAAAGGGCAGGAACATGCCTCTGGCCTATGACGGAAGATTTTGCCTGACCGCCCAGGGCGACGGCAGCGTGAAGGTGCACCAGATCCAGCAGCGTGACAGGGAAGGGCGCCAGCTGTACGGCTGTCGGCCTCAATAAAAGCCGCAAATGAAGAAATGCCCCTCGATCGGCTTGGTGTCACATGAAACGTCGCTGCTGACGGCATCCGGTTGCGCTAGCAGGCGATCGATTTTCCCCTCCGGGGCATAGACGATCCCTGCCCATACGCCCAGTCCTTCGTAAGGGAAAACCATGAAGCCGGGCAGGGCCAAAGACATGCAACCCCCGGGTACCGTACATTTTTCGCCGCGCAGCGCAGCCTCGTACCGTGGCTGCTCGAGCTTGAAGCGCACGTAGATGCTGTAGTCCTGGGTCGGGAGGACATACCAGCATGCACACGCAGTCACGAGCGCACCCAGTCCGATCGCGGACGACCATTGCCACTGTCTGGCCAGCCTGAAAACGCAAAGCAGGAATGCGACCAGGCCGGCCAGCAGCGCAACCAGCCCGGTCAGTATTCCGAGAGGGAACGAAATGATGCGAAAGAAAATCACGTGGAGAAATGCAAGGACAACGAATGCCACGACGCCCCAGGTGTCTGCCTGTTTCACATGCATGATGCTCCTCTGAACAACGCTCATGTAACTATATGTAACGCAGCCTAACACTGAGTAAAATCGGCAGCCGTTTCGTACTAAGTGAAATCAAACACAGAGACGGTCCAGTCCAGCGCACTAGGATGAGTGTCCTTTTGACATTCATAACGGACAAGACATGTCTAAGATTATCCACGATCCGGCGGGGGCAAGCCATGCATAAGCCCGCGCACACCACTATCCTCGACGCGCCGCGCCTGGGGCTGGGCAGCCAGCCGGTGTATGCCACGCTGGTGCAATTTCCCGCCGTCTGTTTCGTCGGTACGCTGCTCACCGACATCGCTTACTGGCGCAGTGCCAATTATCTGTGGGAGACCTTTTCGGTCTGGCTGCTGACGGCCGGCTGCATCGTGGCCGCTTTCGCCGCCATCGCCGGCCTGCTCACCTGGGTCAGCCACCGCCACGTGCGCACGCTGCGCTTCGCCAGGCTGCACGTGCTGGCCAGCGCGGTGGCGCTGGCGCTGGCCATCGTCAACGCTTTCGTGCACAGCCGCGACGGCTACGTGGCCGTGGTGCCGCAAGGCCTGACGTTGTCGGTCATCGTCGTGGTCCTGATGCTGCTGGCGACCTGGCTCGGCTGGCCGCGTCCGCACCTGGTCGAGGCCGTGCAACATCCCAACCCTACCGGAGTCCTGTGATGATCCACCCCGTACTCAAGAGCAGCGTGCTGCTGATCGCGGCGGCCTGTGCGCTGGCCGCCTGCGACAAGGGCGACTCGGCGCGCCAGGCTGCGCAATACGGCAACGGCCCGGACCTGCCGGCCGCCAAGAACTACCTGCTGCCGCCGATGAAGGTGGCGCCGGCCGGCTCCTGGAAGCAGGGCGAGACGCCGGTGGTGCCGGCCACGCTGAAGATCAGCGCGCTGGCCACCGGCCTGATGCACCCGCGCTTCGTCTATCCGCTGCCGAACGGCGACATCCTGGTCGTCGAATCGAACGGTCCCAGCCAGCCCGCGATGCGGCCCAAGGACCTGATCATGGGACCGATCCAGGCCTACGGCGGCTCGGCGGCGAAAGCCGGCAACCGCATCACGCTGGTACGTCCCGCCAACGGCGGCGCGCCGGCGCAGCAGACGGTGTTCCTCGACAACCTGAAGTCGCCGTTCGGCGTGGCGCTGGTCGGCAACGAGCTGTATGTGGCGAACGCCGATGCGCTGATGCGCTATCCGTACAACGAGGGAGATACGAAGATCAGTGCCCCGGGCACCAAGGTCCTGGACCTGCCGGGCGCGGACGGCAAGCTGAATCACCACTGGACCAAGAGCCTGTTGGCCAGCCCCGACGGCAGCAAGCTGTACGTGGGCGTCGGCTCGAACAGCAACATCACGGAAAACGGCATGGAAGCGGAGATGAACCGCGCCGCCATCCTCGAAGTGGACCGTGCCAGCGGCGCCTTCCGCGTGTTCGCCAGCGGCCTGCGCAACCCGAACTCGATGCAGTGGGAGCCGACCAGCAAGGCGATGTGGGTGGTCGTCAACGAGCGCGACGAGATCGGTCCCGACCTGGTGCCGGACTACCTGACCTCGGTGCGCGACGGCGGCTTCTACGGCTGGCCGTACAGCTACTACGGCCAGCACGTCGACCCGCGCGTGAAGCCGCAGCGCCCCGACCTGGTCGCCAAAGCGCTGGTGCCCGACTATGCGCTCGGCTCGCACGTGGCTTCGCTCGGCCTGGTCTTCAACCGCCCGGACAGCCCGCTGCCGGCCAACATGCGCGAAGGCGCCTTTGTCGGCGAGCACGGGTCCTGGGACCGCGATCCGCCGAGCGGCTACAAGGTCGTGTTCGTGCCTTTCCAGAACGGCAAGCCGGCCGGGAAGCCGATCGACGTCGTGTCCGGATTCCTGACCGGCGGCCACGCCAAGGGCCGGCCGGTGGGACTGGCGCTGGACAGCAGCGGGGCGCTGCTGGTGGCGGATGACGTGGGCAATACCGTGTGGCGCGTGAGCGCGGCGGCACCGGCTACCGCTGCCGTCGCATCCGTCGCGTCGACAACGGCGCACTGAGACGCTCTCAATTCCCGCGGTAGGTCGAATAGCCGAATGGGCTCAGCAGCAAGGGCACATGGTAGTGCGCGGTGGCCGCATCCATCGTGAATTCGACCGGAATGCGCGGGAAGAAGGTCGGCTGGCCGGTGCGCGCATAGTGTTCGCCGGTCTCGAACACGATGCGGTAGGCGCCGGCCGTCACCGCCTTGCCTTGGGGGTAGAGCGCTGGAATCCGTCCCTGTTCATTGGTGACGCCGGCTGCCAGTGTGCGCCATTGTTCGCCGGCGCGCTGTTCCAGCCGCACCCGGATGCCGGCCGTCGGCTGACCGCTTTGCAGGTCCAGCACGTGGACGCTCAGCGGATTCGGCGCGGCGGCCATGACGGGAGCACCGGCGGCGAGGGCGCAGGCGAGGACGAGCGGTTTGAGCGATTGCATGGTGTTCTCCTTGAGACGATAGGGTTCAGTGGACCGGCTGGTCGAGTTCGGGCAGGGTGCCGATGGCGGACAGCGCGCAGGCGTGGTCGTTGGCGGCCCCGCCGCCGCCCGCCACACCGATGGCGCCGACCGGCTGCCCGTGCGCCAGCAGCGGGACGCCGCCACCGAGCAGCAGCAGTTCCGGCAGGGTCGCCAGGTTGCGCGCATCGGTATCGGCCTGGACCCGGCGCGCCAGGTCGAGCGTGGCCGTGCGGGTCGACAGGGCGGTATAGGCTTTGCGCCGGCTGGCCTCGGTATTGTGCGGACCGACGCCATCGGCCCGCTGCAATGCCACCAGGTTGCCTCCGCGGTCGAGCACGGCAACCACGATGGCGCGTCCCTGGCGCCGGCAGGCATCGATGGCGCCGCCGGCCAGGCGATTGGCGCCTTCCAGCGTCAATTCCGGCTGCTGGCGCAACTGCGCGGCGGCCGGCAGCGTCGCCAGCGCGGCCAGCAGGATCGTGATGGGTCGGATCATGGGCATCCTGTCGGTAAGGTTGAAACCGCCATTCTGGCCTGCGCCACCCGACGCCAGGCTGACCGCCAGATGATAATTCCGTCATGTCCGGCCGCCCGGAACCGGCTTAGAATGGCTGCTTTGCCCATGTTCCTGCCATGCCCATCCTGGTGATCGAAGACGAGCCGAAGACCGGCGACTACCTGCAGCGCGGCCTGGCCGAATCGGGTTTTGCCGTCCGGCTGGTGCGCAATGGGCGCGACGGACTGGCGATCGCGTTCGATGAGGACAGCGGGATCGAACTCATCGTGCTCGACGTCATGCTGCCGCGCATGGATGGCTGGCAGGTGCTGGAAGCCCTGCGCGCCAACCCGGCCACCGCACAGATGCCGGTCCTGTTCCTGACCGCGCGCGATGAAGTACACGACCGAGTGCGCGGCCTCGAACTGGGCGCCGACGACTACCTGGTGAAACCCTTCGCCTTTGCCGAACTGGTGGCGCGCATCCGCACCCTGCTGCGGCGCGGCCCGGTGCGCGAGGATGCCCTGATCCGCATCGCCGACCTGGAAATCGACGTGTTCCGGCGCCGGGTGCGCCGTGGCGCCGTCACGGTTCCCCTGACGGCGCAGGAGTTCGCCCTGCTGCACCTGCTGGCGCAGCGCGAAGGACAGGTGCTGTCACGCTCGCTCATCGCATCGCACGTCTGGGACATGAATTTCGACAGCGACACCAACGTCATCGACGCCGCGGTGCGCCGCCTGCGCCGCAAGATCGACGATCCGTTCGAGCCGAAGCTGATCCACACGCGGCGCGGCATGGGCTACGTGTGCGAGGCGCAGCCGGCGGCGGCGGCGTGAAGGGCCGCCTGCGTCATTCGCTGGCGCTGCGCATCGGCGTGATGTTCGTGCTGGTGGTGGCGCTGGCCGCCGCCGGCCTCGGTACCTACCTGTACCGCGCCTTCGTCGCCGAAATCGAGCGGCGCGACGATATCCAGCTGCTGGGCAAGCTGCGCCAGGTGCAGATCCTGCTCGGGCGTCCCGGCGCGGCCGAACTGCTGCACGACCGGCCCGAGTTCTTCCGCGACACCATGAGCGGCCAGGAGAATTCGCTGGTGCGCTTCGTGGCGGCCGACGGCACGGTGCTGGCCGACATCAACGCGGCCGGCGAACGCTATCCGGTGCCGCCGTCCGCCGGGCCGGCGCCGCAGCGCGCGGCGATCGCCGGCTGGACCAGCCGCGCCGGCGATCCGGGCCGCGTGGTGGCCGGCAGTGCGCGCCTGGACGGCGGCCGCCCCGGCGGCCCAGTGAAGGTGGTGGTCGCGCGCGCGTACGGCGAGCGCAGTGCGATGTTTGCCAGCTACCGCGCACGCATCGCCGCCGCCGCCGCGGTCAGCGCACTGGCGGCGGCCCTGCTGGCGGCGCTGGTGTTGCGGCGAGGTTTGCGTCCGCTGCGCATAGTAGCGGAGCACGCGGCGCTTGTGCGGCCCGGGACGCTGGCGCAGCGGCTCGAGGTGGAAGGCGCGCCGTCGGAACTGCGGCCGCTGATCGATGCCTTCAATGCGATGCTGGTGCGGCTACAGGAGGGTTATGCGCGCCTGTCCGGGTTTTCCGCCGACCTGGCACACGAGTTCCGTACACCCGTCGCCAACCTGCTCGGCCAGAGCCAGGTCATGCTGGCGCAGACGCGCACGGCGGCCGATTACGAGCAGCTGATCGCGTCGAATATCGAAGAGCTCGAACGGCTGGCACGGATGATCGACAGCATGCTGTTCCTCGCGCGTGCCGGCCAGGACGAGGTGGTACTGGCACGCCAGCCACGGGACGCCCTGGACGAACTGCGCAGGATGGCCGATTTCTTCGAGAGCATGGCCGAGGAGCGCGGGCTGCGCATGACGTGCGCGGGCGAGGGCACGGTGCTGGCCGACCCGGCGCTGCTGCGGCGCGCCCTGGCCAACCTGCTGTCGAACGCGGTGCGCCACGCCGGCGCCGGCAGCACGATCGCATTGCGGGCACGGCAGGGCGCCGGCGTCACCGAGCTGAGTGTCGCCAATGACGGCGCGGCGGTCGCGCCCGCGCACCTGGCCCATTTGTTCGAGCGCTTCTACCGGGCCGACAGCGCGCGCAGCGATGCGCAGGGCTCGACCGGCCTGGGGCTGTCGATCGTGCGCGCGATCATGGACCTGCACGGCGGGAGCGCGGCCGTGCACGCCGACGGCGGGCATATCCGGTTCACGCTGGCGTTTCCCGACCGCTGATCCGCGCCCTTGATCCTTATTCCTGGCGCGCCGCGCCCAGCGCCTCCAGCCGCCCGCGCGCATGCCCATTGCCCGGCTCCAGCTCCAGCGCATGCTGGTAATGCGCCACCGCCGCCTCACGCTCGCCGGCCGCCTCGTTGGCCTGGCCCAGGCCGTCGTACAGGAAATCGAAGCGCTCGGGATACAGGTGCGCGCCCAGTGCGAACACCTGGATGGCGTCGCGCGCTCTACCGGCCTGCAGCAGTGTCAGGCCCCAGTCGCGCAGCTGCAGCGCGTCCAGCGACAGCTCCGGGTTCTGCGCGTGCAGGCGGTCGTAAATCGCGTCGATGCGGCCGAAGCCTTGCTGGCCGATCTGCTCGAGGAAGGTGTCCATGGTCGGCGCCGGACCGGCTGCGCGGCGCAGGGCGAAGGAGAGCATGCCGGGCGGCGTGCTGCCGCTGGCCAGGTCGGCCTCCAGGCTGCGGCGGGCGCCGGCATCGTCTTTCAGGCGGGCATCGAGGAAGCGCTTGACCGCCAGCGCGGTGGCGCCGTAGGCCCGGGCGGCCTGTTCGCGCGTGCGGCCCTTGAACCCGGCGTCCGGCACCATGCGCAGCGACCACGACGAGAAATCGGTGTGGCTACTCGCATCCATGGTGGCGAGGTAGACGTCGGCATAGCGCAGGCGCGCCAGCAGGTCGGTGCCGGCGCCGAGGTCGTCCTGCTCGCCCGGTCCCGCGCTCTGCAGGCGGCTGACGTACAGCAGCGGGATGCCGAGGCGTTCCGGCGTGACGTAGCGTGCCGCGCGCGGGCTGCCGTTCAGGTAGTCGAAGGCGGCGCGCAGCGTGCCGTCCAGGCTGACCAGCGCGCCGATGCGGTCGTCGCGCGCCGCCGCCAGCACGCCCGCCAGTCCGCCCCAGCCGTGGCCGATGACGCCGATGTGGCGGGTGTCGGCCTGGGGCAGCGTATGTGCGTAGCCGACCAGGTAGGCGATGTCGGCGGCCTGTGCTTCGGCGCCGTCGAGGTCGGCCGTCATCCGGTGCGAGCGCGGACCGAGCGAGGCGCTGGCGATCACGATGTAGCCCTGGCCGGCCAGGTATTCGCACAGGTCGGCATTGTCGATCGCGTAGGCGCTGTTGCCGGGGGCGTAGATCACGACCGGGTAGCGGCCGGCTTGCTCGGCCGCATCGCGCACGGCGCGCACCGGCTGGCGCAGGTCGGCGCCGATGCGCGCGCCGTCGGCGCCGCGGGTGAGGGCGTCGACCAGGCCGTCGGTGGCGCGCCGCACTTCGTCCTGCGTGCGCCCGAAGTTTTCTTCGGTCGCCACGGTGGCGACGTAGTCGCGGTAACGCAGCGGCGCACCGCCCGCGACGGCCGGATACCAGACCAGGGCCTGCAGCGGACGGGCGCGCTCGGCGGCGGCCGGCTGCGCCGTCACCGGATCGCGTGCGCGCCGGTAGACGCGGGCGCGGTCGAACTGCTGGCGGACGTGGAACCCGACGGCATGCGGGCCGGCCGGCGCCGCCAGCGGAAAATCGCTGGCAGTAGCAGCGGCGGCAGTGGCGGCGGCGGTGAGCAGGAGCAGGGCAAGGCAGGTGCGGAGCATGGTGGCAGTGTCGGTTTGGCAGCGTGGCTATTCGATTTGCATTGTAGGACTGTAAATTCTTTAGGGCAAACACGGCGCCATGCTGGCGCTGGACGGCGGCGCGGGGCCGCCGGGCCGCGCGATCCGTTAAAATGGCGGCATTCTTTTACTCCTACCAACATCATGACCCAGGACGAACTCAAGCAGGCAGTCGCCCGCACCGCCATCGATTACGTTGTCGACGGCGAAATCATCGGCGTCGGCACCGGCTCGACCGCCAACTTCTTCATCGACGAACTCGGCAAGATCAAGGACCGCATCAAGGGCGCGGTCGCCTCGTCGGAAGCCACTGCGGCGCGCCTGCGCGGCCACGGCATCGCCGTCTACGATCTGAACGACGTCGAGTGGATTTCGGTCTACGTCGACGGTGCCGACGAGATCGACGCCGGCGGCGCCATGATCAAGGGCGGCGGCGCGGCACTGACGCGCGAAAAGATCGTGGCTTCGGTCGCGAAGCAGTTCGTTTGTATTGCCGACGGTTCCAAGCTGGTGCAAACCCTGGGTACCTTCCCGCTGCCGGTGGAAGTGGTGCCGATGGCGCGCGCCGCCGTGGCGCGCCGCCTGGTCGAGCTGGGCGGCCAGCCGCGCCTGCGCACGGAGTCGGGCACTGACAAGCCATTCGTCACCGACAACGGTGGCCACCTGCTCGACGTGGCAGGCCTGTCGATCACCGATCCGGCCGTGCTGGAGTCCGAGATCAACCAGATCGTCGGCGTCATCGCCGTCGGCCTGTTCGCCCGCCGCGGCGCCGACGTCTGCCTGCTGGGCACCGGCGAAGGCGTCAAGACCCTGAGCTTCTAAGCTGGAGACGTCGCCATGAAGCCGCTATTCGCTGCGATGCTGGTTGGATCGATACTGCTGGGCGGCTGCTCGGCGTTTCACGGCAAGCCCGGGCCGCAGGCACCGGATGCGCCGGAGCTGGCGCCGACACCATCGCCGGCCGGCTTGAGCGATGCGGGCGGTGCGCCCATCGAAAAGGTGCCGTTCCGCATCGGCGTATCCTCGGCCACGGTCGAGCGCATGGCACGCCAGCAGGGCTGCAGCGGCGGCAAGGGCGCCGGCCTGATCACCGAGCCGGGGCCGGCCGAGGTCTACCGGATGCAATGCGATAACGGCAAGATCTTCATGGCGCGCTGCGAGCTGCGCCAGTGCAAGCCGATGTGATGGGCGGACGGATGGGCGGCACCGCGCCATGAAAAAAGGGAGCCGAGGCCCCCTTCTTTTTTTGCTTGCTATATATGATCAGTCAGCCGGCGGCACATAGCCGGCGGCGGCATCGGCGCCTTCGCCGAAGAAATGCTTTTCCATCTGGACCGCCAGGTACTTGCGCGCGCGGGCGTCGGCCATGTTCAGGCGGTTTTCGTTGATCAGCATGGTCTGGTGCTTCAGCCAGCCCTGCCAGGCTTCCTTCGACACGCTCTCATAGATGCGCTTGCCCAGTTCGCCCGGGTAAGGCGCGAAATCGAGGCCTTCGGCTTCCTTGTTCAGTTTGATGCAGTGGACGGTGCGGGCCATTTTTTGTGCTCCTGGTTGGTATCTGAAAGCGTGATTATAAAGCCAGCGTGAGAAAGCTACCTAAGCCACGCTCTGCGCTGCATTATGCACGTCGCCCCTGCGCAGGCAGGGGCCCAAGTTTTGCGGTATGCCACTAACTTAGGCCCCTGCCTTCGCAGGGGCGACGGTGGCTGTTCACAGCGTCTTGATCAGAATCTGCGACCGCCGCTGCCAGTTATACATATGCGCCCGGTCCTTCGGCAAATCGTCCACCGTTGCCGGCATGAAGCCGCGTTTCTTGAACCAGTGCGAGGTGCGCGTGGTCAGCACGAACAGCTTGGTCATGCCGGCCGCCTTGGCGCGGTTTTCCATGTGCTTGAGGATGCGCTCGCCGTCGCCCTGGGCCTGGGCATCCGGACTGATCGTCAGGCATGCCATTTCGGCCATCTTGGAGTCCGGGAACGGGTACAGCGCCGCGCAGCCGAAGATCACGCCGTCGTGCTCGATCACCGAGAACTGCTCGATTTCGCGCTCGATCAGCTCGCGGCCACGCTTGACCAGCGTGCCGTCGGCTTCCAGCGGTTCGATGAGCTTGATAATTCCGCCGACGTCCTCAATTGAGGCAATGCGCAGGCTTTCCAGGTTCTCGTGGCTGATCATGGTGCCCACGCCGTCGTGGGTGAACAGCTCGAGCAGGGCCGAGCCATCCATCTGGTAGGGCAGGATGTGGGCGCGGTCCACGCCGCTGTTGCAGGCCTTGATCGCGTGTTGCAGGTAGTAGGAAGCGTCGAGCGGCAGGAAGCCGGCCTGCAGCACGGCTTCGGCCTGGTGCGACGACAGTTCGCGGATGTCCTCGCCGGCGGCGTCCTTCATCAGCGGCGTCTCGGTGATGAAGATCAGCTTTTCGGCGTGCAGGGCGATCGCGGCGGACACCGCCACGTCTTCCATGGTCAGGTTGAACAGTTCGCCGGTCGGCGAGAAGCCCAGCGGCGACAGCAGCACGATGTTGTCCTCGGTCTGCAGGATCGGCGCGATTTTCTCGGCCGCGACCTTGCGGGTGACGCCGGTCAGTTCGTGGTCGACGCCGTCGATGACGCCGAGCGGGCGTGCGGTGACGAAGTTGCCGGACACGATGCTGATGTGGGCGTTCGACATCGGCGTGTTCGGCAAACCCTGGCTGAACGCGGCCTCGATGTCGAGGCGCAGTTCGCCGGCGGCTTCTTTGGCGCATTCCATTGCCGCGGTGTCGGTGATGCGTACGCCGTTGTGGAAGCGGCCCTCGACGTTCCGCAGCGCGAGCTGTTCGGCGACCTGGGGACGCGAGCCGTGCACCAGTACCACGCGGATGCCGAGGCCGACGAGTAGCGAGAGATCCTGCGCCAGCACCGGCAGGTCGCCGGAGGCGACCAGTTCACCCGGAAAAGCGACGACGAAAGTCTTGCCGCCGAACGCATGAATATACGGTGCGACCGAGCGCAGCCACTGGACGAATTGGGTAGGGTTTTCCATTTGCCGCATTATAATTGGCTGCGCGACTTGCGCACCAAATTCCTTGTAAAAATCAATGTCAGAACAGAGTAACAAGCCTTCGCCGAGCCCGGCGCGCGCAGCAACTTCCGAACCGAATGCCACCCCGTCGCGCCAGGGCGAGACGCGTGCGCCTTTGACGCGCACGAACGAGCTGCAGGCGAAGCCGGAACGCCCGCACCGCGAAGCGGGCGAAGGTGGCGAGCGCCGTGGCCATGGTGATGCCGGCGGCCGGCAGGGCGCCGGCCAGGGTGCGCAGGACAGTCAGCGCAATCGCGCTCAGGGCGGTGGACAGAACCCGCCGCGCGCGCAGGCGCGCGAGGGCGCGCTGGCCAGTGCACTGGCCGAGGCCAACGTGCGTGCGCCTGCCGCGCCGGCGGCGCCGCAGAACGGCGCGCGCCGACAGGAAAATAAGCCGGCAAACAAGCCGGCCGACGGCGAACGCCGCCCACGCGGCGAGCGTCCACCGCGCGACGGTGGCGAACGCGCCGCGCCCCTGCGTACGCCGCTGCCGGCCATCGTGTTCCCGGAAGACCTGCCGGTCTCCGGCAGGCGCAAGGAAATCGCCGAGACCCTCAGCAAGCACCAGGTCATCATCGTGTCCGGCGAAACCGGTTCCGGCAAGACGACCCAGCTGCCTAAAATTTGCCTGGAACTCGGCCGCGGCGAGAAGGGCCTGATCGGCCATACGCAGCCGCGCCGGATCGCGGCATCCAGCACCGCCAAGCGCATCGCGCATGAACTGGGCACGCCGCTGGGCGAGCACGTCGGCTACAAGGTGCGCTTCAACGACACGCTGCAGCCGGGCGCCTGGGTCAAGCTGATGACCGACGGTATCCTGCTGGCCGAAACCCAGACCGATCCGCTGCTGCGCGCCTACGACACCATCATCATCGACGAGGCGCACGAGCGCAGCCTGAACATCGACTTCCTGCTCGGCTACCTGAAGCAGATCCTGCCGCGCCGGCCCGACCTGAAGATCATCATCACCTCGGCGACGATCGACGCCGAGCGCTTTGCGCGCCATTTCGGCACACCCGAAAAACCGGTGCCGGTCATCGAGGTCTCGGGCCGCCTGTACAAGGTCGAGGTGCGTTATCGCCCGGTCGACCGCGATCCGGTCGCCGCGCCGACCGGTGGCGGCGACAAGCCCACCAACAAGGCCCAGGCCGCGCGCGACAAGCGCGACCTGATGGATGCCGTGGTCGACGGTGTCGATGAACTGTGCCGCCTGGGATCGGGCGACGTGCTGGTATTCCTGCCGGGCGAACGCGAGATCCGCGACTGCGCCGAGGCGCTGAGGAAGCACCATCCGCCGCACGTCGAGATCCTGCCGCTGTTCGCGCGGCTGTCGGTGGAAGAGCAGGACAAGGTCTTCCGCACCACGAACGCGCGCCGCATCGTGCTGGCGACCAACGTGGCCGAGACCTCGCTGACCGTACCCGGTATCCGCTACGTGGTCGACTCGGGCCTGGCGCGTGTAAAACGCTACAGCTTCCGTAACAAGGTCGAGCAGCTGCAGGTGGAAAGCATCGCGCAGTCGGCCGCCAACCAGCGTGCCGGCCGCTGCGGCCGCGTGGCCGACGGCGTCTGCATCCGCCTGTACGAGGAAGACGATTTCCTGCTGCGCCCCAAGTTCACCGAGCCGGAAATCCTGCGCTCGTCGCTGGCGGCGGTCATCCTGCGCATGAAGTCGCTGCACCTGACGGATGTGGAGACCTTCCCGTTCGTGGAGTCGCCGCAGGGCCGCGCCATCGCCGACGGTTACCAGCTGCTGCAGGAGCTGGGTGCGGTCGACGACAACAACGAACTCACCGCGATGGGGCGCAAGCTGGCCAAGCTGCCGCTCGACCCGCGCGTCGGCCGCATGATCCTGGCCGCTGTCGACAACAACAGCCTGACCGAAATGCTGATCATCGCCTCGGCGCTGTCGGTGCAGGACCCGCGCGACCGGCCCATGGAATACCAGCAGCAGGCCGACGAGAAGCACAAGAAGTTCGCCGACGAACGCAGCGAGTTTCTCAGCTTCGTGAAGATCTGGCGCTGGTTCGAGGACGCCATCGAGCACAAGAAGACCAACCGCCAGCTGCAGGAAAACTGCCGCGAGAATTTCCTGTCGCAGGTGCGCCTGCGCGAGTGGCGCGACGTGCATTCGCAGCTGTTGACCATCGTGCGCGAGCAGGGCTGGCGCCTGAACGAGCTGCCGGCCACCTACGACCAGGTGCACCTGGCGCTGCTGACCGGCCTGTTGGGCAACATCGGCTACAAGATCGAGGAGGAGGGCGCCACCGCGTCCCGCGCGGCCCAGGGCGGCGGCGGCTACCTGGGCGCGCGCGGCATCAAGTTCCACATCTGGCCGGGTTCGTCGCTGGGTAAAAAGGCGGGCAAGTGGGTGATGGCGGCCGAGCTGGTCGAGACCACGCGCCTGTATGCGCGCTGCCTGGCCCAGATCCAGCCCGAGTGGGTCGAGAAGATCGGCGGCCACCTGCTGAAAAAATCGTGGGGCGAGCCGCGCTGGGAAAAGCGCAGCGCGCAAGTCACGGCAGCGGAGCGCGCGACCCTGTACGGCATCGTGGTCTACAGCCAGCGCCGCATCAACTATGCGCTGCACAACCCGGCGGAAGCGCGCGAGATCTTCATCCGCGACGCGCTGGTGGCGGGCGACTACGAGACGCGCGCACCGTTCTTCGCCCACAACCACAAGCTGGTGCGCGAGATCGAGAACCTCGAGCACAAATCGCGCCGCCTCGACGT
>Ga0308168_1003018_pt1 | contig 13313 bp, 9 predicted proteins | sample PhyCR2_FD_202133 | JGI IMG/M metagenome (GOLD analysis project Ga0308168, IMG submission 202133) | Phyllosphere microbial communities from UC Gill Tract Community Farm, Albany, California, United States - DLSLRC.R2 | ecosystem: Host-associated > Plants > Phyllosphere > Unclassified | place: USA... | reverse complement strand
GACTGCATCAGGCCGCGCCGCATGGTCATCGGACCTTCGTACTTGTTGTCGTAGTTCTTCGGTTCCCAGGCCTGGCCGCCGGTCTGGCCGGCGTCGAAGCTGATCGGGGCGTCGTTGACGATCGTCGCCGGCGACAGGCCGCGCTCGAGCGAGGCCGAATAGATGAAGGGCTTGAACGAGGAACCCGGCTGGCGCCAGGCCTGCGTCACGTGGTTGAACTTGTTGCGGTTGAAGTCGAAGCCGCCGACCAGGGCGCGGATCGAACCGTCCTCGGTATTGGCCGCCACGAACGCCGATTCGACTTCGGGCATCTGGGTGATCAGCCACTTCGACTCGTCGTCCTGCATCACGCGGATCACCGCGCCGCGGCGCACGCGCCGGTTCGGGGCCGCCTTGTCGGACAGCCAGGCGCGCGCGAAGGCAAGGCCCGGGCCCGAGATCGTGATCGTGTCGCCCGAGGCGATGGTCGCCTGGACCTGGGTGGAACTGGCCTGCAAGACAACGGCGGCGATGATGTTGTCGCTGTCCGGATGCTCGGCCAGCTCGGCCTCGATCGCTTCGTCGGCGTCAAGCTTGGCGCCCGGGATCTCGATGAACGATTCCGGGCCGCGATAGGGGCGGCGGCGCTCGTAGTCCATCACGCCGCGGCGCAGGGCCAGGTAGGCGGCGTCCTGGTCGGCCTTGGTGATGGTGGTGAACACGTTCAGGCCGCGGGTATAGGTGTCTTCCTTGAACTGTTCGTAGACCAGCTGGCGCGCCATCTCGGCCACGTATTCGGCGTGCACGCCGAAGGCGGTGCTGTCCGACTTGATCTTGAGCGGCTCTTGTTTCGCCTGGTTGTATTGCGCCTCGCTGATGTAGCCGAGCGAGTGCATGCGCTGCAGGATGTATTGCTGGCGGGTCTTGGCGCGGGTCGGGTTGACGACCGGATTGTAGGCCGACGGCGCCTTCGGCAGGCCGGCCAGCATGGCCGCTTCGGCCACGGTGATGTCGCGCAAGTCCTTGCCAAAATAGATCTGGGCCGCCGACTGGAAGCCGAAGGCGCGCTGGCCCAGGTAGATCTGGTTCATGTACAGCTCGAGGATCTGGTCCTTGGAGAGGTTCTTCTCGATCTTCCAGGCCAGCAGGGCCTCGTAGGCCTTGCGCTTGAAGGTCTGCTCGGACGACAGGAAGAAGTTGCGCGCGACCTGCTGGGTGATGGTCGAGGCGCCCTGGCGCGAGCCGCTGGTGGCGTTGTGGAATGCGGCGCGCAGGATGCCCCAGTAGTCGATGCCGCTGTGCTCGTAGAAGCGGTCGTCTTCGATCGACAGCACGGCCTTCTTCATGACGTCCGGGATGTCCTTGAAGTGGACCAGGGTGCGGCGCTCCTCGCCGAATTCGCCGATCAGGACGTTATCGGCTGTAAAGATGCGCAGCGGCATCTTGGGCCGGTAGTCGGTGATGGTGTCCAGCGCCGGCAGGTTCGGGTAGGCCATCGCAAGGGCGAACACGACCACCAGCACGCCGATGGCGCCCAGGCCGAACAGGCCGGCGACCGCCATCAGGACCAGGCGTTTGGGGCTGAACTTCGCGGAGGAAGAGGAGGCTGCTTGTTTCTCTTTCATGCTGACTTTCGCTTTGTTGATCCGCCTCATTATAAGGCAGCGGTTTGGTGCCCGATACTCGACGGAGCTTAACGGAACTCAAGGGCAATATTGGCCTGGCAATGAAAACGCCGGAGTGTGGCGCGCACGCCCCAGAAAGGAGTGTTCCAGTGCAGAAATTTCTTGTCCGTAGTCATCCTTTGTTGCTACGATCCGATGCGGTGCTGCACGTAAGTGCCGGATTTTTATAAGAAAGTTATAAGAAGTAAATAGCTGTTTTATTTACGACAACATGTAATTCCGGGCCTTTCAAGCTCATTCTGCAGCCACAGGAGTGTATTGGTGATCAATCTGGGGTCCTTGTTTGGACAATCGAGTCCGCCGATGGTCGGGCTCGATATCAGCACGTCCGGCGTCCGCCTGGTCGAGCTGGCCGATGCAGGCAAGGGTATCGTGCGCCTGGAGCGCTACGCCACCGAGGCGCTGCCGCGCGGCGCCGTGATGGACGGCAATATCGAAAACATGGACCAGGTCGCCGACGCGGTGCGCCGGGTCTGGAAGAAGAGCGGCACCCGCGCCCGCCACGTGGCGCTCGGCATGCCGCCCGCCGCCGTGATCACCAAGAAGATCATCCTGCCGGCCGGTCTGTCGGAAGACCAGTTGGAAGTGCAGGTCGAGTCCGAGGCCAGTCAGTATATCCCGTTCGCGCTCGATGAGGTCAGCCTCGACTTCGACGTGATCGGCGCGGCCCCGAATTCGCTGGACGACATGGAAGTGATGCTGGCCGCCGCGCGCCGCGAAAAGGTCGAGGACCGGGTCGCGATCGCGGAAGCCGCCGGCCTTACCGCCACCGTGATGGACATCGAATCGTACGCCGCGCGCGGCGCGCTCGAACACGCCGCCCTGCCGCGGCAGGACCAGATCGTGGCCCTGTTCCAGATCGGCGCCCACGCCACCCACGTGTCGGTGCTGCTGAACGGCGAAGCGGTCTACGAGCGCGAGCAGCCGTTCGGCGGCAATGCGCTGACCCAGGACATCGTGCGCAGCTACGGCATGGCGTTCGAAGAAGCCGAGACGCGCAAGAAGGCGGGCGACCTGCCCGAGAACTACCGCGCCGACATCCTGGCGCCGTTCCTGGAAAGCGCGGCGCTGGAAATCACGCGCGCCATCCAGTTCTTCTACACCTCGACCCCGTATACCCGGATCGACCAGCTGTACCTGGCCGGCGGCTGCGCGCTGCTGCCCGGGATCCTCGACGTCGTGGCCGGCCGCACCCGCCTGCCGACGCTGCTCGCGGCGCCCTTCGAGGGCATGCAGCTCGGCCCCGGCGTGCGCGAACACCAGCTGCGCCAGGACGCCCCGGCCTACCTGGTCGCCTGCGGCCTGGCGCTGCGGAGGTTCGGCTGATGATCCGGATTAACCTGCTGCCCCACCGCGAAGCCAAGCGCAAGCAGAAGCAGGCCGCCTTCGTCGCCCTGATGGCGCTGGGCGGCGTGCTGGGCGCCATCGTGGTGATGCTGGTCGGCGCCTATAACGCGAGCCAGATCTCGGTCCAGAACCAGCGCAACGAGGTCCTGAAAAAAGCCAGCGCGGAGCTGGACAAGAAGATCGGCGAGATCACCAACCTGAAGGAAGAAATCGCCGCGCTGCAGGCGCGCCAGCAGGCGGTCGAAGACTTGCAGGGCGACCGCAACCAGCCGGTCCACCTGCTCGACGAGCTGGTGCGCCAGACGCCGGAAGGCGTGCACCTGAAATCGGTCAAGCAGAGCGGCCAGCGCGTGATCCTGACCGGCAACGCCCAGTCGCAGGAGCGGGTGGCCGAGCTGCTGCGCAACCTGTCGAGCGGCTCGCCGTGGCTGCAGAACCCGGACCTGACCGAGGTCCGCGCCGTCAGCCTGGCCCAGGGCAAGGCCAGCCGCAAGGTGGTCGAGTTCACGCTCGGCGTGTCGATCAAGCGCGCGCGCCTGAGCGACGAGGGCGACGAGGCCGCGCACGGCGACAAGCCGGCCGGGGGCAAGCGCGTGGCGGAGAAGTCATGAACATCGACATCAAAGAACTCGGCGCCCGGCTGGCGGCGCAGTTCCAGGACCTGCAGGGCCGTCCGCCCGGCCAGTGGCCGCTGGCGCCGCGCCTGCTGTGCGCCGCCGGCGTGATGGCGGCGGTCGTCGGCCTGGGCTACTACTTCTACTGGAGCGACCAGTTCGCGGCCCAGGAGCGCGGCGCGCGCGACGAGCAAAAGCTGCGCGAGGAGTACAAGACCAAGATGGCGCAGGCGATCAACCTGGAAGCGCTCAAGGCGCAGAAGGCGCAGGTCGACCAGTACGTGGTGCGCCTGGAGAAGCAGTTGCCGAGCAAGTCCGAAATGTATTCGCTGCTGTCCGACATCAACCAGTCGGGCGTGGGCCGCGGCCTGCAGTTCGAGCTGTTCAAGCCGGGCCAGGAAGTGGTGCGCGACTACTACGCCGAGCTGCCGATCGATATCAAGGTGAGCGGCCGCTACCACGACATGGGCGCGTTCGCCGCCGACATGGCCAACCTGCCGCGCATCGTCACGCTGAACAACCTGACCCTGCTGGCCGGCAAGGACGGCAGCCTGGGGCTGCAGGCGGTGGCCAAGACCTTCCGCTACCTCGACCAGGAAGAGCTGGCGGCCCAGCGCGCCGCGCGCGCGGCCGAGAAGAAGAAGGGCAAGAAGGGCAAGGGCAAGGCCAAGACCGGGGGCAAGAAATGATGCGCGCACGAGCGATGGGGCGCATGGGCGCGCTGCTGCTGGCCGGCAGCCTGCTGGCCGCCTGCGGCGACGGCGGCGTGGGCGAGACCCGGGCCTGGATGAAGGGGGTGGAAAAGCAGACCGTGCCGAAGGTCAAGCCGCTGCCGGAGCCGAAGACCTTCGAGCCCTATGGCTACGATCCGCGCGCGGCGCTCGACCCCTTCGATCCCACCAAGCTGCTGGGCGAGATGGCGCGCATGGCGCAGGCCGGCGCCAATGCCAACCAGCCCGATCTCGAGCGGCCGAAGGAATTGCTGGAGACCTTCCCGCTCGACACGATGCGGATGGTGGGCACGATCCAGAAGGGCGGCGTGAACTACGCGCTGCTGCAGGTCGAGCGTTCGCTGTACCGGGTGCGCAGCGGCCAGCGGATTGGACAGAACTACGGGCGCATCACGCGTGTGAGCGAGGGCGCCGTCGAGATCAGGGAATCGGTACAGGACGCCACTGGCGACTGGGTGGAGCGGATGGCCCACATCGAGCTGCAGAGCCGCGCAGCCAAATAAGGAGAGCAGTAGATGACCTTCAACGTCAAGATTCGCTTCGCCCCGCCGGCCTGGCTGGCGCGCGCCGCGGCCGCACTCATGCTCATGATGTGCGCCGGCGCCGCCCTGGCCCAGGGCAATGCGATCGAGTCGATCACGGCCAACCAGCAGGGCAGCAACGTGGTCATCAACGTGACCATGCGCGAGGTCCCGGCGCGTGCGCCGATCGGCTTCGCGATCACCAACCCGTCCCGCATTGCGCTCGATTTCGGCGCCACCGCCAACGCCACCGGCAAGACGGTGCACGAGCTGAACCTGGGCGACGTGCGCAGCCTGAACGTGGTGCAGGCCGGCGAGCGCACCCGCCTGGTGCTGAACCTGGCGCGCGCCCTGAACTACGCCACCACCATCGACGGCAAGTCGGTGATCGTGACCGTGGAAGGCTCGGGCGGCGTGGCGCGCGCGCTCGACGCCAGCGGCATGCCGGCCGCTGCGGCGGCGCGAGCGTCGCTTCCCGCGACGCGCCCTCAATTGCGCGACCTCGACTTTCGCCGCGGCGCCAATGGCGCCGGCCGGGTCGTGGTCGACCTGCCCGCCAACCAGGTGGCGGTCGACGTGCGCCAGACCGCCGGCGGCGTGACCGTCGACTTCCTCAATGCGCGCCTGCCGGAGTCGCTGCGCCGGCGCCTGGACGTGACCGATTTCGGCACGCCGGTCACCCGCGTCTCGACCCTGGCCCAGGGCGATAATGTGCGCATGACGGTGGAGGCGCAAGGCGACTGGGAACAGTCGGTATTCCAGAGCGACACCCAGCTCGTGGTCGAGGTGCGCAAGGTGGAAAGCGACCCGAATCGCAGCAGCCCGGGCTCGCGCGACAACCCGCAGGGTTATCGCGGCGAGAAGCTGTCGTTCGACTTCCAGGACGTCGAGGTGCGCGCCGCGCTGCAGGCGGTGGCCGACATCTCGGGCCTGAACATCATCGCCAGCGACTCGGTCACCGGTTCGCTGACCCTGCGCCTGAAGGACGTGCCGTGGGACCAGGCGCTGGACGTGATCCTGACCGCCAAGGGCCTGGACCAGCGCAAGAACGGCAACGTGGTGTGGATCGCGCCGAAGGAAGAACTGCTGACCAAGGAAAAGCTCGAGCTCGAGCAGCGCGCCCAGATCGCCGAACTCGAGCCGCTGCGCTCCGAGATCTTCCAGCTCAATTACCAGAAGGCGGAATCGTTCCGCAACGTGTTCGGCCTGGACGCCGGCGGCGCCACCGCGAGCAGCGATGCGGGCGGGCGCAACCGCGTGCTGTCGCGGCGCGGCAGCGCGATCATCGATCCGCGCACCAACCAGCTGTTCGTGACCGACATCGCGTCCAGGATCGAGGACATCCGCAAGCTGATCCAGAAGACCGACATCGCCTCGAAGCAGGTGCTGATCGAGGCGCGCCTGGTCGAGGCCAACGACGGCTTCTCGCGCAACCTCGGCGCCAAGCTCGGCTTCAACGACCTGCGCACCCAGCGCGGCGGCGACTCCGGCTGGCAGATCAGCGGCAACGAGCGCGTCGCCATCGGCGGCAACCTGGCCGGCGTGGGCCAGGTCACCGGCCAGACCCCGGCGACCACCAGCATCGACAACACCACCATGGTCAACCTGCCGGCGGCCGGCATCGGCGGCGTCCCGGCCTCGACGCTGGCGTTCTCGCTGTTCTCCTCGGCCGCCAACCGCTTCCTGAACCTGGAACTGTCGGCGCTGGAAGCCGACGGCAAGGGCAAGATCATCTCGAGCCCGCGCGTGGTCACCGAGGACAAGCAGGTCGCCGTGATCGAGCAGGGCGTCGAGCTGCCCTACGAGCAGGCGACCAGCAGCGGCGCCACCTCGATCTCGTTCAAGAAGGCCAACCTGCGCCTGGAAGTGACGCCGCAGATCACGCCGGACGGCAACGTGGTGCTGGAAGTGGACGTCAACAAGGATTCGAAGGGTGAAGAGACGCGCGCCGGCTTCGCGATCAACACCCAGCACGTCAAGACCAAGGTGATGGTCGAGAACGGCGGCACGGTGGTGCTGGGCGGGATCTACCAGCAGACCGAGCGCAACAACGTGACCAAGGTGCCGTTGCTGGGCGACGTCCCGCTGCTGGGCTACCTGTTCAAGACCAGCGGCGTCGAGCACAGCAAGACCGAGCTGCTGGTCTTCATCACCCCGAAGATCGTGAACGAGAACGTGGCGGGCACGCGCTGAACCGACCTTAACCCCCCAACCGATAATAATATGAAAAACCAGCACATCAAGTACGGCAGCCTGGCGCTGCTCCTGGCCGCGACCCTGTCCGCCTGCGGCGGCGGCGGCGGCAACCCGGGCACACCTAGCGGCAGCGGCGGCAGCGGCACCGGCAGCACGCCGGTCACGCCTGCCGCGCCGACCGTCGGCGTCAGCCTGGTCAATGCCACGGGCAGCGCCAGCACCGCGCTCTCCGGCGCCACCCCGCTGACGGTGCGCGCCCTGGTGCTCGACGCCAACAAGCAGCCGGTGCCGAATGCGCTGGTCACCTTCACCACCGCCGACGACCTGGCCGTGTTCGCGCCGGGCGCCGGCACCGCCCTGACCGACGCCAGCGGCACCGCCAGCATCACCATGCGCGTGGCCAGCCTGGCGGCCGGCGGCGCCGGCGCCGTCACGGCCAGCGTCACCGTGGCCGGCACCGCCGTCACCAACACCGCCAACTACGCGGTCAACGCCACCGCGCTGACCTTCAGCGCGCTGCGCCTGGAGCCAGGCAGCATCAATGCCTACGACTCGAGCAAGATCGCGGTCGACCTGCTGGCCAACGGCGCCAGGTACACCGGCCAGGTCAACGTCAACTTCACCTCGGCCTGCGTCGCCGCCGGCAAGGCCACGCTGGCCGCCGTCGTCGCGACCAGCAACGGCACCGCGGAGACGGTCTACCGCGACCAGGGTTGCGGCAACAACGACACCATCACCGTGAGCGCCGACGGCGTCGCGACCCCGGCCACGGGTTCGCTCGTGATCGCCCAGCCGGGCGCCGCGTCGGTGCAGTTCGTCGAGGCGCTGCCGACCGACAAGTCGATCGTGATCCGCGGCCAGGGCGGCATCAACCGCACCGAGACCGCGACCCTGCGCTTCCGCGTGTTCGACCTGTTCAATCGTCCGCTGGCCAACAAGCAGGTCGATTTCATCGCCGAACCCGAGAACCTGGTCACCCTGAACAAGACGACCGACCGCACCGACCAGAACGGCGAGGTGATCACCACCGTCAATTCGGGCAACGTGCCGACCTCGTTCCGCGTGCACGCCGTGCTGCCGGGGACCACGCCCGTCATCTCGACCACCTCGGATTCGATCGTCGTGACCACCGGCCTGCCGACCCAGCGCGCGTTCTCGATCTCGACCACCAGCGGCAACGTGGACGGCTGGTCGTTCGACAGCGGCACCACGACCCCGGCCGCCACCGTCAACGTGCTGCTGGCCGACCAGTTCGGCAACCCGGTGGCGGATGGCACGCCGATCGTGTTCCAGACCAATATCGGCGCCATCGGCACCTCGAGCTCGGGCGGCTGCGTCACCGTCAACGGCGGCTGCTCGGTCCCGTTCCGCACGCAAGAGCCCCGCGTCGCGCTGCCGAACACCCCGGCCACGCCATGCAATACCGGCCCGAACGCGACCCCGGACAGCACCCGTCCGGGCGTGGCGACGATCTGCGCCAGCACCACCGACGGCAGCAATACCCAGTTCGTCAAGACGACGATCACGTTCAGCGACGAAACCCTGGCCCGTGCCTACGTCAACGGCGCCACGTCGCCGTCGACCGGCGACCTGGGCAGCGCCAGCGCCAACGACCCGAAAGTATTCGTGGTCCAGTTGACCGACCTGAACGGCAACCCGCTGCCGTCCGAGTCGACCGTGGCGGTCACCGGCCTGGTCAACGCCACCCTCGTCGACATCAGCCCGGCCCGCGTGCCGAGCATCTTCGCCGCCGCCGGAACCGGCGCGCAGGGTTCGTCGCACCGGATCACCCTGAGCGCCACCGGGACCAAGCCCTGCACCGCGGGCGCCCGGGCGACCTTCAACGTGAGCGTCACCACGCCGCGCGGCGACGTCAGTTCGCTGCCGTTCTCGCTGAACTTCACTTGTCCATAAAATTCGCGGATTGACAGGCGGCCAGTCTATACTGGCCGTCTTTTCATTAGAGCGGGTTTGGTAGTGCCACATCCCAAGAACGACAATATCTTCCTTGTTGGCCTGATGGGGGCAGGGAAGACCACGATCGGACGATTGCTTGCACGCAAGCTCAATCGCCGCTTCGTCGATTCCGACCACGAGATCGAGGCGCGCACCGGCGCCACCATCCCCTGGATCTTCGAGATCGAGGGCGAGGCCTGCTTCCGGCGGCGCGAAGCGGACGTGATCCGCGACCTCTCCGGCCAGCAGGGCCTGGTGCTGGCCACCGGCGGCGGCGCCGTGCTCAATCCGCACAGCCGCGCCCTGCTGGCCGAGCGCGGCACCGTGATCTACCTGCGCGCCTCGATCGGCAGCATCCTGCAGCGCACCGCCCACGACAAGAACCGTCCGCTGCTGCAGACGGCCGACCCGCGCGCGAAACTCGAAGAGCTGTGGGCCCAGCGCGATCCGCTGTACCGCGAGATTGCGGACCTGGTCATCGACACCGGCCGTCCTAACGTACAATCGATGGTACAAACCATATTGGACCAGCTGGCGGCGCAGGAAATGGCTCGCGCGCGCCGGCTTGCAAGGACATCGATGAACGAACAGGACCGCATCACCCTCAACGTCGACCTCGGCGAACGCAGCTATCCGATCGCGATCGGCCCCGGCCTGCTGGACGACGCCGCGCTGCTCGCGCGCCACATCGGCGGCAACAAGGTGGCCATCGTCACCAACACCACCGTCGCGCCGCTGTACCTGGACAAGGTGGCCGGCCACCTGCGTGCCGCGGGCCGCGACGTGGTCGAGATCGTGCTGCCGGACGGCGAAGAGCACAAGAACTGGCAGTCGCTCAACCTCGTCTACGACGCGCTGCTGCAGAACAAATGCGACCGCAAGACCACGCTGGTGGCGCTGGGCGGCGGCGTGATCGGCGACCTGACGGGCTTCGCCGCCTCGAGCTATATGCGCGGCGTGCCCTTCGTGCAGATCCCGACCACCCTGCTGTCCCAGGTCGATTCCTCGGTCGGCGGCAAGACCGGCATCAACCACCCGCTGGGCAAGAACATGATCGGCGCCTTCTACCAGCCGCGCGCCGTCATCGCCGACACCGCGACGCTCGACACGCTGCCGCCGCGCGAGCTGTCGGCCGGCCTGGCCGAGGTGATCAAGCACGGCGCCATCCTCGACGCGACCTTCTTCGACTGGATCGAGGCCAATATCGGGAAACTGATGGCCCGCGAGCCGCAAGCCATCGCCCACGCGATCGCGCGCTCGTGCGAGATCAAGTCCGAGGTGGTGCGCAAGGACGAACGCGAAGGCGGCCTGCGCGCGGTGCTGAACTTCGGCCATACCTTCGGCCACGCGATCGAGAACGGCCTGGGCTACGGCGAATGGCTGCATGGCGAGGCGGTCGGCTGCGGCATGGTGATGGCGGCCGACATGTCGGCGCGCCTGGGCCTGATCGAGCCCGCCGCCGTGGAGCGCGTGCGCGCCCTGGTGCGCGCCGCCGGCCTGCCGGCCGAGGCGCCGGATCTGGGCGAGGCGCGCTGGATCGAGCTGATGGAAGTCGACAAGAAGAACGAGGGCGGGGAGATCCGTTTCATCCTGCTCAAGCCGCTCGGCAGCCCGTCGATCACCACGGCGCCGCTGGACATCCTGCGCTCGACCCTGGCGGCGTGCAGCGGCTGAAAGGCGCATGATGGACTTCGACGCCGGCCTTGCCCCCTACGCGGCGCACTCGTCGCAGTCGCGCGGACGGCGCCACTCCGAGCCGGGCCCGGGTTCGCGCAGCGAATACCAGCGCGACCGCGACCGCATCATCCATTCGACCGCCTTTCGCCGGCTGGAATACAAGACCCAGGTCTTCCTCAACCACGAGGGCGACCTGTTCCGCACCCGGCTGACCCACAGCATCGAAGTGGCGCAGATCGGCCGCACCCTGGCGCGCAGCCTGCGCCTGAACGAAGACCTGGTCGAAGCCACCGCGCTGGCGCACGACCTGGGCCACACGCCCTTCGGCCACGTGGGCCAGGACGTGCTCAACGACTGCATGAAGGATTTCGGCGGCTTCGAGCACAACCTGCAAAGCCTGCGCGTGGTCGACCACCTCGAAGAGCACTACGGCGCCTTCGACGGCCTGAACCTCACGTTCGAGACGCGCGAGGGCATCCTCAAGCACTGCTCGCTCAACAATGCGCGCCAGCTGGGCGAGCTGGGCCAGCGTTTCATCGACCGCAGCCAGCCCAGCCTGGAAGCGCAGCTGACCAACCTGGCCGACGAGATCGCGTACAACAACCACGACATCGACGACGGCCTGCGCTCCGGCCTGTTGACCATGAAGCAGATGGAAGAGGTGGAGCTGTTCGCGCGCCTGCGCAGGCAGGTCGAGCAGCAATACCCTGGCCTGGCGGGACGGCGCGCGCTGTATGAGACGATCCGCCTGATGATCACGGCGATGACGGCCGACCTCGTGGAGACTTCACGACAGCGCATCCTGGACGCGAACCCGCGGACCATCGACGACGTGCGCGCCGGCCCGCCGTTGATCCGCTTCTCGGACACCATGCGCGCCGAGACCACGGCCCTCAAGCGCTTCCTGTACGCCAACCTGTACCGCCACTTCCAGGTCAACCGCATGCGGGTCAAGGCGAGCCGCATCGTGCGCGAGCTGTTCCAGGCCTTCCTGGACGATCCGGTGCTGCTGCCGAACGACTACCAGGTCGAGGGCGACCCGATCAAGCAGGCGCGCAAGATCGCCGACTATATCGCCGGCATGACGGATCGTTATGCGATCCGCGAACATCGGCGGATTTTCTCGCTCGATCATTTCTGAATGGAGGCGGCACCGACCGCACCCAGTGGCGTGGATCAAGCGATGGCCTGCAGCAGAAGGCGCAGGCGCGTCTGAATCCGTGGCTCTGCATCGTCGAGATGGCGCATTGCCTTGGTCATTTCGTTGGATAGCCGGTTGAAGTCACGCTCGACGATCTGTGTCAGCACAGCGATAGTTTGTTCACTTGCGACGCGTCGGATATCCTTGCCTAGCAAATAGACGCCTGCCAGGTCTGGATCGTAGTCGCCGGCTTCGATGACACCATCCTCTTCGTACACACGATCGATATTGCCGGCGGCGGCATAACTGTCCATGAGGTGGATGAGATCGTGAGCGTCCTTCGGGTTTTCCAGTACTCGATCCGACCATGCGACCAGCTTGAGTATGGCAAGTCCCGCAAGAGAGACGACCTTGCCGTCGAAGCCGGGCAGGAATGTCACGCGTTCCGCAGCAGCCAGAACGTCGTCATAACCGGCCAGGTTCATGATGACCTTCATGTCGGGCGGCCAGGCCAGTTCGTCGCTTCCTTGGGTTATTTGTCCGAATGGCACAAGGTCCAGATGGTAGTTGAGATCACCTTGATCGCCCTTGTAGTAAAGGCGCTGTCGTGCCTGCCCACCAGGAATGAAGGTCCCGCGCGCAATGAGCCTTGCCCTGAGCGCATCGAACTGATCCCAGTCCTTGACGGCGATGGCGAAATCCACGTCGTATGTCGCACGCCTGGCGGCAAGTCCGAATACATGGGTGAGCAGGATATCGCGTGCCGTCGCGCCTACAAGCATATAATCGACTTGTTCGGCCTGCGCTTCTTCTGCCACGGCGCGAAGGATGTCGATCGTGACATCATCGATGGGCCGGTCAGCCCTGATTGAACGAGGTGTCAATGAACCTCTCCTTGATCATGCCCGCGGTCTCTTGTGTGCGTGGGTCCAGCAACGCGAGCAGCTCTGAGTACACCAGCAAAGGCGGCGCAGTATCGCGCGCTGTCGTTGGTTTCCAGCGCCAGAATTTCTCCAGTATCTCGATGTCGCCATTGTTGTCTGGCCTGATGCGATACTGCTTGCTCAGTTTCCTGATCATGCCTTCCATATCGTCCGGGCAGACGTACAGGGTTTGCGTGGCCGGCTTGAGGTGCCCGGTCAATCTGGCTGCGGCGACTTCCGATCCCCATACGGCGTCGAATCCCTCCAACTCGGCCTTTTGCCACCAGGACGGTTCGGTAGCGCTGAAACGCCGGCTCTTCAGTTTTGCACGCAGGGTAGTGGGATAGTTGACTGCCCACTCATCGATCAGGCGTTCCGGTTCCAGCAATCTTCTGCGCTCGGAATTCCCTTTATTGATGAGGTAACCGCGGCGCTCCAGATCGTTCAATACGTTATAGGCTGTTCCCAGCGAAACGCCGGCATGGTTTGCAAGCTCCTTGTAGGGCAAATGAACAGCGTCTGGCTTGGCAAGCAGGACAAATC
>Ga0308168_1003017_pt1 | contig 13317 bp, 11 predicted proteins | sample PhyCR2_FD_202133 | JGI IMG/M metagenome (GOLD analysis project Ga0308168, IMG submission 202133) | Phyllosphere microbial communities from UC Gill Tract Community Farm, Albany, California, United States - DLSLRC.R2 | ecosystem: Host-associated > Plants > Phyllosphere > Unclassified | place: USA... | reverse complement strand
GTACCGAAGCACACCTGCGCGATAACCTGGCGGCCACCGAGCTGAAACTCACCGAAGCGCAGTCGGCGCGCATCGAAGCCGTCACTCGCCGTCAGCCGTTGTACCCCTACTGGCACCGCTTCACTGCCGGGATTGATCGTTTTGATCCCGCGGAGCAACCCTTCCTGGCCGAGCATCAAAAAACCCTGGAGGCGCGCCAGGACAAATAAAACAGCACCTGCCCCAATGTCGATGAATTAAGCGAACGCAATGCACGAAGATTCAATGTGGGAGCTGGCTTGCCTGCGAAAGCGGTGGTGCAGTAACAGATGCAGCGACTGACCTACCGCTTTCGCAAGCCCGCTCCCACACGGGAACTGCGCTTGACAGAGTGGCATTGGGGCAAGCCCACATTTTCAGGGTTGCACCGAACGGCAATGCTGCCTATATTTCCCGCCTGGCGCTCTCTACGCCACCTTCCGCGGAAAGGGCTGCGCCCAAGACATCCCAGCTCCACCCATTTCTACGACTCCCAACCTTGAAGCGGAAAAGGTTTGTGCAAGGAGCTCGTATGTCGCAACGCCCTTTGGCCTCCTCTACCAATGGCCGCCTCAACCTTGAGCAGCAGCGCAAGCGCGCCAAGGAACTGTTGTCGCACCTGAAAAAACTAGACCCCAGCGCCACCTTGGCCCAGGCCCAATGGCAGGTCGCCAGGCAATTGGGTTTTGCCAGTTGGCCCAAGCTCAAGGCGCATATCGATGCCCTGGACTTTGCTGCGCGCCACCCCGGTTTCGAGGCCAGCGACGAGGCACGCACTCACCATTGGCGCTGTGGCAATGACATTGCCCACAGCTTGCTGGTGGCTGGGTTCAAGGGCCGCTTCCAGATGCTCAGCGACCCACTGTGCATGGGCCCGGTACGCGACCTGCCCAGCGCCGAATTCCGTCGCCTGCGCAGCGCTTTTATCAGCCAGGCCTTTGCCCTGGCCCCTGCCGATGTAAACCTGCGCGTTGACGATGAATACACCCAATTGGACTCGCTGGCCGGCGCCGAACATAGCGTGCTGTGGTGTGAAGCGGATGCCTATGACCAGCTGTTCCTGATTCGCGCACTCTCAAGCCTGGAATGCGCGCCGAAAAAACTTGAGTTGATCGAGGTAGACCGCATACCGGGCGTCGAACGGTTTGTCGGCATAGGCCAACTGGCGCCCGACGTGCTTGCCTGGCTGTGGCCTCAGCGACGCTTGATCGACGACGCGGCCGTGCACGTGGCCAAACAAGCCTGGTCGGCTTACTGCGCCCCCTCGCCGATCAAGCTGGCAGAACTGGCCCGTACCGCTCACCCGAGCCTGCCGCTGCTTGCACCGGCGCTACGCCGCCAATTGCAGGAGTTGCCAGGGATTGAGGATGGCCTCTCACTGACCGAGCGCTTGGCGCTGAGGTATATCGCCGAAAGCGGGCCAGTGGCGTTTGCCCGGGTCTTCGCAGAGTTGATGGCCAGGCGCGAACCCCTGCCGTTCCTTGGCGACCTGATGTTTCATGCGCTGATGCGGCCGTTGATCGATGGCGAGCAGCCGTTGCTGGTGGAAACAGAGAGGGATCAACCATGGCCTAAGCGCCCCTTGGCGTTGACGCCACTGGGGCAGGCTGTATTGAACGGCGACGCCAACTGGATGGACCACGTCAGCCATGAGCGTTGGGTCGGCGGTGTGTGCCTCAGGCCTCGGCAGCCCCATTGGCGAATGGGCAATCACCACCTGCCCAGCTGGGGGCGCTGACGCTCAACGCTTGGGTGACATCCCGGCGACACGCGCCATCGCCGCCGGGTCGAGCATTTCCAGGCAACGGCACAGGGAATTGAAATCCGGTGATTGCGACAAGGACAGATGCAAGGTCTGGCTGGCCGACACTGGCACCACCGACCGCTGCGCACACTGCCCGTCATAGATCAGCGCGTGCCGGATCATCGGGTTTTCACGGCAGAACTTCAGCAGGTCGACCTGGCGCGAACGCACCAGCGCGGTGTTGATGATCAACAGGTCGAACATCACGCCGTTCGAGCACGTCAGCGCCTGAACTTCGTCGAATGAGCTCAAGGGGGCGATACGGTAATAGCCCAACTGGTTGAGCATTTTCTCGATTTTGACCCGCTGCAGATGCTCTCCATCGGCGATCAGAAAACGTAACGCTTTATTGGGCATAGGCAAACCTGGCAGATGGGCAGCGATGACGATCCTTCAACGCTCGCTACATTACCCGCCAAGGGTGAAGCCTGGCTTTAAGACGATTCCGAAACGGCAACGAGCCGCGAGCCTCGCAAGTGATTAGACTGGCGTGCAGACCACGCCACCCCGTTCTTCGAGACCCAGCCCATGCGAAACCTGCTCTTTGCCAGCCTCTGCTTGCTCACCACCGCCCTCGCGGGCTGCCAGCAACACCCGCCGGCCAATGACCAACTCGACGCCGTGCTCTGGACCCAGACTTCCATCGAGCACGAACTGATCTACCGCCAGCTCTTCGCCAATGCCACCCGCCAACTGGACGTCGCCCTGGCCGACCCGAGCTGGGACGCCCTACCCTTTGCCCCACGCAACCTGGCCGGCTTGCCCCCGGCCGTGGTGGTGGACATCGACGAAACCCTGCTGGACAACGTGCCGCTCAACGCTCGCGACATCATCAACAATCAGGTCTATTCCTACGATCGCTGGAATACCTGGGTCGAGCAGGCCAAGGCTCAGGCGCTGCCAGGTTCCGTGGCGTTCCTGCAAGCGGCCAGACAAAAAGGTGTCAAGGTGTACTACCTCACCAACCGCGAGCACAGCCAGGTCGCGGCCACCGCCAAAAACCTGCGTTTGCGCGGTTTTCCGATTGAAAGCGACGCGCAGATCCTGGCGGCCAGCACCCCCACCGGACACTGCGAAAGCGCAGGCTACGGCAAGAACTGCCGCCGCCAGTGGGTCGCCAGCCATGCCCGCGTGCTGTTGATGGCAGGTGACTCGCTGGGCGATTTCGTGCAAGCCGAACACAACACCCTGGATGCACAACGCAAGGCCGTCGAACCCTATGTGAATTGGCTAGGCCAGCGTTGGTTCCTGCTGCCCAACCCGAGCTACGGCAACTGGTATAGCGCGCCGTATGGGGATGATGAGAGCTTGCCGTTTGCGCAAAAACGCAGGCTCAAGCAGCAGGCATTGCTGTTGCAGGAATAGAGAGTAACCATGTGGGCCGTTCATCCCACTCATTTGCATCACCGCCCTCTTGTCATCACACTCGTCATCAGCCCGCCAACTCAGGAATCACAGATGCCTCACTCGTTGCTCAAGCCTGCCTTGCCCGGCATTGCGCTGCGGCGGTGGCGTTTGCTGCACCGCATCAAGCAAAGTCATGCGGCGCAGTTGTTCAACGTCACGCAATCGACTGTTTCGCGCTGGGAAAGTGGCGTACAAGCGATGGATCCGGCCGCGCACCAGCAGCTTGAGCAGTTGTTGGCAGCCCGGCTTGATGCAGCCGCCGATCAGGCATTGGCTCGGCTGGTCAGTGAGAGCTCGCAAGCCATGCATCTGGTGTGCGACCTGACGCACCGCCTGCTCGCGTGCTCGCCCTCCCGCGCACGCCAGTTCAGCAGCCCGCTCGCCGAGCTTATGGGCCAGTCGTTGTGGCGCTTCGCAACGCCGCAAATCCAACTGATCGAAGCCAGCCTGGAGCACACCGGCTGGCGCGAAACCCAGGCGCCACCGGCTCTTGAGTTCGCCACTGGAAGCAACGATTCCAACCTCGTGCCCATACGCCCCAGCATCTGTCGCTGGACACGCATGACCCTGAGCGATGGCAGCGCAGCACGCCTGGTCGAAACACTCTAAAGCCCGCCGCGCATATTTTATGCGTGGACGATCTGCACTCCCGCACCTAGGCTTACCTGCACAACCGACCTTGCGGGGCAGCAGCATGGACATGGAAAAAATCAAAGGCCGTCTCGATTTTCTGCGCGAGGCGGAAAAACTCAAGGATGTGCTCAGAAGTGCCCACACGGCTTCGGGCCGCACTGAAAGCACGGCCGAACACAGCTGGCGCCTGTGCCTGATGGCGATGGTGTTCGCCGATCAATTGCCCGGCCTGGACCTGCTGAAAATCCTCAAGATGTGCGTTATCCATGATTTGGGCGAAGCCATCCACGGCGATATTCCGGCAGTTAGTCAGGCGGCCTTCCCCAACAAGGGCGAACAGGAACGGCGCGATCTGCTGCTCTTGGCGCAGTCCCTGGACAGCCCCCTGAAAGCCGAGATCCTGACGTTATGGGATGACTACGAGAACGCGCTTTCGCCGGAAGCAAAAGCCGTCAAGGCCATGGACAAACTGGAGACCCTGCTGCAGCACACCCAGGGGCTGAACCCTCCCGATTTCGATTACGCCTTCAACCTGGCCTACGGCAAAAAACACACAGATGCCCAACCCTTGTTCGAAGCGTTGCGGGCACTGATCGATCAAGCGACAGAGCAAAGGCTCCACGCCGCAGAGTGACGGGTGTGATCACACCGCCCTGGCCGCAATCGCCTCCACCTCCACCAACGCCCCCGGCAACGGCAACGCCACTACTTGCAATGCGGTGCGCGCCGGTTTGTTTGGCTGTTCGGGTGTGCCAAAGAACTGGGTATAGCCGCGCTGCAACCCGGCAAAATCCAGCTTGCCACCGGTCTCTTCGGCGCCGACCAGAAACACCCGTAACTGCACGATGTCGCCCACGTCCAGGTCGTGTTGGCGCAGGATCTGGCGCAGTTTGTTGAACACTGAAACGCTCTGCACTTCGGTGTCGCCATACACCCCAGGCACCTTCGGGTCGGCGGGGTCCGGTAGCGTGCCGCTGACAAATACCAAGCTGGCTGAGGCCGGCACGGTGACGGTTTGCGAGATGGGGAATTCACCGACGCTGGTGCGTTGGATGCTGTCGCTCATGGTGTGGCTCCTCAGGATGCGGCCAACGCCGCGAGTTGGTGTTGTTGGGTGATGCGCTCGGCCAGTTGCGCGACCACATGGCGCGCCGAGTTGGCTGCCGACTCCTGCCAGATACCCACGCCGCTTTGCACCAGGCCGTCGCCGGCGAAATACACGCGGCCATGGGGCTGTTCAAGCAAGGCGTGGGCCTGGGCTGGGAAATGTTCACGTTGCAACCACGGGCCTTCGCTGTAGGGGATCTGCTCCCAGGACACCGCCAGTGGATTGCGCAAATGCCTGGAATTACCTGGATGCAACAGCTCCACGGCGTGTCGGGAGGCGGCGTACTGCTGATCGAGCGGTTGGGCGCCAAACACGTCGGCGCCCTCGCCGGTCACGTAACCGGCCACCAGCACGCCTTCGCGGGTGTTGAGGTCGTTGCTGGGGTACCACAGCAGGCGCGCCGGATGCTCGATCCACGACAAGCCGCCGTAGGTACGGTAGTCGGTCTCCCAAAAGCGCGGGGATTGCCAGGCCACCTTGGTCGCCTGGTCGCTGCGAGTGCTGAGCAGGGCCGCCTTGACCGGTGCGCTGAAGTCCGTATCGAGCTTGGCCAGCAGGGGCAGCGGCAAGGTGGAGACCAGAAAGTCGGCACGCACCACCTGTTCGCGGCCACTGTGCTGGTCGTGGTAGGTCACCGCCACGCCGTCCTCCAACTGGCGAATCTGCCGCACCTGGGCGCCCAGTTGCACCTGCTCCTGCACGCGTCGGTAGAGGGCGTCGGTGATGCGGTCCATGCCGCCCACGGGCTGGAACATGGTCGCCGAAAATTCCGGGAATTCGGTGTGTAACAGAGCGCCCCAGAGTTCCGGGTGCAGCAAGCGGTCCAACGTCAACGGGCTGCGGCGGGCGGGCAAGGCGCCAGGGTGAGCGGCGGATTCGAGGTGCCCCGAACGCAGAGTGCCCTCAAACGCCAACGCCTGGGACAGGTCGCCATAGACCTGCAAAAAAGCCAGCAGGCGCGTGCGTTCTTCGCCACTCAGTACATCATCAAGAGCATCGCGTTGCACCGCCTTGGCCAACAAGCCGGATAAATGCCCACGCGTATCGTTGAGCGCCTGGCCGACGCTGAACGCTGCCTGGCTCAAGTCCGGTCGCACCTGGGCACCATGACTGCTGTTGACCAGCACTTCCAGGGGCACGCCCAGTTCACTGCAATAGTCGAGGATCGTGCGGTGCTGGCTGGGAATACGCGCCGGCCCAGCGTTGAAATACTGGCCAGGGTCAAACCCCACCGTTTGCGAGCGACCGTCCTTATAGTCCACGCGGTCGCCGTGGCGCAGGGTCCAGGTACGGCCACCCACGCGCTCGCGGGCCTCCAGCACCTGCACACTGAAGCCGGCGCGCGTCAACTCCAGCGCAGTGACCAGCCCGGCAATCCCGGCGCCCAGCACCAGTACACGGGTGCCCTGCCCCAGGCCGTCCTTGAGTTTCAGTGGTTGCGGTCGACGGTGTGACGATGGGCCCAGACCCAACACTGCCAGTGCATCCTTGACCGCTTTCTCACCGCCCACCGCTGCGATACTCGACAGCGCTTCACGTCGTGTCAGTCCCATGTCTGTACCTCCTTAATCCGGCAGCCCAGGCGGGTTGATCAGCGACTGGTCGACCCGTTCCACATCCAGGCCCCAACGTTGCAGCACCTGCGCATATTGCCCCCCGGCAATCGCACCTTGCAGGGCGGTGTGAATCGGTTTGACCAAGCCGTTGTCCTTGCGCGTGGTTACCGCGATATCGGCCTGCAACGGCCAGCCACCGTTGACGGTGCCGACGCGCTTGATGCCGCCGGTGATCGCCGCCGAATAGGCGTACACCGAGTTCGGCCCGAACAGTGCGTCACTGCGTCCCGACTGCACCGCCAGTTGTGCGGCGGCCTGGTCGTCGAAGTACTGCAACAACGCAGGTTTGAGACCGGCTTTCTCATTGGCCTCGTTCCAGGCCAGCAGGACCTTTTCCTGGTTGGTGCCGGAGCCGACGATGATCTTCAGCCCGGCAATGTCCGCCGCCTGCTTGATCTCATTGATCTTGCTGGTGCTCTTGACGTAAAAGCCGAGCACATCCTGGCGGTAGGTGGCGAAGTCGAAGCGTTTTTTGCGCGCCTCGGTCACGGTGACATTGCTGATCACCGCGTCGTATTTGCCCGAGCTGACGCCCAGGGGCCAGTCTTCCCAACTGGTTTGCACCACGTTGAGTTGCAGACCAAGGCTGTCGGCCACCAATTGGGCGGTGTCGGCCTCGCTGCCGATGGTGGTCTTGTCGTCACTGGCCAACAGCGCCAGCGGCGGCCCGGCTACGCCTGACACGGCCACGGTGAACTTGCCCGGCTGGGCGAAATTGAAGCCCGGCGGGATCTGCGCGATGGCCGCTTCATTGCGTGGCGCATGGATGCGCGGGCGGTCGGGGCTGAGGTCGACCTGTTGCACGGCAAATGCGCTGTGGGCCGTGGCCCCGGCAATGGCCAACAGGACGACACGGGCAGTGGTGATAAACATGGGCAGTCACTCCTTGAACTAAAGCACTTTGCCGAGAAAGGCCTGGGTGCGGGGATGTCGGGGTTGGCGCAAGATTTGTTCGGGCGGGCCTTCTTCGATCAGTTGACCGTCGCAGAGGAACACCACGTGGTCGGCCACTTCGCGGGCAAAGCCGATCTCATGGGTGACGATCACCAGGGTCACACCCAGTTGGGTCAGGCCCTTGATCACGTCCAGCACCTCGCCAACCAGTTCCGGGTCGAGGGCCGAGGTGGGCTCGTCGAACAGCAGCACTTTGGGGTCGAGTGCCAAGGCCCGGGCGATGGCGACGCGTTGCTGTTGGCCGCCGGAGAGCTGGCGCGGGTAAGCGTCGGCCTTGTCCGCCAGGCCGACCTTGGCGAGCAGTTCATCGGCCTTGTCACGGGCCTGCACCCGGCTCCAGCGCTTGTGCGCCAGGGGCGCTTCGGCGATGTTTTCCCAGGCAGTGAGGTGGGGAAACAGGTTGAAGTTCTGGAACACAAAGCCCACGTCGATACGGCGCTTGAGGATCTCGCGTTCGGTGAGTTCAAACAGCAGGTCGCCTTTGCGCCGATAGCCGACGTATTCACCGTCGATGGTGATATGCCCGCTGTCGATCTTCTCCAAGTGGTTGATGGTGCGCAGCAAGGTGGACTTGCCCGAGCCGGACGGCCCGAGGATCACCGTGACCTTGCCAGGGTCGATGCTCAGGTCGATATGATCGAGTACCTGCTGGTTGCCAAAGCGCTTGCCCACGCCCTGGATCTGAATGCGCCCGGCGCGTGCTTCAGGCATGGGACTTCTCCTTGAACCAGCGGCGCACGCGCTGCAGCGGCGTGGGTGGCAGCACCCGCGCGGTGCCCCGGGCGAAGTGGCGCTCGACGTAGTACTGGGCGCTGGTGAGCGCGGTGGTGATGATCAGGTACCAGACCGTGGCGACGATCAGCAACGGGATCACCGCCTGGGTGCGGTTGTAGATGACCTGCACGGTGTAGAACAGCTCGGGCAAGGCCAGCACGTAGACAATCGAGGTGCCCTTGACCAGGCCGATGATTTCATTGAACCCCGACGGCAAGATCGAGCGCAGCGCCTGGGGCAAAATGATCCGGAAGATGCGTCGAGAGGCCGGCAACCCCAAGGCCGCCGCCGCTTCATGCTGGCCGGCATCCACGCCAATCAGCCCACCGCGAATGATCTCCGCCGCGTAGGCCGCCTGCATCAGGCTCAAGCCCAGGACGGCCACGGTAAATTGGCTGAGCACATCCACCGTCGACCACTCGACGAACACCAGGTCGGTGAACGGCACGCCTAGCACGATGTGGTCGTACAGGTAGGCAAAGTTGTAGAGGATGATCAGCACCAGCAGGGCCGGCATCGAGCGGAAGAACCAGATATAGCCCCAGGCCAACGCCGCCAGCAACGGCGAACCCGACAGCCGCGCCAGGGCCAGCGCGGTGCCCAGCAGGATGCTGAACACTGTGCTCAGCAGCGTCAGCAGCACCGTCTGGCCCAGCCCGCGCAGCACCGAGGGCGAAAAAAACCACTGGCCGAACACCCCCCATTCCCAGCGCGGGTTGGTGGCCAAAGAGTGCACGATGGCGAGTAATACCAGCGCGGCGAAAATTGACCCGGCCCAGCGCCAGGGGTGCCGGGCCGGCACCACGCGCAACGCCTTGATCGGCGTGGCGGCACGGCGCTGGTGCAGCGGTTGGGCGCTGACTTCATTCAGCAGGTCATAGGGTTTGGCGACAATGGGCATGTTCTTTTCCTCGCAGGCCTCAGAAGGCGTAAGTCAGCCGGGTGTAGTAATACCCGCCGGTAAAACCGTAGGGCGAATAGGTGCCGTAGCTGGCAACCATGGTGCTGCTCGGCACCCCTTGTTTCTTGGGATAGAGGTCGAACAGGTTCTTGGCGCCGATGGCGATGTTCAGGTCTTTGGTGAGGCTGTAGCCCAGGTCGAGGTCGGTGATCCAGCGGGCGTTGTAGACCCGGTCCAGGTCACGATTGGCCGATGAGTTCACTTCCTTGTACGAGCCGTAGCGGGTCAGGGCCAGGTTGAGGTTGAAGCGTTCGATGCGCCAGTCACCGCCCAGGATCAGCTTGGTGTTGGGTTGCACGCCGGTGATCAGGTTGCGCGCCTGGCGGTCCATCAGGTCGTAGGAGGTACCGAGGATGTCGGTAGATGCCCTGTAGTTGAGGATTTTGGTCTGGTTCCAGTTGAACGCTGCGGTCCACTTCAGCGCGCCGAACGCGCCCAGGTCCTGGTTGTAGCTGCTGACCAAGTCCAGGCCTTTGGTGCGAGTGTCGGCACCGTTGATAAAGTACTGGCCGCCGGAGGTGGAGTTGATGCCGTTGTTCTGCAGCACCTGGGTGACTTCCGGGCCCAGCAAGGTGCCGGTAAGGGTAATGCGGTCACGCAGGTTGATCACGTAGGCATCGGCGGTGAAACTCAGGCGGTCGGTGGGCGTGAGCGTAAAGCCCAAACTGAAGTTGGTAGAGCGCTCGGGCTTGAGCTCCTGCGCGCCTAGTGCCTGGGCCGCCGCCGAACCCACCGGCAGCACGCCATAGTTGATCGACTGATACACCCCATCGACGACGCCATAGGTGGTGGAGCGCGCACTGAACAGGCTGTTGGCCAGGGACGGCGCACGAAAGCCATTGCTCACCGTGGCGCGCACTGCGAACTGCGGGGTGAAGTCGTAGCGGGTGGTCAGCTTGCCGCTGCGGGTGGCGCCCACGCCCTCGTTGTAATGCTCATAACGCACCGCTGTGCCGACGTACCAGTTAGGCAAGGGGTTGAAACCCACATCCACATAACCGGCCAGGCTGTTGCGCGAGGCGCTGCTTTCTTCGTCCGGTGAAATACCATTGGTGACCTGCGCCCCGGACGATGCGCAGTTACCCGGCGCCACGCAGTAACCGCCATTGGCATAAGACGCGTAATCGCCGGCTTGCACCTCGTAGGTGTCGCGCCGATGCTCGAAGCCGTAGGACAAGTCCATAGGCTTTTGCAGTCCGATGTCGAAGCCACGCTTGAAGTCCAAGTTGGTGGTCAGCTCGGTGGAAATCCAGGTGCCGGAGGTGAAGCTGTTCGGCGTGGCTTGGCCCAGGGAAGGGTTCTGGTTATGGGTGGTGCCCTGCTCCGCTTCGTTGCGCCCATAGGTGGTAGACAAGTCCCAGTCCCACTCGCCCACAATGCCCTTGCCACCGAACGCCGCCTGGAAGTCGTCCTCGTCGATGTACCAGGTGGGGGTGTACCCGGCCGGGTAACCGTTGGGCCCGCTAGTGATGGTGTTGGTGATGGTCGGCAGGCGGAAGTTCTGCCCCTGCTCGGCCTTGCGTCGCGAGTAGGTGGTGAAGGAATAGAGGCTGAGGCTGTCGTCGATCGGCAACTCGGCGTTGTAGCCCAGGGTCAGCAGGTTGGTCTTGGGCGTACCGTAGCCGCCATAGGTGGACTTGCCCGCCAGGCCATAGGCTTGCTCATAGGTGTAGCCGTTGGCGCTGGCCTTGTTGTCATCGTTCTGGCTGCGCGCATCCAGGGCCAGTTGCACGATGCCGCCGTTGCCGATTTCGAAGCCCTTGTTGAGGCTTTGCTGCACGGTCTGTTTCTTGCCGTCGTAGCCAAGGCCGGCGTGGGTCACCGAGGTACCGCGGGTGTCGGCCTTGAGGATCACGTTGATCACCCCTGCGATGGCGTCAGACCCGTATTGGGCAGCCGCACCATCGCGCAGCACTTCGACATGGTCGATGGCGCTGATGGGGATCAGGTCCAGATCAGCCGGCGCCGCGCCGGTGTTGATGCCGTTGATATTCAAGGTGGCACTGGTGTGGCGGCGCTTGCCGTTGACCAGCACCAACACTTCGGCGGCGCTCAAACCCCGCAGGTTCGGTGCCCGGGCAATGCCGCTGGCGTCCCAACCGGTTTTTTCCGGCAGGGTCAGCGACGGGATCACCGCGCTCAACGCCTCCATCAACCCGGGCTTGCCGGTGTTTTGCAATTGCCGGGCGCTGACCACGTCAATCGGCACCGGGCTGCTGGTGACCGTACGCTGCTCGGCGCCACGGTTGCCGGTCACAACGACCGTAGACAAAGTGCTGTCTTCCTGGGCCTGCGAAGCTGCGGCGAACAGCGACAGGGTCAGGGCAGCAGTAGGTTGCAGAATGTGCTTCATATCCATTCCCAGCTTTTTCCAAATCGCAAAGTCGAGCAGGCACGCGCCAGGCGCGGCGGAGCCGATGTTCAAAGGGGCGATACGGCGTGGGCTAGGTGTGGGGCAAGCGAGGGGTTTGAAGTGGCAACATGCGTTGAGCTCCCGTCCAACGACTCTGCGGCGGCGGGAGGATTACCCGGTCAGGCGCGCAGAATCTGAATCACGCTGGGTACCATCCGAGGTCAGGGGTAGGCTGTTGGGATCAAACATAACGGAATGGATTTTAAAAATATAATGCTATTTGGGCATAAGCTAATATTCTCTACTTTCATTATTTTTAAAAATAATTATTCATAAAAATGATTTTTAATCTGAGCGCGCAGGACGCTAAAAATGTGGGAGGGAGCGGGCTACCGATGACCGTGGGCCAGTCAAAATACATTCAATGACACGCCCCCACCGCAACGGTAACCACGATGCGAAGCGAGCCGCTCTTGATCTTGATCTGCTTGTGATCTTGATCTCAGGCGCCCCGTTAAACCACGCTGGCCGGAATTCGACAGGGATTTGGGGGGTAAACCGGCAGGGATGCCGGTTTAGCCGCCCCGCGCCATGGATGGCGCGTGGCGGCGGCCCCCCAAATCACTGGCGAATTACGGGCACACCGAGCCCAAGCGAGGTGCCGAGTGGTGGGGCAAGAGCGTTTTGCTTACTTTGCCGCTTTTGCAAAGTGAGCCGCCGTCAGGGCGGAACCCTAAGTAGCCGTTACCGCAGGAATGGATATGTACCCGATATAACTGCGTCGCCTGTTAGGCCGCCTTCGCGAGCAAGCCCGCTCCCACAGTTTGATTGCGGAGTGTCAGGTAGATAGGCGTCGGCTGGCAGGCCGTCATCGCAGGCAAGCCAGCTCCCACATTTTTGATTGCGGAGTGTCAGGTAGATAGGCGTCGGCTGGCAGGCCGTCATCGCAGGCAAGCCAGCTCCCACATTTTTGATTCCGGGGTGTCAGGTTGATAGGTGCCGGCTGGCAGGCCGTCATCGCAGGCAAGCCAGCTCCCACATTTTTGATTCCGGGGTGTCAGGTTGATAGGTGCCGGCTGGCAGGCCGTCATCGCAGGCAAGCCAGCTCCCACATTTTTGATTGCGGAGTGTCAGGTAGATAGGCGTCGGCTGGCAGGCCGTCATCGCAGGCAAGCCAGCTCCCACATTTTTGATCGCGGGCTGTCAGGCCACCATCGGGAGCGAGCCCCCTCCCACATTGGTACTCGGTGCAGCCAGGATCACTGAGCCGGTCGCAACAGCTGCATCTGCTGGCGATAATCATCCGTCACCTGCCGCGCCTGGCTGCTGCTGGTAATCACCCTCGGCGTAATCAGCACAATCAGCTCCGTGCGGTCCTTGGACTTGCCGGTATTACCAAACAACCAGCGCAACCCCGGAATCTTCCCCAGGTAAGGCACGGCACTGACACGCTCCGCGTTGTCCTGCTTGATCAACCCACCGAGCAACACTGTCTGGCCACTCTGAACCGCCACCTGGGTCGACACCGAGCGCGTGGAGATGCGTGGGTTCACCGGCGTCTCACTGCTCCCCGTCGGGTTCTGAGCATCACTGACCTGTTGCTGAATATCCATGTACACCAGCCCACCCGGATTGATGCGCGGCACCACATCCAGAATCACCCCCGTCTGCACATATTCGACACTGCTC
>Ga0308168_1003012_pt1 | contig 13329 bp, 11 predicted proteins | sample PhyCR2_FD_202133 | JGI IMG/M metagenome (GOLD analysis project Ga0308168, IMG submission 202133) | Phyllosphere microbial communities from UC Gill Tract Community Farm, Albany, California, United States - DLSLRC.R2 | ecosystem: Host-associated > Plants > Phyllosphere > Unclassified | place: USA... | reverse complement strand
TCAAAAGTTCCTCAACGAGCCACGTCACTTTCGCATCCCGTTTTGCAAGAGTACGCCACTGAGGCGTACCGCACGATTGCAGCTGTCGGGTTACCGCGTCGCGATACAAAAAATATAACGTCTGGGGTAACGGGACCGTGCGTTGACTAACAGAGTCGGGCGATCGGTGGCGATGGCGGACGCCCGCGTGCAGGAGCACCGGTCCTCAATGCCCGAACGCGTAGCGCATTCCTGCCCAGATCGTGCGCGGCGCGCCCGGCGCATAAAAGGTGGAGTGGACCAGGCTGGCATTGTCGCCGGACGCCGAGAACGGACGCGCGATGAAGTTGCCCTCGGCGGTCAAGCCGGTCGCGTTCAGCTGCGACGCCGTCGCGTAGCGCCGGTCGAACAGGTTGTTGACCTGGGCGAAAAAGCGCAGGCGCGGCGCCGCCTCCCAGGTGGTGCCGAGGTCGAACAGCGCATAGCCCGCCGAGCGGCCGCTGCCCAGGAAATAGATGCCGTCGGGCTGGTGCTGCCCGTTCTCGTTGCCGCGCGCATGCGAACCGGACACGGCCAGGACGCCGGCCTCCACCGACCAGGCCGGCGTAATGCGCCAGTCGGCACGGGCCTTGAACAAATGGCGCGGAATCAGCGGAATGCGGTCGCCCGGCCGGACAAGGATATTGCCGTCGTCGTCGGCGCTGCTGTTGGCCTCGCCGTTGAGCAGCTCGGCACTGCGAAAGCGTGCGTCCAGCCAGGTGTAGCTGGCGGACACCTCGAGCGGACCGGCTTGCCCGTTCAGCCCCAGTTCGACGCCCTGGCGCCGGGTCTTGCCCACGTTCCGGAAATAGCCGAAGCCGGCCGAATCGTCGGCCACGAACAGGATGTCGTCGGCATTCGTGGCCCGGAACACGCCGGCGTTCCAGCGCGTCTTCGGCGCCAGTGTCCCGCGCAGACCCGCCTCCCAGGTTCTGGTGACGACCTGGCGCAGCGGCGGGTCGCCGGCCATCGCGTTCGGCAGCTTGCAGGGGTTTTCCGGGTCCGCGCAGCCGAGTTCGATCGCGGTCGGCGTCCTGCTGCCTTCGTTGTAGCCGGCATAGACATTCAGGGTGCGCGCCGGCTTCCAGGTCAGGCCGATGGCCGGATTGAAGCGGCTGAAGCGGTGGTCGCCATCGAGCGAGCCCGGACCGCCGCCGGGCGTGATGCGGTCGCGGTTATGCACCGTGGTGCGGTTGTAGCGCCCCGACAGCGTCAGGTCCAGTCCCTCGCCGATACCTAGGGTATCGGTCGCGAACACGCTGGCCGTGCGGGTACGGCCGCCCAGGTCGACCCGGGCGTCGATCGGCGTACCGTCGTCTTCGGTCGCGCTGCCGTCGGCGAAGAAATCGACCGGCGTGACGCTGCGGTCGGGATTCAGGTAGCCGAATTGCGCGGACTGGCCGAAGTCGACGCGGCTGGCATCGTAGGCGGCGCCGAGCGTGAACTGGTTCGCACGGCCATTCAGGCGCCCCGACAGGGTGGCCTGGGCACTCAGGCCGTAGTTGTGCTGGCGGCTGTCGGTACGGTTCAGGAGGCCGTTGCACTTCTCGGCCGGCTCGTCCTCGAGCAGGACGTTGGCGATGCAGCGCCATGAAGGAAACGGCGTATTCTCCGCCGTCGCCCCGCTCGCCGGAAAGCCGCTGTAGCCGGCGCCGGCCAGCGCCGCCCGCTCGGCCGCTCCCGGCTGATATAGCGCCTGGTCGAGCGCATCGTCGTTCATGTCGCCGTTCAGGGTCGCGGTGCGGATGCGCCGGTAATAGGCGTTGCCGGACAATTGCACGGCCTCGCCCAGCCGGTGGCTGCCGGTCAGGTTCAGCAGCACCGAGCGGTTGCGGGTCTGGTCCGGCGTCGTGTAGACGCTGCTGTATTCGCGCGCCAGCAGGCGCTGTTCCTGCAAGCCGTTGCCGGTCAGGCGGCTGGGAGCGAGCGCGGCGCTCAGCGCCACCTCGCTGCGCTCGCCCGTCCAGCCGGCCTTGGCGAACAGCTGGCCGAGCCGGGTCGGCGAGGCGTCGCGCCAGCCGTCTTCGCGAAAGCCGCTGCCGGTGAGGTACCAGTGCCATCCCCGGCCATCGTGGCCGCCGTGCTCGAACTCGACTTCCAGCCGCCGGTGGCTGCCGGCCAGGACCTGCACGGCCGTGCCGGGGGCGCGCAGGCCGTCCTTGGTGCGGATCGAGAGCGCACCGCCCAGGGTATTGAGGCCGAACAGCGGATTCGATCCCGGCATCAGGGTCACCGAGTCGATCGCCGCGCGCGGGATCAGGTCCCAGCTGACGACGTCGCCGAAGGGCTGGTTCACGCGCACGCCGTCCAGGTACACCGACATGCCCTGCGGCGTGCCGAGCAGGGACGAAGCCGTGAAACCGCGGAAATTGATATCCGGCTGGAATGGATTGCCCTGGATGTCGTTCACGAAAACACTTCCCAGCCGGCGGTTCAGGGCGTCGGGCAGGTTCGCGCTGCCTGGTCCCGTCGCCGCCGCACCGTTCAGGGTCTGCACGTTGGCCGGGACCTGATCGCGCGGCAGGCCGAGGCCCGGGAGCGGCAGCGTGCCGATGATTTCCACCGTCGCCATGGCCGGCGGGGTTTCCTGCGCTGTGGCCTGGGCCTGGGCCTGGGCGCCGGGCCAGCCGGCCGCGACGGCGCTGGCGATGAGACTCAGGCCCAGGCGCCGCCCTGCGCCGGCGTGGTGCGTATCCATACGATGTTTCATGCTTCCCGTCTCCTGTGTTTTTATCCGTCTCGATCAGCGCGCACGGTCGGACTCGTCGGTTCGATTATTCAGGCAGCGCCGTCCCGCCGCTAGGGAAAATTTCCCGAGATAGACCGGACGGCGTGGCACGGAAGTTGCAAACAGCCGGACAGGAACCGACGACACGAGGAGACCCATGGACCTGCGCCGCCGCCTGATCGGCTTGCTTGGCTTGCTGTTGGGCAGTCTGCTGGCAATGACCGCAGCCATCCAGCTGGTCTCGCTCAAGTCCGACATCCAGGCCGAGGTCGAGGCGTCGGCCCGCCTGGTCAGGGTACTGCTCGCGGCCGGCGAGAAGCAGGAAGGCACAGGCCTCTCGCTGGAGCAGCGCCTGGCCGGGGCCGGGCTGCGCCACCTGAGCATCCGCACCGCGGAGCAGCCTGCCTCGGACCGCCTGCCCCACCCTTTGGTCGCCTGGCTGGGACTGGCGCCGGACCAGGGGCCGGAGCAGGAGATCCGCATCGGCGGCCAGACCCTGTACATCGCCCCCAACCCACGCTCGGAAATCGGCGAACGCCTGGCGGACACTGTTCAAATATGGAGCACCCTGCTGTTCTTTTCCGGTACAACCCTGCTGCTTACCTGGTGGTGCGCCGACCGCGCGCTGGCGCCGGTGCGCGAGCTCGAAGCCAGCCTGCATCGCCTGGCACGCGGCGAACCCGATCCGGCCTTGCCCGCCTTTGCGCTGCGCGAATTCGGCCGCGTCGCGCGCGCCATCGAACATCTGGCCGGCGCCCTGGCCGCTGCGCGCGTCGGCCAGCACCGCCTGGCGCGCGAGCTGATCACGGTGCAGGAAGACGAACGCCGTGCACTGGCGCGCGAACTGCACGACGAGATGGGCCAGACCCTGACCGCGCTGAGCGTCACGGCAGCCTACCTGGCGCGCAACGCCGCGCAGCTGCCTCCCGGCGCCGTGGCCGAATGCGCCGGCGAGCTGCGCCGCGACCTGCGTACCTGCGGCGAGCAGCTGCGCGCCATACTCAGGACGCTGCGCCCGCACGGCCTGCATGCCAGCGGACTGGCGCAGACGCTGCGCGAACTGGTCCTCGGCTGGCGTGCGCGCCACACCGACATCGAGTTCGCACTGGATTTGCCGGCGCCGCAACCCTTGCCCGCCATCGGGGACGACATGGCGCTGGCGGTCTACCGCGTGGTGCAGGAAGCCATGACCAATGTGGTGCGCCATAGCGGCGCCCGCCACTGCCTGGTCCGGATCACGGCCGGCGCCGCCGAGCTCGTGCTCGAGGTAATCGACGACGGCTGCGGCCTGCCGGCCGCTTCCCGCTGGAACGGCGGGTTGCTCGGCATGCAGGAACGGGTCGGCATGCTCGGCGGGCAACTGCATACGTCGCCGAGCCCGGGCGGGGGCCTGTGCCTGCGCGCGGCCTTCCCGCTGGCCGCGGCCGCCGAACCGGCGCCTGTCCTCACGGCAGGGGTCCCGGGATGATCCGCATCGTCCTGGTCGACGACCACGCCATCGTCCGCAGCGGCTACCGCCGCCTGTTGTCCGCGGAGCCGGATCTCGAGGTCGTGGGCGAAGCGGCCACGACCCAGGAAGCGAACGCCCTTGTCCAGCGCGTGCAGCCCGACGTCGCCGTCGTCGACCTGAGCCTGAAAGACAGCAGCGGCCTCGAAGCCATTGCCGGCATGCTCGCGCGCCGGCCCGTGCTGCGCGTGCTGGTCCTGTCGATGCACGACAGCGCGAGCCACCTGGCCCAGGCGCTGAAGGCCGGCGCGCACGGCTACCTGACCAAATGCAGCGAACCCGAGGAAGTCATCGACGCCATCCGCGGCGTCATGCGGGGGCAGCGCGTGCTGTCGCGCGACATGCGCGCCGCGGCCCCGGCTGCGCACGACGAGGCCCTGCACGAACTCAAGCCGCGCGAATTCGAACTGCTGCGCCTGCTCGTGCACGGCGAATCCGTGCAGGACATCGCCGCCGTGATGCACCTGAGCCCGAAAACCGTATTGAACTACCTGACGTCGATCCGCCAGAAGCTCGATGCCGACAACGATTTCAAATTGATGCACATGGCGGCGCGCCTGGGGCTGGTGGATTTCCGGGGCGTGGCGCCCGCCTGAAGGGAGAGGAAAAATAAAAAAGGGTTACATGCAGAAGCATGTAACCCTTGATTTACTACTGAATTCTGGTGCCGCTGACCGGAATCGAACTGGTGACCTTCGCATTACGAATGCGCTGCTCTACCGACTGAGCTACAGCGGCTCTACGCCAGGCGATCCAGGCGAAGAGCCGTATTCTAGCAAACAACCCGGCTTTCTTGCTAGTCCGACTCGGCAATTTCACACAGAATTTGCCAAATAGTTATTTATTCGGCGTGATAGCGGGTCACCAGCTCGACTTCTTCCTTGGACCCGAGGAACACCGGCACGCGCTGGTGCAGCTTGGTCGGCTGGATTTCCATGATGCGCTTGACGCCGTCGGTCGCGGCGCCGCCGGCCTGCTCCACGATCATCGCCATCGGGTTCGCTTCGTACATCAGACGCAGCTTGCCCGGTTGCGAAGGGTCGCGCATGTCGGCCGGGTACATGAAGACGCCGCCGCGGCTCAGGATGCGGTGCACGTCGGCCACCATCGAGGCGATCCAGCGCATGTTGAAATCCTTGCCGCGCGCACCGGTCTTACCAGCGAGCATTTCGTCGACATAGCGCTGCACCGGCGCATGCCAGTGGCGCTTATTCGACATGTTGATCGCGAACTCCTTGGTCGAGGCCGGGATCTGCATATTGCTCTGGGTACGCACCCAGGAACCCATTTCGCGGTCGAGCGTGAAGCAGTGCACGCCGTCGCCGGTGGTCAGCACCAACATGGTCTGCGGGCCGTAGACGGCATAGCCTGCGGCCACCTGCGCCGTGCCCGGCTGCAGGAAAGCTTCCTCGGTCGGCTCCCCCATGCCTTCCGGGGCTTTGAGCACCGAGAAGATGGTGCCGATCGAGACGTTGACGTCGATGTTCGAGGAGCCGTCCAGCGGATCGAAGAGCAGCATGTATTCGCCCTTCGGATAGCGGTTCGGGATCGGGTGGATGCTTTCCATCTCCTCCGACGCCATCGCCGCCAGGTGGCCGCCCCACTCGTTGGCTTCCAGCAGGATCTCGTTCGAGATCACGTCCAGCTTCTTCTGGACTTCGCCCTGGATGTTCTCGGTGTCGGCGCTGCCGAGGATGTCGCCCAGCGCGCCCTTGCTGACTTCATAGCTGATGCGCTTGCAGGCGCGGGCCACGACCTCGATCAGGAGGCGCAGCTCGGCCGGAATGGTGTTGTGGAGGCGTTGCTCTTCCACGAGGTGTTGCGTGAGACTGACGCGTTTCATGACTTCCTTTGCTTGGTATTGAATAGTTTTAGTTGGCGAGCGCCTTGCCGACCACTTCACGCACGTCGTTCGACAGGCGTTGCTGGCCGGCGACCTGCTGCAGCGCCTTCTTCATGTGCTCCTGCAGTTCCGGCGTATAACGGCGCCAGCGGTCCATCGCGCGCGCCAGGCGGCTCGCCACTTGCGGGTTCAGGGCGTCGAGCGTGATCACCTGCTCGGCCCAGAAGGCATAGCCGCTGCCGTCCGGGGCGTGGAACTGGACCGGGTTGCCGGCGCAGAAGCTGGAAATCAGGCTGCGCGCGCGGTTCGGGTTGCGCAGGTTGAAGGCCGGGTGGCGCATCAGCGCGCGCACGGCGGCCACGTCGGTGGTCGCGGCGGAGGCTTGCAGCATGAACCACTTGTCGATGACCAGGGCTTCGTCCTCGAATTCGTCGTAGAAGCGCCGCAGGGCGGCGTCCGCCCCCGGTGCGCGCGCGTGGATCAGCGCGCTGAGCGCGGCGACGCGGTCGGTCATGTTGCCGGCTTCGTCGAACTGGCGCTTAGCCAGCGCCAGCCCCTCCTCGTCCTGCGCCGCCGTCAGGTAGGCCAGGCACAGGTTCTTCAGGGCGCGCTTGCCGATCGACAGCGCATCCGGGCTGTATTCGCCCGGGGTCTGGTTCGCCTGGTATTGCGCCAGCAATTCCTTGCGCAGGCGGGCGCCGATGTTGGCGCGCATGAACTGGCGCGCCAGGTGGATCGACAGCGGATTCACGACCTCGATCTGCTCGGCCACCATACCCTCCGAGGGCAGCAGCAGCGCCTGCTCGCGGAAGGCGGGATCGAGCGTCTCATCGCTCAGCATCTTGCCCAGCGCCAGCAGGAAGGTGTCGTCCAACATCAGGGGAGCACCGACGCCGGCTTCGCCCGTCAATTTCAGCAGGCGCCCCATGGCCAGGCGCTGGCCGGCTTCCCAGCGGTTCACGGCATCGCTGTCGTGATTGAACAGGTGCAGCAGGTCGGCGTCGCCGTAGTTGTAGTCGAGGATGATCGGCGCGGAAAAGTCGCGCAGGATCGATGGGGTCGGCTGTTCCGGCACGTTCTCGAACACGAACGTCTGCTCGGCATCAAGCAGCTCCAGCACCGTCGTGCTGCCGAGGTGCTCGCCGCCGATGGTGAGCGGCAGGTCGCGTCCATCGGCGCCCAGCAGGCCCACGGCGATCGGTATGTGGAAGGGGAACTTGCTGGTCTGGCCAGGGGTGGCCGGGCAGGACTGGAAGAAAGTGATCGTATAGGTGCGGGCGGCCTCGTCGTAGCGGGTCTCGGCGCGCACCACGGGGGTACCGGCCTGGCTGTACCAGCGATCGAACAGGGTCAGGTCGCGGCCGTTCGCGTCGGCCATGGCAAGGCGGAAATCGTCCACGGTGACGGCCTGGCCGTCATGGCGCTCGAAATACAAGTCCATGCCCTTTCTGAAACCGTCGCGGCCCAGCAGGGTCTGGTACATGCGCACGACTTCGGCGCCCTTCTCGTACACGGTGACCGTATAAAAATTGTTGATCTCGACAAAGGAGTCGGGGCGTACCGGGTGCGCCATCGGGCCGGCGTCTTCCGGGAACTGGGCCTGGCGCAGGGTGCGCACCTGGTCGATGCGGCCGACGGCGCGGCCGGTCTCGGTGCCGATCATGTCGGCCGAGAATTCCTGGTCGCGGAAGACGGTCAAGCCTTCCTTCAGCGACAGCTGGAACCAGTCGCGGCAGGTGACGCGGTTGCCGGTCCAGTTGTGGAAGTATTCGTGGCCGACGACGGCTTCGATGCCCTGGAAGTCGATGTCGGTGGCGACGCGGGGATTGGCCAGCACGAATTTCGTGTTGAAGATGTTCAGGCCCTTGTTTTCCATCGCGCCCATGTTGAAGTCGCCGACGGCGACGATCATGAAGCGGTCGAGGTCGAGTTCCAGTCCCCAGCGCTCCTCATCCCAGCGGATGCTGTTCTTGAGCGACTGCATCGCGTAGTCGGTCTTGTCGAGGTTGCCCTCTTCGACCCAGACCTGCAGCAAGGCGTCGCGGCCATCGGCCAGGCGGAACGTTTCTTCCTGGCAGACCAGGCGCGCGGCCACTAGCGCGAACAGGTAAGAAGGCTTCTTGAACGGGTCTTCCCACTTGGCGTAGTGGCGGCCGTCGCCCAGGTCGCCTTCCTCGACCAGGTTACCGTTCGACAGCAGCACCGGATACTTTTCCTTGTCTGCGCGCAGCATGACGGTGAAGACGGACATGACGTCCGGACGGTCCGGGAAATAGGTGATGGCGCGGAAGCCTTCGGCCTCGCACTGCGTATAGAAACTGCCGTTCGAGGTGTACAGGCCGTTCAGGGTCGTGTTCTGTTCCGGCACGCAGATCGTCTCGATTTCGAGCGTGACTTCCTCCGGGGTGTCCGGAATGGTCAGCAGGCTGCCCTCGATGCGATAGTCCTTCTCGCGCAGCAGCTTGCCGTTCATGCGCAGCGCCACCAGTTCCAGGTTCTCGCCGTAGAGCTCGATTTCGCGCTGGGCACTGTCGGGATTGCGCCGCAGCGTCATCCGGTTGGCGACGATGGTGCGCGCGGGATCGAGGTCGAAGCCGAGTTCGACGGTGTCCACGAGGTAGCTGGGCGGGGTGTAGTCTTTCCGGTAAATCGTCTGGGGCGTGTCGGTGCGCATGGGATGTCCGAAAAATACAGTCGAAGAAGGGCTTATTTTACCAACAAGATTTCACTGGGTACGCGCGATTTCCGTGTGGCGAAATGTGTCTGCATGTGCAGAGGGTAACCATGTGTAAATTAATCTGCGAAAATTGATGAAAAGGCGCAGTCTGAGGCTAGGCAAAGACCGTCTAAGAAAACCGGAGAGAAAATAAATGAAACGCTTGATTGCAGCAGGCATGGCGCTCACGGCGCTGTTGCTCGGCGGATGTGCCACCACCATCCGTTCGGACGTGACGACCTTCCACCAATGGCCGGCCCAGCTCGAGGACAAGAGCTATGTCTTCGAAGCCCCGCCGAGCTTCGACAATACGCTGGAATATCAGAGCTACCAGAACCTGGTGCGCGGGCAACTGGCCCAGCTCGGTTTCAATGAGGCCAACACGGGTACGCCCGCGCTGAAGGTCGGGATGCGCTTTACCACCACCGATGTGCCGGTGCGCGTGGTGCAGCCGGTGACGCCGATGTTCTATGACTACTCGTACTACCGCTTCGGCCCGCGTTATTACTCGCGCTTCGGCCCGCGCGGCCGCTTCGCGGGTTGGCATCACCCGTTCTACGATCCGTTCTGGAGCCCCTTCCCCCAGTACCAGGTCTCGATCGAGCACCAGTACCGGCGCGAGCTGCAGGTGTCGATCAAGGACAAGAGCGACAAGCGCCTGTTCGACGTTACCGTGCACAACATGAGCCGCGAGCTGTCGACCCCGGCCGTGATGCCGGCCCTGGTGCAGAGCGCGTTCACGGGCTTCCCGGGACCGAATGGCCAGGTGCGGCGGGTGGAGTTACAGCGCAAGGAAGGTTGAGGTTTAGCCTCCTCCCGAAAAGCAAAGCCGGAACCGAGGTTCCGGCTTTTTTATGCCCGCGACAGCCGTGTAACGTAGGGGCAGTTGAGGCCAATGGCCCCTACGATATTTATGAGAAGTAGGCCTCAGACGCGAAGGTAATCACAATAATCAACAGCACCGCCAGCAGCAGCACGATCAATAAACGCCCGAACTTCGGCGCGCCGACCGTGTCCGGCTCCTGCGGCTCGTTGTCGTCGCTGAACTCCCTCATGGCAGCAAAATCGTCGAGCCGGTGGTCCGGCGCGCTTCCAGCGCGGTGTGGGCGGCGGCGGCTTCGGCCAGCTGGAAGCGCTGGCGGATGTCGATCTTCACTTTGCCGCTTTCGACCATGTTAAACAGGTCGGCCGCGCGCTCTTCCAGCTCGGCACGGGTGGCCGCATACGCCGCCAGCGACGGGCGCGTGATGTAGAGCGAGCCGCGCGAGGCCAGTTCGTTCATCGAGAACGGCGGCACGGCGCCCGAGGAATTGCCGAAGCTGACCATCAGGCCGCGCGGCTGCAGGCAGTCGAGCGAGCGGATGAAGGTGTCCTTGCCGACCGAGTCGTAGACGACGGGGACCTTCTTGCCGTTCGTGATTTCCAGCACGCGCGCCACGATGTCCTCCTCGTTGTAGTTGATCACGTGGGCGGCGCCCGCCGCCTTCGCCAGTTCTCCCTTTTCCTTGGACCCGACCGTGCCGATGAGGTTCACGCCGAGCGCGCGCGCCCACTGGCAGGCAATCAGGCCGACGCCGCCGGCGGCCGCATGGAACAGGATGGTCTGGCCCGGCTTGAGCTGATACGTTCCGTTGAACAGGTACTGGACCGTCAGGCCCTGCAGCATCATGGCGGCGCCAGTCTCGAAATCGATGCCGTCCGGCAGTTTCACGAGAACGTCGGCCGGCATCGTGCGCACTTCGCTGTAGGCGCCGTTCGGCCGCCCGGCATAGGCGACGCGGTCGCCCGGCTGCACGTGACTCACGCCCTCGCCCACCGCCTCGACCACGCCCGCGCCTTCCTGACCCAGGCCCGAGGGCAACGGCATCGGATACAGGCCGGTACGGAAGTACACGTCGATAAAATTCAGGCCGATCGCATGCTGGCGCACGCGCGCCTCGCCGGGGCCCGGTTCGCCCACCTCGACGTCGACGTATTCCAGTACTTCGGGCCCGCCGGTGCGGGTCATGCGGATTGCCTTGGCCATCATGCCGTGATCTCCTTGTCGTTGGTTGTGATGAGGCGGCCCAGCACCAGGCGAGCCGTGGCTACATTGGTGGCGCAGGCGATGTCGTGGACGTCGCAGGCGCGCACCAGGGCGTTGATGTCGGGTTCGTGCGGCTGCGGCGTCATCGGGTCGCGCAGGAAGATCACGCAATCGATCTCGCCGGTGACGAGCCGGGCCCCGATCTGCAGGTCGCCGCCAAATGGGCCGGAATGCATGCATTCGACGGCCAGGCCGAGTTCGTTGATCAGGCGCGACCCCGTGGTGCCGGTGGCGACCAGGTTGCAGCCGGCCAAAAAGTCGCGGTATTCGCCGGCGAACGCGATCATGTCGTCCTTCTTCTTGTCGTGAGCGATGAGGGCGATGCGTGGTTTCATGGTTTCTCGTCTCATTTCTGTTTTTTCAGGGACAGCAGCGCAATGCCCGCCAGCACCAGGCCGGTGCCGAGCAGCTGCACCGCGGTGAGCGGCTCGCCCAGCACCAGGAAGCCCAGGAACAGCGTCGACACCGGACCGATCATGCCGGCCTGGGAGGCGGTCGCAGCACCGATGCGCTGCACCGCGGCCATGGTCATGAACACCGGGAGGATAGTACAGAAAACCCCGTTCACGAGCGAGAGGCCATACACGGGCAGCGGCTGCACCAGCAGTTCGACAGGCCGCAGGACGAAGAATTGCGCCAGGCAGGCCACGCTCGAGACGCACATCGCATAGGCCACCAGGCGCAGCGAGCCGATGCGGCGCACCATCTCGCCCGAGCCGAGCAGGTAAAAGGCGTAGCTGAGAGCCGAACCGAGCACGAACAGCGCGCCCAGCATCGTGCTGGCCGCTTCGCCGCCGGCCAGGTCGTGCAGGAAGACCAGCACGATGCCGCAATACGACAGCGCCAGCGCGCCCCACTCGGCCGCGCCAATGCGGCGCTTGAAGAAGGTGGCCGTGATCACCAGCACGAAGGTCGGCGTGAGGAACAGGATCAGCCGCTCGAGGCCGACGGAAATGTATTGAAGGCCGAGAAAATCCAGGTAGCTCGACAGGTAATAGCCGATCAGGCCGAGCCCGGTGATGCGCCAGCGGTCCGCCGGGCTGAGCGGCGCTTCGGTGCGCATCTTCCAGAACGCGACAGCGGCGAACACCGGAAGCGAGAACAGCATCCTGAACGCGATCAATGTCACTGCATCGATGTGGTATCGGTACAGCAGTTTGGCGACCACTGCTTTCGTCGAAAACAAGACCGCGCCGCCAATCGCGATCGCCAGTCCGGCGACATAGGCCGGGCGCGGCATGGAGGTGGCAGTGGTGGCGGATTCAGGCTGGCTCATCCGACGATTGTACGTCCTGGCACGAAATCGAGCTCGGCAGGAGCCTGGAACGCAAGGGCGCGCTTCCGGTCCAACCTCGACAAGCTTGATCGACGAGGGAGGAACAATGCTGAACTGGAGCATGGGGCGGCTGCCCGGCCGGGGAGCGCCCGGATGACGGCCCTGATCCGTATCGATACCCAGCCCGGCCGCGAACGCCCGTTCGTCATCGCCTGCCTGGCGATGCTGGTGGCGCTCTGCTGGGCCTGCCTGGTGTTTCGCGCCCTGCGCATCGCGACCATCGAACCCGCCGTGCTCGCGGCCGGCCCGCTGCCGGGCGGCGCCTCGGCCGCGACCCCGGTCCCCTATCGCGCGCCGGAACTGCTTTTGCTGCTGGCGATGTGGGGGGCGATGCTGTCGGCCATCACCCTGCCGGCGGCCACGCCGGTCATCCTGCTGTTCGCCCACATCAGCCGGCTGGCGCATGCGGTGCGCTTCTCGCACATCGGCACCTTCTTCTTCGTCCTCGGCTACCTGGCCACCTGGAGCGGCTTCGGCGCCCTCGCCACGCTCGCGCAATGGGCGCTGCATGACGCCGGCGCCCTCGACACCAGCATGGCCATCGTCAACCCGAGCGCCTGCGGCCTGGCCCTGGTCGCGGCCGGCGTCTACCAGTGGACGCCGGCCAAGCACCGCTGCCTGCAGCACTGCCGGGCGCCGCTATCCTTCGTGGTGGCGGGCTGGCGCCCGGGCCTGGCGGGCGCCCTGCGCATGGGCTTGGCGCACGGCCTGCACTGTATCGGCTGCGGCTGGCTGCTGATGCTGCTGCTGTTCGCCGCCGGTGTGACCAACCTGGGCGCCCTGCTCGCGCTGGCAGGACTGGTGCTGGCCGAAAAGCTGCTGCCGAGCGGCCCGATGGTGGCTTGTATCAGCGGCCTGGGGCTTGTTGCGTGGGGTACACTATTGCTGTTTCCATAACATCGAGGAGGCCTTGGCGGATGTGCCGCATGCTAAAATGTCGGCCACTCTTGCATACCGTCTAAGGAATTCTCGACATGGCTGGACACAGCAAATGGGCCAATATCAAGCACAAGAAAGCCGCCACTGACGCCAAGCGCGGCAAGATCTGGACCCGACTGATCAAGGAAATCACGGTCGCTGCACGCATGGGCGGCG
>Ga0308168_1003003_pt1 | contig 13347 bp, 15 predicted proteins | sample PhyCR2_FD_202133 | JGI IMG/M metagenome (GOLD analysis project Ga0308168, IMG submission 202133) | Phyllosphere microbial communities from UC Gill Tract Community Farm, Albany, California, United States - DLSLRC.R2 | ecosystem: Host-associated > Plants > Phyllosphere > Unclassified | place: USA... | reverse complement strand
CTGCGCTGCTGATCTAGGAGCGGTCGGTGACGTCGATCACGACCTTGCCGAAGTGCGCGCCGGACGCCATGTGGCGATACGCCTCCTGGGCCTGGCCGAACGGGAACACGCGATCGATCACCGGCTTGACGCCGCTCACGTCCACGAAGCGCATCACGTCTTCCAGCATGGCGCGGCTGCCGACATAGATGCCCACCAGGCGCTTGGCGCTGGCCAGCAGCGAGGCCGGATTGACTTCACCGCCGAAACCGCTGACGCCGCCGATGACGGCGACGGTCCCGCCCATCGCGGCGCTCGACACCGATTTGTTCACCGTCCCCTTGCCGCCCACTTCCAGCACCACCTGGGCGCCGACGCCGTGGGTGAGGTGCAGCACCTCGTCGTGCCACTCGGGAATCGCCTGGTAATTGATCGTGTGGTGGGCGCCCAGCGCGCGCGCCCGCGCCAGCTTGTCGTCGCTGGACGAGGTGACGATGGCGCGCAGGCCCGCCGCGCGCGCCAGTTGCAGGCCGAGGATCGAGACGCCGCCGGTGCCCAGCAGCAGCACGGTATCGCCCGGCTTGACATGATTGCTGGAGACGAAGATCGCGTTCCAGGCGGTGACCGCGGCGCACGGCATGGTCGATGCCTCGATGAAGGACAGGCCGGCCGGGATGATGGCCAGCGCGTCCTCGTGCAGGATGACTTCTTCGGCCAGCATGCCGTCGATGTCGCCGCCCAGGCCGTGACGCACCTTGTCAGGCGTCGGCCCGCCTTCCAGCCAGTGCGGGAAGAAGGAGCCGGCCACGCGGTCGCCGACCTGCACCCGGGTCACGCCGGGACCGACCGCCAGCACTTCGCCGGCGCCGTCCGAGCACGGGATGATGGGGTCCTCGACCGAGACCAGGTAGTTGCCGCCGGCGACCATCAGGTCGCGGTAGTTGAGCGAGACGGCGTGCACGCGGATGCGCACCTCGCCCAGGCCGAGGTCGCGCTCCGGGTAGTCGATGCACTGGAGGCCGTCGATGTTCGCGCCGTGAAGAATCTGGTAAGCCCGCATGCGTAAATCTCCTTCTGGTTGATCGGTACGCGGGCCATTGTACGCGGCTGGCCGAGGGCGGGACGCTCGCCAGTCGCGCGTCTGTCGAGTGTCGGGTTTATGATAAATTAGGATTCTTGGTTGCAACCCGCAAGAGGTAGAACATGGAAGAACAAGCAGCTTGGAAATTGCTTAAAACAGTACTCGGAGTCGCTGCCTTCATCGCCTTTGGCGTGGGCGTCTGGGGCGGGTGGACGGTGGCGAAAACGTATTTCGATACGAAGGATGCAGCCCACTCCCGTTACACCGGCTTGGCCACCATCAGCCAGAAAATCACGATGAACGCCGCGAACGCCGGCACGCCCAGCGTCACCCAGATCCTGAAATAACGCCAGTACAGCGCCGGTAACGGCGTATCGAGGTGCGCCGCCTGCGCCGCCATGTCGCGCATGCGGATCTGCAGCCACACCACCGGCAGCCAGCAGGCGCCGGCGATCACGTACAGGATGATCGACCACATGATCCATTTGCTGTGCAGCGGATAGCCGGCCAGGTGGATCATGTAGAAGCCCGTCAGCGGCTGCAGGATGGCGGTGGTGGCCGTGAACAGCCAGTCGGCGATGACGACGTATTTCGCCACCACCGCGATCGCCCGCACGTCGCGGCTGACGTTCGCGAACAGCATGTACCAGGCCGATCCGATGCCGGTGCCGAACAGCAGCGTCGACGAGACGATATGCAGCCATTTCAGCACCACGTAATCCATTATTTTTCCTCGAGTTGATACAGCAGCCAGATCGCGGCCAGCATCGGCAGGTTCTTGGTCAGCGGCCCGTAGGGATGCAGCAGGAATTCAGGCAGCTTGAACGCTATCACGATCGTATAGAACCCGATCAGGCCCAATTGTGCGAGCCATAGCCAGCGCCGCCGCGCCAGGAACAGGATGCCAAGCCCCAGCAGCAGGTCGAAGGTGGCGGCGCCATACAGCATCAATGGCTGCAGGTCGGGAGGAATGCCGGTGCGCGCCAGCAGCGCGTAGCTGGCCTCGACCGGATACAGGCCGAAGGAGACGATCGCGGTCAGGATCCACACCGCGGCGATGCTGTAGCGGAGCATCGGCAGCAGCCAGCCGAGCTTGGCGCGCGCGCGTTCGCCGTCCGGGTCGCCGATGAATTCATCCGGTGAGCGCGGCAGATGGCCGAGCAGCATCGCCGTCTGCATGACGTCGCCCGTGTTGTCGCGGTCCAGCATGCTCAGCGCATCGCGGCTGATGAGCGAACCCGGCAGGATGGCGGCCGCCAGCCGCGCCACCGGTCCCGGCAGGGGCAGCACACGCTGGCGCCCCATGCCCATCGATGAGCGCAGCAGGCCGAGATAGTCGGTGAACGGCATCGCCTGCGGCCCCACCAGCGGCACCCGCATCGAGGTGCCCGCTCCCGGCGCCATCGGCAGGCGGTGCTTGAGCAGGCCGACGATGGCCAGCGCCAGGTCGTCGACGTGGATCGGTTGCACCAGCTGCGGCTTGCTGCCGAAGCGCAGCGTGAACGGCATGCTGGCCAGGGCGCGGAAGGTGCGCGCGCTGGCGCCGTCGCGGCCGTACACCAGCGAGGGCTGGACGATGTAGGAGCGCAGCGGCAGCGAGGCCAGGTAGTCGTCGGCATCGCGCTTGGACAGGTGGTAGGGCGTCGTCGCATCGCGGTCGGCGCCCAGCGCCGACAGTTGAATCACCATCTGCACGTCGTGCGATTCGGCGCAGGCGGCGAACAGCGCGCGCGGCGTGTCGCGGTGCAGGCGGGCGAAATCCTGGCGTCCGCTTTCGCGGAAAATGCCGACCGTGTTGATCACGACGTCGATATGCGACAGGCGCGCCAGCCAGGTGGATTTATCGGTATCTTTGGAAAAATCGGCGTGGATAGTGCTCAAGCGCGGGTCAGCGCTTTTCGGAAGCTTCGCTTCAGGTGCTCTCACCGCGCACACGACGTGGTGGCCTTCGGTGAGCAACGCCTGCAGCAAATGTTGCCCGATGAAACCGCTCGCCCCCGTCAGCAAAATCCGCATCCGTGCTTCCCTTCACATCAAGTAAAAGAGGATTGTATGGAAAATACGGCATTACAGCGCGCACTCATCTCCGGGGCGACTTCGAGCATCCTGTCGACGGTGGCGATGTCCGTGGTCGGCAAGATGCAGACCGGCAGCGCCTATGCACCGACCAATGCCGTCAGCCACTATGTGCATGGCCATAAAGCAGGCTACCGCGACCGCTTCTCGCTGCGCTACACGGTTCCCGGCTACCTGATCCACCATGCCAGCGCGACCTTCTGGTCGTTCGTGTTCGAACGCGCGCTCGGGGGTGTGATGGATGGCAAGAACCCGATGGCCATTGCCGCCGCCTCGGCGGCGACCTCCGCGTTCGCGGCCTTCACCGACTACAAGCTGACGCCGCGGCCGCTGCAGCCGGGCTATGAAAAGCGCCTGTCGCGCAATGCGCTGGGCGTGGTGTATGCGGGGTTTGCAATCGGACTGGCGATCGGCGCCATCATGTCGCGCAAGAACGAACCGCCGAAATGAATGGTGAGCGGCGCGGGCCGGATGCCCGCGCCGGTGAACGGGATCAGTGCGCGGCCGCCTTCTTGCCGCGCATGCGCTGCACCAGCGTCACCACGCCCAGCACCACGGCGCCCACCAGCACGCCGACCAGGGCATCGACCAGGATCGGCGCCAGGAAGGCCAGCACCCCACCGACTGTCGGCACATCGGCTACCGCGGCGGCCGCTCCCTGCGAGAAGTGGTGCAGCGCCGGCACCCCATGCGAGATGATGCCGCCGCCGACCAGGAACATGGCGGCGGTGCCGACCACTGCCAGGATCTTCATCAGGCGTGGCGCGGCTGCCAGCAAACCCTTGCCCAAGCTACGGGCGGCGCCGCTCTGGCTCTTGCTCAGGTGCAGGCCGGCGTCATCCATCTTGACGATGGCGGCCACCAGGCCATAGACGCCGACCGTCATCACCACTGCGATGACGGTCAGCACCAGGGCCTGCTGTCCGAGCGCCACGCCGGCCACGGTGCCGAGCGAGATCACGATGATCTCGGCCGACAGGATGAAGTCGGTGCGCACCGCGCCCTTGATCTTGTCTTTCTCGAGCTGGACGATGTCGATCGCCTGGTTGGCCACGGCCGCCTCGTGCTGCGCCTTGTGCCGGGCCTCGTCCTGCGCGCTGTGCAGGTATTTGTGCGCCAGTTTCTCGAAGCCCTCGAAGCACAGGAAGGCGCCGCCGATCATCAGCAGCGGCGTGATCAGCCAGGGCAGGAAGACCGAGATCGCCAGGGCGGCCGGCACCAGGATCGCCTTGTTGACCATCGATCCCTTGGCCACCGCCCAGACCACCGGCAGCTCGCGATCGGCTTTCACGCCCGAGACTTGCTGCGCATTGAGCGCCAGGTCGTCGCCCAGCACGCCCGCGGTTTTCTTGGCCGCAATCTTGCTCATCGCGGCGACGTCGTCGAGGATGGTGGCGATATCGTCCAGGAGTGCAAGTAAGCCGACTCCAGCCATAGTTCTGCTCCTTCATGTCAAGTTGCTACGATATTAACCGAGCCGCCAAATGCTCGCTACACGGTTCGCGGAGCCGTTCGGCGCGGCTTTTTGCATTTCATGCCTGGAAATCTGCATCTCGTCGCTTTTGCCGGGCGACTGCCGGTCTGCATACGTATAGTGCAACGCTGAAGGTTGCGGCACTGCAGCCTCGTCCCCCCAAACGAAGGAGATCATCCAATGAATACCGATTCGATCCAGCCTGCCGCTTCCACTTCCGCTCCGGTCCGCCGCGCCCGTCCGCCGAAGCGCAAGACCCGCATCACGATCTATCTCGACGACGAGGTGCTGAAGGAATTCCGCAACTTGTCCGAGCGTTGCGGCACCGGTTACCAGACCCTGATCAACGCCGCGCTGCGCAACCGTTTGAGCGGTCCGGTCATCGAATCTGGCGTCGCATAAGGCTTCCTTTCAAATTTCCCTCGGGGAGCGGCATTACACATAGCAATATTTATGCTAATCTTCCCGCTCTTTTAACCCCGGAGGGATTTATGAAAAAAGGCGAACTGATCGCAGAATTCGCGAAGCGCACCGAGATGTCGGGCGCTGCCGCTGGCGACGCCGTGAACACCATCATCGAGATCATCACCGAGCGCCTGAAAAAGGGCGACACGGTGGGCATCACCGGCTTCGGCACCTTCTCGGTGACCAAGCGCGCCGCACGCAAGGGCCGTAACCCTGCCACCGGCGAAGTGATCAAGATCGCGGCGTCGAAGAGCCCGCGTTTCTCGGCTGGCGCGACCCTGAAGGCAGCGGTCAACCCGACCAAGAAGAAGTAATCAGTACCCGGCCTCGCGTCGCGGCCCGTTCGCGGGTCGCGCGCGCTGGCTGAATGTGTCGTTTCTTGCCTCCCCGGCAGTCGTCTTCCCCCTCCTTCCGCAGCACCATTCATTTTTCACCACCATGAGCTTCGCCACCTGGATCGCCTTCGTCATCGCCGGTTCGCTGATCGCCATTTCGCCCGGTTCCGGCGCGGTCCTGTCGATGTCGCATGGCCTGGCCTACGGCCTCAAGAAGGCCAGCGCGACCGTCCTCGGCCTGCAGCTGGGCCTGGTCCTGGTGCTGGTCATCGCCGGCGCCGGCGTCGGTTCGCTGCTGCTGGCATCCTCGGTCGCCTTCACGGCGGTCAAGGTGATCGGCGCGCTGTACCTGATCTATCTCGGCATCAGCCAGTGGCGCGCCGCCCCGGCGCCCGGCCCGACGGCGTCGACCGCCGGCCTGGAAGCGCATCCGTCCTTCGGCAAGCGCGTGCTGACCGGCTTTCTCACCAATACCACGAACCCGAAGGGCATCATCTTCATGGTCGCCGTGCTGCCGCAATTCATCGCCAAGGATGCGCCGCTGCTCACCCAGCTGGCGATCCTGGGCGTGACCATGGTGGCGATCGATTCGATCGTGATGCACGGCTACGCCGCCCTGGCCGCCTCGATGCAGCGCTTCATGCGCGATCCACGCCACATGCGCCTGCAGAACCGCGTGTTCGGCGCGGTGCTGGTGCTGATCGGCTCGATGCTGTTCTTCGTCAAGCGCCAGCCGGCCTGACAATGTGCATGGCGCCGGCTACTATTTCCGCTAAGCCGGCAGATGCAACTTTGTGTAACCCGCGTTGTCCGCGTGGGAGCTCGAGCGTTGTAATGAGGCTGAACCACCCCGTCCGCGTTCCATCCTGGAGCATGTCATGACCCATCGCCTCGTCCATACCGCCGCCCTGCTCGCCCTGGCTGCGATTTCCACCTGCGCGTCCGCGCAGACCGTGCTGCAGACCGATCCGCCAGGGCAGGTCGAAGCGACCGGCAACGGCGTCATGGAAACCGAGCCGCCGGGCCGGGTGGGCCGCGTTTCCCTGGTCCAGGGCCAGGTCGAGATCGGCGGTGACGTCGGCGCCGAGAGCGCCGCCGCCGTGGTCAACTGGCCGGTCACCACGCGCAACCTCGTCACGACTTCGCCCGGCGCCCGCACCGAGATCCGCATCGGCTCCACCTCGATCCGCCTGGACGGCGACAGCTCGCTCGAGTTCACCGAACTGGACGACGACCGCCTGCGCCTGCGCCTGCACTTCGGCAGCGCCAGCATCCGCGTCATGAACAGCGAGGTGGCGCCCGAGTTCGAACTGCGCACGGCCCAGGCGACCGTGCGCCTGACCCAGCCGGGCCGCCTGCGCGTGGACGCCGACCGCGTGCCCGACACCAGCCTGGTGAGCGTGCTCGATGGCGAGGCCCAGGTCGACGGCGCCGGCGCCAGCCTCACCGTGCGCGCCGGCCGCAGCGCCGAGGTACGCGACGAGGACGTGAGCACGCGCCAGGCGCGGCGCGACGAATTCGACGACTGGGCCCTCACGCGCGACCAGGCGCTGGTGGCCGGGCAGTCGTCGCGCCACATCGGCACCGAGATGACCGGCTACGAAGAGCTCGACCGCTACGGCAGCTGGAGCACCCACTCCGACTACGGCAGCCTGTGGACGCCCACCGTGGTGGCATCCGACTGGACGCCCTACCGTGACGGCCAGTGGAGCTATATCGCGCCGTGGGGCTGGACCTGGGTCGACAATGCGCCATGGGGCTATGCGCCCTTCCACTACGGCCGCTGGGTGCAGGTGCGCAACCGTTGGGCCTGGGCCCCGGGCCGTCTCGAGCGGCGGCCGGTATGGTCGCCGGCGCTGGTCGGCTGGGTCGGCGGCGGCAACTGGAGCGTCGGCTTCGCCTCGCACGACCTGCACGCGCATGGCTGGTATCCGCTCAGCCCCTACGACCGCTACGTGCCCGGCTACCGCCTGTCCAGCGAGCGCCTGCGGCGCCTGAACGACTGGCGCCACGCCACCCGCCGCGCGGCCCAGCAGCGGCCGGGACACCAGGGCCTGACCGTGGTGCCGCGCGAGCACTTCGGCGGCCGTGGTCCGGTGGTCGTGCCGCGCGCGCCGCGCCCCGACCGCGCGAACTTCGCGCTGCCGCGCGGACCGGGCAGCGCCCCGCCGCCGCCGCTGGTGGCGCGCGCCGACTGGAACCGCGGGAACAACGAACGGCGCGACCTGCTCGAGCGGCGCGAGGTGCGCCAGCGCCTGGAGACCGGCCAGGTGACGCGCGACGGCTTCGTGCAGGATCGCGGCCGCCTCGAGACGGACCCGATGGCGCGCCAGCGCGAGAGCAACGAGCGCCTGTCGCGCGAACGCTTGCAGCAGCAGGAGCGCGTCGTGCGCCAGCAGGAAGAGCGCGACCGCATGCAGCGCGACCTGGACAACCGCATGCAGGCCGACCGCATGAGTTTCGGGCGCCACGCCGAGCGCGAACGCGAGCAGCGCGAACGCATGCGCGAGCGGGCCGAACGCAGCCAGCAACTGCAGCAGCAGCGCCCGCCGGCCATGGCGCCCACTCCCGCGCCGGCGTTTTCCCGTCCCGAATCGCGCCCCGAACCGCGACCGATGCCGCGGCCCGACGTGCGTCCGCCGCCGCACATGGTTGCCGCGCCGCCGCCACGGCCCGCCCCGCCGCCGCAGATGGTCGCCCCGCCCGCGCCGCGCCCGCAACCGTCCGCGCCGGCCTTCACCCCGCGCGGCGGCGGCGAGCAGCGCGCCCATACGGATGCGCGCGGCCGGCAAATTCAGGAACGCTGAGGAAAACGCCGGCATTGGCTACAATGCGCATTTACACAGGATTAGTCATGGACCCGAAAGAATCCCTCATCGAATACCCGAGCGAATTCCCGATCAAGGTGATGGGCGCGACCCATATCGATTTCGCTCCCACCATCGTCGCGCTGGTGACCCAGCTGGATCCGACTTTCCATGAAGGCAAGCTGGAAACCCGTCCTTCGGCCAAGGGCAACTACACCGGCCTGACCGTCACCGTCACCGCCACCAGCCGCGAGATGCTGGACGAGGTGTACCGCACCCTGTCGACCCACCCGATGGTCAAGATGGTCCTGTAAGGGCGGCTTGCCATCTCGTCAACGGGGCAGGCTGCCTGTTCGGCAGGCACGCCCCATCGTGCTGGCTTATAATGACGGGGCTGTCCATACTATGGCCCGATGCCTCGCCCCCGATTCCATGTCTTCGATCCACCCCGCCGCGCCGCTCGTCCGTGAACTCGGCCGCGCCGACTACGAACCCACCTTCGCCGCCATGCGCGCCTTCACCGACGCGCGCACGCCCGAGACCCGGGACGAACTGTGGATCGTCGAGCACCCGCCCGTGTTCACGCTGGGCCTGGGCGCCGATCCGGGCCACGTGCTGGCGCCGCACGGCGTGCCGGTGGTCCAGACCGACCGCGGCGGCGAGGTCACTTACCACGGCCCCGGCCAGGTCGTGATCTACCTGTTGATGGACTTGCGCCGCAACAAGCCGGGCGGCAAGCTGTATGCGCGCCAGTTCGTGGAAAAAATCGAACAGGCGGTCATCGATGTATTAGGGGCGTATAATCTGGCCGGTGAGCGCATCGCCGGCGCGCCCGGCATCTATATCGCCGAGGGCCCGCGCAAGGGCGCCAAGATCGCCGCGCTCGGCCTCAAGGTGCGCGGCAACGGCTGCACCTATCACGGCGTATCGCTGAACGTGGGCATGGACCTGGCCCCGTTTACCTGGATCAACCCGTGCGGCTATTCGGGATTGGCCACGGTCGACATGCGCACCATGGGCGTCGAGGCGCCGCTGGCCGATGTCCAGCAGGCGCTGGCCAGGGCCTTGACCGGGCATCTCGGCCAGTCGCCCGTGCCAGACAGTGTCCCAACCGAACAAACCAACTGACGCCCTTCTGGGGCAACGAGCCAAATGACTTCCGAAATCGACACCGGCATCGCCTCCGCATCCGCCTACAACGCCAGCGAAAAGCAGAAAGGCGCCAGCAAGACGTCGCGCATCCCGATCAAGATCGTGCCGATCGCGGACGTCGAGCGCCTGAAAAAGCCGGACTGGATCCGCGTCAAGGCCGCCACCGCCTCGTCGCGCTTCTACGAAATCAAGGACATCCTGCGCGCCAACAAGCTGGTGACGGTGTGCGAGGAAGCCAGCTGCCCGAACATCGGCGAATGCTTCGGCAAGGGCACCGCGACCTTCATGATCATGGGCGACAAGTGCACCCGCCGCTGCCCGTTCTGTGACGTCGGCCACGGCCGCCCGGATCCGCTGGATGTGAATGAGCCGGGCAACCTGGCCAAGACCATCGCCGACCTGCGCCTGTCCTACGTCGTGATCACCTCGGTCGACCGCGACGACCTGCGCGACGGCGGCGCCGGCCACTTCGTCGAGTGCATCCAGAAGACCCGCGCGCTGTCGCCCAACACCAAGATCGAAGTGCTGGTGCCGGATTTCCGCGGCCGCCTCGAAAAAGCATTGAACATCTTCGCCGACGGCCTGCCGGACGTGATGAACCACAACCTGGAAACCGTGCCGCGCCTGTACAAGGAAGCGCGTCCTGGCGCCGACTACAAGCACTCGCTGGTCCTGCTGCGCGACTTCAAGAAGATGTACCCGAGCGCGGTCACCAAGTCGGGCCTGATGGTCGGCCTGGGCGAGACCGACGAAGAGATCCTCGAAGTCATGCGCGACATGCGCGAGCACGACATCGACATGCTGACCATCGGCCAGTACCTGGCGCCGACCAATTCGCACCTGCCGGTGCGCCGCTACGTGCATCCTGATGTCTTCAAGATGTTCGAAGAAAAGGCGTATGAGATGGGCTTCGTGCACGCCGCCGTGGGCGCGATGGTGCGTTCGTCGTACCACGCCGACCAGCAGGCGCACGAGGCGGGCGTCGCCGCCTAAGCCAGCCCGGCCAGCCCGGCCACTTCGGCTGCCCCGGCAGCCGCCCTGCCCAGCCGGCGACAGCGTGCCGGCGGCGGCAGGCCATGGTTCCTGAAGTGCCGCCGCAGCGATTCGGCCGACCCCAGGCCGGCGAGGTCGGCGACGGCGTCGATGGACAGGCTTGGGCGCGTCTCCAGTATCCTTTCCGCCAGCGCGACCCGCTCGCCCACCAGCCAGGCCAGCGGCGTCACGCCGGTGACGTCCTTGAAGCGGCGCTGGAAGGTGCGCGTGCCCATTCGCGCCCGGGCCGCCATCGACTCCACCGTGTGCCCCGCCCGCACGTTTTCTCTTACCCAATCCATCAGCTGCGCGATCGCGTTGCGCTCGCCCGGCGGCAGCGGGCGCGCCACGAGCTGGGCCTGGTCGCCGTCGCGGTGGGCCGGGATCACCAGGCGCTGCGCCACGCGGCTGGCCAGCTCGGCGCCGAAGTCGCTGCGCACCACGTGCAGCAGCATGTCCAGGCCGGCGGCGGAACCGGCCGACGTCACGATGCGGCCGTCCTGCACGTACAGCACGCCCTGCTCCACTTCTACTTGCGGGAAGCTTGCCGCGAGCCGCTCGAGATAGCGCCAGTGGGTGGTCGCCCTGCGGCCGTCCAGCAGGCCGGCATGGGCCAGCACGAAGCTGCCGGAACAGATCGCGCCGCGGGCTTGGGCGCGGCGCAGCGCGTCGACCAGGCTTGGCGGCGGCGGCTCCGCCGCGTCGCGCCAGCCGGGGATGACGATCGTGTCGGCGGCGTCGAGCGCCTCCAGGCCGTGCGGCGCGACGACGCTCAAGCCGCCCATGGCGCGCAGCGGACCGGGGTCCACGGCGCACACCGCATGCGTGTACCAGGGCACGCCGAGCTCCGGCCGCTCGAGGGCGAACAGCTCCACCGCGCAGCCGAATTCGAAGGTGCACAGGCCGTCGTAGACGAGGATGGCGACATGGTGGGGCATGGCGCGATGTTACCAGTTTCTGTCGTCCCGCCACCTGCCCCGGCCCCTCGTTCGCTGCCACACTGCAGGCTCTTTCAACGAGGAGCAACCATGATGACTTCACCCGTTTCCGCGGTTCCGGCGGCGCCGAGCGACAGGGCGCTGGCGCATTTCAGCGCGGCGTTCGAATACGAGACCGACTGCGCCGACGTGCATGCGGCCTTCGAGGGCGGCCACCCCGACTTCGTCCTGTTCGACGTGCGCGGTCCCGCGCTGTACGCGGCCGGCCACGTGCCGGGCGCCCTGAACATGCCGCACGCGAAGCTGGTCGAGGTCAAGCTGCGCGATTATCCGATGGACACGCTGTTCGTCGTCTACTGCGCCGGCCCGCATTGCAATGGCGCGCACCGCGGCGCCGCGCGCCTGGCGGGGCTGGGGCGGCCGGTCAAGCTGATGATCGGCGGCGTCAGGGGCTGGGTCGATGAAGGCTATGCGCTCGTGAAAGACGGGGGCGCCTGACGGACAATGCGTCGGTCGCTTACGCGCTATAGTGGCGGCAAGCGATTCTGACGCATTCACTCATGAGCAACCACCACGACAATCTTTCTTCCGACAACCTCGAGAACGACGACGCCTTCCTCGAGCGCGAACTCGGCCTGGCCGCGCGCGGCATCGAGCTGGTCAAGCTCGAAGGCCGCGTGTTCCTGCGCTTTTCCGGCGAGGTGCAGTACGAAGGCCTGCGCGTGCCCTACCGCCTGGTGCCGGCGCGCGGCGTGCTGGCCAAGCCGAGCAAGTGGCGCAAGATGGACTTGCTGGCGCGGCGCGAGCTGGTCGAGGAACGCACCGACCAGAAAGACCTGCAGCGCCTGCACCTCGAAGCCGAGGAATTCGTGCGCGACATCGCCGAGGATGCCGACCAGTTCGGCTGGGACCCGATGCTGTTTCTCGACGTGCTCGACGAGCTGGAAACGTCCGAGCCGGCCGAGTACGTGTTCCAGCGCATCTCGCAGCGCCTGACCCACGCGGTCGAGCGCGAAGAGGAAGAGCGCCATGCGGCGCGCACCAAGGAAAGCATCAACCTGGCCGAGTATCCGCGCTCGTTCGAGGTGGCCAGCCGCATGCAGCGCAAGTTCATCGCCCTGCTGGGGCCCACCAACTCGGGCAAGACCCACCGCGCGATGGAAGCGCTCGCCAAGGCCGGCAGCGGCGTGTATCTGGCGCCGCTGCGCCTGCTGGCGCTGGAAAACTACGAGCGCCTGCAGGCCGCGCGTCCGCACGGCGAGCCGATCAAGGTCAGCCTGATCACCGGCGAGGAACGGCGCCTCGAAGAAGGCGCGACACACGTCGCCAGCACGGTCGAGATGCTCGACACCAAGACACCGGTGGAAGTCGCGGTGATCGACGAGATCCAGATGCTGGCCGACCGCGACCGCGGCGCGGCCTGGACCACCGCCGTGGTCGGGGCGCCGGCGAATGTCGTGTACCTGGTCGGCGCGCCGGAAGCGCGGCGCGCGATCGAGGCGCTGGCCGAGCGCCTGGAGGTGCCGCTCGAGGTTCACGTGCTCAAGCGCATGGGGCCATTGTCGATGGAGCCGTCCAGCGTGCGCAAGCTGTCGAACCTGCGCCGTGGCGACGCCGTGATCTGCTTCTCGCGGCGCGAGGTCTTGATGTGGCGCGACATGATCACCGAGAAGGGCCTGTCGGTGGCGACGGTCTACGGCAACCTCTCGCCCGAGGTGCGCCGGGCCCAGGCCGAGCGCTTCCGCGAAGGGCAGGCCGACATCGTGGTCGGCACCGACGCGCTGGCGATGGGCCTGAACATGCCGATCGCGCGCATCGTGATGACCACCACGGTCAAGTACAACGGCTATGAGGAAGAAGAGATCCCGGCGGCGCTGGCCAAGCAGATCGCGGGCCGGGCAGGGCGCTATGGCGTGCACGAGGAGGGCTTCGTCGCCGGCTACGACGACGACACCCACCAGGTGATGCGCGCGCTGATGAAGGAAAAGATCCCGCCGGTGGCCGCCAC
>Ga0308168_1003001_pt1 | contig 13355 bp, 12 predicted proteins | sample PhyCR2_FD_202133 | JGI IMG/M metagenome (GOLD analysis project Ga0308168, IMG submission 202133) | Phyllosphere microbial communities from UC Gill Tract Community Farm, Albany, California, United States - DLSLRC.R2 | ecosystem: Host-associated > Plants > Phyllosphere > Unclassified | place: USA... | reverse complement strand
TTCCAGGCGACGTCGCGGATCTGGGCGCGCAGCGCCGGATTGTTCACGATCAGGATTTCATAGGGCTGCAGGCCGGACGAGGTCGGCGCCAGGCGCGCGGCTTCGATGATGCGCTCTAACTTATCCTCCGGCACCTTGCGCGCCGGGTCCATCGCCTTGGTGGCATAGCGCCAGTTCAGTTTGTCGAGCAATTCCATGTGACGTCCTTTCGAATAAAAGATGCGTTATTGTATTTGTTCACGGCAGATCGATAAACTATGCTTCTGGCAAATGATTTGTTCTTGAGGAAGCAAGATGGGACGGAAGTTCGATCACCTGGCCGATGTCGAGGTGTTTCTCAACGTTGTCGAGCACGGTTCGTTCAGCGCGGCGGCGGTCGTGCTGTCGACCACGCCTTCGGTGCTGAGCCGGGCGATGTCGCGGCTCGAGGCGCGGCTGGGCGCACAATTGTTGCGCCGGACCACGCGCAGCCTCAGCCTCACCGATGCCGGCCAGCGCTACGCCGACGAGGCCCGAGACGCCTTCGCCCGCCTCGGGCAGGCCGAGCAGGCAATGCGCAGCACGACGGCGCAACTGAGCGGCAAGGTCCGCATGAGCGTGTCCACCGGGTATGGCCTGCAGCGCCTGCCGCAGGTGTTGGCCGCCTACAAGCGCGCCTATCCGCTGGTCGAACTGGATGTCGACATCACCAACCGCAACGTCGACCTGGTGGCCGAGGGCTTCGACCTGGCGATCCGCTCCGGCCCGCTGCCGAGCAGCACGATGGCGTCGCGCCACCTGGAAGCGTCGCCGCTGTGCCTGCTGGCTGCCCCTGCCTATCTGGAGACGGCCGGACCGCTGGCGACGCTGGACGACCTGGTGCGCCAGCACTGCATCGCCTTCGTCCGGCCCAACACCGGCCGGGTATTTCCCTGGCAGCTGCGCGATGGCGAGCGCGACATCGACTGGATCCCGCCGGCGTCGGTGACGGTGTCGACCGACGCGATGGGCGTCATCTGGCTGGCCGAGCAAGGTATGGGGATCGCGCTGTGCCCGCGCCTGTTTGCCGAAGCCAGCCTGGCGGCGGGACGGCTGGTGGAGGTGTTGCCGCAGCTGGGCGGACGGACGCGCGCGTTCTCGGTCGTGTATCCGGCCCATCGTGGCTTGTCGGCGGCGTCGCGTGCGCTGATCGACATGCTGGTGGCGACGCGGGACGGTTCCTGCCTGTCGTGACTGTTCGTGACTTTTCCGCTCAAGCAAGCTGCTATGCTGAGCGACATCGATCAGAGCTGGATCCGGCACGTCATTTTTCAGGGTGCATTTTGAAGAAACAACTTTTGTCAGCTGCCGTGATCGCTTTCACGGCATGCGCTTCGGTCTCGGCTTCGCAACAGCACATTCCCGATGCGGATCAAGCCGCCGCTCCAGCACCTGCCACGCAGCCGCGATCGCCTGCTGCCGGCACCGACACCAAGCCGTTCGCCAGGGCGCTGGCGCACGCCATATCGCTCAGTGACGCAAAGCAGTTCAATGCGGCGCGCGAGGAACTCAATGTCTTGATGAAGACCTATCCGGATGAGCCCAGCATCCTGTTTTTATTTGCCAACACCTCGATGCAACTGGGCCGCCGGGCCGAAGGCGAAGCGTATTTCGAGCGCTACCACGCCCTGGCGCTGCGCAGGAAAGAATACAAGCCCGGTGACATGCTGCTCGTGCTTGCCCGCCTGTGCCGGGAGCGGGACGACATCTCGGCATCGCGCAAATGGCTCGATCAGGTCGATCCGAACGATCAGAAGACGTATTTCGCGGCGCAGATTCAACGCTCCATGCTGCTTGCCAAGGAAAAGAATGTAACAGGCGCGCTGGCGCTGGTCGATTCGCTGGAACCGCGCACGCCCGATGATCTGCTTCAGGTGATTCTGTCCAAAGCAGATTACCTACGCCAGTTGGGACGGCTCGAAGAAGCCTACGAGGTGCTTGCCGCTGGTACGCCACGCGTCGCACCTGAAGCCGAGCTGCTCAATTTATATGCCTCGGTAGCCAACGAGACCGGACGATTCGATGTGGCGGAAAGCGCCGCACAACTGGCCATTGCAAGGGCTCCCGGCGAGTACATGGCTTATAACAACCTCGCTTCATGGTACGTCGAGCGCAACGTGAAACCGGCGTATGCATTGCAGCTTGCGTCCAAGGCGCTGGAGATCAAGCCCGACAGTCCCTATGCGATGGACACCGTGGGCTATGCGCAGTATCGGCTCGGCAATCTGGAGGCAGCAGAAACACAGTTGCGGCACGCCTATTCGCAACTTCAGCATCCGGAGATTGCATTGCATCTGGTCGAGGTCTTGCTGCAAAAAGGGGATCGCGACGAAGCACGGCAACTGATGCGCGAAGCGAGCGCCAAACTGGACAGCCCGCCGAGCGAGCCGCTGCGCAAGAAAATCGAAGGTTTGCAGTTGCGCTTGTAGGCGGTTTCTTTCGGGGCTCGATTGGGCTACGCCGGCTTTGCAGGCGGCGGAGGCGATTAATAACAGTCCACTCGGTCTACCAGCACACTCAGCCCCACATTCCGACAGCCTGTCGCACAGCCGAGCCAGCCACGAAGCATGAAGGTTATTGTTCAGTATCCAAACTGACAACAGGATGACCCCATGTTCCGCCCTTCCTTTCTGATCGTCCTCGTCATCGCAGGCAGTGTCCAGGCAGCTACGCCCACGGCTGGTTCACTCGAGATGATGCCTGTACCCGGCCCGTATGCCGTGGGTTTCAAAGTCGTGCAGCAGTACGATTACAGCCGCGTGCTGGAAGCGCCGGTCGATGCGTTGGGGAAGACCGGCAATGCCGGACCCGGACGTCCAATCCAGACCCTCGTCTGGTATCCGGCGAAGCGCACCGGTGCGGCGCCCATGCAAGTGGCCGACTATCACCAGACCAGCTTGAGCGATGTCGATTTCAGCGTGCCCGGCGCCGAGGTCGCGAAGCAGCGCGCAGGCTGGATGGCCAGTGCCAGGAAAACCCAGTTTGGCGCCAGCACGCTCGCCGTGCGCGATGCCGCGCCTGTGGACGGCAAATATCCGGTGGTGATCTATGCGCCCAGCTTTGGCTCGTTTGCGCACGAAAACCTGGACCTGTGCGAATACCTGGCCAGCCATGGTTATGTGGTGATCGCCAGCCGCAGCCTGGGCGCGCGTTCGGCCATGATGACCGACGACATCGACGGTATCGAGGCGCAGGCCAGCGATATCGCCTTCCTCGCCAACTATGCGCAAACGCTGCCGCAGGCCGACGTCACGAAGATGGCCGCGGCAGGCTACAGCTGGGGTGGCATGGCGAATGTGTTCGCGGCTGCGCGCTCGAGCCGTTTCAAGGCGCTGGTGAGCCTCGACGGCTCGATTCGCTTTCATCCAAAGATCTGGGGTGCGGCCACCTACGTGCGGCCGGCGCGGACCGCCGTGCCGCTGCTGTTCCTCGGCGCCCGCACGCCGACGGCCGAAACGATGGAGCGCGACGACAAACTGGGCGCGAGCTACATCAACACCATGCGCTACTCGGACGTCTACGTTACGACGGCGCCGCCGATGCTGCACAGGGACTTCAGTGCGATGAACCTGCGTTTTGCCCCGGCCGGCGCGTTCGGCGACTACGGGCGGGCCGAGGTGCTGCAGGCTTACCGCAGCGTGGCGCTGTATGCGCGCGAATTCCTGGACGCCTACCTGAAAAACGATGCCGCCGCCCTGGCCTTCTTGAAGCAGTCGCCGGCGCGGCACGGCATCGGCCCGCAAGTGATGTCGATGGAGTTTCACCCTGCCACCGCCACGCTCCTGGGCGAAGGCGACTTCCTGCGCGCTTTCTCGACAGCCGGCTACCAGGATGCGCAGACGATGTACAAGCGGATGTCCGCGCAGTCTCCCGACTTCAAGCTCAGTCCACCGAGGCTGAATACCCTGGGCTACCAGCTGCTGCAGGCGAAGAATGCGCGGGGCGCGGTGGAACTGTTCAGGCTGGCGACGTATATCGAACCGAAATACGTCAATGCCTACGACAGCGAAGGCGAAGCGCATGAGGCGCTCGGTGACACCGCGGCGGCGATCGCGGCCTACGAAAAGGCGGTCGCGATGGACAAGAACCAGGTCAACGCCGTTGCGCGGCTCAAGGTCTTGCAGGCGGGCGGTCCGAAGTCATGATGGCAGCGCTGTCTTTTCCTGCTTGTTCTGCTTGTAGAAAAACATCGCCATCGCAGCGGAAGCGAGCAGCAACACCACGCCTGCCATATCGACTCCTACATTCACGCGCACATCCACTTTAACGTCTTTCATGGTTTTTTCCTTGAGCGTTTATCGTTGAGTAAGTGTACCCGCTCCGGATATTACAGAACGCACGCGCCGCACCGGCTCCCGTCGGTGCGGCGCGTACCGGTCAAAGCTTGCCATCCCTCAGCAGTTCGCGCGTCCGCTTCAAGGTCGACAGCAAGGCGCTTTTGTACCCCTGCTCGCTGTCCATCCACGCCTGCTCGGCCTGCTCCTCCGGTCCGCCCGGCTGCTTGCCGCGCAAGCCGGTATAGCAGTAGAACCGCAGCTGCAATGCCCCCGCATCGTCCTCGAACAGCTCGTTGACGATCACCCCTTCGCGCGGCCCGGTCGCCTGGAAGAAGGAGACCTTGGTTTCCGGCTCGAAGGCGATGATCTCGCGCAGGTCCTGGCCGCCGATGGTTGCTTCGCGCACGATGTGGGTCGCGCTCTCTTCCACGACCTCGCAGCGGGTGCACAAACCGGGCGGGAGGAACGCGCGGGCGTCGCGGGCTTTGAGGACCAGGCCGGCCCAGGCCTGGGCGCGGGTCAGCGGGGTGTCGCCTTCCGGGTTGACCGGGACGGTGGCAGTCGAATAGATCATGATGTCTCTCCTTGTCGATGAAGTTGGATTCAAACCGAAGCCGAAGCGGCGATGCCGGCCGCGAACTCGCGGTACGAACGCAGCGGCCGCCCCAGCATCGCGGTCAGGCGGGCGACGTCGCCGGCTTCGGGCACCATGCCGTCGGAAAGGAAGCGCTCGCTCATCAGGCGCATGTCGTAGGCCATCCAGCCGGGCATGAAGTTGCGCAGGTTCTGCTCGAAAGCCGCGGTGTCGTCGCCGCCGTAGGCGACCGGGCGCTGCAACACGTCCGACCAGATCGCGGCCACGTCCGGGCCGGTCAGGGTGTCCGGGCCGACCAGGTTGATGCGTTCGAGCGGCAACGGACGGGTGGCGTTCTTGCGGTGGATCAGCTCGATGGCCGCGATCTCGCCGATGTCGCGCACGTCGACCATCGCCAGTCCCTTGGCGCCGATCGGCATCGGATACACGCCGTAGCCGAGCACGACGTCCTTGACCGTCACGTCGTTGCTGATGAAGTAGGCCGGGCGCAGGATGGTGGCGCTGAAATCCATACGTTCGATCATCCGCTCGACGCCGTACTTGCCGGCGAAGTGCGGCACGTTCACGTAGACGTCGCTGTGGATCACCGACAGGTAGACCAGGCGGTCGATGCCGGCTTCGCGGGCGGCGTTGAGGGCGATCAGCGCCTGGGTGAATTCGTCGGGCACCACGGCGTTCAGCAGGAACAGCGTCGAGACGCCGGAGAAGGCACTGCGCAGCGAATCGACATCGAGCAGGTCGCCCTTGACGACGTCGACGCCGCCTGGGAAGTCGGCCTTGGCCGGATCGCGCACCAGGGCGCGCACGCTGGAGCCGCGCTTGACGAGTTGTTCGACGACGTTGCGGCCGATGGTGCCGGTGGCACCGGTAACGAGGATGGTCATGATGTGCTCCGTTGGGTTGTGATTGGACGACGAGTTCATGGTAGTCATCCCACAGCTGGACCGATAGACGGTATATTTGGACATACCGTCTCGCTGATGGAACACATACGGAACATATGGACCTCCTCGCCCTCACCGACTTCAACCTGGTCGCCCGCCACGGCGGCTTCGGCCGTGCCGCGCGCGCCACCGGGCGTCCGAAAGCGACGCTGTCGCGCCGGGTGGCCGAACTCGAAGCCGATCTCGGCCTACGCCTGCTCGAGCGCGGCGCCCGCACCCTGAAGTTGACCGAGGAAGGCCGCGCACTGTACGAGCGCACCGCCGCCCTGCTCACCGAAGTCGACCAGACGGCGGCCGAGATCGCCTCGGGCGGCGCCCGGCCGCGCGGCCGCCTGCGCATCAGCGCGCCGATGCTGTTTTCGCAGATCGCGATGGGGAAACTGGCGGCCGGTTTCGCGCTGGCCTATCCGGAAGTGCGGCTGGAAGTCACGACCGAGGACCGCGCGGTCGACATGGTCGAGGAAGGCATCGACCTGGTGATCCGGGTCGATCCGGATCCGGACGAGAGCCTGGTCGGGCGCATTGTCGTGCGCGACCGGCTGCTGGTGGTGGCCAGCCCGAAGCTGGCGCGGCCCGAGGACGGCACGCCGGTGCCGGCCGTGGTGCGCGGGGCAGCCGACCGCAGCGCCACCTGGGCCATGCGCACGCCGGCGGGCCCGTCCCGCATCGCGGTCGACCCGGTGCTGGGCCTGTCGTCGCTGGTGATGGTGCGCGATGCGGTGCGCGCCGGCGTCGGTGCCGGACGCCTGCCGGTTTCGCTGGTTAGCTACGACCTGGCGGACGGCCTGCTGGTGCAATGGGGCGAGGTCGAGGGACCGGAGATCGCGCTGTGGGCGCTGTACCCGTCGCGGCGGCTGCTGAGTGCGCGCGTGTCGGCCTTCCTCGAGTTCCTGAAGGCGGCCTTTCCGCTGGGGACGTCGGAAGAGCTGGCCGCCTACATCACCTCATGATCGCTTCCAGCTCGCGCGCCACCTGCTGCGCGAACTGGTGGATGTGGTAACCGTCGACGAAGCCGTGGTGGGCTTGCACCGAGAACGGCAGCTGCAAGCCGTCCGGCCCGTCGCGGAACTTGCCCCAGGCCAGCGACGGGATATCCGGCGTGGCCAGCGAAGCCATCGGATGCTGTATCGCCGTGAAATCCAGCCACGGCATGCAGGTGACAAACACCCGCTCCTTGGCCGCGCGTGGCGACAGGTCGCCGTATTGCATGTCCATGTCGAGCATGCTGGACGCCTGCTCGCGTGCCGCCTGGCCGCGGGCGACGAATTCGCGCACGTCGTCGGACCAGTCGAAGTAGGCCAGGTTGAGGTCGAAATGCTGGTTCACGACCGTGAAGGATGGGTGCAGGCGGTCGATCATGATCACCTCGCCGTCCAGCACGCGGTAGCGGAAATTCTCGACTTGCAGCACCGCGCGCAGCACGGCGCACAGCAGCACGTGGAAAGGCGCGAGGCCCTGCGCCTTGCACCAGGGCCGGAAGTCCGGCAGGTCCATGCGGAAACACAGGTTGACCGCCGGGCTTTGCATGCGGTCGAAAAAGTCGAAGCGGTCGCGCCGCCGTTCAAAATTTTGCATAAAACATGTCTCCTGATTATTGACGAGATTGTCGCATAGCCAGGTTTCATGCGAGCATGTCTCATTATCTAACGAGCATGCATCCATGATCATTCGACCGACCTGCGAAGCCGATTGGGAAGCCCTGAAATCCATTCGCCTTGCCGCCCTGCTCGACGCCCCGACCGCCTTCGGCGTGAGCCACCAGACGGCCGCCGCCTATACCGAAGCCGAATGGCGCGAACGTGCGGCAGTGGGCGGCACGGCGTTCTGGCTGGCCTTCGATGACGACGGCAAGCCGGTCGGCATGATCGGCGGCGCCGTGGATGGCCAGGGCCATTACAACCTGATCGGCATGTGGGTCGTGCCAGCGCAGCGCGGCTCGGGCGCGGCGCGGCAACTGGTGGATGCGGTCAAGGCGCATGCCCGCGAGCGCGGCCACCGCCGCATCGTGCTCGACGTGGCACCGGAGAATACGCGCGCAGCGCGCTTCTACCTGAACCAGGGCTTTGTCTTCATCGACGAATGGGAGCCGTTGGCGAGCCACCCGGCCATCCGGGTACAGAAAATGGTGTGCATTGTTTAGTAAGCAAAATGTAAATAATGTTTACATTGCGCGACACATTTAGCCGGGCAGGCGCATATTTACACATGAGGAAACAGCCACCAAATGGTAAGGACATGACTCATGCTATGCTGCAAGGCAACATTCTTGTAATTGTTTCCTGATCCATGCTTCTGCGCTTCCGCTTCGACCGTATCGCCCTCGCCCCGCTGTTGGCAGCCACCGTGGCCGGGGTCATGCTTCTTCTTACCTTTGCAACGCTACAACTGGTCGGCTACACGCTGACAAAACAAGTCGAACGAGAGATCGGCGACAAGCTGGCCGAGCTTGCGTTCCAGACGACGGACAAGCTCGACCGCGGCATGTACGAGCGCTACCGCGAAGTCAAACTGATGGCGGAGCGGCATGAGATCACCGATCCGGCCGTGCCTGCCGAGACCAAGCGCGCAGTGCTCGACAGCATGCAGGACACCCACCCCTACTATGCCTGGATCGGCCTGACCGATAACGCCGGCAAAGTCAAAGTCGCGACCAAGCACTTGCTGGAAGGGGCCGATGTCTCGCGCCGTCCGTGGTTCACTGCCGCCTACCAGGATAATTACCTGCATGACGTGCATGAAGCGGTCTTGCTCGCCAGGTATTTACCGAATCCTAGCGGCGAGCCCAAGCGTTTCTTCGATATCGCCTTTCCCTACTATGGAAAAGACAGGACCATTGCCGGAGTGCTGGGCACCCATCTGAGCTGGCAATGGGCTGCCGATGTGGAACGGTCGGTGCTGCGCCCGCTTGCCGAGCGCAAGGGGGTCGACACACTGATCCTCAGTAAAGGCGGCGCCGTCCTGCTCGGACCGAAGGAGTATGCGGACAAGGTCGTGCACCAGGACAGCCTGCTGCACGCGCAGCGCGGAGGCAACGGTGCGGAGATCGAAACCTGGCCCGACGGCAAGCGCTACCTGGTGGGATACAGCCGCAGCCTTGGTCATCGCTCGTATCCGGGACTCGGCTGGACGGTGCTGGTGCGGCAACCGCTCGACGAGGCTTACCAGCCGGTTGAAGCTTTGAAGGACAAGATCCTGTGGAGCGGACTCGGCGGCGCAGCGCTGGTATCGCTGCTGGTCTGGGCACTGGCAAGAGACATCACGCGGCCCCTGCGCACCATCACGCGCCATGCCGAGGAACTCAAGGCCGGCAACGCGCACGACATTCCACCGATACGCAGCCGCCTTGCGGAAGTGCAGATCCTGCAGAGCGCACTGAACGCGCTCCTGGGCAAGGTGCGGCTGAACGAACAGGGATTGCGCGAACTCAACGCCACGCTGGAGGCGCGCGTGCTGGAACGCACGATCGAGCTGCACCAGGCGGTCGAAGAAACCCGCAAGGGCGAGCAGCGGGTCAAGGCGATCATCGATAGCGCCCTGGATGCCTTCGTCGGTGTCGATGCGCAGGGCAGGATTACCGACTGGAATCCGCGGGCCGAGGAAATCTTCGGCTGGACGCGGGAAGAGGCGCTCGGCCGGACCGTGACGGAAACCATCATTCCCGCACGGTTCCGCGAAGCCCATGACAAGGGGATGCAGCGCTTTTCGGTTTCCGGCAGCTCCGGTGTCGTCGGCAAGCGCCTGCAGCTGTCCGCAATACGCCGGCATGGCGACGAGTTTCCGGTAGAAATGACGATCGGCCTGATCAACGCCGGCGACACGCACTTTTTCGGCACCTTCATCCAGGATATTTCGGTCAGAAAGCGCATCGAGGACGAACTCGCGCGCGAACGTGAGCTGCTCGACGTCGTGCTCGATTCGATCGATGTCGGGGTGGTGGTCTGCTCGCGCGAGGGCGCCATCAGCGTATTCAACCGGGCCGCGCGCGAGATCCACGGTCTTCCATTGACCCAGGTTGCGCAGGAACGATGGGCCAGCCACTATGACTTGTTCATGCCGGACGGCCGGACGCCAATGCGGGAAGAACAGATTCCCCTGTTGCGGGCAATGGATGGCGAGCTGCTCGAAAATATCGAGCTGGTAGTCAAGCCGAAACAGGCGCCGGCGCGCTATCTGCTGGCCAGCGGACGCGCGCTGCACGCCGCGGATGGCACGAACATCGGCGCCGTCATCGCACTCAAGGATGTCACGGCACTGAAGGAATCGGCTCGCCGCCTGGAAGCGAGCGAACGGCGCCTGCGCACCATCACGGATAACCTGCCGGTCCTGATTGCCTATATCGATCGTGCCGAACGCTACCAGTTTGCGAACGGCACCTACGAAAAGTGGTATGGCATTGCGCCGGCAGACATGATCGGCAAGACCGTGAAGGATGTGTTCGGCGAACAGATGTACCTGCGCGACCAGCCCTTCCTGCGCCAGAACCTTGGCGGACAGGCCATCCGTTTCGAAGCCGAAGTGGCGGGACCGGATGGCACGAAGACGGTCGCGGTCGTAGGCATTCCGGATATGCAGGACGGCGCTTGTGTCGGTACCTACGTGCTGAGCTCGGACATCTCGGAAGCGAAACAGCACCAGGACATGCTGAACCGGATGGCCCGGACCGATACCCTGACCGGCTTGCCGAACCGCCGCAGCTACGACGAACGGCTGGCGGAAGCGGTGCAGCGCGCCCAGCGGGGCGGCCACGCCATCGCCCTGATGTTCCTCGACGTCGACCATTTCAAACAGGTCAACGATACCCTCGGCCATGCCGTGGGCGATGCCGTGCTGGCCGAGTTTGCCCAGCGTGTGAAATCGTCGGTACGGATCACGGACACGGTGTGCCGGCTGGCCGGCGACGAGTTCACGGTCATCCTCGAGAGGCTGAAGACGGTCGAGGAAGCGTCACTGGTCGCGGCCAAGATCCTGAAAGCGTTCGAGCGTCCCTTCGTCCTCGATGGCGGTGAGCGCAGGGTATCGACCAGCATCGGCGTCGCCTACGCAGTCGACTGGCCGATCGACATCCCGGCACTGAGCGAAGAAGCGGACAAGGCGCTCTACACGGCAAAGCGCCAGGGCCGTGGCCGGTTTGCGCTCAAGGACATGCGGCACGGCGCTTAATTGATATCACGCGCGATATAGCGCGCGCTCCAGGCCGAAATCAGCCCGGCCACGTAGGCCGCATCTTCCCTGCCGGTGAGCAGGTGATCCATCCCGTCCAGCGACACATAGCTCTTCGGATGCCGGGCCAGCTCGAAGATGCGGCTGGCGTTCGACTTGTCGACGGTATCGTCCTGCGGCGCGTGCATCACCAGCAGCGCGCGGCCCAGGGTGGCGATCCGGTCGTGCAGCCCGTGCTGGATCGCGTCGTCGACGAAGTGCTGGCGGATATTGAAATTGCGGCCGGCCAGGCGCACGCGCGCTTCGCCCAGCTTGGCGATGGTGTCGAGGTGCTCGGCAAACAGTTTAGTCACCACGTACTGCGGATCGCTCGGCGCGGCGATCGTCACCACCGCCTTCGATTCCGGAATCCGGTGGCTTGCGGCCAGCACCGCGGTGCCGCCCATGCTGTGGCCGACCAGCAGCGCCGGCGCCTTGAAGCGCTCGCGCAGGAAGTCGGCGGCGGCCACCAGGTCGTCCACGTTGGACGAGAAATTGGTGTCGGCGAAATCGCCGGCGCTATTGCCGAGGCCGGCGAAATCGAAGCGCAGCATGGCCACGCCGAGTTCGGCCAGGCCCTGCGAAACGCGGGTCGCGGCCAGCACGTCCTTGCTGCAGGTGAAGCAGTGGGCGAACACGCCGTAGGCGCGCGGCGTGCCGTCGGGGGCATCGAGCTTGGCCGACAGCTTGCCGTGCGGGCCCTGGAAGTCAATACGTTCGGTGAGCATCGTGGATTGCCATGGTGAAGATGGCGCTACTCTGCACCGTGGCGGGGATCCGTGCAAGCGCCGGGCCAGTAGAATAGGACGCATACCACTAGCACATGGAGACCCGATGAACAAATTGCTTGGCGCCGCTGCCCTGCTGCTCGGCATCGTCATGGCCGACGCCGCGGCGCAAGGCGCGCGTTACGTGTCGATGGGCAGTTCGTATGCGGCGGGACCGGGTGTCGGCACGCGCGATGCGGCCAGCCGCGGCTGCGACCGTTCGCTGTCCAACTACGCCAGGACAGTCGCCGCCCGCCACCACCTGGAGCTGGTGGACGTCGCCTGCTCGGGCGCGACCACCGAGAATATCCTGGCGCACGGACAGCATGGCTTTGCGCCCCAGGTCGAGGCGGTCACGCCGGACACGCGCCTGGTCTCGATCCTCATCGGCGGCAACGACATCGCCTATGTCGGCAACCTGTTCGGCCTGTCCTGCCGCGCGGCCGGCGGCAGCGCCTGCCAGGTGGTCGACGATGCCGGCGTGGCACGCCGCCTGGCCGACCTGCCGGCGGCGCTGGACCGGGTGGTGGACGCGGTCCGCCGGCGCGCGCCCAAGGCACGCATCGTGCTGGTCGGCTACCTGCCCGCGGTGGCGGCGGCCGATCCCGGCACCTGCGCGGCCCTGCCCCTGGCGCCGGCCGACGCGCGGCGCATGCGCGAGGCCAGCGTCCGCCTCACCGACGCTGTCGAGCAGGCCGCGGCCCGCCACCGCATCGACGTGATCCATGCGGCCGCGATCGGCACCCAGCACGCCATCTGTGCGGCCGAGCCTTACGTCACCGGCTATCACCCGGCGCGCGAATCCGGCTGGCCGGCGCCGGTGGCCTACCACCCGAACCAGGCCGGCATGGACGGTATCGCGGCGGCCTTCGATGCCATCCTGGGGCAACAGGCGCAGTGAATATAAGTCACTGCGATACGTCCTGCGCAGCGGGCCGTCAGCCGAACAAGCCGTGCAGGAACCAGCGCGGCTCGGCGTCGTCGGCACCGAACCGCTCGAGGTACACCCAATACAAGGTGTGGTCCGCCCCTTCCGCGATGAAGTAATCGCGCGTCTGCGGGCCGTTCCACCAGCCGGCCTCGATGCGCTCCGGACTCGACGTCATGCGCAGCGGCGAACCGTAGAACGGCCGGTGGTTGCGCATCAGCAGCGCGATCGGCTTGGCCAGCAGCCAGGTCGGACGCGGCAGCGCCATCACGTCGGGCGGCATACGCGCTTCGCGTGCCTTGTCGGCCACCTTGTGCTGCACCGGCACCCAGGCGTTGGCCTGCTCGGGACGGTAATCGGCTTTCAGCAAAGGCTGCAGCACGTTGTCGGCGCCCAGGCGCGCGGCCACCAGTTCCAGCATGCGCATGCGGTCGTCCTCGGTGCCGCCCGGTTCGGGGAACAGCGATTCGCTGGGTGGCGCCATCGGCTGCACCTGCACCGCTTCCAGTTCCAGGCCGATCACCGGCGCGTCCAGCACCGTCTTGGCCAGGCGCTCCTTGAGCAGGCGCACCAGGTGTTCGTCGCGCCAGGCCGGTTCGGCCAGCGCCACGTCGATACAGGTCGGCG
>Ga0308168_1002999_pt1 | contig 13368 bp, 10 predicted proteins | sample PhyCR2_FD_202133 | JGI IMG/M metagenome (GOLD analysis project Ga0308168, IMG submission 202133) | Phyllosphere microbial communities from UC Gill Tract Community Farm, Albany, California, United States - DLSLRC.R2 | ecosystem: Host-associated > Plants > Phyllosphere > Unclassified | place: USA... | reverse complement strand
AGAGGTCGAAAATAACGGTAAGCTCGATCAAAACTTTGCGACTTTAGGACAGTTCTACATCAAGGCAAAACTGGGTGATAAAGGTGAAATTAAATTAGGTCGCCAGTTGCAAGACTCGCTCTTGCTTAAAAGCACCAATAACCGCGCAGTGCCAGATACGTTTTCGGGTGCGAGTGGTCAGTTTCAACTGAATGATCAGCTACAGACTTACATCGCTTACTATGACCGCTGGAAACCACGCAGCATGGACTCTTTTGAAAAACTGGTGACTGAAAATGACGAGCGAATTGATTATGTGGGTTTAGTTGGTGCCAAATATCAGTACAAAAACTGGAGCGTAAATGCCGAATATTTAAATAGCAAAGATTATTTAAAAAAGTATGGGGCGATTGCTCAATATAAGTTGCCCTTGCATGGCCTTGTATGGACATTTAACACAGGCGCTTTTTTCTCGCGTGATGATGGCAAGCTGTTTAAATGCGGTGCCGAAACCGAGCTGGACTGTGTTAAAGGCCAAGACATTAACAACCGTGGGAATGGTTATTTTGTCGATGTAAATGTGGCCAAGAATAACCTCGAAGGTGGCATTGCCGTTTCAAAGTTTGATGGTTTTTGGATTGAAGATAACTTTGCCGTGCACTCCGCCCGCAACTCGGTTTTAACGCAAGACCACGGCACTAACCCGTTTCCGACCTCTGCGACCATTGGCCCTGACTTTACCAATAACGATGAAACCGCCGTTGCTCTTCGTTTGAAATATAACTGGAAAGACTATGTGAAAGGTTTAAAAACCGAAGCGAAGTATATTTATGGTTTTGGCGCGCACCAAAGTAACATCAGCAGTGATATTGAGGGTAAAGAGCGTTACTTTGACTTTACGATAAGTTATGCCTTGCCGTGGGTGAAAAACTTAGATGTGCGTTATTCATTTTTGCATTATGAGTCAAAGTTTGAAAATGCAAACTTAGGTGAAAAAATAAATGGCATGACCCGTAAAGATTGGGACCAGCACCGTGTATTTATTAATTACCGTTATACATTTTAAGAGCGAGTTAAACGTTTAGTTTAACTTTATTATATTTATTAATTCACCGATTTAAATCGATAAACTTTTGAGTTTAATTAAAATATAAATTTATATTTTAATTTTTTATAATATTTTATTTAAATTGAATTGACCTGTTAAAAACTTATGATTATTATGGTCTCGCTGGCCTACATTGCCAGTCGGTTTTGACAGACCGAGTATACAGCGTATCAGGTAAATACTCCCTGAGTATGAGACTTGTGCGCAACTTGCACCTCCCCCTTACCGTTGCGGTAGGACGGGAGGGGGACGCGCTTGCGCGTGCTGGTTTGTATACCCAGTCTGTCAACCCTCTTCCGTTCTACCACCATAAATTAATTCGCAGTGATTGTTGGTGGTAGGACTCCATAAATTTTAAGGAGTTGGCCATGACATTTTTTATATTCACCCCCTATCCTCTCTTGTAATTTTATTTATTTAAAATTTAGGCTTTCTCTCACCTAAAACATTTTAAATTTATAAATATTTTAATTTAAAAACTTAATCATTTTATTTTCCTATTTTTATGGGTAGGTTAACTATTACCTAAAAAATGATTTTAAGACTTTTAATATAAGCGGCTTATTTTTTTATTAATAACTTAGTGAAAATTATCACGAGAATAATATGAAACTTTATAAACCTATTTTGGCTTTAAGCCTTTTAATAGGCGATTACGGTGTTTCTGGTTGCGACATTCACACTCAGCAGGATTTTGAAGAAATTTGCCTGTCTGGTGGGCACACCCAAGCCAGTTGCGACTGTATTTACCAACGGCTTGAACAAGTGTATTCGCATAAGCTTATGCAACGTCTAGAACATGTCAGTTTGCAAAGTCCTGCTCTCCCACAGGACTTTGCCCCTACTTTTTTTAGTGTAATACGGCGGTGCGATAAAGAAGACATGGGCTAAGCGTTTGGCTTAGCTCCCTTATCTCTGTGTCGCAATGGTGGATGACTTTAAATCAGCGCAAAAAATTAAAGTTCTGTTGTGGCATGGGGGCCTTAGGGGGAATGATTGAATTACGTCCTTTTCTAAGGATTAGTTCGTACCATTTGTCTTGAAGTATCTATGTTAATCAAAAGATTTAGTCTATTATTTTTACATAGAAAGAATGCTCAAAAAAATTAATTCATTGATTAAAAAAAAATTGTTCATCTAAAATTTAATATTTCAAAGCGAGCCATTCCTATGTCAATAGAAGATTTCTTTATAAAAGACTCTCCCTCTAAGAGATATCTTTTAATAAGCTTAGCCCTATTCATGTTAATAATGGCTTTAATTGCTTACTTTAAGGGAAAGTTGGGATTTGAATATGTATTTTCACTTATTGCTGGGTACGCCTTAATATTCTTTATTTTAAAAAATGCAGCATTACCACTTTTTCCCCCACTTACGGAAAAAAGTAGTGATGCAAATGTTATGGCTAGAACAATAATAGCAATTGTTTATATCCTTGCTTTCATAACTCTAACTATTTCTTATTTTTTTGTAATTTAATTATTCTTCAATTTTCTTGCTTCGCTCTACAGTAATATATTCATTAGGAATCACAATCTGCTTTTCAATATTTTTTACCTTATAAGATACTAAAGTGCTTTTACCAATGCCTTGAAATAATACTTTAACATCTTTAAAAATAAAGGTTTTATACTGAATCAGTTCTTTAGTAGTCGTTTTTGGTAATTCAATTAAATTTGCATAAGGCTCTTTAATATATAAGGTTGCTTTTTCTATTCTTACCCCAGTATTTTGCATTGTAGTATTAAGAAATACTTTACCCACATCACCAATAAGAATCAGGGGTACAAGCGGAGTTAAGCTAATAAAAAAAGCTATTTCTAAGCTATCTTTAATATGTGTTTCTAATCTCTTTAATTTTTTGCTTGCGAATGCTTTAAGATGATCACTTGCATCAGGATCATCAACAATATCTGCTAGATTTTCAAATTTTATATTAAATTCTTTAATCTTCTGCCGATTCATGTAAAAAGGATAATACGCAAAGGCGATAAAAAATACGGTAATGCCTATGTACAGATTGACTTTCCAATGCAATAAAAATATGCCGTGAATAACGTATAAAAGATAAAGAGAGCCGGTTAACGTAATAATATTAATTTTTGGAAAAGGAAGTTTTTTCCCAATTCTAATATGTGGTGGTAAATACTTATCAACCCAACTTAAGACAAGATATGTCACTGGAGCTAATGATGTGCCAAAGAAAAATAGCATAAACCCTAATACAGCGTAAGCAATAGAGAACGCAGCAAAAATCAGTAAAAAAATAAGTGTATCGCCAAAGCTAATTTCCGACGGGATATAACCAATTGTTAAAAGATACACAACTAAGCACAATACCCCTATTGCAACTATCGCTTTAGTCATTGTCAGCGCAACTTCATGCCACTGCCCCAGATTATTTACACATCTCGTTATCAAGTCGTTCATTTGATCTAACCAAATTTTATAAATTATTTAAAAAGAGATAATTACCTTTTTCATCAACCGCTCCCCAGCGGAGTAATTATCTTTTTAAAACTTCCCCAAATTTCAGAGTATGTCTTCACATATTATTCAGGAACTATACGATATAACTCTTGTTTATCAATTAATTGAATTTTAAATCTCACTCTCAAAATTTGATGAAGAAATAGATTTTATAAAGTCATATGGCTTATCTAAATTAAATGGAATAACCCTCAGCATAGCTTGATCATTTTGAACATTAAATTTAAAGCAAATTTCATCTTCAAATTTATTTTTTTGATAAGGATAAATTAGAATTACTTCACTGGCATGGTCTAAATAATAATGACTATAGGCAAACATTTGTTGCACATCACTATCTTTCAATCCAAAGCGTCGATTCCGATCATTTTGATCTAATAATTTCCATTTGGTATCTAAAATAATTTTGTACGGGGAACACCTGTGCTGAATATAAATATCCGGTTTCAATCTAAAAATTGGTTTTTCTTTAAAAGTACAAATATGTTGATTCGATACTTGTGTTTTTACATCCCACTCCTTTAACTCACGACGTAAATGATAAGCAACATAATGTTCAAAAAGCTTTTCCATTGGAAATAGCAAACTGATGCCCTTCCAATCGCCTTGAGTAGAAACTGGCATAAATTCACTTAAAATTAATTCTGTCCATGGCTTAATTTCAGTGTATAAAACAAGTAAACGCCCACTTTGCCATAGTTTAAAATCTTGTTGAATATTTTGGCTTTTGGGAATCTCTCCCACCATTAATCTTAATTCGTGGGCTAAGCGCCAGTTTTCTGGGTCTTTTGTCTTTTTGCAAATGACATCTAACGCAGTTTTAATTAACCTATTTTCAGGGCGATTGACCTCATAAACATCATGTTCCAGAGGGAAAATATGCCTTTTTGTAGGAGGTTGACGCATATATTTCGCATGCTGTAATTGCCCCCTTAAAAACTTTTGGTCTTCCTGAATTCGGTGATAATCAAAACGCAATCCACACTGGATTAGCTTTTCAAAAGCTTTTAAAAATTGCTGAATAATCCACTCATGGATAGGTTGCTTGAAACGATTTAGGTTTGCCTCCCCAGTTTCTCGAAAAGGTAAATGTAATGACACATTAAGCATTTTTTGTAAAAGTTTCCGCTCATTTTCAATTACCCATTCTTTTTTTTCACTATCTGCAAAATCTATATGCTTAGGTAAAATTTCAATACGTGTACCGCACTTAGTCTCAATTACCCCAACATATTGATCAAGCTTTAATTTTCGAAGACCTGCCAACTCAAAAACTTTTACCCCATGTTTTGTAAAAGAAGCTGAAAGTTCACACAAGTATTCAAATGCAGATTTAGAAATATAAGCATGATCGAGTGTTGACTGTGGACATCCATCATAAGCAATACTTATGAAAGCATATTCTCTAACGGTAAAATCAGACATGCTTATTCTCAATTAATGCTTAATGATCTTTATAAAGGTTTCAATCTTTTTAAATTCAGTTTCTGCCAATTTCCATATATTTTGATCCTCAAAGAACCCCATATCTTCTGTATTAACGTTTGGAAAAATCTTTGATCTTTCTAAAGAAGTAGCTTCTAACATACCATTCCCATTTAATACCATATTAATTTTTGACCAGTCATCAAAAAAATATTCTTGAAGTTGTGGAATAATTTTTTGTTTAAAAATTTGAGCCAACTCCCCTACTGTCGATTGGCTATTTAATGACATAAAGTTAGCATGTCCAATGCAATGATCTCGATCCAACAGTACTTCAATACGCTGGTTAATAACTGTAAGCAATTCAGAAATGTTTACATACATATTCTCGCCTTCTTGATTTACAGCATTAATCTGAATAGGTTGTCCATTTTTATCTTTGAGTAGATCTGGTCTCGGTGGCATTTCAATAAAAGTGAAACGACGGCGCAGTGCAACATCTAAACCAGTTAATGAACGATCAGAAGAGTTCATAGTACCGATAATGTAAAGATTACTTGGCACAGTAAATTCTTGTTTAGAATATGGCAAAGTGACAGATAGTTCTTCTTCTGCGCCTGTACGTTTTGACTCTTCAATTAAAGTAATTAGCTCGCCAAAAATACGAGAAATATTTCCACGGTTTATTTCATCAATAATTAATACATAAGGTGTTTTTTGGGAGTTTTCTAATTCTCTAACTGTTACCATCATTTGAATTAGGTTTGCCCAAACAGCACAATAGCCATTAATAATATAAGGTTCAAGTAATGGATTATCTTCTAATTTATCTAGAACCCTTTTCTGATTAATATCTTCAATTGTTATTTTTTTTTGAACAACACTCTCAAACAGAAGAAATGCTAAATCTAATGCTAGGTGAATTAAATTTCCATTTGGTTTTTGAATTATAAGCATATCTGAACTAATCGATTTAAAAATATAACCTCGTCCAAATTCTGTTCCAAGCAAACTAGTCAATTGATCAGATTTTGCTAAATCACAAATTTCTTTAAACACACCAGCTTTTACATTGTAGGATAATTTTTTTTGATCATCAGTCTCGGCTCTGATTCCTTCAACAAAATCCTCATAACTAAAGCTTTGGTGAAAAGTAACAAATTTTACTTTTCCTTCTTTTTTATATTTATCAAATCTGATCTTCAGCTCATCACGGTTTTCTTTATCTAGTTTTTCTAATGATTTATTTTCAATAATGGAAAGCGTATGGTTTATTGTATTAAAGGTTTTACCCGTGCCTGCCGCACCAAATAAAATACGATTAAGAGCCTGATAATTTATAATATTTTCCATTTTTTTATCTTCATTTAAATTATTAACAATAGCTATTTGACTTACATCCGATTCATACCAATCACAAAATTTTTCTAAATCATTAGGAGTCTCAATTTCAATACGAAATATTCTGCTACCCAACCTTAAATGTTCACTTAATGAATTTAAACTTGAATGACGAGTATCATTTTCTAAATATTTACCATCTGTACCATCTTTCTTTTTACTAAATGTAAAGTTAAAAAAATTGTTATTTTCAGGGTCCATTTCAATAAAAAAACTTGCTTTTGAACCAGTTAAAACCAATCCAATTTCACGGCCTAAGCTATTAGTAACTACTGTCATTTTTTGACGACTAATGTAACTATCAGGATATTTCAAATTTAGAATTTCATCAGCTTCAGCTGGAGTTAAAAAATTTTGCTTAGGATTTCCTTCAATATACTCACTTACTAATTGACTTCCATAGCTAATAATTGATTGATTAGCTTTATTTTTTAGAAGGTGTTGATAAGTTTCAACATAATTTAGTTTTTTATTTTTAGTTAAAAAGTCCAACATACTTTTTGAGAAAATCGGAACAATTTGAGGCTTATTCCGTTCCTGATATAAAAAGGCGATCTTCCACTTGAACATATCACTTATTTGGATAGTTTGTACTTCATCTAATTTATTATTTTTAATAGCTTTAATTATATTTAAAATATTAATTTTTATAGTTTGAAAAGCCTGCTCTTTTGTAGTTCCAAATTTTTCAAACCAACAATATTCATTATCATAAATACGGCCACGTCCATTTTCCTTATTTTGCTGGTCTCTTCGATGAAAGATACCAAATTTAGAAGCATCTCCACCTCGTATGTCAGCTATAGGCTTTGTTACATGCTCTAACCAATACGTAAATGAATTTTTACTTCCCACTTGAATATATTCTTCTAATGTCATGTCTTTAACACGATCAACAGACCATACTTCTAAAAATCTATCCCACAAATTTTGAATATCTTGTTCGCTCATGTTTCACTAATTGCTATTTAACTATAATTCTTAATGAATTAAATTTTGTAATTAATTCATCCCTATTAGATTTTAACTTCTAATTTAAATATTTAAAATACAATAATTTATTTTAATTTCCCAATGGAAAACCGAAAACTTACATTTCAGTTTTTTGTAACTTGGTAGTATGGATGGCGTTGAACCGACATCTGCCAGCACTACGCTCGATAATAGTATTATGGTATGAATTATGAGAAAAAATTATAGGAATACTTCCCCCTACAATTCATCTAATTTCCATATACGACTGATTGCTTTTAATCCACTCAACTGTCTTTGTTAAACCTAATTCAAAATCATGGGAATTACGTATATTACACTCCCACCAAATCAAAACTCGCCAACCCAATCCTAATAATTTTTCCTGATTAGCCCGATCTCTAGCAATATTCTTATTTATCTTTTCATACCAAAATTCAGATCTACTTTTAGGCCATTTAAATAAATAGCATGAATCATGACCATGCCAAAAACAGCCTTGAATTTGTATTACTGCTCTATAACGAGGTAAAACAATATCTGGTTTTCCTGGCAACCTTTTGTCATGCAAGATATATCTAAAGCCTAATGCATGTAATCTCTGACGAACTATCAGCTCAGGTTTTGTGTTTTTGCTCTTAATACTAGACATGATTCTTGAGCGAGGTGAAGAATACTCATCATGAGCCATAGTTAACCCACTTCAGCTTATTTGTTTTTATTTTAACCACTTAGATGTGTATATAAGCAAAATGTTGTATGAGTTATAGGGATCAACGTAAGAATGTGTATCTCCCTATAAAATATAATTTCGATACTAATTGGTACTTTGATATTTATCTAAAATTGTTTTTATAACGTGTCCTAATGCTTGTCCTAATAGCGGTGGCACAGCATTACCAACTTGCGTATATTGAGGAACCTCAAATTGCCTCATTTGGCCGCCAGTCGTCACTTTAGATCTAAATACAAAGTGGTCAGGAAATGACTGTATACGAGCCATTTCACGAACCGTCAAAGTTCTCAACTCATCATGATGATAATGACAAGCATCGTCTGGAATAGATAAAGCTGCTGGCGCTGGCTGATTCGCTATTAAGGCTTTTTGAGTTTGTTTCTTAGTTTGATGCTCATTAAAGTAACTTATCAAACCGCCAATTGATTCAAATTTCTCATATGTATTTGACTCAATGAGGTAATCATAATTCAACAAATGTTTAGCTGTTGATTCAGAAACTTTATCTATTTTTCCTTTAAGTAAATCAAGGGCTTCTTTTTTAGTTGAACTATCTAACATTTGAAGGATTTGATAAATCCTAAATCTTCGTTGAACATGAATACCATTGTTTCTTAAATCATGATTCCGAAGAACAGAGTCACCCTTACTATGAGGCATTAAAGTAGAATTAATTAATTCAATATATTTAGACTTTTCTAAACCTTTAGTTCTTAGATCATCAATAGCATCTTTAACAGTAAATTCACTTTCCTTATATTTGATCAAAGGATTCAAGAATGTATTTTTGAATAATGTTAAATGTTCATCATACTCAACGTCAAAATAAGATAAGGTGCCATATTCAACTTGTAACCCTTTTTTTAAATTATCAACAAAGCTTATTGCTTGTGAATAAAGTTCTTTTTCATACTCATTAAAAGATGAATAAACTTGGTCAAAAACATCATGTCTGATGCCAACCAAGATAAACCGTGGTCGATTCTGGGCAACACCAGCATATTTCGCATTAATATGTAAGCACAAAGGTATGTAATTTATCTGTGCGAATGCTTTAGCTACTTCAAACCAAGCATAGAATTTTTTACCTTCTACATCAAAAGCTCGCAAGATTCCTGTTACGTTCTCAAGCAAAGCAATTTTAGGTTGCGTCATTTGAACAAATTTCGCGAACTCCCAAGGCAAGGTATTCCGATTATTACTAAATTGTCTTAACCCCGCCATGCTAAAGCTTTGGCATGGTGGCCCACCTGAAACAAGATCAAGTCCCCCTTTTTGACCGTAAGCCATACTAAGATCATTAACTTGAAAGGGGTGCTTTTCAAGCCATTGATTAAGTTGGACAATATTACCTACGATTAATTTCTCATTTAAATTCGCATAATCGTCTAGATCTGACTGTCCTTCATTTAACTCTGGAAAAGTTCTAGGGTCTTCTCTCAATCTAGATTTTATATCCTCATTTTTAAATTTACTGCTTAACCATTTAACTTGAGTCTTTTTATTATTTGATTTTTCAAGATTTTCATTAAAAAAATTATAGGCGAATGTTTCTGCTGCCATAGGTGATAGTTCATTTGCCATAACTAATTTAAAGCCTACAGACTCTAGTCCTAATGATAATCCACCACAGCCTGCAAATAACTCAATATGGTTCAACTGAAAAATCCTTCAACAACACTACTAAATAGAAGCCAAGCTATTTTAGTTAGAATTTTATAAAAAGTCCAGGGCCATACGACAACAGTTGTCGTTTTTCTTCTTTTTTAAAGTTGATCTTTCTTTTAAGTTATGAAAACATTCAAAAAAGGCTTCCCAGAGTAAAGCCTACAGCCCGCAAATTCTGTAAAGACCCCTTTTGGTCATCTCATTGAAATATTCAGTCTTTTGGTATGTACTGAATGCTTAGTTGCGGGATAAGCATTGAAAAGTACATCGATAAAGAGATATTTCAATGAGTGAGAACCCGTACCCTGAACTTAAGCGCCCTGTTGCTCGTCTAAAAGATGACGCAAAAAAACTAAAGAAAGCTTTAAATATTTCTCAGAATGAAGCTCTGAATATAATTGCTACTCAGCACCATTATCCAGATTGGCAAACTTTAGACTTCTACAATACACCTCGTAAAGCAATCAAACCAAAAACTAAACCACAAAAAGTTACTTATCCCATTATTGGTGAAGACCTTATTCATCATAATCGGGAAATTTTAGCGAAACTTGGTCTAGATCATAGTGATTTAATTATTACGGCAACAGGCATCAAAAAATCAATTATGGATGCCGTAGCCCCTTTACGAGAATATTTTAAGCTTAACCACTACCATGATTATGGTCTCCAGCAACAAGGAGAAAAAATATTACAACCAGCCAAGTTAATTACAGCTACTTCTATTATTGATACTCAAGTTAGCTTATATCGACCTAACACTAAAAAGGGCGATCCAAGAATTTGGATTTATCAGTTAAAAGAACATGTTCAGCCTAATGATGTTTTAGCATTACTCCTAGTTAAAGGGCTTTTATATGTGTTTAATATCTCCAGAATTGATTTAAACACTCATTTAACGCTACTAAATCAATTTGTTTATCAAGTAGATGAAGTTGCATTTGAACTATTAGAAAAACTAAGAGCTATTGCTAAATTAGGTCCTTTAAAAGCTGTAAAATCGGGGGATACTGCAATTGGCATGACAATTGAACATGCCTTAGGAATTTCAGCAAATTCCTCTAAGAACCCTGACTATAAAGGTATTGAGCTTAAATCTGCTCGTGAAAAAGCAAAGGCACAGAAAACTAGATCTACTATTTTTGCTCAAGTAGCCAGTTGGGATATTAGTCCCCTAAAAAGTAGCGGTGCAATTGTTGATAAATATGGATATATGCGTGAAGACGACTTAAAACTTTATTGTTCCATTAGTACAAAAACCATTAATTCTCAAGGTCTAAGTTTTGAATATCAAGAATCTAAAGACTTATTGGTAGAGAAACATCATATTGATGGTGAAGTTGCTGTTTGGAAAGGTTCAATCTTACGTCAACGTTTACTAGAGAAACATAAGGAAACTTTCTGGATAAAAGCCGAGTCAATTGAAATTGACAGTACTGAACATTTTATTCTCAAATCAGTGATACATACGAAAAACCCATTAGTTGGTCAGCTTATGCAACTTTTAGCTGATGGGATCATCACAATGGACCATTTGATTAAGCGTAAAAATGGTACAGGTAATGCTACCGAGAAAGGGCCTTTATTTAAGATAAATCCAAAACATCTTGATCTTTTATTTCCCGAACAAAAGGAATACTCATTAGAGTAATTTAAAATAAGGCCCCTAATTTAGGGGCCTTATTTTAAATATTAATAAAATATTTACCGTGCTTTCTGTCTAGTATTTATCTTTTCTGAATGAGCTAAGTTCGACTTTAAAAGTTCAAAAAAAACCATCAAATAGTTCATTTTTAAATAACTAATATAAGAGTATGATCCAATAAAAACAATTAAAAATGAAATAGTTAAAATAATATATATTTTATTCATTAAAACCAAGCCATTATATTGATATATATATACTGAAAATATTACTGCAAATAATACACAAGCCCAATATACTGTAAAACTATATAATTTATTATAAAATAAATTTTTATGAAAAAAGTTATTAGGCATAAGAAATAATATTGCCACAAATAGACTCAAACAAAACTGCCCTAACAAACCATTATCATTCACATCGAAATCATTAAACAATAGCCTAGCAGCAAATGCTACAGAAATAATACAAAAAACTAAAAATGAGAGAAATCGCAGCGAACCAAAAAAAAGATTATTAATAGAACTTCTTATCGTTTTAGGTTTAAAAATTCCAACTTTGTCTATATACAAATAGTTAACTGGAGTTTGATTTCCTTCAACAAAAAAACTATTAAATAAAGTATAATCAATCATATTTTTAGAGGCCAGATATAACTTTAATAATTGATAATTATCAAGAGATCGCTCCAAGATCTCTCTTATATAAAGTGGATTTTTTTCGTCATTTAGAAAATTTATTATTAAAGAGTCATTATTTTGACTATTCTCAATTTTACTTTTATAACTATAAATAACATATTTTAAATATAGATCATTTACTAAAAGCAACCATATCAATAGAGAAACTAAAAGAATTATCAAAGTAATAAAATACAGACTAGACACTTATCTTTCTCCAGATTGGTTAGTAACTTTATCATTATTTATTAAAGTAGAGGAAGATACTTTATATAACTCAGTAATTGATGTAAGTGCATCTGTAGAAGCCTTTATTTGCTCTTGCAGAACATTACTTAATTTATCATGCATATTTTCATTAATATTTTTACCGAAATAGTGAGAAGCTAATTCTTTTCTTAAATTAGATTTATCTTTTTCATCAAGACCTAATACATAAGAAGGAAAAGCCTGTAACTCTAAACAAGTCTGATAAGCTTGTTCTGATTTTAAATGATAAAAGCTTGAAAGTTTTAAAAAATAAGTGATTAAAGAACCACCAACAATAAATATTGTTAACTTATATAAAACAAAAGCAGTAATTTTTACTGCATCTGAAAAGTCAGGAGTACCATAAAATATTATAAGAAAGAATGTAATAGCCAATGTTAAATAGAATGATCGTTGATATTTTAAAGCTTTTTGATCATAAACAAATTTTGCATTTAGGTACACTGATTCAGCTTCTTGATTTTTTATAAACTGATTTGCCTTATCAATTTCCGACACAAGACTATATGCCAATTCTTTTTGATTATTTAAATCTTCTATAATCTTATTTAAATCTTCAGTAGAATAATTTTGACTCACCACAACACCCACTTCCTCTCAAAAAACATAATTAAAATCATATAAACTTCAAAAAATATTTCCCTATTAATTTAAAACTAAAGTTAAAAAATATTTTATTTTACCTAATTATAAAATATTTACAAATTAGCAATTAATATCTAAATTTAAAAAATAAGTATTCACTTAATTATTAATATTTTTAAAATTTTATAAAAGCACCTAACTAATTATCTCAAAATTTATAATAGATAATAAAAAGCCCCAAATAATTAAATTTGGGGCTTTTCACGAATTTTGGTGGAGATGGCGGGAGTTGAACCCGCGTCCGCCAGCACTACGCTCGAGAATACTACATGCTTAGATATCGTCTATTGTTTTAACACCAAGTGACCCGACGAACAGGGTACAAGGTGCGATCCTCTAAGTTTGGTAT
>Ga0308168_1002991_pt1 | contig 13397 bp, 14 predicted proteins | sample PhyCR2_FD_202133 | JGI IMG/M metagenome (GOLD analysis project Ga0308168, IMG submission 202133) | Phyllosphere microbial communities from UC Gill Tract Community Farm, Albany, California, United States - DLSLRC.R2 | ecosystem: Host-associated > Plants > Phyllosphere > Unclassified | place: USA... | reverse complement strand
ATCTGTTATTGATGATGATCGCGCCATGCGATGGGTATTGGAAAAGACCTTTAAAGAAGAGGGTTTTGATGTTACCAATTTTGAAGAAGCTCAAACTGCGCTTGAACGTTTGCACCATGATGCTCCCGATGTCATCTTAACTGACATCCGCATGCCTGGAATTGATGGTTTAACTTTTTTATCTAAAGTCAAAAACACTCATCCAGATTTACCTGTCATTATTATGACAGCACATTCTGACTTAGAGTCTGCTGTATCAAGCTATCAAACAGGCGCGTTTGAATATTTACCAAAGCCTTTTGATATTGATGAAGCTTTAGCTTTAGTCAATCGTGCGATCCTGCATATTAATAAACTACAACAGCAAGAAGCTACAAAAACAGCCTCACCTCTTCAATCAACAGAAATTATTGGTGAATCTCCGGCAATGCAGGAAGTTTTCCGTGCTATCGGCCGTTTATCGCAATCTCATATTACTGTTTTAATTAATGGTGAATCGGGTACGGGTAAAGAATTAGTTGCTCATGCTTTACACAAGCACTCCCCACGCCGTGCCAAGCCTTTTATTGCTTTAAATATGGCTGCGATACCAAAAGACTTGATTGAAACCGAGTTATTTGGTCATGAAAAAGGCGCTTTCACAGGGGCAAATACTCAGCATCAAGGCCGCTTTGAACAGGCAAATGGTGGAACACTGTTCCTTGATGAAATTGGTGATATGCCATTTGAAACTCAGACTCGATTGCTTCGCGTACTCGCTGACGGTGAGTTCTATCGTGTAGGCGGACACATTCCCGTTAAAGTAGATGTTCGAATTGTTGCGGCAACGCATCAGGATCTAGAGAAACTGGTAAATGAAGGTCGCTTCCGTGAAGACTTATATCACCGCTTAAATGTGATTCGTATTCACATTCCTAAGCTTGCCCACCGTAGTGAAGATATCCCAATGCTTGCGCAGCATTTCCTTGCGCGTGCAGGCAAAGAGCTTGGCGTAAGTCCAAAAATCTTACGTACCGAGACGACAGACTATATGCAACAGTTACCATGGCCAGGTAACGTACGACAACTTGAGAATACTTGCCGCTGGCTAACTGTAATGATTACGGGCCGCGAAGTTTATCCGGAAGATTTACCTTCTGAGCTCAAACAAGTTCCATTGCAAAAGAATAGTGATTCTAGTCAACCAGCACCTTCATTTGAACGTATTTCTCTACATCATTGGGATGAACTACTAAATCAATGGGCTATTCAAAAGCTTAAAAATGGTGAAATGAAAATTTTGGATATTGCCACACCAATGTTTGAACGCACATTGATTAACGCAGCCTTGCAACAAACACGTGGACGCAAACGTCACGCAGCGGAATTATTAGGTTGGGGTCGCAACACCTTAACACGCAAGTTAAAGGAACTTGGAATGGATTCTGCAGATGATGACGAAGAAGATGAGCACAAGGTTACTCAAACTGAAGCCTAGAAATCTCATTATTTAACTTCAAAGCGGTTAAGTCATTCTTAGCCGCTTTGTTTTTCAATCAGATTTCTCTTTAAAATATAATGCAAACATAAGGTTACATCATCAAACCCTTCCACAACCAACTCTAAGCTTATATTTTGTATTAGTTTATTTTTTTGAATTAGCCACTTACTGTTCAGCATATGATCTAAAAAAATGGTTATGACCATCACTAAAGATAGTTTTGCTATACTAGATAAGCAAAGTCAGTTGTTGTTATTAAATTTTATGCATGATTCAGTCCTGGATTCACATTACCTTGCATGTGAGAAACCTCAAACACGCCGCGGTATTGAACGTCGTTTAGCTCTATTGTTAAGCGCGACCGAGCTGTTCCTAGAGAAAGGATATGATGCCGTATCTCTCGATGATATTGTTAATCATGCTGGTGGCTCCAAGGCTTCTATTTATAAATATTTTGGCAATAAGGAAGGACTTTTTACTGCTATTTGTGATCATAAACGTGAAATGTTTTTTAAAGATATTTGCATTCCATTCCAACCTGAGAAAAGCACTTTAAGAGAATATCTGATTCAAACACTTAATCGTGTATATGTTCATATTATTCAGCCCGAACATGTTGCATTTTTAAGACTTATTATTGAACAGACCGAATGTAACACTGTCCTCATACAATACTTATATGACAAATGGGTACATAATTTACAAAACACACTTACTCAAGCATTAGAGTTTGCGGATAAATCAGGCGAAATTACATGTAATTCTCCGTATTATTCTTCACTCATGTATTTTGGGATTTTACGAGATATTGAATGGCGTATGATTATGGGTATGCCAGCCCTTCCAGATGAGAAAGAAGCTTTTGATTATATTGAATATTGTGTAGATATTTTTTTAAAAGGCCATCATAAAGTCTAATTCTTTTGCATTTTAAAATGCTTATAGTATAGTAGACTTCTTTTTTCCCACATCCACCCAGCCAACAACAGATAATTGTTATATTTCAAAACAATTATTATGGAGTAGCTACATGGCTCTAAGACATTTCCTGACTTTACGTGATCTATCCACTCTAGAACTTAATCGCATTTTAGAACGCGCAAGCGAACTTAAAAAAATGCAACATGACAATAAGGTCTACCAGCCTTTTGTCGGTAAAGTATTGGGAATGATTTTTGAGAAATCAAGTACGCGTACACGTATCTCTTTTGAAGCAGGTATTAACCAATTTGGCGGTAGTGCGATTTTTTTATCGCCTCGTGACACACAATTAGGCCGTGGTGAACCAATCGAAGATTCTGCACGTGTAATTTCAAGTATGCTTGATATTGTGATGATTCGTACTTTTGGTCATGACATTGTTGAACGCTTTGCATCTTATTCAAAAGTTCCTGTAATTAACGGCTTAACTGATGATCATCATCCATGCCAGTTACTTGCTGACTTACAAACTTATATTGAACACCGCGGCAGCATTGAAGGCAAAACCGTTGCTTGGATTGGTGATGGTAATAATATGTGTAACTCATATATTGAAGCTGCACACATGATGGGTTTCAAACTCAAAATTGCATCGCCAAAAGGATATGAACCTAAACCTGAATTTTTAGCCGAGTTTGGTCATTGCGTTGAGCTTTATGATAATGCGGAAGATGCAGCAGTAAATGCTGACCTTATTGTGACTGATGTATGGGCAAGCATGGGCCAAGAGGAAGAGCAAAAACTTCGTGAAAAAGCCTTTGCTGATTTTCAGGTTAACGAAAAATTAATGAGCCTTGCTCACCCAGACTGTTTATTCATGCACTGCTTACCTGCTCATCGCGGCGAAGAAATTTCTGAAACCATGCTCGATTATAAAAATGCAGTCGTATGGGATGAAGCAGAAAACCGTCTCCATGCTCAAAAAGCTTTAGTCGAATTTTTATTAAATGAAAATTTAAAGAAAGCTTAAATTTTGAGTTTAAAAAAAACAGCATCTTTATGATGCTGTTTTTTATTTTATAAGACTTGTACTCTTCCAGTTAATTATTTTTAAAAATTTGATAACGTTGCCGAATATATAAGCAGGCTGTATTTCAACTATTCTCTAGAATCGTGTATAACATTCTACACAATAAGCTAAGCCTACTCTTGTAGAGTGCGATCATGACAACCCTTGAACAATCATTATCTCAAATTCCCGCATTTTCGATTATTCATGAACATTTATTTAGCTCGGCCCAGCCTTCTGCTGAACAACTAAAATTGATTAAAGAGTTTGGTTGTAGCACAGTCATTAACCTTGCTTTAACTAATGCTTCAAATCATCTTGAAAATGAAGACCGCATTTGTTTAGACCTAGGTTTAAATTATATTCATATTCCAATTGATTGGGAGATGCCTTCTGCTGAGCAGTGCTTATTAGTTTTAGATTTGATTGATCATTTAGTGCAAAATGAAATTATCTGGATACATTGCGCCAAAAATAAACGCGTAAGTTGCCTGATGTATGTCTATAGACAGTTTTATATGAATATGGATATGCCGACTTCTCAGGATTTATTGCACGAAATTTGGGAACCTAATGAGACTTGGACTGGACTCATTCATAGTATTACCTTACAGCTACAAGGCCGTAAGGCAACTTTAGAACTTCAACAGTCTTTGCAGCAGGCCGATCACTTGGTGTGATGAGAGACTAAAACAGTCGCTGTAGCCAAAATTCCTTCTTGACGACCGGTAAACCCAAGTTTTTCGGTTGTCGTTGCTTTAATACTAATTTGATTAATATCTACATTTAGAACGTCAGCAATGCTTTGACGCATTTCAAGATTATGCTTAGCTAATTTTGGACGCTCGCAAGCCACCGTAATATCGGCATTATTTAACTGATAACCACGGTCTAAGATCAATTGATAAACATGCTTTAACAATACTCGGCTATCTGCGCCTTTGTATTCTGGGTCAGTATCAGGAAAATGTTGTCCAATATCACCAAGCGCTAAAGCACCTAATAAAGCATCACATAGCGCATGAAGTACAACATCACCGTCAGAGTGCGCTTTCAAACCATGTGTATGTGGAATTTGAATACCCGCCAATGTAACGAAGTTCCCCTCTTCAAAGGCATGTACATCCATTCCTTGTCCAATACGAATCTGAGCAACCATATAAATTATTACCTTCCATAAAAACTTAAGAAATCTTGTATTCAGCCGTTCTGTTTCGCTATAGTACACCTAGCAAAGTAGACTGAAAGTATAAGCGATCATGCTGTCTAATACTGATATGAATCAATTGAAAAGATTAAGTTTTGTCGTGACACTGAGTTGTTTATGTTCACCTCTTGTCTTTGCAGAATCAATAGACTGTTCCAATACTGGAGCTGAGCTTAAAATCTGTTCAAAAACATTTAGTGAATCAAGAAAAGAACTCAATAATAAATATCTTTCTGCATATTTAGTTACTGATGCCCCCTTACAGCTTTTACAGGATACACAAATACATGTATTCAACAACAGTTTGATTTACGTACTGATGACCTAAATTTTTATGCATCGCTTAAGCAAACGCTTACCCAGCATTATCTTAAGTTTGAGAATGGACATCTAGCAGCACAGCCTGTACACATTCAAGTCCATCAGCTCGCGAAAGATAAAATTAAGATTGAAGGGATAGCATACCGCAATCCAAATAACCGCAAAGAAACGCAAACGATCTCATTGATGGCCTATAGTTCACCTGAACAAAAAAGTGAAATTTTAGACAATGAGCACAACTGTAAATATCAGTTTAATTTTCAAAAAGCTTTACTTAACGTGAAAACCCAGCAAAAAGGCTGTGAACGTTTTAGCGGAATCTACCGCTTATATGACTAACGCTTAAAAATAAAAGCCAGTGTTTGAACACTGGCTTTTTACTTTCTACGCTGGATATTTTTGCGCTATATCCTGACCGACTAAAACTGCGGTTGCCGCAGACAAAGTCCAACCTAAATGCCCATGCCCTGTATTATAAAAAACACGAGGTTGTTTAGATTGCTTAACAACAGGCAGCATATTCGGCATCATAGGTCTTAACCCTGCCCAAGGCACCACATGCTCTGTTGAAATATCAAAGTTACGATTAACCCAATTCACTAATGGTTGAATACGATCAGCCCGTATGTCGCGGTTATAGCCATTAAACTCAGCAGTCCCTGCCACACGTAGTCGATCTTTACCTAAACGAGAAGTCACAATTTTTGCACTTTCATCTAGCAAACTTACCCAAGGAGCATTGTTTACGCTGTGCTCATCTTTTAATTGCACGGTAATTGAATAACCTTTTACTGGATACACATTTACTCGCTCACCAATCATATCGGCAAGTTGATAGCTCCCTACACCACCACAAACCACAAGTACATCACCTTCAAGCTGAATGTTATCGGACTCAACCAGATAAGGATGCTCAGCACTTGGCTGACAAGTTACGACTACTTTGTCTGCGCTGCACTTAATATCCATAACTTCTAAACCGAACTTATATTGAACGCCATATTGTTTAGTCTTCTCAGCCAAAGAGGTTGAATATTTATGAATATCACCCGTCGCATCACTTGGTGTGTAATAGCCACCGAAATAGTCACCCGTCAAAGATGGTTCTATTGTTTTCATTTCATCAGGTGAAACCGAATAGCGTTCCAATGTACCTTTGTTCAATACGTTATTAACTTGTTTAGCAATCTCGTAGTCAGCCTTACTATGATACATATGGAGGATTCCACGTTTCTCCAAATCAAACTGAAGCTGCTCTTTTTCAGCAACTTCAAACAAACGCTTACGAGCGAGCAATGCCAAACGGACCGTCTCAATCGTATTCGCTTCATAGTTTTTAATATGTGATAGAAATTCAACTAGCCAACTATACTTATGCAAACTAAATGAAGGGTTCAACAATAGAGGAGCATCTTTTTGTCTCATCCATTTAAAGCCTTTAATCACAGTGGCTTTTTGGTTCCATACTTCGGCGTTACAAGCCGATAATTGCCCTCCATTGGCAAATGATGTTTCCATTGCAGGATATAAATGTCGATCAATCACTGTGACTTGATAACCCAGTTGCGATAATTCATAAGCAGAGGTAACCCCTGTGATTCCCGCACCTATCACAATAACATGTGGCATAACAGACTCCTCAGAAATGCAAAAACATTTCATCAGTACAGCCCATCTGTCATTGGTACCTGAGAGTTTCGACCCCAACGTTACCTTTTAACGTTTAGATCTTCCCCTTCGGTGAGTTTATAATTTATAAGTTATTGTTTTCCATTCTTATAAATCTAAGCTTCTCTCCAGATTTTTTAATTATTACAGTCCTTTTGCCTGAGAGTTTCCGGGCTTGTTGCTCCTTCGGCGGGTTCTTAATGAACCTCTCTCCCGCAATAATTTTGTATTTATATAAGCAATGTATCTGCCACATTGAAAAAAACGCATTCTTTTCTTGTAAACTTTTGTATAAATAATCTTTAAATTATAAAACTCTGATTTAATTAGAAAATAAAAAAGGTGAATTTTTATAAATCCACCTTTTGCACTTAAATTAGAGTTTTCCGTTGAGAACTTGGTCTGAAACCGTACCCTTCCATTGCTCACGCAAGGTTGGTAAGTAGAATTTCTCACCAATAGTGACCAATTCAGCATCAATCAATGCATGAACTTCGTGCATAAAAATATAATCTAGAGCAACTAAAGAAAGCTGATGATTTTTTTGCGCAGTTTTCTTACGTTTTACCTGTGCTTGTTTCACTAGCTCATTTGCAAAGTTTTTATTTTTATAAGCAGTAATTGCATTTAAACGAAGCTCAATAACACCCCATCCCGCTAATAACTTTTTAAAAACTTCAAAATCTTTTGAGGTTGATTCCCACGTTACGTTTTCTAGATCATTATCTTCAGGTAAAACTGGTAATAATAAATCCGCTGTACTTGGGAAAATCTTTTTAAGATTTAACAGAAACTTAACCGGCTGATCACTAGGATAATCATTAAATTGCACATGTTGTTGGGTATCTGTTAAATAAATAGAGAGCATTCAAAAATCCTTAACTAAGCAGCTGTTTTTAATAATTTTATCTCTAACTTTGCAAAATACATGCAAAACAAAAAAACAATATAAAAACAGGACAAGGTGGGCATTTTAACAATTATGACGGCTTATTCAACGCCAATTCGCCATTAATTAGTGAAAGTTTCAACCTTCGTGATAAAAAGCTCTCCGAAGAGAGCTTAATTTTACATAGGATAATTAAAAATCTACTACAATTCCTAATTTTGATTAACCTTGATATTGATCAACTTTATAATTTGGTTGATCTACAAGCAATTCAATAAAAGACGGAATAGATGTAGTGTTAAGCAGATAAGGATTAAACTCATCAACATGATGATGATGAAAGAACTCTTTTATTTTAGTGTTAATGGGAGCAAATTTCATACTCCAATGTTTAAATAGCCGTTGTTCGGATGGTTCTGAAAAGATGATTTCACAGTTCTGATGTCTCGAATCTTTCAAAATTAATTTATAAAATAGCGATTCGACCTGTTCTTTCTCACCTTCCAAGTACTGCAAGAAGTATCCATTACCATAGTAAAGTACTCCTGTAATATCATTATGTGAATTGAATTTGACAGCTTCTGTGAGAATATCAATTAAATCTTGTTTTATTTGACTATGTTCACTATTGGTTTTACTTGCATACATAAAGCCTATTAAACTCATAGCGATACTCGAAGATAAATTTCAATGTGCATTGTGGCATCTACACCCTGTTCTTACAATGTAAGCTATTTAAAACCTTGTATTTCAAAAGTAAAGATTATTTTCTTTTTGAAAATGACAAACTTTAACAACCCGAAATCTTTTGTAAATTAATGCCAACCTAACAAGCTAATTAGACACTATTAATTTTAGTACAATTAAAAATTATCTTTAATGTATGGATGTCTAATGGAGAATCATGAAGTTATTCTTCAAGACGAACATCATAAACAGTTTAAGATTATTAAAGTTCAAGATGTTCGTTTTGATAAGAGTACCCTTAACAATAGCTACCAATGGTTATGGATATTTGATCATAGTTCAGAGTTTTTTCCATTTGAGTTATGGGATCAGCTTGATCATGCAACCATTCACCAAAAGATCAAACTTGGTAATCAAGTTTTCAGGATTATTAAGATTCTGACGAAGAAAACAAAAGTTAGGCCCTCATGAAAGATAAGTACTTAACCAAGTTAAAATCACTGAAACCAATGCTTTTGGCTGTTCAATCGGAATCATATGGCCCGTATTTTTAATTATCTCAAGCTTTGCATGTGGCAATTGATCTAATAATTCTATGGCTTCTTCCTTAGAGCGCAGTTGGTCATCAGCGCCAGAAATAATTAAAGTTGGACATGTGATTTTGCTCATATCATAAGAACTTCTATCTAACATAGATTGTTTAACGAATTCTTCATAACCTAAAGCTTTCCCCATCTCTTGGATTCTTTTTACAAGAGTACGATACTGCACATTTGATGGATGAAGTGTTTTTTCAATCGATATTGAGCTTAGTCCATGAAAAGTTTTCTCAGAGTTAAGTTTAATTGCAGTTAACTTTTGATTTTTCTGCTCTTCTGTATCTGAGCGTAGTGAAGAAGCAATTAAAACAAGCGCCTTAACTTTTTCAGGAAATTGCTCCACTATAGATCTGGCGATATATCCTCCAAGTGAGAATCCAATCAGTACAAAGCTTTCCGGCGCATTTTCAACAATTTTTTGAGCAATTTCTTTTATTGTTTTTCCTTCTTTTAAAGTAGCTCGAGATATATTCCACTCTTTAGGCATTTCATCTATGAGTTCATTCCAGAGAGATTCATCAAGCATATAACCAGGAATTAAAACAACTGAAAGTGTCTTTTGATTCATAAGTTTTTTAATACCTTACTTGTAAATTATAGCTAACAGCATTTTATGCTAATAAAAAATCTATAATTAGAATATTGAAGTAAAAAATAAAATCACTATATAAATTAAACAGAAATAACTGTGGAAGCACGCCAGACTAAAACATTCCCTTTTTATGCTTGAGAAGGAGGTACACATGAAAGTTAGAGCATCACGTACGTATTCCGCTTCAGCAAATAATTATTTTATTTCTAAGGAATATGATTGTACTGTTATTCCTGTAAAAGGAATGTGTTTTATAGACTCTGGTTTAACTGAGAGTGGAGTGATTGAACCAGTAGAGATTATTGAAGTGACTATAGAACCAGAATCTAACTCATATCATGTTCTTTTAGCACGCGATATACATGAGTACGAAAAAGAAGAGCTAAAAAAGAAGTTTGAAGCTATGAAATTTCATGGTTGGGAATACATAGACGGCTTACTTTGATATTTTCTAATTTCAAGATACAAGCTAAATCCTTCCACCCCAAAAGAGCCCTCATTTGAGGGCTTTTATATAAATATTAGCGCGTACACTTTTATTAATGATTTATCTGTATATACAGATAATAGAGTGCACAGCATATTGTATGCTTAAAGATTTTAAACATATTTAGCTAAGAAGTTTATTCACATTCTTTTCAATTAATTTTTTGCTTTGGTTATTAAGTATATAAAAGTATCCAATCAATCCAAAGAATATGACTGCATAAATTATGACAATCCAAATATATTTAAATATATTATCGAACAACATATGATTTAAGACATCTACATCAATATTGATACCAAAGTTATGTACATATCGACTTAAGAATAATGCAATACAATAAATCAATATTGGAACCGCAAGAACTCCTGTCCATATATTGATTTTATTTTTCTTAACTTCTAGTTTTTCAAAATCATCTTCTCCAAAATATTTTTCAACTTCAATAATTTGCTTATTCAAATCATCTTTTAATGATATAGGTAATCTGTTGTCTTTAATATGATATTGAACGTTTTTCAAGATTTCTGCACTTTCTAATGCCTCACCTAAAATTGTTAAATTTCCCATAGAAAAACCAGAATGTAATTAGTAAAACCATGGATTTTAAGGCAAATTTTATGATTAAAAGCACTTTTTAACACAAAAGTAATAAATTGAGCTGAGTTAAAAAATATTCAAAAGAAATACGAGAAGCCGAAAATGTTCCAAAGATTTCTAAACATAGCTTCCTCTCACTATATTTCTCAATTTTTTACACTATGAGAACGATTGATATTTTATTCTGAACTATAAGATTATCAAAAGCCAAATTTTCATAGGAGTTAAGTATTCGAATTATTAAAATAAAAAGGCACTTTCGAAATAGCTCCAAAGTGCCTTTCTATTGATTGAGATTCTAAAAATATCTTTATTTTTAGATAGATTACTTACTATTTGGTGAAACCATCTTTTCAGGTTTAACTACTTCGTCAAATTGTTCCGCTGTAACCAAACCAAGCTCAACAGCAACCTGCTTCAACGTTTTATTTTCTTTATAAGCAGTCTTTGCAACTTTTGCAGAATTTTCATAGCCGATTACTGGATTTAAAGCTGTAACTAGCATCAGAGAATTATGCAAGAAGTGATCAATCTTATCGCGATTAGGCTCAATTCCCACCGCGCAGTGATCATTAAAGCTATTACATGCATCACCAAGTAACTGAATAGATTGCAATAAGTTATAAGCAATCACTGGCATAAAGACGTTTAATTCGAAGTTACCTGAAGCACCTGCTACGTTAATGGTCGTATCATTTCCAAGCACTTGCGCAACAACCATGGTCATTGCTTCACTTTGTGTTGGGTTTACTTTCCCAGGCATAATGCTTGAACCAGGCTCATTTTCTGGAATACGGATTTCACCAAAACCACAACGAGGTCCACTTGCCAGCCAACGAATATCATTCGCAATTTTGTTTAAGCTTACAGCCAAAGTTTTTAATGCTCCTGATGCAAAAACAGCGGCGTCCCGTCCTGCTAGTGCTTCAAATTTATTAGGCGCAGTTACAAAAGGCAAACCTGTAAGTAATGCAAGCTGAGCTGCAGCTTTTACTGCATAGTCAGGATGTGCATTTAATCCTGTACCTACCGCTGTGCCACCTAATGGTAACTCATATAAACCACTCAAAGCTTGTTGTAGTCGAACCAATCCATGCTCAAGCTGTGATACGTAACCACTAAATTCTTGGCCTAAGGTTAGTGGAGTAGCATCTTGCAAATGGGTACGGCCAATTTTGACAATATCTTGGAACTCATCTGACTTTTTTTGCAAAGTCGCTTTAAGCTGCTCTACAGCAGGAATGAGCAATTCATTAATTTGCAAACTTGCTGCCACGTGAATAGCCGTTGGAAATGAGTCATTTGTTGATTGAGCACGATTGACATGATCGTTTGGATGTACTGGTTTTTGAGCACCTAAGGCTTGCCCTAATTTCTGGTTTGCAATATTGGCAATCACTTCATTACAGTTCATGTTACTTTGGGTACCAGAACCTGTTTGCCAGACAACTAAAGGAAATTGGGAATCCCACTTACCATCAATGACCTCTTCAGCAGCACCCACAATATATTGACTCAAATCTTGTGGTAGTTGTTCAAGTTCAGCATTGGTTATTGCAGCAGCCTTTTTTACAAAACCCATCGCTCGAATCATGGCACGGGGTAATCGTTCTTGCCCGATTTTAAAGTTCTGTAAGCTGCGTTGAGTCTGTGCCCCCCACAATGCTTCATTTGGAACTTCAATTTCACCCATAGTGTCATGTTCAATTCGTGTTTGCATAGAAACCTCAGTTATCTCAATAAAGAACTCACGGGCTGAAGCAAGTATTTGCTCTGGCTAGTTAATTTTGAATATCGTACTCAAGCATACCAGTATTGTAAATAAGAATCATTATCTTATCTTCCATTTAGAGTATTTTGATAAAAGCGCCATTCATCTTCGATCATTTGTTTTAATGGGCGCTTCGGTGTCCATTGCAATAAGGTTTTTGCTTTCTCAATATTAGCCCCAACTTGATCTAACTCGACATGTTTATAAATTGCTGATTGTGTAGGAACTTCAGCTTTAGTAACTTGTGAAATTTCATCGAGTAATTGACGAATTGAATGAACTTGGTCATGTGCAATATTAAATGCTTCACAACAATGCGTTTGTTCACGCAGCCAATGTAAGCTCGCAATGACGGCTTCACATAAATCTAAAACATGTAAAAAACTACGTTCAGTCGTATGATCTGACGTTTCAGCTTGATCTTGTAATTCAATTAAATCACGTTGCATTGCTGCGACTTGCATCGCAAGCGGAACAATATTTTTAGGGAGCTGAGCGACATACTCTCCGAGTACCCCATGTTCAAATGCACCTACGATATTAGACAATCGTAGAATCGCAATTTTCCACTCATGGTCAATTTTATAAGTATCACGGATAATTTCTTCAATCATCTGTTGAGACTTAATGTAGGGATTAGGATAAGCATAATTAAATTCTTTTGTTTCACTCAATTGCAAGCCAGATTTCCCATAAGCTGCAAGGCTAGACAGATGAATAAAGTGACGAACACCCGTACGTTGCATGGCACGAAGCAAGCTCATGATACAACTAACATTATCATTATAATATTCAAGAGGTTTAAGGTTAGATTCTTCAATTGATTTGAATCCGGCAGTATGAATAACTGCATCAATTGAATATTGCTCAAACACCTTATTCAGCGCTGGTGTATTGCGTACATCAAGTTTGACAAATGGAACGTACATACCAGAAATAAACTCTAGCCGTTCCAAAGTTTGCAAGGTTGAATTAGCCAAATTATCGACGATTACCACCTCTTGCCCTTGAGCCATTAGACTCAACGCAATGTGTGAACCGATAAAGCCTAAACCACCTGTCACTAAAATCATTGTATACTTACCTTTCTCTTAATGTATCTACGC